>CXWL01111825.1_pt1 | contig 38861 bp, 32 predicted proteins | sample 590931 | NCBI WGS metagenome assembly CXWL01 (sample SAMEA3498368, study PRJEB10139) | groundwater metagenome | biome: water well; material: biofilm material | place: Germany | collected 2015-04-27 | reverse complement strand
CGGTGGAAAAGTGCTGAGCAAAAGAGCATGCCACAATCGCCGGATTCGCGTTTTTCTCCACATTTGGCGTGGATGCCTTGTTTTTGCGCAAAGGTAAATTATGCATATGAATCAAGGACCTGTCATACAGTCAAAGTTCTTGCGCACAATCTTATCCACAAAAGATGTGCAGAACATCGGCGCTGTGAACAGTTGCATGGCACAATCTTCGAGGAGGCGGATTTCTCCCCAAAATCCCCCGCTGCCTTGTTTTTGCGCAGCATCAATTTTCCCTTATAAATCAAAGCTCTTTCCTACAGTCAAATCGCTTGCGCACAATCTTATCCACAAAAGATGTGCAGAACGTCGCATCGGCGGTTCGGCGCGAAATTCGGCACTAATCCCGGAGCGCTGTGGAAAAAGTCGGTGGGGCGCCGTTTTCACCGCAATCCGCGCGGCCGAAATCGCGATTTATCCACGAATTCCACGCCTGCCTATTTTTTCAGCATTAGGAATTTTCCTATAAGAATCAAGGCGCTTTCCTACTGTCAAGTTCATTGCTCACAATCTTATCCACAGAAGGTGTGCAGAACTATACTTGCCGTTCAGCTGGCAACACGTTACATTGCCGGATTGCGATATATGTCGTTCCCAACCTAATTTCAGGAGTTCCTTTTGCTCGCCATTCTTCAAGCTGCAGGCTGGCCAATCTGGCTGTTGCTGATTGCCTCCATCGTCGCCCTGGCCCTGATCATCGAACGCCTGATCTATCTGCGGCGCGCCAAGATCCTGCCGAAGCAGTTGCTGAGCGAGGTCATCCGCGTGTACCACAACGGCCAGGTCACGCCCGACATCATCGACAAGCTCGAGAACAGCTCGCCGCTCGGCGCCGTGCTGGCCGCCGCGCTGCGCAACATCGATTCGCCGCGCGACATCATGAAGGAGTCGATCGAGGAAGCCGGCCGCGGCGTCGCCCACGTGCTCGAGCGCTTCCTCACCACGCTCGGCACCATCGCCTCGCTGGCCCCGCTGATGGGCCTGTTCGGCACGGTGGTCGGCATGATCGAGATCTTCGGCGCGCAAAACTCCACCGGCACCAACCCGGCCCAGCTGGCGCACGGCATTTCGGTGGCGCTGTATAACACCGGCTTCGGCCTCGCCATCGCCATGCCGGCGCTGGTGTTCTACCGCCACTTCCGCGCCCTGGTCGACAGCTTCATCATCGACATGGAAGGGCAGGCGGTGAAATTCGTCGACGTCGTCCACGGTGCCCGCAAATGATGGATTTCCGGCGCGGCCGCAAACGCGAGGATCCGGAAATCAACCTGATCCCGTTCATTGACGTGTTGCTGGTGGTGCTGATCTTCCTGATGGTCACCACCACCTACAGCAAGTTCACCGAGCTGCAGATCACGCTGCCGACCGCCGACGCCGAAAAGGCGCTCGACCGGCCGTTCGAGATCAACGTCACCATCGACGCCAAGGGCAACTACACGGTCAACAACGTGCCGGTGTCGTTCCACACGGTGGCCGGCCTGGCCGACGACCTGAAGAACGCCGCCAAGGCGAGCGCCAACGCCACGCCGGACAAGAGCCCGGTGGTGATCGTCAACGCCGACCAGTTCGCGATGCACCAGATGGTCATCAACGTGCTCGAGGCGGCGCGCATTGCCGGCTACGACAAGCTGACCTTCGCGGCGCAAACCGCCGGCAAGAAGTAATCGGCGCAGGCGAACGCGCTTGCCCGCACCTTCCCTCGAATCGACCCTGACCCGCGCCTGGCTTCGGCGCGGGCCGCTCGCCTGCGCGCTGTGGCCGCTGTCGCTGGCGTTTCGCGCGCTCTCCAGCCTGCGCGCGCTGCTGTTTCGCGCCGGCCTGCTGCAGTCGCACAAGCTGCCGGTGCCGGTGATCGTGGTCGGCAATATCTTCATCGGCGGTACCGGCAAGACGCCGCTGGCGATCTGGCTGGCCGAGTCCCTGCGCGCGGCCGGTTTCACGCCCGGCATCATCTCGCGCGGCCATGGCGGCGACGGCGCCGCGCCGCGCGCGGTCACCGGCGATTCGCTGGCCGCCGACGTCGGCGACGAGCCGCTGCTGATGGCGCGCCGCGCCGGCTGCCCGGTGATGGTCGGGCGCGACCGCCCCGCGGCGGGCAGGGCGCTGCTGGCGGCGCATCCGCAAGTGAACGTGATCATCAGCGACGACGGCCTGCAGCACTACGCCTTGCAGCGCGATATCGAGATCGTCCTGTTCGACGGCCGCGGCGCCGGCAACGGCTGGCTGCTGCCTGCCGGGCCGCTGCGCGAGCCGGTATCGCGCCGGCGCGACTTCACCGTCGTCAACACGCCGCTGCTGACGCCGCAGCTGGCCGCCGGCGTCGGCGGCGCGCCGTTCCGCATGCAGCTGGCCGGCACGGTCGCCGAGCGGATGATGGCGCGCGGCGAGCGCGTCGCGCTGGCCGACCTGGCCGGCCAGCGCATTGTGGCCGCCGCCGGCATCGGCAACCCCGGGCGCTTTTTCGCCATGCTGCGCGGGCAGGGCCTGGCGTTCGCCGAACTGCCTTTGCCGGACCATCACGATTTCCGCGACCAGCCGTTCGCGCACCTGGACGCCGACATCATCCTGATCACCGAGAAGGATGCAGTAAAATGTGGGCAAATTGAAAATCTCAAAAACGACCCGAGACTGTGGGTCGTACCGGTGACGGCGCAGCTCGATGGCGCGCTGGCCGAACAAATTGTGGAGAAATGTCGTGGATGCTCGACTGCTTGATATCCTGGTCTGCCCGCTGTGCAAGGGACCGCTCGAATACGACAAGAAGGCGCAGGAACTGATCTGCAAGCCGGACCGCCTGGCCTATCCGATCCGCGACGGCATCCCGATCATGTGGGCCGACGAGGCGCGCAAGGTCGAGCCGACGTGAAGTTTACCGTCATCATCCCGGCGCGCCTGGCTTCGACCCGGTTGCCGGGCAAGCCGCTCGCCGACCTCGGCGGTAAGCCGATGGTGGTGCGGGTGGCCGAACGGGCGGCGGAATCGGGCGCGAGCCGGATCGTCGTCGCCACCGACCATGCCGACATCGCCGCCGCCTGCGCCGCGCATGGCGTCGACGTGTGCATGACGCACGCCGACCATCCGTCCGGCACCGACCGCATCGCCGAAGTGGCGCGCGCGCTGAACCTGGCGCCCGACGAGGTGGTGGTCAACCTGCAGGGCGACGAGCCGCTGATCGATCCGGCCCTGCTGGCCGCCTGCGCCAGCCGCATTGCCGGCGACACGCCGATGGCCACCTGCGCCCATCCGATCACCGACGCCGCCGACGTGTTTAACCCGAACGTGGTCAAAGTGGTGCTCGACAAGTCCGGCCGCGCGCTGTATTTCTCGCGCGCCGCGATTCCCTGGCACCGCGACGCCTTCGCCCAGTCGCAGCAATCGCTGCCGGCCGGCTACGCGCCGCTGCGCCACATCGGCCTGTATGCGTACAGCAACGCCTTCCTCCAGCTGTATCCGGGCCTGGCGCCGGCGCCGCTCGAATCGGTCGAGGCGCTCGAGCAATTGCGCGTGCTGTGGCACGGTTATCCGATCGCGGTGCACATCACCAATGCGGCGCCGGCCGCCGGCGTCGATACGCCCGACGACCTGGCGCGCGNNCGCGAAGGCGGGGACCCAATTTCGTTGAGCAGCTGCTAGCTCTAGCGAAAGAACAAAGGTTCGGGTCACGCGGAAAAATTGGGTCCCCGCGTGCGCGAGGACGACGGGCGGGTTAGCGCTGGTGCAGGGGCAACGGTGTGGCGTTCCTGTCCCAGATCAATTAAAAAATAAGCAAGGCACTTCATATTGGCGCTGAGGCTGACTTTTGTGGTAAGTTTCGTTCCAAGGTAGTCAGATATGCATCAAACTATTTAGTTGCTACTATAAAAATTATTCAACATCTGCTTTAGGAATTTTTCATGCGTCTCATTCTGTTAGGAGCACCCGGCGCCGGCAAGGGCACCCAGGCGAACTACATCAAGGAAAAATACAACATTCCCCAGATTTCCACCGGCGATATGCTGCGTGCCGCCATCAAGGCCGGCACCGAGCTCGGCATGGCGGCCAAGAAGGTCATGGATGCCGGCGGCCTGGTGTCGGACGACATCATGATCGGGCTGGTCAAGGACCGCCTGCAAGACGCCGACTGCGCCAACGGCTACCTGTTCGACGGCTTCCCGCGCACCATCGCGCAAGCCGACGCCATGAAGGACGCCGGCATCAATGTCGATTACGTGCTCGAAATCGACGTGCCGGACGAGTCGATCGTCGAGCGCATGAGCGGGCGCCGTTCGCACCCCGGTTCGGGCCGCGTCTACCACATCAAATTCAATCCGCCAAAAGTGGATAACCTCGACGACGTCACCGGCGAACCGCTGATCCAGCGCGACGACGACAAGGCGGAAACCGTCATGAAGCGCCTTGCGGTCTACCACAACCAGACCGAAGTGCTGCTTGGCTACTACAACAAATGGTCGCAATCGGGCTTGCCGGGCGCGCCAAAATATCGCCGCATTGCCGGNNCTCATCAGGCTGCCATCGTTCGCACCAAGTTTTCGATTCAACGTTTTGCAGTACGCAGTAAGGCTGGCCGCGTTCCCATACCCTGGGGGCCGGTCTTTCGAAGTGTGTTTTTGTGTTACTTGATAATAAAACTGAGGGGACGAAATGGCAGCAAACTTAGCAAACTTACTGGTTTTTGCGATTGTATGTGGCGTGATCGCGGTCGTGTACGGCCTGTGGTCGCGCGCTTGGATTCTGCGGCAGGACCCTGGCAACCCCAGGATGCAAGAGATCGCCCAGGCGATCCAGGAAGGGGCGGCGGCCTACCTGGCGCGCCAGTATCGCACCATCGCGATCGTCGGCGTGGTGCTGTTCATCGCCATTTTCATCCTCCTCAAATGGCAGACCGCTTTCGGTTTCCTGATCGGCGCGGTGCTCTCGGGCGCGTGCGGATTCATCGGCATGAACGTGTCGGTGCGCGCCAACGTGCGCACCGCGCAGGCAGCCACGCGCGGCATGAATGAAGCGCTCGACGTCGCCTTCAAGGGCGGCGCCATCACCGGCATGCTGGTGGTCGGCCTCGGCCTGCTCGGCGTGACCCTGTTCTACTGGATGCTGACGGTGCAGGCGGCCGGCTCCACCATGACCCCGCACGACGTCATCAAGCCGCTGATCGGCCTCGCCTTCGGCGCCTCGCTGATCTCGATCTTCGCCCGTCTCGGCGGCGGCATCTTCACCAAGGGCGCCGACGTCGGCGCCGACCTGGTAGGCAAGGTCGAAGCGGGCATCCCCGAGGACGACCCGCGCAACCCGGCCGTCATCGCCGATAACGTCGGCGACAACGTCGGCGACTGCGCCGGCATGGCCGCCGACCTGTTCGAAACCTACGTCGTCACGCTGATCGCCACCATGCTGCTGGGCGCCTTGCTGCTGACCCAGTACGGCAGCACCGCGATCGTCTATCCGCTGCTGCTCGGCGCCGTCTCGATCATCGGCTCGATCGTCGGCTGCTCGCTGGTCAAGCACAAGGCCGGCCGCAAGATCATGTCGGCGCTGTACACGGGCCTGTGGTGGGCCGCCGGCCTGTCGCTGGTCGGCTTCGCCGCCGTCACCTGGCTGGTCTGGCAGGAACAGGCGATGCGCATGCACATGATGGGCTGCGCGATCGTCGGCATCGTCCTTACCGGCCTGATGGTCTACATCACCGAGTACTACACCGGCACCGACTTCAAGCCGGTGCGCCACATCGCCGAAGCATCGACCACCGGCCACGGCACCAACATCATCGCCGGCCTGGGCGTGTCGATGAAGTCGACCGCGTATCCGGTGCTGGTGGTGTGCGCCGCGATCCTCGCGTCCTACCAGATGGGCCAGTTGTACGGCATCGCGATCGCCGCGACCTCGATGCTGTCGATGGCCGGCATCATCGTCGCGCTCGACGCGTATGGCCCGATCACCGATAACGCCGGCGGCATCGCCGAGATGGCCGGCATGCCGGAGTCGGTGCGCGCGATCACCGATCCGCTCGACGCCGTCGGCAACACCACCAAGGCCGTCACCAAGGGCTACGCGATCGGTTCGGCCGGCCTCGCCGCGCTGGTGCTGTTTGCCGATTACACCCACGCGCTCGAATCGGCCAACAACATCGTCACGTTCGACCTGTCGAACCCGATGGTGATCGTCGGCCTGTTCATCGGCGGCCTGATTCCTTACCTGTTCGGTGCGATGGCGATGGAAGCGGTGGGGCGCGCTGCCGGCGCCGTGGTGGTCGAAGTGCGCCGCCAGTTCCGCGACATCAAGGGCATCATGGACGGCACCGGCAAGCCGGAATACGACAAGGCGGTCGACATGCTGACTGCCTCGGCGATCAAGGAAATGATCCTGCCGTCGCTGCTGCCGGTGGTGGTGCCGATCGTGGTCGGCATGCTGCTCGGGCCAGCCGCGTTGGGCGGCATGCTGATGGGGACCATCGTGACCGGCCTGTTCGTGGCGATCTCGATGACCACCGGCGGCGGCGCCTGGGACAACGCCAAGAAGTACATCGAAGACGGCAATTTCGGCGGCAAGGGCTCGGAAGCGCACAAGGCCGCCGTCACCGGCGACACGGTCGGCGATCCGTACAAGGACACCGCCGGTCCTGCCGTCAACCCGCTCATCAAGATCATCAACATCGTGGCGTTGCTGATGGTGCCGCTGCTGCCGGTGACCGGCTGGATCGCGGTCACCGCGGCGCCGCCGGCGATCCATGCGGTCGTGCCGGCCAGCGAAGTGGCGCCGGCGCTGGACCCGATGCTGAGCAAGCCGATGCCGACCAGCGAGACGGCCGAGCCGAAAGCGCTCACGCCGGCAGCGCCTGAAGTCACGCCGCCGATGGACCCGGCGCTGGCCAAGCCGATGCCGAAGAGCGAAACGGAAGAACCGAAGCCGCTCAAGTAATGTAGCCCACCACCCTAAAGACCGTCATTCCTGCCACTGGCAGGAATGACGGTCTTGAAATTTGTGGCCGGATTATGCAACAAACCGCATAATTGCCGACACCAGCGACAGCTCGTCCGAATCGCCCTCGTGGCGCTCGCCGTTGATGAAAAACGTCGGTGTCTCTTCCACGCCGAGATGGGTGCCGCCGGCCGCGAGCAGTTCGACGCGATCCTCGAAGCGGCGCTCGCGCAGGTCCTCGCGCAGCAAGTCCTCATTCAGCTCGAGCCGCTCGGCCAGTTCCGGAATCAGGTGCGGGCCGAATTGCGGCTGCAGTTCGAACAGCGCATCGTGCATCTCCCAGAAACTGCCCTGGGCGCCCGCAGCCTCGGCCGTTTCGGCGGCCAGCTCGGCATAGGGATGCTTGCCGGTCAGCGGGAAATGCCGGTACACGAAACACAGCTGGTCGCCCAGCCGCGCTTGCAGGTCTTTCACCGCGGCGTGCGCGCGCCTGCTGTACGGACACTGGTAATCGCCGTATTCCACCAACACCACGCCGGCGTCCTTGCTGCCTTGGATGTGATCGCCGTGATGAATCGTCACTGTCGGGCTCATGGTTTCCTCCCCTTGAAGTTAGTCCCCCGGAGCGTATACTTTAAGCCCGAACCGGCCATTTTGGAGATCTATCATGGCACGCAAATATATCGATTGCCGCGCGATTCCCAGCGAGAAAAATTGCACGGTCACCATCGCCGCCGACAGCGAGCAGGAATTGCTGGACGTCGCCGTGCAGCACGCGGTGCAGCAGCACGGCCACAAGGACACGCCGGAGTTCCGCCAGCAGCTGACCAGCGCGATCAAGACCGGCGCGCCGCCCGCATAAGGATCAGAACACGCACATCTTGTTGGCCGCCTCGCGCAGCGATGCGCGGAAATCCGGATGGGCGATCGCGATGAGTTCCTGCGCGCGTTGCTTGGCCGATTTGCCGCGCAGCTGCGCCACGCCGAATTCGGTCACCACGTAGTTGACGTCGTTCTTGCTGGTGGTGGCGTGGGTGCCGGGCGTGAGCATGGGCACGATGCGCGAGATGGTGTTGTCCTTGGCGGTCGAGGGCAGCACGATGAACGACTTGCCGCCGCGCGAACGGTTTGCCGCCCGCACGAAGTCGACCTGGCCGCCGGTGCCCGAATAGGGCAGGTGGGCGATGCTCTCGGAGCCGCACTGGCCGAGCAGGTCGACCTGCAGGCTGGCGTTGATCGACATGAGGTTGTCGTTGAGCGCGGCGGTGTACGGATCGTTGGTGAAGTTCGACGGGTGCATCTCGAGCGCCGGATTGTGGTGCATGAACTGGTACAGCTTGCGCGAGCCGAGCGCGAAGGTGGCCACCATCTTGCCCGGCAGCAGCGTCTTCTTGCGGTTGGTCACCGCGCCGCATTCGACCAGCGTCAGGATGCCGTCGCCGATCATCTCGGTGTGGATGCCGAGGTCGTGCTTGGCGGTCAGCTGCATCACCACCGCGTCGGGAATGCCGCCGTAGCCGATCTGCAGGGTCGCGCCGTCGTCGATCATGTCGGCGACGTATTTGCCGATCGCTTCCTGCACCGGGCCGATCTTCGGCAGCCCCACTTCGAGGATCGGCTCAATGCTTTCCACCAGGGCGCTCACCTGCGACACGTGGACGTGGCACTGACCATGCGCGAACGGCACGTTCGGATTGACCTCCAGCACGACCGCGCGCGCCTTGGCGATCGCCGCCATCGTGTAGTCGGTACCCAGGCTGAGCGAGAAATACCCTTGTTCGTTCATGCTCGACGCCATGGCGAACACGACGTCGGCCGCCATGTAGCCGCGTTCGATCAGGCTCGGGATTTCGGAAAAATAATTCGGGATGAAATCGCACCAGCCGCCCTGGCCGGCCGCGCGCGAGGCGCCGCCGAGGAACAGGGCCGCATGCCGCACGTGCTGCGACGTGTCGCTGTCGAAGTAGGCGTATTTGCGCATCGCCAGGATCTGCGCGACCTTGACGTCGTGGAAGCGGCGCCGCTGCTCGGACAGCGCGGTCAGCAGGGCAGGCGGTTCGCCGACGCCGGTCGGCACGATGATCATGTCGCCGTCGCGCAAGAAGTCGAGCGCGTCGGCCGCGCCCATGCGTCTGTCCTGGTACAGCTGGTGTGCCGTCTGCATATGCCGTCTCCTCGTTATTGGCCCATACTACCGCAGGAAACTGACCTCGGGCTGACGGCAGTTCGCGCGCGGACGCCGTGCGCGCGCGTTTCGCCAATGGTGCTAATGTTGGATTCATGGATTACCTGAAACCGACTCTCGCCGCGCTGATGGCGGCTTTGTCGCTGGCGTCGACTGGCGCGCGCGCGCAGGAACAGGCGCCGGCCGCGAAGGCGGCGGCCGGGCAGTGCGCCGGGCCGGCAGTGCCGCCCAGGCGCAAGCCGGTCAGGCGCCGCTCGGTCCAGCAAGTGATCGAGCCGACGCCGCCGATCGTCACCGACGGCTATCGCCCGACCCTGGTGACCCGTCCGCTGGCGCCTGCGCCGCTGCCGGTGCCGCCGCCGGTGCGCATGAACAGCTGCGACGGCGGCGGCTGCACCGACACCGGCGGCGCGCGCTACAACGGCCCCGGCCCCGCCGTGACCGGCCCGCAGGGCCAGCTGTGCGTCAAGGGCATCGTCAACGCGCAATGCTTTTAATGCCCGATTCCCGGCTATTCCGCGCAAAAGTTCGCTACAATTCCGCAGGTTGACGTTTACGTAAACGTTAAAAAGAACTCTCAGAGGAAAAATCATGCAAATTCAGGACAATGTCTTCATCATCACCGGCGGTGCGTCCGGCCTTGGCGCCGCCACCGCGCGCATGATCGCCGAAGCCGGCGGCAAAGTCGTGCTGGCCGACGTGCAGGTCGACGCCGGCACCGCGCTGGCCGCCGAACTCAAGGGCAGCTTCGTCAAGTGCGACGTCACTTCCGAAGCCGATGGCCTGGCAGTGGTCGCCGCGGCGACCGCCATGGGCACGCTGCGCGGCCTGATCAACTGCGCCGGCGTCGCCCCTGCCATCAAGACCGTCGGCAAGGACGGCCCGCATCCGCTCGACGTGTTCCAGCGCACCATCAACGTCAACCTGGTCGGCACCTTCAACATGGCGCGCCTGGCTGCCGACGCGATGGGCAAGACCGAAGCGGTCGACTCCGGCGAGCGCGGCATCATCATCAACACCGCCTCGGTGGCGGCCTACGATGGCCAGATCGGCCAGGCGGCCTACGGTTCGTCGAAGGCGGCGGTCGTCGGCCTGACGCTGCCGATGGCGCGCGACCTGGCCCGCAGCGGCATCCGCGTGATGACCATCGCGCCCGGCATCTTCGAGACGCCGATGCTGATGGGCATGCCGGAAGAAGTGCGCGACGCGCTCGGCAAGATGGTGCCGTTCCCGTCGCGCCTCGGCCGTCCGAACGAGTACGCCCACCTGGCGCGCGCGATCATCGAAAACAGCATGCTCAACGGCGAAACCATCCGCCTCGACGGCGCCATCCGGATGCAGCCGAAGTAAGGCCGCTACCGCGCAAGCGAGCGCGGCGGCGCCCGCCGCGCTCGCTTGCGCGCCGCCGTCAGGCGCGGGTGACCAGCAGCCACAGCAGCAGGACGTATGCCACCGATGCCGCGCCGGTAACGAACCCGCGCGTGGCCGCATCGCCGACCAGGCTGCCGATCGACAGTTCGATCGCCTTCCAACCAAGGTACAGCACGCCGGCGATGACTATCCAGACCACTGGTGGAACCCATCCGAGGAACCACACCCAGAAGGTGCGTTTTTTTCCGATCGGCTCGATCGGGCTGATGTCGGCCTTGCCCGTCATGACGAAATGGGCGATGACGTCCCATAAAGGCTCTTGAATCGCCGCGCTATGGCCGCCCTTGACGTACGTCACCTGGTAGATGTTCGGCGCGCCCGGGGTGATCTTGAAGCCGTCGTGTCCCGCACTGCCAATGTCCTGCAGCCCGATCCACTGGAACAGCTTCGGAAAGAAGGCGACCACCCAGTCGCCGGTCGCAACGAAGTTGAGCACGGCGTTGATCCTGCGCGGCTTTGCCTCGAGGAACCTGGTCCAGTCATACGATCGCCGCACCACGCTGCCGGCGAAAATCACATTGTCGAACACGCAGCACGGGTAAAGCTCGAGCGCCTTGGCCAACAGATAGGTGCCATTGCTGTGGCCGACGAACGAGAAGGTCGCGCGCGGATAGCGCGCCAGCGCTTCGGTGTACTGGTCCATGAGCCATTCGACTTTCTCGCGCCGGTACCAAGGCAACAGGAATGGCAGCATCGGGAAGTAGCCGTAACTCGACGTCTCGGTGGCCCACTCCGAGAGCGGCGTGGTGGCGCGTTTTTTTATCCGCCGCGCGATCTTGTGGGTCCAGAAGCCAATATCGCGAATGCCGTGGATCACGAAGACGACCTTGGTGACGCGCTCGTCGGGCGCGGCAAACCGGTCGTCGGATGGAATGATCGAGGCCGCCGCCAGTTCCGCGGCCGTCCCGGTCAGCGCGAGGAGGAAGGCATGCTTGCGTCCCGGCCCGGCAACCGGGTCGGCCATGTCGATGATGTCGGCATGGCCGGAATACGGCACGTCCAGGTAGATGAAGTCGCCGCCGGAAACCAGGTCGACGTTGTCGTCGGGCGCGACGATGTCGTCGCGCGAGCCGAGAAGCTGGATGATGGTCGCGTTGCCGGGAAAATCCGTGGCCTGCGCGGCGCCCCGCGCTGCCCGCGCGGCGGCGCATGAAAATGGACTGGATCCGCAGTTGGGTGATGAACTCGCCGCCGCGGCGCAGGCGCGACACCAGCGGCCAGCGCCGGCTGACGAGGTGGATCAATTGGCACAGCGCGTGACCGATGGCCCAGCCCAATGCGTGCATCGGGCTGAGATGATGGGAAATTCTCCAGCCGCGATTCATGCCGGCAAGTAACACGATGCGCGAGACCTTCGCCGCCCATGGCCGCGGGGCAATGGCGCGCTCGGCGCCAAGATGGTGCGGCCGGTATTCCGGCTCAAGCGGCGCGGCGGCATCTTCGCCGCACGCCACGACGTAGAGTTTGCGCGCCAGCAGCGCCCCGAAGCTGTGGCCGACGAGCACGATATTGTCGATCGGTTCGCCCGCTGATGCAGCCTGCTCACACTTCTGGTCGATCTGGTCGAGCAAGCGGGCCACGACGCGGTTCGGATTCGCCATCGACAGCAGCCGGATTGCCAGGTCGGGACAAAAAATCTGCGCTTCGGGCCAGTCGGCGCGGATCACATCGGCCAGCGATTTCATGCTTGCTGGCCCGCTATTGTATGCATGCAAAAGCACGACCAGGATACCGCTTCGCCTGTTTGCCACGGCCGCTTCTTGACCCATCATTGTGTCGCTCCCGAATGTGCTTGCCGGCGTTTCGCTGTTTGACGGGTCGATACTACCCCGGCAGATTCAATTTTGATAATAAATTTGCAGAAATGAGCGCGCCAGGCGACGACGCCGCCGTGCAACTGGCGATTTGAGGTAGGATGCCAGCAACTTTCGGGCGGCGGCCTTGGCCGTGCGCCCGGCTCTTTTGTCGCTGTGCTGCTGGAGATTTCATGATCAAGTTAAGGATGTTGGCCCTCGCGGCCGCGCTGGCCGGCGTGTTCGCCCACGCCGGCGCGCAGGTCGTGCAAGAAGCGCCCCAGGCGGCGCCGGAAGTCGGCACGGCGTATGCCGAGAAGGCCGGCTGGGCCGCCAGCCAATACATGGTGGCCGCGGCCAATCCGCTGGCGGTCGACGCCGGCTACCAGATGCTCAAGAAGGGCGGCAGCGCGATCGACGCCGCCATCGCCACCCAGCTGGTGCTGTGCCTGGTCGAGCCGCAATCGTCGGGCATCGGCGGCGGCGCCTTCCTGATGTACTACGACGGCAAGCATGTGCAGGCCTTCGACGGCCGCGAAACCGCGCCGGCGTCGGCCGACGAGCACCTGTTCCAGCATCCGGACGGCACGCCGCTATCGCGCGTGCAGGGCGTGGTCGGCGGCCGTTCGACCGGCGCCCCGGGCGTGCTGCGCATGCTCGAGATGGCGCACAAGCAGCACGGCAAGCTGGCGTGGAAGACGCTGTTCGAGCCGGCCATCCGCTTGTCGGAGCAGGGCTTCGCGGTCAGCCAGCGCCTCAACGGCCTGCTGGCATGGGACCCGTACATCCGCAAGGACCCGGTCGCCGCCAAATATTTTTACGATGCCGACGTCAAGCCATGGCCGGTCGGGCACATCCTGAAAAATCCCGCGCTGGCGAAGACCTTGCGCGAGATCGCCGCCGGCGGCGCCGATGCCTTCTACAAGGGCCACATCGCGCGCGACATCGCCGCCAAGGTGGCCGGCCACCCGACCAATCCGGGCAAGCTGACCGCCGCCGACATCGCCGGCTACCAGCCGAAATCGCGCGTGCCGGTCTGCAGCGACTACCGCGCCTGGACCGTGTGCGGCATGCCGCCGCCATCGTCCGGCGGCATCGCCGTGGCGCAGATGCTCGGCATCCTCGAGACGCGCGACATGCAGCAGTACGCGCCGGTGGGCGGCGTGCCGGGCGCCGACGCGGTGCACCTGTTTACCGAAGCGGGGCGCCTGGCCTACGCCGATCGCAACCGCTATGCCGCCGACACCGACTTCGTGCCGCTGCCGGGGCGCGGCGTTCCGGGCCTGATCGACAAGGACTACCTGGCCAGGCGCGCCGCGCTGATCGGCGCGAAGTCGATGGGCGTGGCCGAACCGGGCAACCCGCCGGGAATGGAAGTGGCATGGGGCACCGATACCGCCATCGACAACCCGTCCACTTCGCACCTGGTCGTGGTCGACGGCCACGGCGCCGGCTTGTCGATGACCACCACGGTGGAAGACGCGTTCGGCTCGCGCCAGATGGTCGACGGCTTCATCCTGAATAACCAGCTGACCGACTTCTCGTTCGATTCGGTCGACAAGGACGGCCCGATCGCCAACCGGGTCCAGGCCGGCAAGCGTCCGCGCAGCGCCATGTCGCCCACCATCGTGTTCGACAAGGCCACCGGCAAGCTGGTGCTGGCGGTGGGCTCGCCGGGCGGCCCGGCCATCATCAACTACGTCGCCAAGGTGCTGGTCGGGACCATGGACTGGGGCCTCAACGTCCAGCAGGCGATCTCGCTGCCCAACTTCGGCAGCCGCAACGGCCCGACCGAACTGGAAGAGCGGCGCTTTCCGCAGTCGACGGTCGACGCCTTGAAGGCGCGCGGCCACGCGGTGCGCCTGACCGAGCAGAACTCCGGCCTGCACGGCATCCAGCGCCTGTCGGTCCACGGCCACGACCTCTGGTTCGGCGGCGCCGACCCGCGCCGCGAGGGCGTCGCCAAAGGCGATTGATGTAAAACCCTGCGTGCACCTTTAGCTCAAAAACCGTCATTGCCGTGCAGGCGGGAATCCACGCTGAGTCGCTCCGTTCGCGGAGCACGCTCAGCGTGGGCGCCCGCCTGCGCGGCAGCGACGGTCTTTGGGCCAGCGAAGTGGTTTGGCCCAAACGTAACTTTTACTAGCTCTAGCAGCCCGGTCCCTGCTAATCTTGGCGCATGGGAATACAAGAGAAAACCGGACTGATCCTGACCGGGGGCGGCGCCCGCGCCGCCTACCAGGTCGGGGTGCTCCAGGCGATTTCGCAGATATTGTGGGAACAGGGCTGGCCGCCGGCCCGCAATCCGTTTGACATCATTTGCGGCACCTCGGCCGGGGCGATCAACGCCACCGCGCTGGCCTGCCGCGCCGACAATTTCGGCGAGGGCGTGCAAAAGCTGCTCGACGTCTGGGAGAACTTCTCGGTCGAGCAGGTCTACCGCGCCGATTCGATCGGCGTGCTGCGCTCCGGCGCGCGCTGGCTGTCGCTGCTGTCGTTCGGCTGGCTGCTGCGCAAATGGCGCGCCGCGCCACCCAGTTCGCTGCTCGACAACACGCCGCTGGCCGGCCTGCTGCATCGCATGCTCGACCTGCCGCGCCTCGACGCCGCGCTGGCCGACGGCCTGCTGCACGCGCTCGCCGTCACCGCGTCGTCGTACACGGTCGGCCACCACATCACCTTCTACCAGAGCGCGGTCGAGGTCGACCCGTGGGTGCGCATGCACCGCATCGCGCTGCAGNNACCAGATCGGCGTCGAGCACCTGCTGGCGTCGTCGGCGATCCCGTTCATCTTCCCGGCCGTGCCGCTGTACCTGGGCGGCCAGCTCGAGTACTGCGGCGACGGTTCGATGCGCCAGCTGGCGCCGATCTCGCCGGCGATCCACCTCGGCGCCACCAAGGTGCTGGTGGTCGGCGCCGGCCGCATGAACGAGCCGGTGCGCGAAGCGCCGCAGTCGGCGCGCTATCCGACCGTGGCGCAGATCGCCGGCCACGCGATGTCGTCGATCTTCCTCGACAGCCTGGCGGTCGACGTCGAGCGCCTGAACCGGATCAACGCCACGCTGTCGATGATGCCGCCCGAGCACCATCACAAGACGCGCCTCAAACCGGTCGAGCTGCTGGTGATCGCGCCGTCCGAACGGCTCGACGACATCGCCGCGCGCCACGTCGCCAGCCTGCCGCGGCCGGTGCGCGCGCTGCTGTCGGGGATTGGCGCGACCGAAGCGCGCGGCTCGGCGCTGGCGTCCTACCTGCTGTTCGAATCGAGCTACACGCGCGAACTGATTCGCCTGGGCGAACGCGACACGCAGGCGCGCAAGGCCGATGTGCTGGCGTTTTTTGGATCCTGACATGACATTTTTCTCGCTCCGATCGCTGCTGGCGGCGTGCTCGCTGCTGGCCTGCCTGCTGGGCGGCGACGCGCTCGCGCAGCCGGCGCGCAGCCTGCGCTTCGAACAGCTCAGCGTCGAACACGGCCTGGCGCAGGAGTCGATCCTGTCGATCGTCCAGGATGGCGACGGCTTCATGTGGTTCGGCAGCCAGAGCGGCCTGTCGCGCTTCGACGGCTACCGCGTCACCACCTACCGCAATGAAGTGTCCAACCCGCGCAGCCTGGCCAACAACTGGGTGCGCGTGCTCCACATCGACCGTTCCGGCCGGCTCTGGGCCGGCACCGACGGCGGCCTCGATCGCTTCGATCCGGCGACCCAGTCCTTCATCCATTACCAGCCGAACGAGCCGGGCAAGCGCGGCAGCGGCAACCGCCATATCCACGCGATGCAGGACGACGGCAAGGACGGGCTGTGGGTCGCCACCGGCGACGGCCTGCAGCACTTCGACATGAAGACCGGCGCATTCAAGGTGTGGCATCACACCGCAGGCCTGGCGTCCAGCCTGGCCGACGACCAGGTCCATGCGCTGGCGCTCGACGCCGGCGGCCGGCTGTGGGTCGGCACCGCGTCGGGACTGGACAGCATGCCGGCCGGCGCCACCGGCTTCGAACACCACGCGCTGGCCGGCGCCGGCGCCAAGCTCAATACCGTGCACGCGCTGCTGGTGGACGCCAACCAGACGCTGTGGATCGGCTCCCTGGCCGGTCTCGAGAGCTGGAAGCTGGCGGCCGGCCCGGCCGGACGCCACCGGCTCGGGGCCGCCGAGGGCATCGCCCAGGGCGAGGTCTCCGTGCTGTTCGAGGACGGCGATTCGACCATCTGGGCCGGCACCAACGACGACGGCCTGTATCGCTGGCTGCCGCGGCTGCGCCGTTTTTCCAACTTCCGCAACCAGCCGGCCGACAATCACAGCCTGGCCGACAACAAGGTGTCGTCGCTGTACCGCGACCGCGTCGGCACCTTCTGGGTCGGCACCTGGTACGCCGGCGTGTCGCGGGTCGACCTCGGCAGCGGCGGCTTCGCCCGCATCGTCAAGCTGGCCGAGGGGCCGCCCGGCTCGCTGTCGGACAACAAGGTGCGCGCGATCGTCGACGACGGCGCCGGCCAGCTGTGGCTGGGCACCAACGACGGCCTCAATCGCTTCGACCCGTCGACCGGCACGACGCAGGTATTTCGCCATCAGCCGAATAACCCGAACAGCCTGTCCGATCCCCAGGTCTTCGCGGTGGCGCGCGACCGGCGCGGCGTGGTGTGGGTCGGCGGGCGCTCCGGCGTGACCAGCTTCGACCCGGCCAGCGGACGCTTCACGCGCCAGTCGCTGTCGAACGGCGATCCGGACAGCGACACCATCCGCGGCATGCTGGTCGACAGCGACGACAAGCTGTGGATCGCTTCGCGCGGCGGCCTGCACCGGCTCGACCTGGCCACCCGCAACGTCCGCACGTTCCGTCATGTGCCGGGCGACGGCGCCAGCCTGGCCGACAACGCGACGCGCCCGATCCTCGAGGATCGCCGCGGCCAGCTGTGGGTCGGCACCTTCGACGGCCTCGACCTGCTCGACCGCCAGAGCGGCACCTTCCGCCACTTCCGCCACGATCCGGCCGACCCGGCCAGCATCAGCCACGACGAAGTGCACTACTTGCTGGAAGACCGGCACGGCGACATCTGGGTCGGCACCGCGGTCGGCCTGAACAAGATGATTCTCGGTCCAGGCGGCAGCGTGCGCTTCAAGCGCTATACCGTCGCCGACGGCCTCGCCGACGATGCCGTCGCGGCGATGCTGGAGGACGACAACGGCAACATCTGGGTCAGCTCCACCACCGGCCTGTCGCGCTTATCGCCGGGCACCGGCAAATGGCGCACCTACAGTGCCGGCGACGGCACCATCGAGGGCGCCTACTTCGACGGCTCGGCCCTGAAGGCGCGCGACGGCACCCTGTACTTCGGCGGCTTCAACGGCATCACCGCGTTCAATCCGCGCGCCATCAGCGACAACCTGATCGCGCCGCGCGCCGTCATCACCGGCTTCCAGGTGTTCAACAAGCCGGTCGCGCAGGTCCATCCGGGACTGCTGAAGGGACCGATCGAGCATGCCACCGAGATCACCCTCGACGCCGCCGACTCGGTGTTCTCGCTCGAATTTTCGGCGCTCCATTACGCCTCGCCGCAGCGCAACCGTTTCGCCTACCAGCTGGTCGGGTTCGACGAGAACTGGGTCAATACCGACGCCACCAAGCGCTTCGCCACCTACACTAACCTCGACCCCGGCAGCTACACGTTCCGCGTCAAGGCGGCCAACAAGGACGGCGTCTGGAGCGCGTCCGGCGCGACGCTGTCGATCATCATCCGGCCGCCGTTCTGGAAAACCTGGTGGTTTCGCACCCTGCTGGTGATGCTGGTAGCGGGCAGCGCGTTCGGCGCCTTGCGCTTTCGCCTCAGCGGCCTGCGGCGCCAGAAGGAACTGCTCGAGCGCCAGGTGCGTGCGCGTACCGCCGAAATCGGCCAGCAGAACCGCCTGCTCGAAAGCCAGAAGCTGGAACTCGATTCGCGCCGGCTCGAGGCTGAAGCGCAGCGTGCCGAGGCCGAGCAGCGCCACCGCGACGCCGAACGGCAGAAGGAGGAGGTCGAGCTGCAGAAGGAGAACGTCGAGCTGGCGCACCGCAACATCTCGATCCTGTCGGAGATCGGCCGCGAGATGACCGCCACGCTCGACATGGAAACCATCATGGGCACGGTCTACCGCCACGTCCAGCACCTGATGGACACGCGCATTTTCGGCATCGGCATCTACCGCGAGGAACAGGACCTGATCGAGTTTCCGTTTGCGATCGACGACGGCGTCCGCTTGCCGCGCTACAGCCGTCCGGTCAGCCAGCCGAACCAGCTGGCGGTGTGGTGCCTGACGCATCGGCGCGCGGTGTTCATCAACGACTTCGAGGCCGAGTACGACAACTACATCGTCGAGCTTGCGCCGGGCCCGCTGACCCGAATGCGGCGGCTCGACGGCAGCAACGGCGCGGTGCCGGCATCGGCCATGTATGTGCCGCTGATCGTCAAGGAACGCGTGATGGGCGTGCTGAGCGTGCAGAGCAGCGAGAAGGACGCCTACCGCCAGGTCCACCTCGACATGCTGCAGACGCTCGCCGCGCACGCCGCGGTTGCGCTCGACAATGCGCACGCCTACCGCCAGCTGGAGGAAATGGAAAGACAGGTGCGCCTGAACACCGACGAACTGGCGCTGGCCAACCGCGCCTTGCAGGACAACGACGAGCGGCTGCGGCTGGCCAAGCAGCGCGCCGAGGACGCGACGCGCCAGAAATCCGAATTCCTCGCCAACATGAGCCATGAAATGCGCACGCCGCTGGCCGGCGTGATCGGCATGCTCGGCTTCGCGCTGCGCGACGCGCGCCTGCAGGACGGCACCCGCGAGCAGATCCGGCGCGGCCAGGCCAACGCGCAGTCGCTGCTGTCGATCATCAACGACCTGCTCGACTTCTCGAAGATCGAGGCCGGCAAGCTCACCATCGAGAACATCGACTTCGCGCTCGCCGCGACGCTGGAAAACGTCGTCAGCCTGTTCGAGGAACAGGCCGCGCAGCACAGCGTCGGCTTCGACCTCGACCTGGCGCCCGACCTGCCGCGCTTCGTGGTGGGCGACCCGACCCGGGTGCGCCAGGTGCTGGTCAACCTGGTCGGCAACGCCTTCAAGTTCACCAACCGTGGCAACGTCAGCGTGCGGGTCGAACGGCTGCCGGAAGACCCGCGCCAGCCGCACGTCAATTCGATACGTTTTTCGGTGCATGACACCGGAATCGGTATCGCATCCTCGGCGATGGCGCGCCTGTTCCACAAATTCGAGCAGGCCGACAGCACCATGACGCGGCGCTACGGCGGCACCGGCCTGGGACTGGCAATCTGCCGCCAGCTGGTCGAGCTGATGGGCGGGGAAATCAGCGTGACGAGCGAGGAGGGCGTCGGCAGCTGCTTCAGCTTCGTGCTGCCGCTGGCCGACGGCGTGGCGCCGCCGCTGGTGCCGCACGTGCCGCGCCAGCCGCACAGCCACAGCCTCATGGTGCTGTGCGCCGAGGACTTCCCGACCAACCAGATCATCATCCGCATGATGCTCGAAGAGCTTGGCCACGAGGTCGACATCGCCGACAACGGCCTGCTGGCGCTGGCCGCCTGCGCGCGCACGCGCTACGACCTGATCCTGATGGACGGGCGCATGCCGGAGCTCGACGGCGCCAGCGCCACGCGCATCATCCGCGCCGGCGGGCCGGCCGACGCGCCGGTGCTCGATCGCGAACTGATGATCATCGCGCTCACCGCCAACGCCAGCGCCGAGGACCGCGCGCGCTACCTCGGTTGCGGCATGGACGACTTCCTGACCAAGCCGGTCGATGAGGGCGCGCTGCACCTGCAATTGAGCCGTGCCATCGAACGCCAGCTGGCGCGCGGCATCGCGCTCGCGCCGATGGCGCCGTTCAGGCATGAGCGGGTGCCAGGCGCCGCCGAACTCGATGCGATGTTCGGCGTGCTGACCGGGCCGACGCCGCTGGCGCTGGCGGCGTCGCAGAACGCCGGACGCCGCACCACCGACCTGCAGGCGCGCATGCGCACGGCGTTCGCCGGCGACCTGCCGGGCCGGCGCGCCGACCTCGAGGCAGCCATCGCCGGCGCGGACAGCGACAGCGCGGCGCGCCTGCTGCACGGGATCAAAGGCAGCGCGGCCTACCTCGAAGCGACCGAGCTGCACCTGCTGTGCGGCGAGCTTGAAGTGGCCGCCGACCAGAGCCAGTGGGCCGTGGTCGGCGCCGCGATGCCGCGCCTGCGCCGGCTGCTCGACACGTTTGAAGGCGGCGCGGCGTGACGCGCGCAATGGCTATAATCGATACGGCAGGGTGCGGCGTTTCGAACGGGAGGGGTGGATGAAGGTTTTGGTGGTTGACGACGACGTCGTGTCGCGCATGGTGCTGATGCACCTGGTCGACAGTTGCGGTGCCTACGAAGTCTTCGAGGCGGAAGACGGCGAGGACGCGTGGAACCAGCTGCAGCAAGGGCTGCGGCCGGCGATCTGTTTTTGCGACCTGCGCATGCCGCGCCTGTCAGGCATGGAGCTGCTGGCGCGCATCAAGGCCGATCCCGCGCATGACGCGATGCGGTTCGTGCTCGCTTCGTCGGCCAACGACCACGCGACGATGGCCAAGGCCAGCAGCCTTGGCGCCGGCGGCTACATCGTCAAGCCGTTCGAGCACGACCTGGTGCTGGCGCAGCTGGCCGGGCTGTCGCCGCATCCGGCGGGCCTGGCGGACGACGCCGAGAGCCCGCGCGCGACCATGCAGCGGCTTGGCATCGACGGCGCGCGGCTGCTGGCTTATCTTGGCGGGTTCGAAAACCAGCTGGCGGCTGCCGGCGCCGAGCTGGCGCCGCTGGTGGCCGGCGCCCAGCTTGCCGATGCGCGTGCGCGCATCGAGCGGCTGCGCGCCGGCTGCGTGACGCTCGGCCTCGATGCCGCCGCCGCGGGGCTGGAGGCCTTGTCGCCCGGTGCGCTCGATGCCGGCCGGGTCGAGGCCGCGCTGGGCGGCGCACTGGCGGCAGTACGACGCCAGTGCGAGCTTGTGCGCAGCTTGCCGGTCCAGGCCGCGCTCCGGGGGAACGGGTAGAAGGCACCACGGCGCGCGCAAGCGGGCGCCAGAATATGCTTGATGTTGTGATTGTTTAGAATTAAAGTATCTGCCTGCAGTGTGTCCGATACCTATTCGAAGGCGACCATGACCCGCGTGATCCCCGTAGCACTGAGCCCCTCGGCCCACCAGGACGACTTTGCGCGCGCGCACCTGCCGCCGCTCGATCAGTGGCCCGACTTCCATTTCGACCTCCCGAGCCTGCAATACCCGGCGCGCCTGAACTGCGTCGCCGAGCTGCTCGACAAGGCGCTGGTGCGCGGCGACGGCGACCGCATCGCCATTCACGGCGAACACGAAACCCTCACGTATGCGCAGTTCACCGCGCGGGTCGACCGCATCGCCCACGTGCTGCTGCGCGACCTCGGGCTGGTCAGCGGCAACCGCGTGCTGCTGCGCGGCGCCAACAACCCGACCATGGCGGCCTGCATCCTGGCGGTGATCAAGGCCGGCTGCGTCGCGGTGCCGACCATGCCGCTGCTGCGCGCGGGCGAACTGGCGAAAGTGATCGACAAGGCGAAGGTCGACGCGGTGCTGTGCGCGGCCGGCCTGCGCGCCGAACTCGATGCGATCGGGCAGGCGCCGCCGATGCTGTGCTTCGATGCGCCGGGCGACCCGGCCGGGCTGGAGGCGCTGATGGCGCGCCACGGCGATCCGTTCACGCCGTGCGACACCGCCGCCGACGATGTCTGCCTGATCAGCTTCACCTCGGGCACCACCGGCATCCCGAAAGGCACCATGCACTTCCACCGCGACGTGCTGGCCATCTGCGACTGCTTTCCGCCGCACGTGCTGCAATCGCGGCGCGACGACGTCTTCATCGGCACGCCGCCGCTGGCGTTCACCTTCGGCCTCGGCGGCCTGCTGCTGTTTCCGCTGCGGGTCGGCGCGGCCGGCGTGCTGCTCGAAAAGCTGAACCCCGAAGCGCTGCTCGCGGCGATCCAGAAATACGGCGCCACGGTGTGCTTCACCGCGCCCACCTTCTACCGCCAGATGGCGCCGCTGGCGCAGAAGTTCGACCTGTCGCGGCTGCGCCAGACCGTGTCGGCCGGCGAAGCGCTGCCGCTGGCCACGCGCGACGCCTGGCGCGAGGCGACCGGCCTCGAGATGATCGACGGGATCGGCGCCACCGAACTGCTGCACATCTTCATCGCCGCCGCCGGCGACCAGGTCCGCCCCGGCGCCACCGGCAAGCCGGTGCCCGGCTACCAGGCCTGCATCCTCGACGCCGAAGGCCGCCAGGTTGGCCCGGGCGTGATCGGGCGCCTCGCGGTGAAGGGACCGACCGGCTGCCGCTACCTGGCCGACGAACGCCAGCGCGACTACGTCGTCGACGGCTGGAACCTGACCGGCGACGCCTACGAGATGGACGCCGACGGCTACTTTTACTACCGTTCGCGCACCGACGACATGATCATTTCGGCCGGCTACAACATCGCCGGCGTCGAAGTCGAGGAGGCGTTGCTGCGCCATCCGGCGGTGGCCGAATGCGGCGTGGTGGGCTGCGCCGACGAAGAGCGCGGCCAGGTGGTCGAGGCGTTCGTCGTGCTCAAGGACGGCTTCGCGCCGTCGCCGCAGATGGCCGGCACGCTGCAGGATTTCGTCAAACAATCGATCGCGCCGTACAAGTATCCGCGCTCGGTGCGCTTCCTCGACAAGCTGCCGCGCACCGAAACCGGTAAACTGCAGCGATTCAAACTGCGCAGCGGCGACGCCGGCTGAAGGACACCATGCAAGATCGCGACATTGAGAAGAACCCGGCGGCGGACGGCGAGGCGGTGTTCGACCTGGCCAGCCGGCTGACCCAGGACCATCACCAGTCGCTCAAGCTGTGGCTGCGCATGTTGTCGTGCACGGTGCGCATCGAGAACGAGATCCGCAGCCGCCTGCGCACCACGTTCGGCATCACGCTGCCGCGCTTCGACCTGATGGCGCAACTGGAGCGGCATCCGGACGGCCTGCGCATGGGCGAGCTGTCGAAGCGCATGATGGTCACCGGCGGGAACATCACCGGCATCACCGACCAGCTCGAGCAAGAGAAGCTGGTGGCGCGCGTGCCCGATCCGAAAGACCGGCGCGCCTACAGCGTGACGCTGACGCCGGCCGGACGGCGCGCCTTCGCCGAGATGGCGGCGGTGCACGAGGGCTGGATCGCCGAACTGCTCAAGGACGTCTCGAGCGACGACAAGGGCACGCTGATCGAACTGCTGTCGCAGATGAAGCAGCACCTGAACGATGCCGACGGCAGCACGCCGGCGCAAGACGGCACGGGGCGATGACCGCTAGCGCAAGCGCCCTTATTTTGGGGCAGGTAATGTGATGACGATGGGTGCGGGCGGCATTGTTTTTTGAATCTGGCTGATTCCGATAATTGCCGCGAGCACCGTGCCGACGATCGTCAGCACCGTGGCCAGCATCCAGGTCTTATTGTCGGCACTTAACTTCTGCAGATCTGCACGTATTTCGCCGAAGGATTGCTGCATTTCGGTACGTAGTGCCGAGATTGCCATTGAGTTGGAATGCAAGCCGTCGCGGAATTCCGCACGCAGCTGCGCGCCAAGTTCGGCCAAGTCGGTCTTGGTCGCCAATGTCGGAATAACGGCGTCCCAGCGTGCTTCAAGGGTGGTAATGCGGTGTTCCATGCTTCCATCATAGGGCGGTTCGCCGCCCCCTGCAACCGTGGACCCGGCGCCAGCTTTGAGCGGCGTTGCCGCGGGTCTTGAAGGTTCCATCGCACGCTCCGCCGGCTTCAAAACTCTACACAATACCGAACGGTGAGAGTGACTTGATGACCGCCCACAAACGAATTTCAATTTGAGGCCGCGCACCGTAGGCGCGTGTTGCAGCGCGGCATAGTTCTGCACCGATCCTGCTCAGCCTGTAGGCTACGGTTGAGTGCGGCTGCTCGCGCGCCGTTTGCAAAGGAGTCCCGATTTGAATCTGCAAAAAATACTTGCCCCCTTCACCGGCATCGATGCCGGTAACTGGCTGATGGCCCTGCTCGTTGCGGTCATCAGCTTCACTGTTANNACCGTCCGGCCGCCGAACTGCTCAAGGCAACCCTCGCGCGCACCAGCAACGTCGCCGTCATCATCACCTCGCTGCTGATTGGCCTGACCGTGCTAGAGCTGGCGTCGCCATGGGACGAGCGCCTGCGCCACCTGTGGTTCATCGCCCTCGGCGCCCAGCTCGCGCTGTACCTCGACCGCGCCGTCAGCGTCGGCGCGCGCCGCTACTTCCGGCATCACGCCGACGATCCCGAGGCGCCGTCGAGCGTGGCGCACACGCTGATGGTGTGGGCGATGAAGACGTTTCTGTGGGTGATGTTTGGCCTGGCCATGCTGTCGAACCTCGGCATCAATGTGTCCACCTTCATCGCCAGCCTGGGCATCGGCGGCATCGCCATCGCGCTGGCGGCGCAGAACATCCTCGGCGACCTGTTCGCCTCGCTGTCGATCGCGGTCGACAAGCCGTTCGAAGTGGGCGACGCGATCAGCGTGGGCGGCTTTTCCGGCAAGGTCGAACATGTCGGCCTGAAGACCACCCGCATCCGCGCCGACAGCGGCGAGCAGATCGTGATGGGCAACGCGGAGCTGCTGAAAAACACGGTGCGCAACTTCAAGCGCATGCAGAACCGCCGCGTGCAGTTGTCGCTGATGGCCGATCCATCCACGCCGCCGGCCTTGGCGCGCCGCGTGCCGGACGTGCTGCGCGCGATCATCGAGCGCCAGCCGGAGGTGCGCTTCGACCGCGTGCACCTGAAGAAGGTCGGGCAGGATGCGCTCGAGTTCGAACTGGTGTTCTACGTCCTCGACGCGGCGTACGGCAAATTCATGGACGCGCAGCAGGCGATCCTGCTCGAGGCGATGGAAGCGTTCGCGGAAATGGGCGTCTCTGGAGGCACTGCAGCGCAGCACGTGGTGTTCGAAAGGCGTCCGCCGGCCGCGCTGGAACCGCGCCGGATCGCACCGACCCTGCATCAGGCGCGCTAGGGCAAGCACAACGATTGGTTGACTTTCCGCCAATAGGCGCTATCGTTGCATGACTTCGTCACTCGGAATGAATTCATGCTCGATAATAATGCGTTGATCGCGGCGGCGACGCCAGTGTTTTTCGGCCTGATCGCCATCGAAGTGTGGGTGGCGCGGCGCCGGGGTGTGCGCACCTACTCGCTGGCCGACAGCCTGGCCAGCATCGGCTGCGGTGTCTGGACCGTGACGGTGGAGGTATTCACCAAGGCGGCACTGCTGCTGCTGTTCGCCTTCATCGAAAAGCACTACGCGCCGGTCCATTTCGATCCCCGCAACTGGATGACCTGGGTGGTCTTCTTCGTCGTGCTGGACTTCCTGTATTACTGGGCGCATCGCTGGTCGCATGAAATCAGCTTCCTGTGGGGCGTGCACTCGCCGCACCACCAGAGCGAGGAATACAATCTCACCACGGCGCTGCGCCAGGGCGCGTTCCAGGACACCGTCCACATGCCGATTTTCCTGCCGATGGCGCTGATGGGCTGCCCGGCGGAAGTGTTCATCATCTCGCTCACGTTCAACAAGTTCTACCAGTTCTGGATCCACACCCGCCTCATCGACAAGGTGCCGCTGATCGAAGGCATCCTCAACACGCCGAGNNTCGTGTGGGACCGGCTGTTCGGCACCTGGGTCGACGAAACCGAACCGTGCGTCTACGGCGTGCGCAAGCCATTCCACAGCTGGAACCCGGTCTGGGCGCAGTTCTCCTGGTTCGCCGATGTGTGGCGCGACGCGGTGCGCGCGCGCCGTCCGTTCGACCGGCTGGCGATCTGGTGGCGCCGCACCGGCTGGCGTCCGGCCGATGTCGCCGCGAGCGATCCGCAGGCGCCGTTCGTGCTGGATGATGTCACGCACTTCACCGCCACGCGCGGGCGCAAATGGGCCGTGGTGGCGGTCGGACTGTTTGTGCTCGCCGCTATCCTCAACAACATCCTGCTGACCCAGGTTGCTACCTTACCGTTGATGACTAANNGCTGCCACGCTCGCGATGCCAAGGGAGCAGCGTGCTGAGCGCTAATGCTCTTACCGAGGAATCACTGGCGGTGGCGGAGCTGCCGGCGTCGGGATAGTGATGACGATCGGGGCGGGTTGGGTTGTTGAAGTTGCTGACGGCACGGCCACTTTGAAGATCTGGCTGATCCCGAAGATAGCCGCCAACATTGTGCCGACGATGGTGAGCACCGTCGCCAAGATCCATGACTTGATTTCGGCGTTCATCTTGTGAAGATCGGCACGAATCTCCCCAATATCCGCCTTTGTCGCCAAAGTAGGCAAGATGGTATCGAGGCGCGTTTCGAGAGCCGTGAGCCGGTGTTCCATGTCCCCATCATAGGGCGGGTTTGCGCCAACTGCAACCGGCGTACTCGTCGTGTCTTTGAGAGGCAGAGCCGATGCTTTCGAGGGTTCCATCACACGTTTCGTCGTCGAAATTGGGCGAAGCAGGCATTCTGGCGTGCCAAGCCGGCACACGGTTTGACAACCGTTGAGAAAACATCAACGAAAATGGGAAAAGTAGCGAAATGACAGCTTGCTATGCTCGGAAACTGGTCCCTCCGACAAGAATCGAACTTGTATCCCACGCTTAGGAGGCATGTGCACTATCCATTGTGCTACGGAGAGGACGCTCGCGCCGCCGGTTGACCCGGCGGGGCAGGGCAGGACAGGCCTGCAATTCGGCGATCGTGACAGCGCGCGGCGCCGTCCGGTGTCGTGAATCGAGCGCAATTATAGCCGACCTTTAGCGTCACCATGCTGGCATTTTGCACCATCTTGCCGCGCTTTCGCCGACGAAATAAGACGCTCTTGCCCGCAGTCGGTACAATGCACGCTTCTTTCATTTTTCCGGCCACGTCTTTCTCCCCGAAAAACGCAGCGGCCGGGCACTCCTCATCTATTATGGCTGTCATTTCCCTCTCGTCGGCGCAACTCGCGTTCGGCCACGTCGCGTTGCTCGATCACGCGGAATTTTCCCTCGAAACCGGCGAACGCGTCGGCCTGATCGGCCGTAACGGCACCGGCAAGTCGTCGCTGCTGAAAACCATTTCGGGCAAATTCAAGCTCGACGATGGCTTGCTGGTCATGCAACAGGGCATCAAGATCGCCTACGTCGAACAGGAGCCGACCTTCGACCCGGCCATGTCGGTGTTCGACGCGGTCGCCGCCGGCATGGGCGAGCAGGCCACCATGCTGGCCGAATACGAGGCGCTGACCGGCCAGTTCGGCCAGGGCGATGATGATGCGCTGATGGACAAGATGCACGACTTGCAGGTCAAGCTCGACGCGACCGACGGCTGGAGCATGCAGAACAAGGTCGACACCACCCTCGACCGCCTCGACCTGGCCGGCGCCTCCCTGATGGGCACGCTGTCGGGCGGTATGCAAAAGCGCGTCGCGCTGGCCGTCGCGCTGGTCTCGGCGCCGGACGTGCTGCTGCTCGACGAGCCGACCAACCACCTCGACTTCCGTTCCATCATGTGGCTCGAAGGCTTGCTGCGCGACTTCAAGGGCTCGGTGCTGTTCATCACCCACGATCGCTCGTTCCTCGACAACGTCGCCACCCGCATCATCGAACTCGACCGCGGCAAGCTGCTGTCGTACCCGGGCAATTTCAGCGCCTACCAGACCCGCAAGGCCGAGCAGCTCGAAATCGAAGAAGTCGAAGCGGCCAAGTTCGACAAGTTCCTCGCGCAGGAAGAAGTGTGGATCCGCAAGGGCGTCAAGGCACGCCGCGTGCGCGACGAAGGTCGCGTGCGCCGCCTCGAGGCACTCCGCGCGCAACGCGCCGTGCGCCGCGAGCAGCAGGGCCAGGTCAACCTGACCGTGACCTCGGGCGACCGCTCGGGCAAGATCGTGGCCGACCTCGAGAACATCTCGAAGAGCTACGGCGACAAGGTCATCGTCAAGGACTTCAGCGGCACCATCCTGCGCGGCGACAAGGTCGGCCTGATCGGCTCGAACGGCGCCGGCAAGACCACGCTGCTGAAGATGATCCTCGGCGAAGAGACGCCGGACGCCGGCAAGGCCAAGCTCGGCACCAAGCTGCAGGTGGCGTACTTCGACCAGATGCGCGCCCAGCTCAACGAAGAGGCGAGCCTGATGGAAACCATCGCACCGGGCAGCGACTGGGTCGAGATCAACGGCCAGAAGAAGCACGTGATGAGCTACCTGAACGACTTCCTGTTCGCGCCGGAACGCGCGCGCTCGCCGGTCAAGTCGCTCTCCGGCGGCGAACGCAACCGCCTGCTGCTGGCGCGCCTGTTCGCCAAGCCGGCCAACTGCCTGGTGCTCGACGAGCCGACCAACGACCTCGACATCGATACGCTGGAATTGCTCGAAGAGTTGCTTGAAGACTATACTGGCACCGTGTTCCTGGTCAGCCACGACCGTACCTTCCTCGACAACGTCGTCACCCAGGTGATCGTGGCCGAAGGCGACGGCCTGTGGCGCGAATACGTTGGCGGTTACACCGACTGGGAACGCGTCAAGGCGCAGACCCCGGCACCGGCCGCCAAGCCGGCTGTCAAGGCGGCGCCGGCGGCGGCACCGAAGGAAGCGGCCAAGAAGGTCAAGCTGAGCTACAAGGAACAGCGCGAACTGGAAGAGCTGCCGCTGCAGATCGCCAGCCTGGAAGACGAGCAGTCGGCGATCACCCAGCAGCTGAACGCGCCGGACTTCTACAAGACCAACCCGGCCGACGCCAAGCGCATCAACGCGCGCTTTGCCGAGATCGACGACCTGCTGCTGGTCGCGCTGGAAAAGTGGGAACTGATCGAAGCCCGCTCGAAAGGCGAGTAACCCTAGGGGGCAGACCCCGGTGTTTCTTTTGGGGGGGCTGACCCCTCCGTTTCCGCCAACAAGAAATGGAGCCACATGTCGGAACATGACGCACCAGGCCTCGGCGCATCGCGCGCCGGGGCGCCAATGTTAAACCGCGCCGGCTGGGCGCGGATCCTGCCTTTCCTCACCTACCTGCTGTTCATCGGCATCGCCGACCTGCTCGCGCGGCTCGGCTGGAGCGCGTCTGAGCTGCGCTGGCTGTACGGCGTCAAGATCGGCGCCGTCGTCGTGGTGCTGGCCATCTTCTGGCGCCAGTACGCCGAACTCAAGACCATCCGTTTGCCGGCGCCCGCCGCCTTGCTGGCGCTGGCCGTCGGCGTCATCGTGCTGCTGCTGTGGATCAGCCTCGGCGCCGGCTGGATGACGATCGGCACCTCGGCCGGCTTCGACCCGCGCAGCGCCGGCCGCATCGACTGGCCGCTGGTGGCGCTGCGCATCGCCGGCGCCGCGCTGGTGGTTCCCATCATGGAAGAGTTGTTCTGGCGCTCCTTCCTGCTGCGCTGGATCGACACGCCCGCCTTCGAAACTGTTGAGCCATCTCAAGTAACCGTCAAAAGCGTGATGATCACCTCCGTGCTGTTCGGTTTCGAGCATAACCTGTGGCTCGCGGGAATCGTCGCGGGCCTTGCATATAGTGCCCTGTATATGCGCCATCGCACGATCTGGTCGCCCATCCTGGCCCATGCTGTGACGAATTGCTTGCTGGGAGTGTGGGTGGTCTACACGGGCAACTGGTCCTATTGGTGACGGGACGGTAACCAGCAGATTGATCATTTCAATAATGACTGAACATGCTGAGTTACCTCCCCACCAACAATGGTCTCTTCATTCTCCATCTAGCCCCTCGGAGCCGCTGCGCCACACGCGGCCCGATCAAGGGCGCCCGCCACTACACTTTCGACATCCTCGGCCGCGTCGTGGTGTCGGCCTGATTGCGCATCATGGCAAACGCCGCCGACAGCGCCCCCGTCCTGATGATCGGCACTGACCCGGATGGCGGCGGAGGCATCGCGTTGGTGGTCAAGGCGCTGGCGGCGGATGGCCTGTTCGAGCGTGAATCGGTGCGCTACCTGATTTCGCACCGGGAGGGTTCGCGCGCCGACAAAGCGGTCGCAGCGCTGCTGGCGTTCGGCCAAACCTTCTTGGCCTGCCTGTTTGAACGGCCCGCCGTCGTGCATGTCCATGTCGCATCGCGCGCCAGTTTTGCGCGCAAGTCGATCCTGCTGATATTGGCGCGCGCGACCGGCTGCCGCACCATCTTCCACCTGCATGGCGTCGAGTTCGACCGCTTCGCCGGCGCGGAATCGGGCGCACCGATGCGCTGGTGGATCCGCTATACGCTCGAACGCAGTTCCGCGGTGATCGTGCAGGCGGATAGCCGGAACGTTTTCGTGCGTGATGTGGCCCCGGCAGCGCGCATCATCGTGGTGCCCAACGTGGTGCCGGTGTCTGCGCTCCAACCCGATGCGGGAAAACTAGGTGACGGCCGGCTTCTCACGGCGAGCCAGTTGTCGACCCTGTACCGCGAGCTGCGCCGATGAGGCCGGCGCGCGTCCGCGGCTGATCCGCCCATGCCGGATGGTGAGCCGGCCGAAGCGCCACGGCCGCCTGCCGTTCTCAAAATAACAACACTATCGAACGCGGTTCCAGTGGAGTGCCGGATTACAATAACGTTTTCCAATGATTACCGATCTTAAGGTTTAAGAATGCTTATCTACCTGGTTGCGGGCGCCCGGCCCAACTTCATGAAAATCGCCCCGATCGTGCGCGCGCTGCAGGCGCAGCAGGCACTGACGTTCAAGATCATCCACACCGGCCAGCACTACGACCGCGACATGAACGACGTGTTCTTCGAGGAGCTCGGCATCCCCCAGCCGGACGTGTTCATGGCCGCCGGCGGCGGCAGCCACTCGCAACAGACCGCCAAGATCATGGTCGGCTTCGAGGAGCTGTGCATCGCCGAGCCGCCGGCCGCGGTGCTGGTGGTGGGCGACGTCAATTCGACGCTGGCCTGCTCGATCGTCGCCAAGAAGCTGAGCATCCCGGTGGCGCACGTCGAGGCCGGCCTGCGCAGCGGCGACATGTCGATGCCGGAAGAAATCAACCGGCTCGTCACCGACAGCATCTCGGACTGGTTCTTCGTCACCGAGCCGGCCGCGGTCGGCCACCTGAAGCGCGAAGGCAAGCCCGATTCGGCGATCCATTACGTCGGCCATGTGATGGTCGACAACGTGCTGTACCAGGCTGACAAGCTGACCCGCGCCGACACCTCCGGCTTCGAGACCGCCGCCTTCAAGGCCGCGTGCAGCGAGAACGGCGGGCGCTACGGCGTGGTCACGCTGCACCGCCCGAGCAATGTCGACGATGCCGTCAATTTCGCCCGCATCGCCGGCGCCCTGAAAGAGATTTCGGCCGAACTGCCGCTGATCTTCCCGGTGCATCCGCGCACCCGCGCCAACCTGGAAAAGTTCGGCATCGACCTCGGCCCGCACATCACGCTGGCCGGCCCGCAGGCCTACATGGCGTTCCTCAACCTGTGGAAGGATGCGGCGGTGGTGCTGACCGACAGCGGCGGCCTGCAGGAAGAGACCACCGCGCTGGGCGTGCCGTGCGTGACGATCCGCGAAAACACCGAGCGCCCGGTGACGGTCGACGAGGGCTCGAACGTGCTGGCCGGCACCGACCCGGTCAATATCATGGCCGAGGCGCGCAAGGTGCTGCGCGGCGAAGGCAAGCAGGGCAAGCGCCCGCACCTGTGGGACGGTCAGGCGGCCGAGCGCATCGTTGCCATCCTCGCGCGCGAACTGGCCTGACGTCGCTGCATGCTCCGTCCAAGCGCCGGATGTTCCGGCGCTATTTTATCGACGACATGGCGTTTGTCTGGCCGCTGATGAAAGAAATGTCGCGCCGCTAGCGCACCATCGTTCTACCGAATTACGAATGCGAACATACTGATGAATATTCTGGTTACTGGCGGCATGGGCTACATCGGCTCCCACACCTGCGTCGAACTGCTCAATGCGGGCCACCAGGTGGTGATCTTCGACAACCTGGACAACAGCGACCGCGCCGTGCAGCAGCGCATCGAGAAAATCGCCGGCCAGGCCGTCGCCTTCGTCGAGGGCGACGTGCGCGACCGCGCCGCCGTCGAGGCGGCGTTCGCGGCGCACAAGATCGACGCGGTAATCCATTTTGCCGGCCTGAAGGCGGTCGGCGAATCGGTGCAGCAGCCGCTGCGCTACTACGACAACAACGTCACCGGCAGTATCGTGCTGTTCGAGACGATGCAGAAGTTCGGCGTCGAGACGCTGGTGTTCAGTTCGTCGGCGACNNCCGATCACCGAAGACTTCCCGCTGTCGGCCACCAACGCCTACGGCCGCAGCAAGCTGATGATCGAAGAGATGTTGCGCGACCTCGCCGTGGCGCAGCCGTCGTGGCGCATTGCGCTGCTGCGCTACTTCAACCCGGTCGGCGCNNACCGTCGACGGCACCGGCATGCGCGACTACATTCACGTGGTCGATCTTGCGCTTGGCCATGTAAAGACGCTCGACAAGCTGGCGACATCGGCCGGCGTGGTTACGTACAATCTGGGGACCGGGCGCGGCATCAGCGTGCTCGAGATGGTGCGCGCGTTCGAGCAGGCCAGCGGCAAGCCGATTCCCTACCAGGTCGTGGCGCGCCGCCCCGGCGACATCGCCAAGTGTTTCGCCGACCCGGCCCGCGCACGCGACGAGCTCGGCTGGACCGCAACGCGCGGCATCGCACAGATGTGCGCCGATTCATGGCGCTACCAGACAACGCCTAAGTAAGGACACACAATGAAAGCCATGATTCTGGCGGCGGGCAAGGGCACGCGAGTGCGGCCGCTGACCTATGACTTACCGAAACCGATGATCCCGCTGCTGGGCAAGCCGGTGATGGCCTACCTGGTCGAGCACCTGGCCAAGTACGGCGTCACCGAGATCATGGTCAACGTCAGCTACCTGCACGAAAAGATCGAGGAATATTTCGGCGAAGGGCACCAGTTCGGCGTCCAGATCGGCTATTCGTTCGAAGGCTACATCAACGACGACGGCGAAGTGGTGCCGATGCCGATCGGCTCGGCCGGCGGCATGAAGAAGATCCAGGAGTTCGGCGGCTTCTTCGACCAGACCACGATCGTGCTGTGCGGCGACGCGCTGATCGACCTCGACCTCAAGTCGGCGCTGTTCGAGCACAAGCGCAAGGGCGCGCTGGCGTCGGTGGTGACGCGCGAAGTGCCGTGGGACAAGGTCTCGAGCTACGGCGTGGTGGTGGCCGACGCCGACGGCCGCATCACCGAGTTCCAGGAGAAGCCGAGCGAGGCACAGGCGCGCTCGAACTTCATCAGCACCGGCATCTACATCTTCGAGCCGGGCGTGCTCGAGCTGATTCCGCCCGGCGTGCCGTTCGACATCGGCTCCGAGCTGTTCCCGCTGATGGCCGCGCGCGGCCTGCCGTTCTACGCCCAGCGCCGGCCGTTCAACTGGCTCGACATCGGCAGCGTGTCCGACTACTGGGAAGTGCTGCAGAACGTGCTGATGGGCGAAGTGGCGCACATGGACATGCCCGGCACCCAGGTCGACGACGGCGTCTGGGTCGGCCTCAATACCAGCATCGACTGGCACGGCACCACCATCGAAGGGCCGGTCTACATCGGTTCGGGCAGCCGGATCGAGGCCGGCGCCCACATCGTCGGGCCGACCTGGATCGGCCACGGCAGCCACATCTGCGAAGGCGCCGAAGTGGTGCGCAGCGTGTTGTTTGAGTATACTCGCGTGCTGGCGGACGTCCGCTTGCACGAGATGATCGTGTTCAAGGATTACAGCGTCGACCGCCAGGGCGAGATGAAGCATGTGTCCGAGTATGCGTCGGAAGAATGGGTCAACGCGCGCGACCGCCGCAACCGGCGCCGCAAGGACGGCTCCTCCACTACCAGTCAACCAGAGAAAGAAGGCCCATGAAGATCTATCCAGTGATCCTGTCAGGCGGCGTCGGCACCCGGCTGTGGCCGTTGTCGCGCGCGGTGTTGCCCAAGCAGTTGCTGCCGCTGGTGTCGGACCAGACGATGCTGCAGGAGACCGCGCTGCGGGTGGCGCACTGGCCGGAGATGATGGCGCCGGTGGTGGTGTGCGGCAATGACCACCGCTTCCTCGTGGCCGAGCAGATGCGCGAGATCGGCGTCGCGCCGCTCGGCATCCTGCTCGAGCCGAACGGGCGCAACACGGCGCCGGCCGTGGCCGCCGCCGCCCATTTCCTCGCCGCCATCGACCCGCAGGCAGTGATGCTGGTGCTGCCGGCCGACCACGTGATCCTCGATGGCGCCGCGTTCGCCGCCGCCGTCGGCCGCGCCGCCGCCATGGTCGAAGAGGGCGCGCTGGCCACCTTCGGCATCGTGCCGCAGGGGCCCGAAACCGGCTACGGCTACATCCGCCGCGGCAGCGCGGTCGACGGCGCCGACGGCTGCTACCAGGTCGAGCGCTTCGTCGAAAAGCCGGACCGCGCCACCGCCGAGCAATTCCTGCGCGACGGCGGCTACGACTGGAACAGCGGCATGTTCCTGTTCCGCGCCGAGCGCTACCTGGCCGAACTGGCCCGCCTGCGCCCGCAGATCGCCGCCGCCACCGACCAGGCGGTGCGGCTCGGCTACCGCGACCTCGACTTCCTGCGCCTGCATGAGCAGTCGTTCGACGCCTGCCCGTCCGAATCGATCGACTACGCCGTGATGGAGCATACCGAACGCGCCGTGGTGGTGCCGGCCGACATCGGCTGGAGCGACGTCGGCTCCTGGTCGGCGCTGTGGGAAGTGCAGGGGCGCGACGGCGACGGCAACAGCCGGCGCGGCGACGTCTACCTCGACGGCGTGGCCAATTCGCTGGTGCGCGCCGAGAGCCGCATCGTCGCCGTGATCGGCGTGCAGGACCTGGTGATCGTCGAAACGCGCGACGCCGTGCTGGTGGCGCACAAGGACCAGGTGCAGCGCGTCAAGCAGGTGGTCGACCACCTGAAGGCCCAGCAGCGCACCGAGCACCTGTACCACACGAAGGTGTACCGGCCGTGGGGCCACTACGAGGGCATCGACGCGGGCGACCGTTTCCAGGTCAAGCGCATCACCGTCAAGCCGGGCGAGAAGCTGTCGCTGCAGATGCACCACCACCGCGCCGAGCACTGGGTGGTGGTCAGCGGCACCGCCCGCGTGACCTGCGGCGAGAGCGTGCGCCTGCTGTCGGAAAACGAATCGACCTACATCCCGATCGGCATGAACCACCGGCTGGAAAACCCCGGCAAGGTGCCGCTGCACATCATCGAAGTGCAGTCCGGCAGCTACCTCGGCGAGGACGACATCGTCCGCTTCGAGGATATTTACCAGCGCGCCTGAGCGGGCGCGGCGCAACACAAGGAGGAGGCCGCGGCCTCCTTTTTTTCGTCCGCGATTATGCGAAATTGCGCATATTGCCCCGATTGGTCCGAACGGACTAAGGCGCGGTCATGATCTCGTCACCGAGCACAATTACTATCGTTTTTGTTAATTGCTAATAGTTTTTTTACAACAGGCGCATCTGCAAGGCAATACTAAATTCGCAACATGATCGTTTCCACTCTATCGACCAGGACAGTTCAATGAAAAAGCCCGTTGCTTCGATTCCTTCCCCCGGCCAGCTGACCGTGCTGGCGGCCTTGCTGGCTGGCCTGTGCGCTCCGGCGTTCGCCTCCGACGTCGTCATCAGCCAGGTCTACGGCGGCGGCGGCAATGGCAGCGCCACTTACACCAACGACTTCATCGAACTGTTCAACAGCGGCAGTAGCGCGGTCAACCTGGGCGGCATGAGCGTGCAGTACGCCTCGGCCGCCGGCACGTCGTGGCAAGTGACGGCCTTGCCGGCGTTCTCGCTGCAGCCTGGCCAGTACTACCTGGTGTCCGAAAACTCCAACGCCAACGTCGGCGCCCCGCTGCCAGCCGCTGACGCGAGCGCCAACATCGCGATGTCGGCCAGCGCCGGCAAGGTGTTGCTCAGCAGCGTCGCCACCGCCGCCAGCGGCACCGCGCCGACTGCCAACGTGCTCGACATGGTCGGCTACGGCACCATCACCGGCGGCACCGAGAGCCCGTCGACCGCCGGCCTGTCGTCCACCCGCAGCGCGCGCCGCAAGCTCTCCTGCACCGACACCAACAACAACGGCGCCGACTTCGAAGTGGTGCTGCCGACCCCGCGCAACACCACCAATACGCCGATTAACGCCTGCAACGCCACGCCGGTCTACCAGATCGTCGCCAGTTGCCCGACGCCGCTGTCGCTCGCCTACGGCAGCGCCGGCTTCGCCGCCCTGTCGGCCTCCGACGTCGACGGCATCGTCAGCGGCGCCGCGATCACCTCGACCGCCGTGCCCGGCATCTCGCTGGGCGCATTCAGCACCGGCACCGTGGGCAACGCATCGAACGTGAACCTGAACGTCGACGCCACTGTGCCGGTTGGCAGCTATACGGTAGCGATCAAGTTCACCAACAACCAGGCGCAGGAAACCACCTGCAACGTCGTCGTCGGCGTGCAGGGCGAGGCCGCCGTCAGCTACCGCATCTACGACATCCAGGGCAGTGGCGATACGGCTGCCCACCTGGGCGTGCAAACCACCGAGGGCGTCGTGACCGCCAAGGTCGGCAGCGGCTTCTTCATCCAGGACGAGAGCGGCGACGGCAATCCGCTGACGTCGGACGCGATCTTTGTGTTCGGCAGCGCCGCCGCGGCCAATGTGGCGATCGGCGACCTGGTGCGCGTCACCGCCACCGTCACCGAATACCAGCCGAGCGGCGCCACCCGCACCTATACCGAAATGACCAGCCCGACGTCGGTCACGGTGAAGGCGAGCGGGCGCAGCATCACCCCGACCAATATCGACCTGCCGTTCGACAACCTCGGCCAGGTCGAAGGCATGCTGGTGCGTTTCGTTCATCCGCTGACCCTGTCGCAGTCCGAATTCCTCGCCACCCGCGGCGAACTGACCTTGTCGTCGGGCCGCCTCGAAGTGCCGACCAACCGCTATCCGGCCCGTTCGCCGGAAGCCATCGCGCTGGCCGCGGCGAATGCCAAGAACCTGATCGTGCTCGATGACGGCATCTTCGTCACCCCGACCACCATCCCGTACATCGGCGCCGACAGCACCATCCGCGTCGGCGATACCGTCGCCAACCTGACCGGCGTCGTCGATTTCGGCGCCATCGGTGGCGGCGGCGCGGCGTTCAAGCTGCAGCCGACCGTCGCGCCGGTGTTCTCGCGCGACAATCCGCGCCCGGCCGCGCCGAGTTTCGCTCCGGGCAACGTGAAAGTGGCGAGCGCCAACGTGCTCAACTTCTTCACCACCTTCACCAACGGCAACAACGTGTTCGGTGCCACCGGCCAGGGCTGCCAGCTGGGTACGTCGAACGTCAAGTCGAACTGCCGCGGCGCCGACAACCTGACCGAGTTCACCCGCCAGCGCGACAAGATCGTCAACGCCCTGAAGCTGATCGATGCCGACGTGTTCGGCCTGATGGAGATCCAGAACAGCGGCGAAACCACCGTCACCTACCTGGTCGACAGCCTGAACGCGGCGATCGGTTCGACCGTCTATGCGGTCGTGCCGAAGCCGGCCGATACCGGCACCGATGCGATCCGGGTGGCGATGATCTACAAGCCATCCAGGCTGACCCTGATCGGCGGCGCCTTGTCGGACGGCGACGCGGTCAACAACCGCCCACCGATGGCAGCGACCTTCAAGGCGGCCAACGGCGGCAAGTTCTCGCTGATCGTCAACCACCTGAAATCGAAGGGCAGCTGCCCGAGCGGCACCGGCGCCAACACCGACCTCGACGGCCAAGGCTGCTGGAACGCCACCCGCGTGCTGCAGGCGACGCGCCTGCGCGACGCGTTCGTCGGCACCGTTGCCGCCGCGGCGGGCGACCCGGACGTGCTGATCATCGGCGACATGAACGCGCACGGCTTCGAAGACCCGATCAAGGTGCTCACCGACGGCGGCTTCGTCAACCAGCTCGAGCGCTACGTGCGCCCGACCGGCACCCCGTACTCGTTCATCTTCGACGGTGAAAGCGGCTACCTGGACCACTCGCTGGCCAGCGCCACGCTGTCGAGCCAGGTCAGCGGCAGCAGCGAGTTCCACAACAATGCCGACGAGCCAACCGCGATCGACTACAACACCGACGGCAAGCCGCAGGACCTGTACGTCAACAACGCCTACCGCGCCTCGGACCATGACCCGGTCATCATCACGCTCGACCTGACGCCGACGTATTTCGACAAGACCGACAGCTTCACCGTCGTGCGCAACGGCCTGGCGGTGAACCGCATCACCGGCAAGTACACCGGCACGCTCAGCTTCACCAACAAGACCTCGGCGCCGATCAGCGGTCCGTTCCACGTCTCGTTCACCGGCCTGAGCGCGGGCGTGACGCTGGATAACAAAACCGGCGACCAGGACGGCTCGCCGTACCTGACGGCGACTGGCACCACCATTGCGCCAGGCGCGAGCATCACCGTGTCGATGACCTTC
>CXWL01010128.1_pt1 | contig 38866 bp, 38 predicted proteins | sample 590931 | NCBI WGS metagenome assembly CXWL01 (sample SAMEA3498368, study PRJEB10139) | groundwater metagenome | biome: water well; material: biofilm material | place: Germany | collected 2015-04-27 | reverse complement strand
AGCGCGGCCGCGCCGCCCTTGACCAGCGAGCGCGCGGTGCGGGCGACGTTGAAGGCGCTCGAGCCGAAGCCGGTGTCCACGTCCACCAGCAACGGCAGGTCACAGACGTCCGTGATGCGCCGCACGTCGATGAGGACGTCGTCCAGGTTATAAATGCCCAGGTCGGGCAGGCCCAGCGACCCGGCGGCGACGCCGCCTCCTGACAGGTAGAGGGCCTTGAAGCCGCTGCGCTTGGCGAGGTGCGCGTGGTAGGCTCAGATGGTGCCGGCGATCTGGAGGGGCTTTTCCTCCCTGACGGCCTGGCGGAACTTCGCGCCTGCGCTCGCGGAGGCCATGTCCGTCAGGTCCCCAGGAGGTGTTTCACGCCGTCGCGTTCCTCATGCAGTTCCTTGAGGGTGGCGTCCATGCGCTTGCGGCCGAAATCGCTCACTTCGAGGCCCTTGACGATCTGGTAGCTGCCCCCGGAACAGGTGACGGGGTAGCCGTAGAGGATGCCCTCCGGGATGCCGTAGCTGCCGTCCGAAGGGATGCCCATGCTGACCCAGGTGCCGGGCGCGGTGCCCAGGGTCCAGTCGCGGATGTGATCCACCGCGGCGTTGGCGGCGCTCGCCGCCGAGGACAGGCCGCGCGCCTCGATGATGGCCGCGCCGCGCTTCTGCACCGTCGGGATGAAGCTGGCCTCGAGCCAGGCCTGGTCGTTGATCATGGGCCAGACCTTCCTGCCCTCCACTTCCGCCTGGAACAGGTCGGGGTACTGCGTCGCCGAGTGGTTGCCCCAGACGGTGACCTTTTTCACCGCGGCGTTCGGCTTGCCGATCTTCTGCGCGATCTGGGAGGTGGCCCGGTTGTGGTCCAGCCGCATCATGGCGGTGAACTGCGCCGGCTTCAGGCTGGGCGCGTTCTTCATCGCGATCAGGGCGTTCGTGTTGGCCGGGTTGCCGACCACCAGCACCTTGACGTCACGCGCCGCCACCTTGTCCAGCGCCTGGCCCTGCGGCCCGAAAATCTTGCCGTTGGCCTCCAGCAGGTCCTTCCTCTCCATGCCGGGGCCGCGCGGCCGGGCGCCCACCAGCAGGGCCACGCCGACGTCCTTGAACGCGACCATGGGGTCGGAGGCGGGCACCATTCCGTGCAGCAGGGGGAAGGCGCAGTCGTCCAGTTCCATCATGACGCCCTTGAGGGCCTTCTGGGCCTTCTCGTCCGGGATCTCCAGCAACTGCAGGATGACCGGCTGGTCCTTGCCCAGCATCTCGCCGCTCGCGATGCGAAACAGGAGGGCGTATCCGATCTGGCCGGCGGCGCCGGTGACGGCGACTCGGACGGGGGCTTTGCTCATGAGGAGAACTCCAAGGAAGAATCCAGGATGTGCCGCGAATCCCTCATTTTAGCGCACCGCCGCAGAGATATAATCCGTTTCATGTCATCCGCGGCAGCCAAGAAGAACAGGCCGAAGTACCTCAACCTCCAGGCCCTGCTGTTCGAGATCCGCTTGCCCCTGCCGGGCTGGATTTCCATCCTGCACCGGATCAGCGGCGTGCTGCTGTTCGTCGCCATGGTCTGGCTGCTGTGGATGCTAGACCGCAGCCTGTCCAGCGAAGTGGCGTTCGAGAAGATCCGGCAGTACGCCGGGCTCTGGCCGGTGAAACTGGCGCTGCTGGCCCTGATCTGGGCCTACTGCCACCACTTCTGCGCCGGCATCCGCCACCTGTTCCTTGACCTGGACAAGGGTACCGAGCTGGCGGCCGCGCGCCTCACGGCCGGCCTTTCCCTCGCCGCGAGCCTGCTCCTGACCGCGTGGCTGGGCGCGAAGCTATGGTAGGCCGCGCATGACGGGCCCCGCATGAGCGCCCACCGCGTCGTCACCGGCGCCCGCTACGGCCTGACCGACTGGCTGGCGCAGCGCATCACCGCCGCGGTCATGGCGGTCTACACCCTCATCGTCCTCATCGTGCTGCTGGGTGGGGTGCCGATCAGCTACCCGGTCTGGAAGGACCTCTTCATCCAGGGCTGGATGCGCGTGGCGACGCTGCTGTTCGCCGCCAGCCTCGCCTGGCACATGTGGGTGGGGGTGCGAAACATCCTGATGGACTACATCAAGCCCGAAGGCCTGCGCCTGACCCTGCAGGTGCTGGTGCTGCTGACCATCGCGGCCTACCTCGGCTGGACCATACAGATTCTCTGGAGATGAGCTTGGCGCTGCCGGTACGCAAGTTCGACGCAATCGTGGTGGGCGCCGGCGGCTCGGGCATGCGCGCCTCCCTCGAGCGGGCGCGCGCCGGCCTCAAGACCGCGGTGCTGACCCAGGTGTTCCCGACGCGCTCGCACACCGTGGCGGCGCAGGGCGGAATCGCCGCGCCGCTGGGCAATTCCACCGAGGACAACTGGCACTGGCACATGTACGACACCGTCAAGGGGTCGGACTACCTGGGCGACCAGGACGCCATCGAGTACATGTGCCGGCGCGCCAACGAGGTCGTGGTCGAGCTCGAGCACATGGGCATGCCCTTCGACCGGCTGGAGAACGGCAAGATCTACCAGCGCCCGTTCGGCGGCCATACCCAGGATTACGGCAGCGCCAAGATGGCCATGCGCGCCTGCGCCGCGGCCGACCGCACCGGCCACGCCATGCTGCATACCCTGTACCAGCAGAACGTGCGCGCCAACACCCAGTTCCTGGTGGAGTGGATGGCGCTGGACCTGGTCCGCGACCCGCAGGACGGCGCGGTGGTCGGGGTCACGGCGCTGGAGATGGAGACCGGGGAGGTGTCCATCCTGCAGGCGAAGGCGGTCCTGTTCGCCACCGGCGGCGCCGGCCGGATCTACGCCGCCAGCACCAACGCCTTCATCAACACCGGCGACGGCCTGGGCATCGCGGCCCGCGCCGGCATCCCGCTGCAGGACATGGAGTTCTGGCAGTTCCACCCCACCGGCGTCTACGGCGCCGGGGTGCTGATCACCGAGGGCGTGCGCGGCGAGGGCGGCTACCTCCTGAACAAGGACGGCGAGCGCTTCATGGAGCGCTACGCGCCCAACGCCAAGGACCTCGCCAGCCGCGACGTGGTGTCGCGCGCCATGACCACCGAGATCAAGGAAGGCCGCGGCTGCGGCCCGGACGCCGACCACGTGCTGCTGAAGCTGGACCACCTCGGACCCGAGGTGATCAACCAGCGCCTGCCCGGGATCCGCGAGATCTCGATCAAGTTCGCCAACGCCGACCCGGTGCGCGAGCCGGTGCCGGTGGTGCCCACGGTGCACTACCAGATGGGGGGCATCCCGACCAACTACATGGGCCGCGTGGTGGTGCCCGAGGGCGCCAACCACGAGAGCATCGTGCCGGGTTTCTACGCCGCGGGCGAATGCTCCTGCGTCTCGGTGCACGGCGCCAACCGCCTCGGCACCAACTCGCTGCTGGACCTGCTGGTGTTCGGCAAGGCCTCCGGTGAGCAGGTGGTCAAGGACATGCAGGGCATGCCGCGGCCGCACCGCAACCTGCCCAGGGACGCCGGCGAGGAAACGCGGGCGCGGCTCGCGCGCCTCGACTCGGCCGGCTCGGGCGAGCGCGTCGCCGACGTGCTGGCCGAGCTGCGCCGGACGATGCAGGCGCATTGCGGCGTGTTCCGCTTCCCGGACGACCTGACCAAGGGCGTGGAGCGGATGAAGGCGGTGGCCGCGCGCGCCGCGCGCGTCTTCATCCAGGACAAGTCGAAGACCTTCAACACCGCGCGCGTCGAGGCGCTGGAGCTGGACAACCTGGTGGAGACGGCGCTGTCGACGATCGTGTCCGCGGAGGCGCGCAGGGAGTCCCGCGGCGCCCAGGCGCGCGCCGACTTCCCGGAGCGCGACGACAAGAACTGGATGAAGCACACGCTCTGGTACAAGGACGGCAACCGCCTCGCCTACAAGCCGGTGCACCTGAAGCCCCTCACCGTCGAGGCGTTCGAGCCAAAAGTTCGGACTTACTGAGAAGAAGGCGCGGATGAAACTCTCGATCTACCGCTACGACCCGGAGAAGGACGCCAAGCCGTACATGCAGGACTACGACGTCCAGCTCGAGCATTCCGACCGGATGCTGCTGGACGCCCTGGTCAAGGCGAAGGTGCAGGACGATTCCCTCTCCTTCCGCCGCTCCTGCCGCGAGGGCGTGTGCGGCTCGGACGCGATCAACATCAACGGCAAGAACGGCCTCGCCTGCGTCACCAAGGTGGCCGACCTGCCGGACCACGTCACGCTGCGGCCGCTGCCGGGCCAGCCGGTGATCCGCGACCTGATCGTGGACATGACCCAGTTCTTCAAGCAGTACCACTCCATCCAGCCCTACGTGGTGAACCACGAGCCGCCGCCGGAGCGCGAGCGGCTGCAGTCGCCCGCCGAGCGCGAGGAGCTGAACGGCCTCTACGAGTGCATCCTGTGCGCCTGCTGCTCGACCGCCTGCCCGTCGTTCTGGTGGAACCCGGACAAGTTCGTCGGCCCCGCGGGTCTGCTGCAGGCCTACCGCTTCCTCGCCGACTCGCGCGACCAGGACACCGCGGCGCGCCTCGACAACCTCGAGGACCCGTACCGCCTGTTCCGCTGCCACTCGATCATGAACTGCGTCGACGTCTGCCCGAAAGGCCTCAATCCGACCCGGGCGATCGGCAAGATCAAGGAGCTGATGGTCCGCCGCAGCGTGTGATGAGCCGCGCGGACACAGGTGGGGCGGAACAGCGGCGGCTGCAGTGGAAGTGCCGGCGCGGGCTGCTGGAGCTGGACCTGGTCCTGACGAAGTACCTGGCGCGCACGCCGTACGACGCGGAACTGGTCGGGCTGCTCGACCTGCCGGACAACGATTTGTGGGACATCGTCAGCGGCCGCCGCGACGATTACGAGGCGAGGTTTGCAGGAGTGGTGGCGCGATTGCGCGCCATCTAGCTAGCGTCCCGGTCACGACGAAAAGGAAAGCGCGATGGACAAGAAAGCCAGCCTGACCCTTCCCGACGGCAAGACGCTCGATTTCCCGGTGATGTCGGGAACCATAGGGCCCGACGTGGTGGACATCCGGTCGCTGTACGGGAAGTCCGGCTACTTCACCTACGACCCGGGCTTCCTCTCCACGGCGAGCTGCAACTCGACCATCACCTATATCGACGGCGACGCCGGCGTGCTGCTGTACCGCGGCTACCCGATCGAGCAACTGGCCCAGCACTGCGACTTCCTCGAGGTCTGCTACCTGCTGCTGAACGGCGAGCTGCCGGATGCGAAGCAGAAGGCGGAGTTCGTCAACATCGTCATGCGCCACACCATGGTGCACGAGCAGATCAGCCGCTTCTTCACCGGCTTCCGCCGCGATGCGCACCCGATGGCGACGATGGTGGGCGTGGTGGGCGCGCTGTCGGCCTTCTACCACGACGCGCTCGACATCAACAACGCCGAGCACCGCAAGATCTCGGCCTTCCGCCTGATCGCCAAGCTGCCGACGATCACCGCCATGGCCTACAAGTACAACGTCGGCCAGCCGTTCATGTACCCGCGCAACGACCTGTCCTACACCGCGAACTTCATGCGCATGATGTTCGCGGTGCCGGCCGAGGAATACAAGCCAAATGATGTCCTGGTCCGGGCGCTCGATCGCATATTCATATTGCACGCCGACCACGAGCAGAACGCCTCCACCTCCACGGTGCGTCTGGCCGGATCTTCGGGGGCCAACCCGTACGCCTGCATCTCGGCCGGCATCGCCTGCCTGTGGGGCCCGGCGCACGGCGGGGCCAACGAGGCCTGCCTGCAGATGCTGGAGGAGATCGGCGACGTCTCCAAGGTGGGCGAGTTCATCAGGAAGGTGAAGAACAAGGAGCAGGGCGTGCGGCTAATGGGCTTCGGCCACCGCGTCTACAAGAACCACGACCCGCGCGCCAAGCTGATGCGCGAGACCTGCCACGAGGTGCTCAACGAGCTCGGCCTGCACGACGACCGCCTGTTCAAGCTGGCGATCGCGCTGGAGAAGATCGCGCTCGAGGACGAGTACTTCGTCAGCCGCAAGCTGTACCCGAACGTGGACTTCTATTCCGGCATCGTGCAGCGCGCGCTCGGCATCCCGGTGTCGATGTTCACCTGCATCTTCTCGCTGGCGCGCACCGTGGGCTGGATCGCGCAGTGGCAAGAGATGATTTCGGATCCCGAGTACAAGATCGGCCGCCCGCGCCAGCTATACAAAGGCGCAGCCCGCCGCGAGGTGAAGCCGATCGACGAGAGGTAACCCGTCATGATGAAACAGTTCCTGGACAACTCCTACCTCTTCGGGGGAAACGCCCCGTTTGTCGAGGACCTGTACGAGAAGTACCTCGAAGACCCGGCCAGCGTGCCGGAAGAGTGGCGCGGCTACTTCGACAAGCTGCAGCTGCTGCCGGGCGCCGCGGCAAAGGACGTCGCGCATGCCCCTGTTGTTGATTCTTTTGTTCAAAAGGCAAAAATACCCCATCGCGCGGCGGCTTCGGGCGATCTCGACCGCAAGCAGGTCTCCGTCATCCAGCTGGTCGCCGAGTACCGTTTCAGGGGCTGCCTGCTGGCCGACCTGGACCCCCTCAAGCGCCAGCAGAAGCCGCACATCGCCGAGCTCGAGCCCGGCTATTACGACCTGACCGACGCCGACATGGACACGGTCTTCAACACCGGCACCCTGATGGGCCCGGAGCAGGCACCGCTGCGGGAGATCATCCGCGGGCTGCAGGAGACGTACTGCGGCACGCTGGGCGTCGAGTACATGTACATCTCCAGCCGCGTCGAGAAGCGCTGGATCCAGGAGCGCCTGGAACCGATCCGCTCCAAGCCCTCGTTTTCGCCCGATTACCGCAAGCACATCCTCGAGCGCCTCACCGCGGCCGAGGGCCTGGAGCGCTACCTGCATACGCGCTACGTCGGCCAGAAGCGCTTCTCGCTGGAAGGCGGCGACACGCTGATCCCGGTGCTCGACAACCTGCTGCAGCGGGCGGGCGCCGCCGGCGTGCAGGAGCTGGTGATCGGCATGGCGCACCGCGGCCGGCTGAACGTGCTGGTGAACACGCTGGGCAAGATGCCGAAGGACCTGTTCAGCGAATTCGAGGGCAAGCACGACGACCACCTGGCGGCGGGCGACGTGAAATACCACCAGGGTTTCTCGTCCGACATCAATACGCCGGGTGGGCCGATGCACCTGACGCTCGCCTTCAACCCGTCGCACCTGGAGATCGTAAATCCGGTGGTGGAGGGCTCCGTGCGTGCGCGGCAGCACCGGCGCAAGGACCGCGGCGGGGACCAGGTGCTGCCGGTTCTGATCCACGGCGACGCGGCGGTCGCCGGGCAGGGCGTGGTGATGGAAACGCTCAATCTCGCGCAGACTCGCGGCTACGGCACCGGCGGCACGGTGCACATCGTGGTCAACAACCAGATCGGCTTCACCACCTCCGACCCGCGCGACGCCCGCTCGACGCTCTACTGCACCGACGTCATGAAGATGATCGAGGCGCCGATCTTCCACGTCAACGGCGACGACCCGGAAGCCTGCGTGATGGCGATCGAGATCGCCATGGACTACCGCGCGCAGTTCAAGAAAGACGTGGTGGTGGACATCATCTGCTTCCGCAAGCTCGGCCACAACGAGCAGGACGAGCCGATGGTGACCCAGCCGCTGATGTACAAGATCATCAACGCGCACCCGGGCACGCGCAAGCTGTACGCCGACAAGCTGGCGGCGCAGGGCGTGATCGCGGCCGATGAGGCGGACAAGCTGGTGGCCACCTTCCGCCAGGCGATGGACGGCGGCTACCACACCAACAAGACGATCCTCGCCAACTTCAAGCCGCCGTTCGCGGTCGACTGGACCAAGTACAAGGGAACGAAGTGGAACGAGCAGGACGACACCACGCTGCCGCTGGCGGACCTGCAGGCGCTGGCGGAACGCCTGACGGCGATCCCTGCCAATTTCAAGCTGCAGCCGCGGGTCGAGAAAATAATCGCCGACCGCCGGCTGATGGGCCAGGGCAAGCTGCCCGTGGACTGGGGCATGGCGGAGAACCTCGCCTACGCCTCGCTCCTCAAGGACGGCTATTCGGTGCGGATTTCCGGCCAGGACTGCGGCCGCGGCACCTTCTTCCACCGCCATGCGGTACTGCACGACCAGAACCGCGAGAAATGGGACGCGGGCAGCTACATCCCGCTCGCGCACATCGCGCCCAACCAGGGCGATTTCGTGGTCATCGATTCGGTGTTGTCGGAAGAGGCGGTGCTCGGCTTCGAGTACGGCTACTCGACCTCGGAGCCGAACGAACTGGTGGTGTGGGAGGCCCAGTTCGGCGACTTCGTCAACGGCGCGCAGGTCGTGATTGACCAGTTCATCGCTTCGGGCGAGGTGAAATGGGGCCGCATCTGCGGCATGGTGATGATGCTGCCGCACGGGTATGAAGGCCAGGGGCCGGAGCATTCGTCCGGCCGGCCGGAGCGGTTCCTCCAGCTGTGCGCCGACTACAACATCCAGGTCTGCATGCCGGCGACGCCGGTGCAGATGTTCTTCCTGCTGCGCCGGCAGATGATCCGGCCGTGGCGCAAGCCGCTGGTGATCTTCACGCCCAAGAGCCTGCTGCGGCACAAGGAGTCGGTGTCGCCGCTGCCGGAGTTCGCCGAAAGCAAGTTCAGAGCGGTGAACGGGGAGTGGGACGAAGGCATCAGGCCCGAGAAGGTGAAGCGCGTCATCCTGTGCAGCGGCAAGGTGTTCTTCGACCTGATGGCCGCGCGCAAGGAAAAGGCGCTCAAGGACGTGGCGATCGTGCGCATCGCGCAGCTCTATCCGTTTCCGCACGACGAATTCCAGGCGCAGGTGGACCTGTACGCCAACGCCGGCGAGGTCGTCTGGTGCCAGGAAGAGCCGGGCAACCAGGGCGCCTGGCACCGCATCCAGCACTACGTGCTGCGCCATATGCGGCCCGACCAGGTCCTCGGCTATGCCATGCGCCGGTCCTCGGCCTCGCCCGCGGCGGGCTACCTGTCGCTGCACAACGAGCAGCAGAAGGAACTGGTGCAGGCAGCCTTCGCGCCGTTGACGGACAATCTCGTGCTGCCCGTCCAGGGCCTGGGCAAGAAGAGAAGGAAGAAGGAAAAACATGCTGATTGAAGTCAAAGTCCCGCAGCTCTCGGAATCGGTCGCCGAGGCCACGCTGCTCGCCTGGCACAAGAAGCAGGGCGAGGCGGTGAAGCGCGACGAGAACCTGATCGACATTGAGACCGACAAGGTGGTGCTCGAATTGCCCGCGCCCGCGGATGGCGTGCTGGTGAGCATCCTCAAGGGCGACAAGGGAACGGTCGTCGCCGGCGAGGTGATTGCGCGGATCGATACGGAGGGCAAAGCTTCCGCGGTTTCGGTTCAGAAGCAGGAAGTGAAAAAAGAGGAACCCAAGGCCAAATCCGCGCCTGCGGTCATGCCCGCCGCGCAGAAAATGGCCTCCGAAAAGGGCATCGATACGGCCCAGATCCAGGGAACCGGCAGAGATGGAAGGGTCACGAAGGGAGACGTTCTCGCCCAACCCGAGAAGAGTTCTGCCCCCGTCCAGAAAGCGGCGCTGCAACAACCCCCTTCCTCGGTCAACGTGGACAAACTGCTTGCCGGCCGGCCGGAGCAGCGCGTGCCGATGTCGCGCCTGCGGCAGCGGGTCGCGGAGCGCCTGGTGCAGTCGCAGTCGACCGCGGCGATCCTGACGACCTTCAACGAAGTCAACATGCAGCCCGTGATCGACATGCGCAAGCGCTACCAGGAGCGCTTTGAGAAGGAACACGGGGTGAAGCTCGGCTTCATGTCGTTCTTCGTCAAGGCGGTGGTGCATGGCCTGAAGAAATACCCGGTCGTGAACGCCTCGGTGGACGGCACGGACATCGTCTACCACGGCTATTTCGACGTCGGCGTCGCGGTCGGCAGCCCGCGCGGCCTGGTGGTGCCGATCCTGCGCGACGCGGACCAGATGTCCTTCGCCGCGATCGAGAAGAAGATCGCGGAGTTCGGCAAGAAGGCGCAGGACGGCAAGCTGTCGCTGGAGGACCTGACCGGCGGCACCTTCTCGATCTCCAACGGCGGCACCTTCGGCTCGATGCTCTCGACGCCGATCATCAACCCGCCGCAGTCGGCGATCCTCGGCGTGCACGCCACCAAGGAGCGCGCGGTGGTGGAGAACGGGCAGGTGGTGGTGCGGCCGATGAACTACTTCGCCGTGTCCTACGACCACCGCATCATCGACGGCCGGGAAGCGGTGCTGTTCCTGGTGGCGATCAAGGAAGCCCTTGAAGACCCGGCGCGCCTGGTCCTCGAGATATGAAAGCCTTCGATGTCGTGGTGATCGGCGGCGGGCCGGGCGGCTACATCGCCGCGATCCGCGCCGCGCAGCTCGGCCTCTCGACGGCCTGCATCGACGAAGCGAAGACCGCCGACGGCAAGCCGGCCCTGGGCGGCACCTGCACCAACGTCGGCTGCATCCCGTCCAAGGCGCTGCTGCAATCGTCCGAGCACTACGAGCAGGCCGGACACCATTTCGCCGACCACGGCGTGAAAGTGAAAGGTCTGGAGCTCGACCTGAAGACCATGCTAGGGCGCAAGGACAAGGTCATCAAGGGCAGCAACGACGGCGTCCTGTATCTCTTCAAGAAGAACAAAGTCACCTTCTTTCATGGAAGAGGGAGCTTCAAGTCTCCTACCGAAATCCAGGTCGGAAATGAAATCCTGACCGCCAAGCACGTGATCATCGCCACCGGTTCGAATCCTCGCGCGCTGCCGATCGCGCCCTTTGACGAGAAGCTGGTCCTAAGCAATGCTGGCGCGCTGGCGATCCAGGATGTTCCGGCCNNGGCCTCAAGATGGAATTCGGCGTGTCGATCTCGAAGGTGACCGCCTCCAAGGGGGTAAAGATCGAGTACAAGTCCTCGGACGGCAGCGCGAAATCGCTGGACGTCGACAAGCTCATCGTCTCGATTGGCCGCGTGGCGAACACGGACGGCCTCAACGGCGAGGCGATTGGATTGAAGATGGACCGCGGCGTGGTCAGCGTGGACGGCGACTGCCGCACCAGCGTGCCGAACGTCTGGGCCATCGGCGACGTGGTGCGCGGCCCGATGCTGGCGCACAAGGCGGAGGAGGAGGGCGTCGCGGTGGCCGAGCGCATCGCCGGCCAGCAGCCGCACGTCAACTTCAATACCATTCCGTCGGTGATCTACACCTCACCCGAGATCGCCTGGGTCGGCCAGACCGAGCAGCAGGTCAAGGCTGCCGGGATCGAGTACCGCACCGGCAGCTTCCCGTTCTCCGCCAATGCCCGCGCCCGCGCGCTGGGCGACACCGGCGGCCTGGTGAAATTCGTCGCCGACGCGAAGACTGATGCCATTCTCGGCGTGCATATCGTCGGGCCCATGGCGGGCGAATTGATCGCCGAGGCGGTGGTGGCGATGGAGTTCCGCGGCTCTGCCGAAGACATCGGCATGATCTGCCACGCGCATCCGTCGCTGTCGGAGGCGATGAAGGAAGCGGCGCTGGCTGTTGACAAGCGTTCCCTGAACATTTGACGGGGTTGGGCGGACGGCTCGACGCGCGGGCCATAGCGCTCGCCGTCCTCGCGATGGCGGTCCTCGGCGGCTCCTACACCGCCGGCAAGTTCGCGCTGCAGGACCTTCCCATGTTCGGGATGCTGGCTGTGCGGATGACCCTGGCGACGCTGGCGCTCGGGGCCTATGCCGCGGTTGCCGGACTGGCGGTGCGGCCGCGCGTTTCGTCCCTAGGCTACCTCGCGACTCAAGCAGGCCTTTTCGTGATGACGCAGACGCTGCTTTTCATCGCGCTGCAGAAGATCGACGCCGGGCGCGCGGCGATCCTGTTCAACATGCAGCCTTTATTCACCCTGCTGGTGCTGCCGGCGCTGCTGCCGTCGGAGCGCCTGACGCCGCGGCGCTGGCTCGGCACCGCGGCCGCCTTTTGCGGCGTTGCGCTGGTGCTCGCGGAGCGGGGCACGCAGGGCGGTTCGCTGCTCGCCGACCTGCTGGTGCTGGTGGCGGCGCTTGGATGGACCGCTTCGATCGTCATGAACAAGCGCATGCCGCCCGACGTGACCCCGGTTTCGGTGATCCTCTGGACATCGGCCGGCTCGATCCCCGTCTACGCGCTGCTGTCCGTGCTGTTCGAGTCCGGCGCGACCTGGACACTGACCGGATCGGCCCTGGCGAGCGTGCTCTACCTTGGCGTTGCTGCGGGCGGGTTGGGATTCGTGCTGATGGTCTGGCTGATCCGCACTTACTCGGCCAGCCGGGTCAACGTGTTCGTGTTCCTGTCGCCGGTGTTTGGCGTGCTGTTCGGCTGGGCGGCGCTGGGCGAGACCATGACGGCGATGCAGGCGCTGGGCGCGCTAGCGGTCGCCGCCGGCATCCTGGTCGTGACGGCGGAGAGGTGAAGCGGTGAATTTCAGTCCCACGGTCCGCGGCATGCTGTGGATGGCCGCCACCGGCGTGCTGTTCACGCTGCTGAACTCCACCATGAAGAAGCTCTCGCACGAGCTCGATCCCTGGCTGGTCGGCTTCCTGCGCTACCTGCTCGGCGCGCTCGTGATGCTGGCGCCGGCGCTGCACCTGGGGGTGCGCGGGCTCTGGCCGAAGTCGCCGAAACTGCAGCTGGTGCGCGGCCTGTTCCATGCCGGCGGCATGCTGCTGTGGTTCGCCGCCCTGCCGATGGTCGACATCGCCGAGCTGACCGCGATCGGCTTCAGCGGCCCGATCTTCATCTGCCTCGGGGCGGTCCTGTTCCTGAACGAGCGCATGACCGGCGCGCGCTGGGCCGCGGTGCTGGTCGGCTTCGCCGGCGTGCTGCTGGTGATCAACCCGTTCCAATCCGGCGGATTCTCAGGCATCTCGACTGGAATGCTGCTGATGCTGGCCTCGGCGCCGGTGTTCGCGGGCTCGTTCCTGGTGGCCAAGGTCCTGACGCGGCACGAACGCTCCGACATCATGGTTCTCTGGCAGCATCTGGTGGTGTCGATCCTGCTTTTGCCTTTCGCTCTTGTCCTTTGGACGATGCCTTCGGCCGGCCAGTGGGGCCTGCTGCTGTTCTGCGGGTTCATGGGGGCGGGCGGCCACTACTGCATGACGCGCGCGTTCCGCGTCGCCGACATCTCGGCGGTGCAGTCGGTGAAGTTCCTCGAGCTGGTCTGGGCGGCGATCCTCGGCTTCTTCATGTTCGGCACCCTGCCCGGGGGCTGGACGATCGCGGGCGGGGTGGTGATCCTCGCCAGCACGCTGTGGCTCGCGCGCCGGGAGTCCAGGCCGGCATGAGCGACGTCGCCACGCTCTACGAGCAGAGCCTCGCCAAGCGCGGCTTCGTCTCCGATGCCTCGCAGCGGCAGGCGGTCGAGCGCCTGCAGCGCCTGTACGAGGAATGGACGGAGTACAAGGCGCGCCGCAGCAACGCCCTCAAGCGCCTGCTGGTCAGGCCGCCGCCGCCGAAGGGCGTCTACCTCTGGGGCGCGGTGGGGCGCGGCAAGAGCTTCCTCATGGACAGCTTCTACCTGTGCGTGCCGCTGGTGAGGAAGCGCCGCGTGCATTTCCACCACTTCATGCGCGAGATCCACCGCGAGATGAACGAACTGAAGGGCGCGGAGGATCCGATCGCCGCCGTCGCGGAGCGCACCGCGCGCCGCTACCGGCTGGTCTGCTTCGACGAATTCCACGTCTCCGACATCGCCGACGCGATGATCCTCGGCCGCTACCTGGAGAAGGTGATGGACCTCGGCGTCGCGTTCGTGATGACGAGCAATTACCACCCCGACCAGCTCTATCCCAACGGCCTGCAGCGCGAGCGCTTCCTGCCGGCGATCGAATTCCTCAAGTCGCGCCTGGACGTGGTCAACGTCGACGGCGGCACCGACTACCGCCGCCTGAAGATGGAGAAGCTGCGGGTGTATCACGTGGGGAAACCCGGCGGTCCCGACTCCGACACGGAACTGCAGCGTATCTTCTCGGAGCTGAAGGATGTCGAGGAGGAGAAGCAACCCCTGGACGTGGAAGGGCGCAGGATTCCCTATCTAAAGCGTGCCGGCGGGCTGGTGTGGTTCGATTTCGCCGCGCTCTGCGGCGGGCCGCGGTCCTATGCCGATTACGTCGACCTCGCGAAACGCTTTCACACCGTGATCCTCTCCGGCGTGCCGCGGATGTCGCCGAAGAACGCGGATTCCGCGCGCCGCTTTACCTGGCTGGTGGATGTGTTCTACGACGATCGCGTGAAGCTGGTGGTCGGGGCAGAGGCGCAGCCCGACGAGCTGTTCGTGGGTGGGGAAAATGCGGGCGGGGACATCAGGACCGCGGCCGCGGAGTTCGCCCGCACCGCCAGCCGCCTTACGGAAATGCAGTCCGCGCAGTATCTGCAGCAGGAGAGGACGCGCGCCCCGCGGGATGCAACAATAGAGGAATGAACCTCCCCCTTCGCATCGCGGCCGGCCTCCTGGCCTTCGGCATCGCCGCCAGCGCGGCGGCCCAGTCCTACCCGGACAAGTCCGTCCGGCTGATCGTGCCCTTTCCGCCCGGCGGCAGCAATGATGTCATCGCGCGCGTCGTCGGCGCCCAGCTTTCCGAGCGCCTCGGCCAGACGGTCCTCATCGACAACCGCGGCGGCGCCGGCGGCACTCTCGGTATCAACGCTGCCGCTAAGTCGGCGCCGGACGGCTACACGCTGTTCCTGGCCTCGGTCGGGTTTCCGATGAGTATCGCGCTGGGCGCAATGCCGAGGGAGTCGCTGCAATGGTTCGTCCCGATCGCTTCCATCGGCACGGGCCCGAGCATCCTCGTGGTTCCGGCCGCGCTGCCGGTGCAGAACGTGCGCGATCTCGTGGAGATGGCGAAGCGCAAGCCCGGCGCCCTGAATGCCGGGGCGGCCGGCCCCGGGAGCTTCCAGCACCTGGCGACGGAACTGTTCCGCCTGCGCGCGGGCATCGACATCGTGATCGTGCAATACAAGGGCGGCGGTCCGGCGCTCACGGATACGATTGCCGGGCAGGTGCAGATGAACGTGGGCAGCGTGGTGCAGAACCTGCCGCATGTGCGCACGGGCAAGCTCAAGGCGCTCGGCATCGGCGGCAGCAAGCGGATCACGGCGGCGCCGGACGTGCCGACCTTCGCGGAGGCCGGCGTTTCCGGGGCGGAGGCGACCAATTGGTGGGGCCTGCTCGCGCCAGCTGGCACGCCCGCCACGGTGCTCGGGCGGCTGCAGCGGGAGATCGCCGCGATCCTGGATGCGCCGGAAATCCACAAGCGGCTGGAGCACGAAGGCGCCGAAGCGCTGCGCATGACTCCGGCTCAGTTCGGCGAGCTGATGGCGGCGGAAACAGCGAAATGGACGCAGGTCGTAAAGCAGGCCGGCATCAAGGTGGAGTAAATGGGAGATTCGATGCTGCAGTTCAAGGCTTTCAGGCTGGACGAAGTAGACAAGAAGATCCAGGCCGGCTTCGTCGACATGAAGCTGGAGGACCTCGACCCCGGCGAGGTCGTGGTGCGCGTGGCGTACTCCGACGTCAACTACAAGGATGCGCTCGCAGCCACCGGCAAGGGCCGCATCCTGCTGCGGCCTTCGTGCATCGGCGGCATCGACCTTTCCGGCACCGTGGTGTCCTCGACCGACGCGCGCTTCGCCAAGGGCGACGCCGTTCTTGCGGTCGGTCACGAGCTCGGGGTGAAGCACCATGGCGGCTATGCCGAATACGCGCGCTTCCCTGCGAACTGGGCTGTCAAACTGCCGAAAGGCATGACGCTGTGGGAGGCGATGGCCTTCGGCACGGCGGGATACACGGCGGGCCTGGCGATCGTGAAGATGGAGCACAACGGATTGCATCCGGCGGGCGGGCCGGTGATCGTGGACGGCGCCACCGGCGGCGTCGGCTCGATCGCCATCGCGTCGCTCTCGAAACTGGGCTATGAAGTGGTGGCGCTGACCGGCAAGGAAGCCGAGGTGGACTGGCTGAAGAAGCTCGGCGCGAAGGATGTGAAGTTCAGGAAGGACATCGACCTGACAAAGATCCGGCCCCTCGACAAGGCGCTCTGGCAGGGCGCGATCGACAACCTGGGGGGCGAAGTCCTGGCCTGGATGGCGAGCGGCATGAAATTCAACGGCGTCATCGCTTCCATCGGGCTGGCGGCGGGATTCAGCTTGAATACGACGGTGATGCCGTTCATCCTGCGCGGCGTGAGCCTGCTCGGCATCAACTCGACCGATGCGCCCAGCCCCGAACTCGAGCGCAAGGTCTGGGAGCGCCTGGCAGGCGACATGAAGCCGGCCGGCCTGAAGGACATGGCCAGGACCATCCCCTTCGCCGACCTGCCGAAGGTGTTCGACGATTTCATCAATGCCAAGGTCACCGGCAGGATCGTGGTGGACCTGAACGCATGACGGCCGTCGGGGAGTTCCATCGCCGCTCGATCCTGGACAGGGAAGGGTTCTGGGCGGACGAGGCGAAGCGCATCCATTGGCACAAGCCCTTCGGCAAGGTGCTGGATTATTCGCGGCCGCCGTTCGCGAAGTGGTTCGTGGGAGGCGAAACGAATCTCTGCCACAACGCGGTGGACCGGCACCTCAAGGACAGGGGGGAGCAGAAAGCCCTGGTCTGGATCTCCACCGAGGTCGACAAGACCGAGTCGTTCACCTACAAGCAGCTGCACACCGAAGTAAATCGCGTTGCGGCAATGATGCAATCGCTCGGCCTGCAGCGCGGCGACCGGGTGATCATCTACATGCCTAACATGCCGGAGGCGGTGTTCGCGATCCTCGCCTGCGCCCGGCTCGGGGCAATCCACTCGGTGGTGTTCGGCGGTTTCGCCGCGGCCAGCCTGGCTGCGCGCATCGACGACGCGAAACCGAAGCTGATGATCACCGCCGACGGCGGCAGCCGCATGGGCAAGGTGATCCCGTACAAGCCGCTGGTGGACGAATCCATCCGCCTGTCGAGGTTCCCGCCGGCGAAGGTGCTGATCTTCAACCGCGGCCTGGACCCTTCGATGCCGCTGGTCGATGGACGCGATGTGGATTGGGTTTCCTTGAGCAGCAAATTCAAGGACAAGACAGTCGATTGCGCCTGGCTGGAATCCTCCGAGCCGTCGTACATCCTCTATACCTCCGGCACCACCGGCAAGCCGAAGGGCGTGCAGCGCGACGTCGGCGGGCACGCGGTGGCGATGGCCGCGTCGATGCCGCATATCTACTGCGGCGGCGCCGGCGAAACCATCTTCACCACCTCCGACATCGGCTGGGCGGTGGGGCACTCGTATATCATCTATGCGCCGCTGATCGCGGGCATGACCACGATCCTCTACGAAGGCGTGCCGATGCGGCCTGACGCCGGGGTATGGTGGAAGATCGTGCAGGACTACAAGGTCAACGTGATGTTCTCGGCGCCCACCGCGATCCGGGTGCTGAAGAAATTCGATCCGTCGTTCCTCAAGAAGTATGACCTGTCGTCGCTGAAGCACTTGTTCCTGGCGGGCGAACCGCTGGATGAGCCGACGCATGCGTGGATCTCGGAGGGCCTCGGCAAGCCGGTGATCGACCACTACTGGCAGACCGAGACCGGTTGGCCGGTGCTCACCGCGATGCACGGCATCGAAAAGACGCCGATCAAGTATGGCAGCCCCTCGTTCCCGGCCTACGGCTACGACCTGAAGCTGCTGCGGGAGTCCGATGCGAGCGAGGCGGGCGCCGACGAGAAAGCGGTGGTGGCGATCGAACCGCCCCTGCCGCCCGGCTGCATGACCACCATCTGGGGCGACGACGAACGCTTCGTCAAGACCTATTTCTCCACCTTTTCGAAGAAGCTCGTCTACTCGACCTTCGACTGGGGGATCCGCGACAAGGACGGCTACTACTTCATCCTCGGGCGCACCGACGACGTGATCAACGTTGCCGGCCACCGCCTTGGCACGCGCGAGATCGAGGAAGCGGTGAACATGCATCCCGGCATCGCCGAATGCGCCGTGGTTGGCGTCGCGGATTCCCTGAAGGGCCAGATGCCTTTGGCCTTTGCAGTTTCAAAGACTTCTCTTGATACAACAGAACAAAAAGAGAAACTCGAAAAAGAAGTGATGCAGACTGTCGATAAGCAATTGGGCGCGATCGGCCGGCCGAAGGCCGTCCATTTCGTCACGCTGCTGCCGAAGACCCGCTCGGGCAAGACGCTCCGGCGCTCCATTGCCGCGCTGGCCGAGGGACGCGATCCGGGAGACCTCACGACCATCGAGGACCCGGGCGCGCTGCAACAGATCAAGGACTGCCTGGGAGTGAAATGAAAACCCGACCCGAATTGACGCAGGAAGATTGCCTGAAGATCAGCGCCGCCGCCGAGGCCGAGGCGCGCAGGAACAGCTGGAACGTCTGCATCGCGATCCTCGATGACGGCGGCCACCTCATGCATTTCGCGCGCATGGACGGCGCCACGCCGGCCAACGCCGGGATTGCCGTGGAAAAAGGCCGCACCGCGGCCATTTCGCGCCGCTCGAGCGGCAAGTGGCAGGATATCGTGAAGAGCGGGCGCACCGAGATGCTCAAGATGCCCGGCATCCTGCCGGTGCAGGGCGGCATGCCGATCGTCGCGGATGGCACCTGCATCGGTGCCGTCGGCGTGTCGGGCGTCCAGTCCGACCAGGACGAGCAGATCGCCCAGGCCGGAATAGACGCCCTCCTTAAATAGGAAGTAACCCGGTCACTACATTCCTGAAATACCCGCTTTGGCGCATTGCTCGTCCTGGTCGCCGGTGACGCCGCTCACCCCGACCGCGCCGATGACCTTGCCGCCGACGAAGATGGGCACGCCGCCGGGAGAAGCGTAGACGCCCCCCAGCGTCGCGGTCGCGGCGCTGCCCTTGTTGATCGCATCCATGAACACGCGCGTCGTGCGCCGGAAGGTGGCCGCGGCCCTGGCCTTGCCCGTGGCGATGTCGTTGCTGGCGTACTGCGTGTCTTCCATGCGCTCGAAGTAGACGAGGAAGCCGTGCGTATCGACGACGGCGACCGCGACGTTCCAGTTGTTCTTCTGGCATTCGGCGATGGTTCCGGCGGCCACCTTCTTCGCGGCGACCAGGCTGATGGACGGGCCGTAGCCGGGGCGCTGGTCCTGCTGGATGGGTACTGCGGATGAACAGTCTCGCCCGCCGGATATTCCCTATGGGAGTGCGATCGCGCCCTGGGCGTGGAGGTCGTCGATTTGCGCGGCAGTATAGCCGAGGCCGCCGAGCACTTCGCGCGCACCCTCGCCGATTTCCGGCGGCTCGCTGCGCTTGGGCAGGCGCTTGCCATCGAGCGCCAACGGCAGGGTCGGGGCGTGGAAGCTGCGTCCGCCCGAAGCGCGGGTTTCGAGCAGGCCGCCCGAGGCTTTCAGGTGGGGATCATCCAGCAGGTCCCAGGGCGTCGAGATCGGCGCGAAGGGAAGCCCGATCGCCTCGAGCTTCGCCGCCAGGTCCGCCTTGCTGAACTTCTTCAGCACCTCTGCAAGCCGGGGTAGCAGCCAGGCGCGTTCCGCCACCCGGCTGGTGTTGGATCGCAGCCGCGTGTCCGCCGCGAGATCGGCAAGGCCGAAATCACGGCAGAAGATTTCCCATTGCGTGTCCGTGACGACGCCGACGAACAGCCTGTCGCCATCGGCCGTTTCGAAGATGTCGTAGACGCTCCAGGCCGGGCGCTTCACCGACATCGGCGGCGGCGCCTCGCCGGTGAGCTCGAACTGGGCGATGTGCTGCGCGACGAGGTAGGCGGTGCTCTCGAACAGCGCACTGGTCACGAGCCGGCCGCGGCCGGTCGTCTCGCGCTCGCGCAGCGCGGCGACGATGCCGAGCGCAGCGAAGGTGCCGCCCATGATGTCGATCACGGAGGAGCCCGCCCTAAGAGGACGGTCGGGCAGTCCGGTCATGTAGGCTAGCCCGCCCATCATCTGTACGACCTCATCAAGTGCAGCGCGATGCTGGTAAGGGCCGTCGAGAAAGCCCTTGAGTGAGCAATAGACCAGCCGCGGATTGCGCGTGGCGAGAGCCTTGTGGCCGAATCCGAGTTTCTCCAGCGCGCCGGGGCGGAAGTTCTCGGTCAGCACGTCGGTCGAATCGAGCAGCTTGAGGACGATCTCGCGGCCTTCGGCGCGCTTCAGGTCCACCGCGAGGCTTCGCTTGTTGCGATTGAATACGGGGTAGAACCCGGCGCCAGCTGCCTGCAGCCGCCGCGTGTTGTCACCTTCCAGCGGCTCGACCTTGATCACGTCGGCGCCCAGGTCGGCAAGCGCGAGCCCGCAGCTCGGGCCCATCACCATGTGTGCGAACTCGACTACACGTATTCCCTGGAGGGGAAGCAGGGGCTCCTCCCCCTGCTTAGGCGGCCGCACGGAACCCCTTGGGAACACCTGCGAGGGCCATGTGGCCGTACACCGGCTCCTCGGGTAGCGCCGCGACCATCAGCTTGCGTGCTTCCATGAGCTTGTCCAGGTCAATGCCGGTGGATGCGCCCATGCTCTCGAACATGAAGACCAGGTCCTCGGTGATCACGTTGCCGCTTGCGCCAGGGGCAAACGGGCAGCCGCCGAGGCCACCCATCGAGCTGTCGAAGTGGCGCACGCCTTCCTCGTAGGCGGCGAGCGCGTTGGCGAGGCCCAGGCCCCGCGTGTTGTGCAGGTGCGCGGTCCTCAGCTTGGCGCCGATTTCCTTCCTGACCCGCGCGAATACCCGCCTGATCTGCGCCGGGTTCGCGTAGCCCACGGTATCGGCCAGCGATACGTGGTCGCAGAATTCCGCCAGCGTGGCGGCGATGCGGACGACGTCATCCTCCGGCACGTCGCCCTGCATGGTGCAGCCGAAAGCCGTGGACACGGCGCCTTCGACCAGGACGCCCGGGTGCGGATGCTGCGTGCATTTGCGCACTTCTTCGACCATCTGCCCGGGCGTCATGCGCACGTTCGATTCGCTGTGCTTGCGGCTTGCAGAAACCGGGAAGGTCACCTTGTGCGCGCCTGCGGCAAGCGCGCGCTCGAAGCCCTTGAGGTTTGGAGCGAGCACGATGACCTGCAGGTTCCTGATCGTCAGCGCGAAAGAAACGATCTCCGCGGTATCCGCCATGGCGGGAATCAGCCTGGGCGGCACGAAAGAGCCGACTTCGATTTCCGGCACGCCGGCCTCGGCGATGGCCTTGACCCACGCCTTCTTCGCTTCGGTGGGCATCATCTGGCGGGCATTCTGCAGCCCGTCTCGCGGACCGACTTCGCGGATATGGATCTGTCGCATGTGAACCTCCGTAGCGCTATTTTAATCCTCGGTCCTGGCCGTACCGGTCGGGGTGTTTCGCCATTGAAGCCCCGATATGCGACTGCATCGCGGCGAGGTCGGCACCGTATTCGCCGGTCGCTTCGAAAGCGGGCCCCAGCTGCACGACCTTGCGGCTGTAGTCGAATACTGCGAGCACCATCGGCACGCCCGCCGCGCGCGCGATCCGGTGGAAGCCGGACTTCCACCGATCGACGCGCGAACGTGTACCTTCGGGCTCGATCACGAGCACCAGCTGGCCGCGTTCGCGGAAGGCGCGCTCTGCGTCCAGTACCACGTCCCCGGCCGCCGCGCGGTCCACCGGGATGCCGCCGAGCGAGCGCAGGAAGGCGCCGAGCGGCCACCAGAACAGGGAATCCTTGGCGAGGAAGCGCGCTTCGAGCCGCAGCGCGAACTTGGCCATCAGGCCGACGAGGAAGTCCCAGTTCGACGTGTGCGGGACCACGAGCAGCACCATTTTCGGGACGTCCGGAAGGGCGCCTTCGATCCGCCATCGGGCGAACGTCAGCATCCATCTCCCGAATCCCGCCGTGAGCGCGCTGTGCGTGCGCGGGATCGATGCGCCCAGGTCGGGGAGGGGGATCACCGCATTCTTCCTTCGATGCGTCCGATGACGACGCCGAGGCAGGCCGTCAGCGCGGCGAAAGCGAGCATGCCCCAGAGAGTAACGCTCCAGCCGCCCGCGCGCGAGGCGAGCCAGGCGAACAGGATCGGGGCGGCGGACTGGCCGATCTGCGCGGTCTGCATGACCAGGCCGTTGGTGGTGGCGATGTGGCCGGCAGTGCGCGCGTGCACCGGCACGCCGGAGAATACGCAGGCCGGGATCACGCCGGCGCAGCAGGAAAACACGAGCACCATCGCGAAGCGCGCGCCGTCCGGAAGCCAGCCGCCCAGCATGCCCGTGGAGCATGCCGCGGCGATCGCACTCGCGCCCACCACCAGCGTCGCGCGTCGCACGCCGCGCGACAGCAGCCAGCCGCCGGCGAGGTTGCCCGGAACATTTGCGAGCACCATCAGCGCGCCGAGCAACGCGGCGGTCGCCGGCGATCCGCCGCGCTCGTCCATCACCACCGTGGGCAGCCAGATCATGACGGAAGTCCATTGCGCGACGTAGAGCGCGAAGATGCAGGCAAGGGTCCAAGCGCCTGGGCGCGTGAGCGATTCCGCGACCAGACGCAGCCCGCCGATTCCGGCCGGCGGCCTGATGGGGACGTGGCGCCAGACCAGGACGGCGCAGCCCAGCGCCGCGACCGAGAGGGCGACCCAGTAGCCCCGCCAGCCCACGGCGGCAATCGCCACCGGGGCGAGCAGCATGGCCAGGGATGCGCCCGAGGGCATGTAGGCGGTCCACAGGCCCATGGCGCGGTTCCGGTCGCGCAAGTCGGCGACCGACGCGCTGACCAGCGCCGCGCCCGCGACTGTGAACAGGATGAAGCCGCAGCCCTCGAGAAACCGCGAGACCAGCAGCGCGGTGTAGCCATCCGCGGCCGCGCCGAGGAATCCGCCGAAGGCCATGAGCACAAGGCCGAGCAAGCCCAGGCGCTTGTGGCCGAACCGGTCGCAAAGCAGCCCGATCAGCAGGCCGGCCACGGCGCCGAGCAGGTTGAGCATCGTGGCGATGAACCCCGATTGCACCAGCGTCAGGCCCAGCTCCTCCCGCAGCAGCGGGAGGCCCGGGGGGACTTTGCCGATGAACGCGCCGCAGGCCGCGCCGCCGGCGAAGGTCGCCCAGACGGCGGCCCAGTTCGTTCTGCTCAAGCGGCGGTGACCGGGATCTTCAGTTCGACAATCTTTTTCGACCACTCTGCGGGACCGGTGTTGTGAACCGAAGTCCCGTTCGAATCGACCGCGACCGTCACCGGCATGTCCTTCACTTCGAACTCGTGGATCGCTTCCATGCCCAGGTCCTCGAACGCGAGCACGCGCGACTTCTTGATCGCCTTGGCGACGAGATAGGCCGCGCCGCCCACCGCCATGAGGTAAACCGCCTTGTGCTTCTTGATCGCGTCCAGCGCCACCGGGCCGCGCTCAGCCTTGCCGACCATGCCGATGAGGCCTGTCTGCGCGAGCATCATCTCGGTGAACTTGTCCATGCGCGTCGAGGTGGTCGGGCCCGCGGGGCCGATGACTTCGTCGCGCACCGCATCCACCGGGCCGACGTAGTAGATGACCCGGTTGGTAAAGTCGACGGGAAGCTTCTCGCCCTTCGCCAGCATGTCCTGAATTCGCTTGTGTGCCGCATCACGGCCAGTCAGAAGCTTTCCGGAAAGCAGCAGGCGCTGGCCGGGTTTCCAGCTTTCAACGACTTTCCTGTCGAGGGAATTCAAATCCACTCTCGTCGAACTTGCGTCGGCTACCCACGTGACTTTCGGCCAATCTGAAAGCGAGGGCGCCTCGAATTCCGCCGGTCCGGAGCCGTCGAGCACGAAATGCGCGTGGCGCGTCGCGGCGCAGTTCGGGATCATCGCCACCGGCCGGTTGGCGGCGTGCGCGGGGTAGGTGAGGATCTTCACATCCAGCACCGTGGACAGGCCGCCCAGCCCCTGCGCGCCGATGCCAAGGGCGTTGACGCGGTCGTAGAGTTCGATGCGCAGTTCCTCGACCTTGCTCCTCGGCCCGCGCGCCTTCAGTTCGGCCATGTCGATCGGCTCCATCAGCGATTCCTTGGCCATCAGCATCGCCTTCTCGGCGGTGCCGCCGACGCCAATGCCGAGCATGCCCGGCGGGCACCAGCCTGCGCCCATGCTGGGCACGGTCTTCACCACCCAATCGGCGATGGAATCGGAAGGATTGAGCATCACGAATTTGGATTTCGCCTCCGAGCCGCCGCCCTTGGCGGCCACGCCCACCTCCAGCTTGTCGCCGGCCACCATCTGCACGTTGATCACGGCGGGCGTGTTGTCGCGCGTGTTCTTGCGGCCAAAATCCGCTTCGTCGAGAACCGAGGCGCGCAGCGGGTTGTCCTTGTGGGCGTAGCCGCGCTTCACGCCTTCGTTGACGGCATCCTCGAGCGATCCTTTGATCCCCTCGAAGCGCACGTCCATGCCGATCTTCAGGAATACATTGACGATGCCGGTGTCCTGGCAGATCGGCCGGTGGCCCTCGGCGGACATGCGCGAGTTGGTGAGGATCTGCGCGATGGCGTCCTTCGCCGCGGGCGATTGCTCGCGTTCGTAGGCGCGGCCGAGCGCCTGGATGTAGTCGCGCGGGTGGTAGTAGGAGATGAACTGCAGCGCGTCGGCGATGCTCTGGATGAGGTGTTCACGCTGGATGGCGGCCATGGTTGGGGCTCCGTCAGTCGTTGTGTTCGCGGCCGTCACGGAGGCGCGCGGCATGCTCCGAAGGCTGCATCAGGCGATCGGTATAGGCGATCGCGATCGCTGAGAGCAGGAACACGAGGTGGATCGCGGTTTGCGCAATGAGAGTCTTCTCGTCGTAGGCGGCGGCATTGATGAACGTCTTCAGCAGGTGGATCGAGGAGATGCCGATGATCGCCGTGGCCAGTTTCACCTTAAGCACCGAGGCGTTGACGTGCGACAGCCACTCCGGCTGGTCCGGATGGTTTTCCAGGTGCATGCGCGAGACGAAGGTTTCGTAGCCGCCGACAATCACCATGATGAGGAGATTCGAGATCATGACCACGTCGATCAGGCCCAGCACCACCAGCATGATCACCGTCTCGGTCAGTTTGGCGGGCCGCTCCACCCCGGCCACCGAGACCGCATCCAGCACGTGGCCGAGCGAATTCGCGTTGCCGAACGCTGCCGACAGCAGGTAGTACAGTTCCTGCCAGAACAGCCAGACATAGACGCCCTGGGCGACGATCAGGCCGAGATACAGCGGCAGCTGCAACCAGCGGCTGGCGAATATCATGGTCGGAATGGGCCTTAGCGCTCGCGCTTCGGAAAGCACGGGAGAGGAAGACGGTTTTGCCATGGGGAAAAGTGGTCCGGACGGGAGCGCAAATCTAGCACAGCCATGCTGCGCCGCGACGGGGCAATCCCCAGCGGATCCAAGGCATTGATTCCGCGAGAGTGCTCTGGTAAGTATGCTGTAAGCAATCGCGCCAAGAATTGCGTGCGGCAGCAGGTTGGCAGCAGACCCTAGGAGGGGGATCCATGTCGGCGAACATTGAATCGGTTCTCAGCGAAACGCGGGTGTTCCCCCCGTCGCCTGAATTCATTAAACAGGCCAATATCTCGGGAATGGACGCCTACCGCGCGCTGTGCGCGGAAGCGGAAAAGGACTTCGAGGGCTACTGGGCGCGGCTCGCCAGGGAGCACCTGCTCTGGCACAAGCCGTTCACCCAGACGCTGGATGAGAGCAAGGCGCCGTTCTTCCGTTGGTTCTACGACGGCGAGACCAATGCCTCCTGGAACTGTCTTGACCGCCACCTCAAGACGCAGCCGGACAAGACCGCGATCATCTTCGAGGCCGACGACGGCAAGGTCACGAAGATCAGCTACAAGTCGCTCTACCACGACGTTTGCCGGTTCTCCAACGCGCTCAAGGCCAGGGGCATCAGGAAGAGCGACCGGGTCCTCATCTACATGCCGATGTCGATTCAGGCGGTCGTCGCGATGCAGGCCTGCGCGCGCATCGGCGCAACGCATTCGGTGGTGTTCGGCGGCTTCTCGGCGAAAAGCCTGCAGGAACGCATCGTCGACACCGGAGCGGTCGCGGTGCTGACGGCGGACGGCCAGTTCCGCGGCGGCAAGGAGATTCCGCTTAAGCCGGTGGTCGACGAGGCCTTCAAGCTCGGCGGCTGCGAGACCGTGAAGACGGTGATCGTCTACAAGCGCTCCGGCAGCGCGGTGCCGATGGCGGCGGGGCGCGATCTCTGGTGGGACGACGCCGTAAAGGGGCAAGCGGACGTGTGCGAACCCGAGTGGGTCAACGCCGAGCATCCGCTGTTCATCCTCTATACCTCGGGCTCCACCGGTAAGCCCAAGGGCGTGCAGCATTCGACTGCGGGCTACCTCCTGTGGGCGAGCCTGACGATGAAGTGGGTGTTCGACAACAAGCCAGCCGACATATTCTGGTGCACGGCCGACGTGGGATGGGTTACCGGACATACCTACATTACCTACGGCCCGCTTGCGGTAGGCACGACCGCAGTCGTGTTCGAGGGCGTGCCTACCTATCCGGATGCGGGGCGCTTCTGGAAGATGATCCAGGACCACAAGGTGAATGTTTTCTACACTGCGCCGACGGCCATCCGATCGCTGATCAAGGCAGGGGCGGACCAGCCGAAAAAATACGACCTTTCCAGCCTGCGCATCCTCGGTTCCGTCGGCGAGCCGATCAATCCGGAAGCCTGGATGTGGTATCACAAGGTCGTTGGCAACGAACGCTGCCCGATCGTGGACACCTGGTGGCAGACCGAGACGGGCGGCCACCTGATCTCGCCGCTTCCGGGCGCGACGCCGACCAAGCCGGGATCCTGCACGTTGCCGCTGCCGGGGATCATCACGGACATCGTCGATGAAACCGGCAATTCCGTGGGCAAGGGCAAGGGCGGCATCCTCGTCATCAAGCGGCCGTGGCCCTCGATGATCCGCAACATCTGGGGCGACCCTGAACGATTCAGGAAGAGCTATTACCCGGATGACTTCCAGGGCAGGTACTACCTCGCCGGCGACGGCGCGAGTACCGACGAGGACGGCTATTACCGCATCATGGGCCGCATCGACGACGTGCTGAACGTTTCGGGCCATCGCCTGGGGACCATGGAAATCGAATCGGCACTGGTGGCGAATTCGAAGCTGGTCGCCGAGGCTGCCGTGGTGGGCCGGCCGGACGACCTCACGGGCGAAGCGGTGTGCGCATTCGTGGTGCTGAAGGGCGCGCGCCCGACCGGCGCGGAGGCGCAGAGGATCGCCAAGGAGCTGCGCGACTGGGTGGGCAAGGAAATCGGCGCCATCGCCAAGCCGAAGGACATCCGCTTCGGCGACAACCTGCCGAAGACGCGCTCGGGCAAGATCATGCGCCGCCTGCTGCGCTCGATCGCCAAGGGCGAAGAGATCACCCAGGACGTCTCCACGCTCGAGAACCCGGCGATCCTCGAGCAACTGAAGCAGCCGCTCTGATGCAGCTGCCCGAGGCCAAGGAGCAGCGCCTGATCGCACTGTTCGTCTTCGGTTGCCTGCTGTTCAACTACCCGATCCTGTCACTGTTCAATGTGTCCGCCGAGGCATTCGGCGTTCCCGTGCTGTATGCCTATATCTTCGCCGCCTGGGCGCTGCTGGTGGCGCTGATGGCGCTCGCGGCCGAATCGCGCCGCTAGGCCGGACAGCGCAGCGATGCTGCAGGGTCACGTCATCGTCCTGGTGGCGTTTGCCTATCTAGGCCTGCTGTTCGGCATCGCCTATTACGCCGACAAGCGCGCCGATGCTGGCCGCTCGATCATCGCCAATCCGTACATCTACGCGCTGTCGCTGGCGGTCTATGCGACCGCCTGGACGTTCTACGGTTCGGTAGGGCGCGCGGCCAGCGACGGCATCGGCTTCCTGCCAATCTACCTCGGGCCGACGCTGATGATCGCGCTGTGGTGGCTGGTGATGCGCAAGATCATCCGCATCAGCAAGAACAACCGCATCACGTCGCTTGCGGACTTCATTGCCTCTCGCTATGGCAAGAGCGCCTTGCTCGGCGGCCTGGTGACGGTCATCGCCGTGATCGGGATCCTGCCCTACATTTCCCTGCAGCTGAAAGCGATCGCCACCAGCTACGCAATCCTGCTGCAGTATCCGGAGATCGCCATGCCGGCGAGCGCGGGCGCCGCGCCGCTGGGGGCCGACACGGCCTTCTGGGTGGCGCTGATCCTCGCCGCGTTCACGATCCTGTTCGGCACCCGCCACCTGGATGCCGCCGAGCACCATGAGGGCATGGTGGCGGCCATCGCCTTCGAATCGCTGGTCAAGCTGCTGGCATTCCTCGCGGTGGGCCTGTTCGTCACCTACGGCATGTACGACGGACTGGGCGATATCTTCGAGCGAGCGCGTGCCAGCGAGCAGCTGAGTCGCCTGCTGACTCCGTTGGAGGGAGTCGCGGGCAGTTACGCTAACTGGGTGTGGCTGACCATCCTTTCGATGCTCGCAATCATGTTCCTGCCGCGCCAGTTCCAGGTGGCGGTGATCGAGAACAAGGACGAGCGGCACCTGAACAAGGCCATCTGGTTGTTCCCGCTCTATATGCTGGCGATCAACATCTTCGTGCTGCCGATCGCCTTCGGCGGCAACCTGCTGTTTCCCGACGGCAGCGTGGATGCCGACACTTTCGTGCTGACCCTGCCAATGGCGGCGAAGCAGGAGGGCCTGGCGCTGCTGGTGTTTATTGGCGGCCTGTCGGCGGCCACCGGCATGGTGATCGTGGAGACCATTGCGCTCTCGACCATGGTCTGCAACGACCTGGTAATGCCGGTGCTGCTGCGCTTGAAGGGCCTGCGCCTCGCGGAGCGGCGCGACCTTACGGCGCTGCTGCTCGGCATCCGGCGCGGCGCGATCGTGCTGATGCTGCTGCTCGGCTACCTGTATTTCCGCCTCGCGGGCGAGGCGTACGCGCTGGTGTCGATCGGGCTGGTTTCCTTCGCTGCCGTTGCGCAATTTGCGCCCGCGCTGCTCGGGGGAATCTTCTGGAAGGGCGGGACGCGCTATGGCGCCATCAGCGGGCTGATCGCCGGTTTCACGGTGTGGGGCTACACCCTGCTGCTGCCGGCGCTGGTACGGTCCGGCTGGCTTCCGGCCGGGTTGCTGGAGAACGGGCCCTACGGCATTCAGCTGTTGAAGCCGCTGCAGCTCTTCGGCCTGGTCGGCCTCGACCAGATCACCCACTCGATGATCTGGAGCATGACCGCCAACGCCGGCGCCTACATCGCGGTGTCGCTGCTCGGCACGCGCGACCCGCAGGAGGCTCGGCAGGCAAGCGTGTTCGTGGACGCCTACCTCCAGGGCGATACGCCGGGCGCGCCGTTCTGGCGGGGTACTGCCTCCGCCAGCGAACTGCATCGCCTGCTGACGCGCTTCATTGGCGCCGAATCGGCAGACGCCGCGTTTCGCGAGTTTGCGCGCAACCGGAACCTGGTCTGGCCGGACAGCGGCGACCAGGTGCTGCAGGCGGATGCCAACCTGGTCTATTTTGTCGAGATGCAGCTCGCCGGTGCCATTGGTGCGGCGTCCGCCCACATCATGGTCGCCTCCGCGGTGAAGGAGGAAGCGCTCTCTATCGAAGAGGTTCGGGAGATGCTGGACGAGGCCTCCCAGGTCATTGTCTACAGCCATCGCCTGGAGCAGAAGTCCCGGGAACTCGAGCGTGCCACCGAGGAACTTCGTGGCGCCAACGAACGGCTGAAGGAACTCGATCGGCTGAAAGACGATTTTGTCGCCACGGTCTCGCACGAACTGCGCACGCCGCTGACCGCGATCCGGACGTTCTCGCAGATTTTGCGCGATAACCCCGGCCTCGATCCGGCCGAACGCGCCCGCCAGCTCGGCATCGTCATCAAGGAAAGTGAGCGCCTGACGCGGCTGATCAACCAGATCCTGGACATCTCCAAGCTGGAGTCGGGCAACGTGGAATGGAATCCCGGGCCGGTGGACATGAAGGAGATCGTCGAAGACACGGTGGAGGCAATGGGCGAGCTGTTCAAGGAAAAGGAGATCGAGCTCTACAAGCGCGTTCCGGAGAGCGTCCCGCTCGTGACCGCGGACCTCGACCGCATCGTCCAGGTCATGCTCAACCTGCTGTCGAACGCGGAAAAGTATTGCCACCCGCGCCGCGGCAAGGTCGAGATCGCCCTCACTGTGGCGCGCGACTACCTGCGTGTGGACGTGCGCGACAACGGTGACGGAATTGCGGTCGCTGACCGCGAGCTGATCTTCGAGCGGTTTCGCGGTGCCGGGGGATCTCCGTCGGGCAAACCGCATGGCACCGGACTGGGATTGCACATTTGCCGGCGCATCCTCGAGCGGCTCGATGGCCGAATCTGGGTCGAAAGCGGCATCGCCGGCGACACCTGCATATCGTTCACGCTGCCTCTATCGCGTTGAGTGCTTTCGCGTTGTTGGCGGCGCGTTGCGATGCAGCAATGCTGCTACGCAACAGAATTTGTACCTGATTTGTAAGACGTCTGTAAGTTTTTTGCACGAGGATGCGTCAGCTAACTTCCAGGGAGGGAGTGATGGAACTCACACAGAAGCACCACGAGTACTGGCGCAAGAACCTCATCATGACGGGAATATTGCTGCTGGTCTGGTTCATCGTCACGTTCATTGAAGCCTGGTACGCCAGGGAACTCAACGGCATCACGTTCTTCGGTTTCCCGTTCGGCTTCTACATGTCGGCGCAGGGATCCCTCGCGATCTACGTGATCACCATCGGCGTCTATGCCTGGTACATGACGGGCCTGGACAAGGAATACGGCGTTGACGAAGGAGACCTCGAATGAGCACCGGCACCTTCTCGCACTCGGCCTTCAACAGCCAGCTCAAGAAGTACTACACCTTCTACGCCGGCGGCTTCATCGCCTTCGTCATCCTGCTCGCCATCGCCGAGCAGATGGGCATGTCGCGCCAGTGGATCGGTTACTGGTTCCTGTTCGCCACCATCGGCCTGTATGCCGGCATCGGCATCATGAGCCGCACCTCGGAAGTGTCCGAGTACTACGTCGCCGGACGGCGTGTGCCCGCGTTCTTCAACGGCATGGCGACCGGCGCGGACTGGATGAGCGCGGCCTCGTTCATCGCCATGGCAGGCGGCCTGTTCCTGGGCGGCTTTGACGGCCTCGCGTTCGTGATGGGATGGACCGGCGGCTACTGCCTGGTGGCGTTCCTGCTCGCACCCTACCTTCGCAAGTTCGGCCAGTTCACCATTCCGGACTTCCTCGCAGAGCGCTACGGCGGCAACGTCGTGCGCACCATTGGGGTCATCGCTGCGATCACCTGCTCGTTCGTCTACGTGGTGGCGCAGATATACGGCGTTGGCCTGATCACCAGCCGGTTCACCGGCCTGGAGTTCGGCGTCGGGGTGTTCGTCGGCCTCGGCGGCATCCTGGTCTGCTCGATGCTGGGCGGGATGAAGGCGGTGACCTGGACCCAGGTCGCGCAGTACATCATCCTCATCATCGCCTACATGACGCCGGTGATCTGGCTAGGCATGAAGCACACCGGCATCCCGATCCCGCAGATTGCCTACGGCTACACGCTGCAGAAGGTCGGCGACCTGGAGAAGAAGATCAACGCGGATCCGAAGGAGCTGGAGGTCCGCAAGATCTTCACCGACCGTGCAGCAGCGGCAAAGGCCAACCTCGGCAACGTCGACAAGGCCTACGCGGACGGCAAGGCAAAGCTGGATCAGGACCTGGCTGCCGCCAAGACGGCCAACAACGCTGCGCAGGCTGCTTCTGCGGAGAAGGCGCTCGCCGCCTATCCCAAGGATGCGGCCGCCGCGAAGGCGGTGTGGACCCGCGAGCAGGGGCTCGCTGCGCGCGCCGCGCCTGTGCGCCCGCACGCGCAGCCGTACCCCGGTAAGGACGAGAAGGCGCAGGACACCGCGCGGCTCAACTTCATCGGCATCGTGTTCTGCATGATGTTCGGCACCGCAGCCTTGCCGCACATCCTGATGCGCTATTACACGACGCCGAGCGTGCAGCAGGCGAGGGTGTCGGTGTTCTGGTCGCTATTCTTCATCTTCCTGCTGTATTTCACGGCGCCCTGTCTCGCGGTGCTGGCGAAGTTCGACATGTACAGCAACCTCGTTGGCAGCAGTTTCGCGGCATTGCCCGCGTGGGCAGCCAACTGGGCGAAGGTGGACCCGTCACTGCTGAACATCACCGACTGGAACAAGGACGGCATCGTGCAGTGGGCGGAGGTGGTCATCGGCGGCGACCTGATCGTGCTGGCGACGCCTGAAATCGCAGGCCTGCCGTACGTGGTTTCCGGTCTGGTGGCGGCGGGTGGCCTCGCGGCGGCGCTTTCGACCGCGGACGGCCTGTTGCTGACCATCGCCAACGCTCTGTCGCATGACCTGTACTACAAGATGATCGATCCGTCGGCGTCGACCACGAAGCGCGTAACGCTGTCAAAGATCTTGCTGATCTTTGTCGCGATAACGGCTGCGTGGGTGACATCGCTCAAGCCGGGAGACATCCTGTTCCTGGTTGGCGCGGCGTTCTCGCTGGCTGCTTCGGCGTTCTTTCCGCCACTGGTGATGGGCGTGTTCTGGAAGCGCGCCAACACCCCGGGAGCAATCGTCGGCATGCTGGCGGGACTGGGCATCTGCGTGTACTACATGATGCGCACCTACCCGTTCTTCACCAACATGGGCATTCCGAAGATGGACCTGTGGTGGGGGCTGAACCCGATTTCGGCCGGCATGATCGGCCTGCCGGTCGGGGTGATCACCATCTGGATCGTCAGCCTGCTGACCGCACCGCCGTCCAAGGAAGTGCAAGAGCTGGTGGAGCACGTACGCTACCCGCACCTGAAGGGCGACAGCGTGGTGAGCGAAGCGCGGTAAGTCCCGCGCCTTCGGAAAAGGCCCGCTTCGGCGGGCCTTTTTATTTACACCACCAGATCCTTGACGAGATATTCGAGCTCGGAGGTGCCGGATTCCCGGATCAGGCGACGAGCCATCCTCGGATCGAAGCGCACCAGATGTATTGCCACTTCCTTGACCCGATCGGCGTCGCCGAGCACGTGGTGCGCCATGCCGAGCGCGTACCAGGCGTGCGGGTTCATCGGCTGCAGCGTGGCAGCCTCGTGAAGTGCCGCGGCGGCCTCAACATGCCGGCCGAGCGCAGCCTGCGCCATGCCAAGGCCGTACCATGCCCGGTCCAGCCCCGGCCGCAGCCGTGTCGCCTCGCGCAGCGCCATCACTGCGTCCTCGTGACGGCCGAGCTTGTCGAGCGCGAATCCCAGGTTAAAGTGCGTCGCGGCATTGCCAGGATCCGCCTGCAGGGCGCGCCGGAACAGCGTTTCCGCCTCGCTAAAGCGCTGCTCCGCGGCGAGCAGGTAAGCGGCACGGCCGGCCGCGCGCGCGAAGCCGGGCAGCGCTTCCAGCGCGTCCTTGTATGCGGCAACCGCGGCGGCCTTGACGCCGAAGGCCTCCAACACGCGTCCCCGCAGGTAATATCGCCAATGGTCCATCGTTGATCCCATGTACGAGATTATCGTAATTCTCAAGGCGCTGACCGAGATCGCGGGTGTTGCCTTCCTCGGCCAGGGCGTGCTGTGGGTGATCGCCGGTGCGAAGCGCCAGGAGAACGTGGTCTACAAGCTGTTCAAGACGCTCACCTCGCCGGTGACCCGGGTGACGCGATTCATCACGCCGCGCATCATCATCGACGCGCACATCGGCCTGGTGGCCTTCTTCCTGTTGACCGTACTCTGGCTGATCCTGACCGTGACGAAGATCAAGATGGTGCTGGACGCCTCGGCTGGCGCCTCCTGATACCTTCGGCTGATAGAATCCCGTTTCGCCACACCCCGGAGAGATGGCCGAGCGGCTTAAGGCGCACGCTTGGAAAGCGTGTGTACGCTAATCACGTACCGTGGGTTCGAATCCCACTCTCTCCGCCAGAATTGATCAGTTCCCATTCGTTGCCGCACTTTCGGCAGCGTACCTGGGACGCCGTAATGAGCCTGAAGCGCGCATAGGCGCCACAGGCCCGGCAGGTCGCCTGCTCGCCCAGCGTCTCGGCCTCGGTCAGTATCTGGAGGTAGCGCCGCACGCCGTAGACTCCGATGGCGACGGAGGCGGCGACGATCGCGCAGTAGAGCAGCAGGCGGCCAACCGAACCCCGGAAGCTCAATTCCTCCATGCAAGCGGCGATCGCGATCATGCAGACGAAACCGCTGACGAACCAGGCGTGCCCTTCGATCAGCCGGCGCTCGTACCAGCGCGCGAAGCCAAGGCGACGGATGCTGTCCGCAGGTTCCATGCGTCGAGGATGATGGCATACAATGGAAGCGGCGGGCCCCCCCGCATTGCAGGCTGGTGAACCTGGTCAGGTCCGGAAGGAAGCAGCCACAGCTGGAATCTGCAAGTGCCGGGGTCAGGCTCGCCATCTTTTCGCCCGTTTCGCCCGGTAAAATCAGGCATGAGTTACCAAGTCCTGGCGCGCAAGTGGCGGCCGCGTGATTTTGCCAGCCTGGTCGGGCAGGAGCATGTCGTCAAGGCCCTGCGCCATGCGTTGGCCGAACAGCGGCTGCATCATGCCTACCTTTTCACCGGCACCCGCGGCGTCGGCAAGACCACGCTGGCCCGGATCCTGGCGAAATGCCTGAACTGCGAGACTGGCATCACGCCCGATCCCTGTGGGAAATGCGGTGCCTGCACGGAGATCGACGGCGGCCGCTTTCCGGACCTCATTGAAATCGATGCGGCCACCAATACCGGCATCGACGAAATGCGCGCATTGCAGGACAACGCTGCGTATGTGCCGGTGCGCGGCAAGTTCAAGGTGTTCGTCATCGACGAAGTCCACATGCTGTCGAAGCCCGCGTTCAATTCAATGCTCAAAACCCTCGAGGAGCCGCCGGCGCACCTGAAGTTCATCCTGGCCACGACCGATCCGCAGAAAATCCCCGTAACGGTGCTTTCGCGCTGCCTGCAGTTCAACCTGAAGCAGATGCCGCGCGCGGCGATCGTCGCGCGCCTCGAGAAGATCCTGCCGGAGGAGAAGATTTCCTTCGACGCGGACGCAATTGCATTGATTGCGCGCGCTGCTGCCGGCAGCATGCGCGACGCTCTGTCGCTTCTGGACCAGGCGATTGCGCATGGCGAAGGCCGCCTGAATGCGGCCGGGGTGCGGGAGATGCTGGGGACAGTGGACGAAACGTACCTTCTGAGACTGCTGGAATCCGTGGCCGCGGGCGACGGTTCGGCGCTGGCCGCAATCGCTGATGAGATGCAGGCGCGCAGCCTTGCCTTCGGCGGCGCGCTCCAGGACCTGGCCAGCCTGCTGCTGCGCGTGACGCTGGCCCAGACCGTGCCGGATGCCCTGGAGAAGGACTTGCCCGAGCGGGAGCGCATCGTGGCGCTGGCGCAGGCAATCGATCCTGAAACGGTGCAGCTGTGCTATCAGATCGCGCTCCAGGGACGCGAGGACCTGTCGCTCGCGCCGGACGAGCATGCTGGCTTCCTGATGACGATGTTGAGGATGCTGGCGTTCAGGCCGGAAGCGAGTTTCTTCGACACAGGAAGGGAAGGGAAATCCGTTCCGACCAAGGCAGCACCGAAGCCGGCGGCGCAGTTCGACGGCAACTGGCCCGCGCTGGTGCAGCAGCTGGCGCTGTCCGGCGGTCCCAAGGAGTTGGCGCGCAACAGCGAACTTCGCGGCTCCGAGAATGGCGTTTTCGATCTGGTGGTGCAGAAGTCCATGGGACACCTTGCGGGCGACAGCTATCGCGAGAAGCTGCAGGCCGTGCTTGCCGCGCACCTTGGCAGCCCGGTGAAGGTGCGCGTAACCGCCGGCGAGGTGCAGGGCGCGACCGCTTCCGCGCTCGATGCTGCGGATCGTGGTGCGCGTCAGGCGCAGGCGACGCGCGCGGTGAAAGGCGACAGTTTCGTGCAGGATCTCGTCAACCTCTTCGACGGCAGGGTCGTCGATTCGACTATCCGGGAAAAACAGCCATGAAAGGCAACATCGGGCAGATGATGAAGCAGGCGCAGATGATGCAGGAGAACATGCGCCGCATGCAGGAACAGCTGGGCACTATCGAGGTGGAGGGGCTGTCGGGCTCCGGCATGGTGAAGGTTGTCATGACGTGCAAGCACGAGGTGCGAAGGTTGAGCATCGATCCTTCGCTTACCACCGATCGTGAGATGCTGGAGGACCTGCTGGTGGCAGCGCTCAACGACGCGGCGCGCAAGGTCGATGCCACTGTGGCGGAGAAGATGGGCAGCCTGACTGCGGGCATGGGCCTGCCGGCCGGGTTGAAACTGCCCTTCTGAGACGGAAACTCGTTGAATCAGAAGGTGAAGCGAGACACGGTTCCTGGCGCGGAGGGTCTCGACCGGCTAATCGAAGCCTTGCGGGTCCTTCCGGGTGTGGGCCCGCGCTCAGCGCAGCGCATGGCCTATTACCTGATGCAGCACGATCGCGCCGGCGCGGAGGCGCTGGCGCAGTCCCTCGGCGAGGCATTGCGCACCGTGCGCCATTGCAGCCGCTGCAATTGCTTCACCGAGGAGGAAATCTGCGTTCTTTGCCGCTCGCCACGGCGCGATTCGGCGTTGCTGTGCGTGGTCGAGACGCCCGCGGACCAGGCGATGGTCGAGCAAACGCTCAGTTTTGCGGGGATGTATTTCGTCCTGATGGGCCGGTTGTCCCCGCTCGACGGCATCGGCCCGCGCGACATCGGCCTGGACAGGCTGCTGGCGCGGGCGGCGGACGGCGTCGTGCAGGAGGTGATCCTGGCGACGAATTTCACAAACGAGGGCGAGGCCACGGCCCACTACATCGCCGAGATGTTGCGCGCGCGGGGAATCCGCGCCACGCGCATCGCGCGCGGGGTGCCCCTGGGCGGTGAACTCGAATATGTGGATGTGGGAACCATTTCGCAAGCCTTGCTGGACAGGCGCGGGTTATAGTCCGGTCGGATGAGAAGCAGAAAGGAACTCAACGTGAAAAGACTTTGGCTTGCAGCGCTCCTGTTTTCCTGCTCATCACTGCAGGCGCAGCAATTCCCAAGCAAGCCTGTCAGGGTGATCATTCCCTATCCGGCCGGCTCTACGCCGGACATCGTCGGCAGAACGCTGTCGACGAAGCTTCAGGAAGCGCTCGGCCAACCGTTCGTGGTCGAGAACAGGACCGGCGCCGGCGGGAATATAGGTGCCGAGGCAGTCGCCAAAGCGCCGGCGGATGGCTACACGCTCCTTATAGGAATCAATGGCCCCGCCGCAATCAACAAGTTCCTCTACAAGAACCTGACTTACGATTCGGACAAGGACCTGCTTCCGGTATCGCTGCTTGCGTCGGCGCCGCAGATGCTGGTGGTCGCCCCATCGGTGGCCGCGAACGACTTCAAGGCCTTTGTCGGATACCTGAAAGCGAACCCGGGACGCCTGTCTTACGGCTCGGTGGGCAGCGGCAGCGCCGCGCACCTCACGATGGAGCTGTTGAAGAGCGATGCGGGCGTATTCATCGTCCACATTCCCTATCGCGGCTTCCCGCCAGCTGTCACGGATATGCTATCGGGCAACATCCAGACGATGTTCGCCATCGTTCCCGCGGTTCTGCCGCAAGTGCGTGCCGGAAAGCTAAAAGCGCTTGCCGTTACCGGGCTGAAGCGCAGCGCGATGGCGCCAGACGTGCCCAGCGTCGCCGAACTGGGCTACCCGCAACTGGAATCGCTTGCCTGGATCGGCCTGTTGGCGCCTGCCGGCACACCGGCGGAGGTGGTGAACCGCCTCCACGCCGAAGGCGCAAAGGCGATGCGCGCGCCCGATACCCGGGATGCCCTCGGCAAGCAGGGTTTCGACGTCGTGGCTAACTCGCCGGCGGAGTTTTCCGCCTGGATCCGCACGGAACAAGCGAAATGGTCGAAGGTGATCAAAGCCAGCGGGGCGACTGCCGATTGACTATTTTTTCGCGGGCTTCTGTGCCGGGGCCGTGGGTTTGGCGGTGGCAGGGGCCGAACTGGCAGGGCGGGTCGCGACGGATGCGGGAGATTTCCCCGGCAAACGGCTGAAGTTGCTGATGGATGCCAGGTGGCAATAGATCCAGGCCAGATCGCCCGAACGGAATATCTGGAGGATCTGCGCCTCCGGCAATGCGTGAAGCTTGCGTTCGTCGACCATCATCAGGCCGGCGATCGAAAAGCTTTCGCCGCCGGGCAGGTTGACGTTGGCGGCCACATCCATCAGCAGATTGCAATCCCGCAACGCCTGCAAGAACGAGTCCGTGCGCTCAAGTTGCGCCTGGTATTCCTGCAGGAATGCCAGGACGGCCTTCAGGTAATCCGTTGATTCGCCTTTGTCGCTGAATAGCGGTTGTCCCTCGTCGGCTCCAAATCCCGCGTAGGCTTCATCGATGCAGACGGCCAGCTGCCCGCTTGCGTCCGCCGCGGCCAGCACGAACGGATAGCGCCGGATGTAGGCCGGCACGTACTCGCTTTTCCATTGCCCGCTCGCGTCGACGAACAGGTTCTCCTGGTCGCGGAATCCGAGCAGCGCCACCGGCAGCACCCGCTGCTCCGCCACTTTGGCGAATACGATCGGGAAATGCTTGCAGGCCTCGGCGAACTCGACGCCGGCCAGCAGCACGGAATTGGTCTTGCCCGAGAAATTCAGGCCTTCGCTGCTGGGCTTTATCTTCAGTTTACGGTGCGTCTCCGAGTTCAGCGCGATCGGATTCTTGTAGAAGAGCAGGGCGGACATGAAGGTACTCCGGCGGTCAGTGGATGGATTTGGCGGCTGGGGGCTCAGGATAGACGTATTGAGCGTCAAAGAGTTGACACTGCTCTGCAACACGGTCTATAATCTTTGGCTCAACGGACGCGGGGTGGAGCAGTCTGGCAGCTCGTCGGGCTCATAACCCGAAGGTCATAGGTTCAAATCCTATCCCCGC
>CXWL01003002.1_pt1 | contig 38933 bp, 25 predicted proteins | sample 590931 | NCBI WGS metagenome assembly CXWL01 (sample SAMEA3498368, study PRJEB10139) | groundwater metagenome | biome: water well; material: biofilm material | place: Germany | collected 2015-04-27 | reverse complement strand
GCAGCTCCTCTATCGCCTGCCCTGGAACACCAACATCGGTGTCAACACCTCGTGGCGCTCGGGCACCCCGGTCACCTCGCAGGGCAACTTCAACGGCGTGCAGTTCTTCCCCTATGGTCGTAACGACCTGGGCCGTCTGGACAGCCTGACCCAGACGGACCTGTTGATCTCGCAGCCGTTCCAGATCGGGCGCTTCTCGCTCGAGCTGAGCCTGAACGTCCTCAACCTGTTCGACGAGGACGCCGTCACCCGCATCGGCAACAACAAGTGGCAGGATGATCTCTGCGACTTCGTTGCGGATTGCAGCCCCGAGGCCTACTTCACCGACGTCGTGCCGTACGACTACGACACGGTCATGACGCAGAATGGTGGCACCCTCGACCCGGCGTACAAGCAGGCGCTGGCCTACCAGGCCCCGCGCACCGTTCGCCTTGGCCTGAAGTTCAATTTCTAGTGTGTTGAGCTACCGCGGCGAGCTTCGCTCGACGCGGTTAGCTCAACGCACAGCGGTCACTCGGCTGCACGCTCTCGACCGGTAGGTCGAGACGTGCACCCGAGAGGGCTAGCTGGCGATTTCAGCTTCGATGCAGAGTCGGGAGGGGTCTTCGGGCCCCTCCTTTTTTGTTGCCCCCCAGCCGCGTGAGCCACCCGGTGGCGCGTTGACCGGGCTGGGGGCGCCGGCTAGACTGACTCGTACGCAGATCGGGGTGCGCTCAACGGCAGTGGGCCGTTCCTCTGGCGCATGACCTGGAATTTCCTCAAGGGAGACACGTCGATGCGGCTCTCGATGCGAGCTGGTCTTACGGCGGTTGCGATGTTGTTGGTGGCGAGCGGAGCCTGGGCCCTCGGCCAGGCCCGGATGTACGGTCTGGTGGTCAACCAGGCGGGGGAGAAGGTCGCTGGTGCGAAGATCGTCGTCACTTGTCCCGGCCTGGCCAACTTCAAGGAGGAGTTCGTCAGCGACGACAAGGGCAAGTACAAGCTGGCCTTAGTCGACGCGACCAAGACCTACCACTTCCAGATCCAGGCCGAGGGCTTTGCGGTCTACGACCAGGACGTGAAGATTCCGATCAGCTCCAACACCGAGAAGAACTTCACCCTCGTGGCCGCGCAGGCGGCCACCACGTCGGTGCCGGTGGCGGATCCTGGCATCGACGCGTTCAATGCCGGGGTCGGCCTGCTCAACGGCGGCGACTCGGCGGGTGCGCTCGCGAAGTTCGACGAGGCGACCAAGCTGCGTCCGGATCTGGCCACCGCCTGGGGCGCGATGGCGATGATCTATCTCCAGGACAAGAAGTACGAGCTTGCCGCGGAGTACGCCGACAAGGCTGCGGCCCTCGACCCGGGCGACACCCGGGCGCTCAAGATCGCCGTCGAGGCCTACCACGCCCTCGGGGACAAGGCCGACAAGGCGAAGTCGGCCGCGGCGTCAGCGGCCCTGGCGGCGGCCGACCCGGAGGCCGGGGCGGTCGACCTCTACAACCAGGGCGTCCAGCTGTACAACGAGGGCAAGACCGCGGACGCCATTCCGCTCCTCGAGCAGGCCCTGGCCGCCGATCCGAACTATGCCCGCGCGCACTACATTCTCGGCATCTGCTACGCCGGCAGCAATGGGGCCAAGGCCAAGGACCACTTCCAGAAGTTCCTCGCCGCGGCGCCCGACGACCCCGACGCGGCGACCGCCAAGGAGATGCTGGGCTACCTGTAGGCGGCGGCGCGGGCTTGGAGTCAGTGACGGCCGGCGGCTCAGCTGCCGGCCGTTGTGTTTGGGAGGTCCGCCCACAGCTCGGGGTCGAGGCTGCCGGCGGCGACGCGCGTGACGCCCCCGGAGAGCCGCAGGCCGCCGTCGCTCGCGAAGTCGACCTCGACGGTGCCACCCGGCATGTGGACGCGCACCGGGCCGTCGACCAGGCCCAGGCGGCGGGCGGCCGCGGCCCCTGCCAGGCTGCTCGAGCCCGAGGCCAGGGTGTAGCCGGCGCCACGTTCCCAAGTCTCGAGCTCGATCTGGTGGCGATCGCGGACGGCGAGCAGCTGGACGTTGGTGCGCCGAGGAAAAGCCGGATGGGTCTCGACCAGGGGCCCCAGCCGCCGAATCTCCGTCGCCGAGACGTGCTGCCGGACGATCACGCAGTGTGGGTTGCCGACGTTGACCGCCGTGATCCGCAGTGGCTCGTCACCGACGAGCAGCGTCTCGTCGATGACCTCGCGTGGCGGTCCGGTCATCGGCACCAGGGTCGACAGATGGCTCGCGGGCGCCAGTTCGAGACGCACCGTCCGGCCGCCGGGAGTCACCGCGGCGATCGTGTCTCCAGCCAGGGTGCGCAGGACGAAGGGCTGGCTGTCGCCGACCAGGCCGAGGTCCCGGGTGCGCCGGGCCATCAGGCGCAGGCCATTGCCCGAAAGCTCCGCCTCGCTGCCGTCCGGGTTGAAGATGCGCAGACCGAACACCGGGCGATGCTGGATGTCCTCGCCGAGGATGACCGGGCCGACCAGGATGCCGTCACTGCCGACGCCGCGGTGGCGGTCACAGAGACGGGTGACGAGCGGCGCATCGAGAAACGGCGCCGGCGGCGCGAGGATCAGGTAGTCGTTGCCCAGCGCGTGGTATTTCGTGAACTCCATGCGACGACTGTACCTGAGGCCGTACTACCTGCAGGTGGGCCTGCCCGTCTGCCTGCCGCCCAGGGCGGCCGCGGCCCTGTGGTAAGGTTCGGCCGTAGTTCAGCGCGGGGCTTCAGATTCTCAGTCGGTACGACGAGGCTCCGCAGTCCTTCATGACTTGGTAGAGGACGACGATGAGCACCGAGGCGAGCGGGTCGATTACCCTCGAGATCTTCGGTGCCCCATATGTCGTTCGTGGAGCACACGACCGCGAGCACCTGCAGACGGTCGCCGCCCTGGTCGACGAGAAGATGCGGGCGATTGCAGCCCATTTCTCGTCGCCCGAAACAACGAGGGTGGCGATCCTGGCGGCGCTCAATTTGGCAGATGAGCTGTTGCAGGCACGCCGGCAACAGGAAGGGGAACGGGTCGAGGTCCAGGAACGGGTAAGCGGTCTGACCGCCACGCTGGCGCGAGTACTCTGATGCGCGAGTGCTCTGATGAAGGTGCTCTGATGAGGGCTCCAAAGCGGCGCCAGCGACGGCCGACCACTGCCTTTGCATACAGCAGATGTAGAAGTGCATCCCCTGCGTGGTTGGTGATGGGTTCTTGCACCCTTGAACCAACACTTATCACCCGGGAGTCCGTTATCCAGGCGTCCGGTGCCAGCCCCGCTCGTACGGGGACGCTGATGGCCGTCTGGCAGGACACCCACCTTACGCGAGTCTGAGTTCATCGACGCGTAGGCCCAGCCGGCCACGCGGGGGATGTTTTTCTCGTCCTAGCTCCTGCCGATCTGTCTTCCCCCCACACATGTCGCGACGGGGGTGGACACGTGAACTGGATTGGCATTTTCGCGGCAGTCCTCGCGACGGGCGCCGTGTGCGGTCTGATTTGGTGGCTGGCGCTGCGCCGTGCCGCCGAGCGACTGCAACGAGACGCCGTCGAGAAGGCGGCCAGCGTGGTCAGCGAGGCCGAGCGCGAGGCGGCAGCCAAGGTCCGCGAGGCGGAGCTGTTGGCCAAGGAGCGCCTGCTCGAGTCGCGCACCGAGTTCGAGAAGGTCGCTGGCAAGCGCCGAGGTGAGCTCGAAGCGATCGAGCGTCGCCTGTCGCAGAAGGAAGACTCGCTCGACAAGCGGCAGGACCAGGTGGTCCAGCGCGAGCGGGAGACCGGGGAGCGGGATCGCCTGCTGGTGGTCCGCCAGAAGAAGGTCGAGGAGCAGGAGACGAGTCTCGCCAGCCTGGTCAGCGACCAGCGCAATCGGCTCGAGCAGATCGCTGGCCTCACCGCGCAGCAGGCGAAGGACGAGCTGGTGCGGGTGATGGAGAGCGACGCCCGCATGGAGGCCGCGCACATCGTCAAGCGCATCGAGGACGAGGCGCGCGAGAACGCCTATCGCCAGGCTCATCGCATCATCGGCATGGCGGTGCAGCGCGTGGCGTCCGACTACGTGTCGGAGGCGACGGTGTCGGTGGTGGTGCTGCCCAGTGACGAGATGAAGGGGCGGATCATCGGCCGCGAGGGCCGCAACATCCGCGCTCTCGAGATGGCTACCGGCGTCGACCTCATCGTCGACGACACCCCGGAGGCGGTGATCCTCTCGGGGTTCGACCCCTTCCGCCGCGAGATCGCGCGGGTGGCGCTCGAGCGCCTGATCGCCGACGGGCGCATCCACCCGGCGAGGATCGAAGAGGTGGTCGAGAAGGTGAAGGCCGAGCTCGACGAGAAGATCCTGCGCGAGGGCCAGGCCTCGCTCCTCGAGCTCAACATCCCCGACGTCCACAGCGAGCTCGCCAAGCTGCTCGGCCGCCTGCGCTACCGCACGTCGTATGGGCAGAACGTGCTGCAGCACAGCAAGGAAGTGTCGTTCCTCGCCGGGGCGATGGCCGCCGAGCTCAAGTCGAACGTCCACGTCGCCAAGCGCGCGGGGATCCTGCACGACATCGGCAAGGCCATCGACCGCGAGATGGACGGCACCCATCTCGAGATCGGCATCGACCTGCTGCGCAAGTACGGCGAGACCGAGGAGGTCGTGCACGCCATGGCTTGCCACCACGGCGACTACGACCCGCAGACCGTCGAGGCGGTGCTGGTCACCGCCGCCGACGCCTTGTCGGCGGCCCGTCCCGGCGCGCGGCGCGAAGTGCTCGAGAGCTACGTCAAGCGCCTCGAGAAGCTCGAAGAGATCGCCTCGGGCTTCAAGGGCGTGCAGAAGACCTACGCCATCCAGGCCGGCCGCGAGGTGCGCATCATCGTCGACAGCGGCAAGCTGTCGGATGAGGAGGCGCTGTGGCTGTCGAAGGACATTGCGCGCAAGATCGAGGGCGAGCTCACCTACCCCGGACAGATCAAGGTGACGGTCATCCGCGAGACGCGCTCGGTGGAGTACGCGCGATGAGAGGCGCGGCGTGAAGCTCCTCTTCATCGGCGACCTCATCGGCAAGCCCGGCCGTCAGGCCGTGCAGCGACTGCTGCCCGGCCTCATCGACCGGCATCAGGTCGACTACACGGTGGTCAACGTCGAGAACATGGCGGGTGGCTTCGGCGTCACCCCGGACACCCTGGCCGAGATCGAGGACCTGCCGATCGACTGCATGACCACCGGCAACCACGTCTGGGACAAGAAGGAAGGTGTGGAGATCCTCGACCGCCATCCCCGTCTGTTGCGACCGGCCAACTACCCCGAGGGCAACCCCGGACGGGGCCTGCACCTTGGCGAGACGGCGGCTGGCGTGCGGGTGGCGACGATCAACCTCGAGGGGCAGGTGTTCCTGAAGAACCTCGACTCGCCCTTCGTCGTCGCCGATCGACTGATTCGCTCCCTGCCGCGGGACGTCAAGGTGATCTTCATCGACTTTCACGCCGAGGCGACGAGCGAGAAGCAGGCGCTGGCGTTCTACCTCGATGGCCGGGTGAGCGCCGTGATCGGCACCCATACCCATGTGCCGACCGCCGACGAGCGCGTCCTGCCTGGTGGTACGGCGCTGCAGACCGACGTCGGCATGACCGGGCCGTACCTGTCGGTGATCGGCATGCGCCACGACCGGGTGCTGCACCGCTTCCTGATGCAGACGCCGCAGCCGTTCGAGGTCGCCAAGGGCGACGTTCGCCTCGCCGGCTCGGTCGTCGACATCGACGAGTCGACTGGCAAGGCGCGGGGGATCGAGCGGCTGTTGATCCCGGTCGTCTGAACGAACATGTGAGGGCTGGCGTAGGGGCGGGTCTCAGACCCGCCCGCCCTCGGAATCGACGCGTCAGCCCGGGGCGCGTCAGCCCGGGGCCTTGAGCTGTTCCAGGCCCTTCCAGGTCTCCTCGTCGTCGTCGAAGACCGGTAGCTTGGGCTCGATCCCGCGCGCGGCGTTCTGCCGCCAGCCCCACAGCATCGACCACTTGAGGTAAGTGCCGAAGGCCTGGAGCATGCAGAACACTAGGCCGTGCAGGCCGTCGAGCACGCCGAGCTGAAAGACGTAGGTGCGCAAGAAGCGCCACAGCGAGCGCCCGAGGATCTTCATCAGGCCGCTCTGCTTGCCCTCGCGCCACGCCTGTGAGGCGCCCCAGAAGCTGTACTTGACGATCCGCGGCACGTAGATCTCGAAATTCTCCGCCATGTGGTGGTCCATCACGTTCCTCACCAACGGCGCCGGGCCACGGGTGACCATGTCGGCGTGAACCCGGCGGTTGGGGTAGCGGGCCGAGCCGCGGCGCACCAGCCGCACCACCTGGTCGTGCTGCCAGCCCGAGAAGCGGATGACCTTGCCGAGAAAGAAACAGCGCCGACGGATGGTGTAGGCCTCGAACTCGGGTCGGCCGGAGATCAGGCCGCGCAGCTCCTCGCGGAGCTCCGGCGTGCAGCGCTCGTCGGCGTCGAAGATCAGGATCCAGTCATGGGTCACCTGGTCCATCGCCCAGTTCTTCTGCGAGGCGGAGCCGTAGTAGGTGCGCTGCAGGAAGCGCACCTTGGGAAAGCTCTGGACGATCTCCGGTGTACGGTCGGTCGAAAAGGAATCGACGACGATGATCTCGTCGCACCACAGCAGCGACTCGAGGCAGGCCGCGATGTGGTCCTGCTCGTTGAACGTGGTGACGATCGCCGAGACGCCGGGCAGGCCCGGACTGGCGGAGGCAGGCAAGGGTTCAGTGGCCATGATCGGCCCAGATGATAGCGGGTCCGCATGCTATTCTGGCCGAGACGCGTCGGCCGCATGGCCGCGCCCTTTCCTTTTGCCGAGGACCCACGTGGCCGTCGATCCCGAGCTGCTCTCCATTCTGGTCTGTCCCAAGTCGAAAGCGCCGCTCGAGCTGGTGGCACTGCCTGCCGCCTTGGCGTCGAGCCTGGCCGAGCGCTACCGCCAGCACTTCCGGGACGAGGAGCCGGTGGTGACCGAGGGGCTCTACTGCGCCGCCTCGGCGCTCGTCTACCCGATCGTCTCCGACATTCCGATCATGCTCATCGACGAGGCCTTGCCGGCCTCGGCGATCGGTCGCTAGCCTGCCCGCGGGCGGCGCGGCCGACCCCGACCGCTCGCGCCCCACCCCTATGTCCGCGGATCCGGGTCCGGCTCCGGCGCTTCGCGGCGGGCGCTTTCTGCCGGCGCCACTGCGCCGCGGCCTCGCGCGCGTCGCCGCGGTGGCCGACGGCGTCACCGGCTGGCGCCTGCTGCTCTACGTCGCGCACCTCGTGCTCATCGGTGCGCTGGCAATCTCCAACATCCTGCTCGGGCTCACCGTCCTGGCGGCTCCCTGGCGCCGCCGCATCCCTCGCGAGACCTGGGTCAAGGTCGCGCCGCTGCTGATCCCGGCCGGCCTCTATGTGCTCTTCCTGCTGGTGTCGACCGCGGTCTCCTACGAGCCCCTCACCAGCCTCGGGGATCTCGGCGAGCTGTTCTCGCTGATGACCCTGGTGCTTGCCCTCCTCGTCGTCCGCGGGGAGCGCGCGGTGCGCCTGGCAGTGGACGGCTACGTGGCCACCTCCGCCCTGCTGGCGGTGCACGGGTTGGCCCAGTACTTCATGGGCTACGGCGATCTCCACCGCCGGATCCGGGGCCCCTTCTCGCACTACATGACGTTCTCCGGCGTCCTGCTGATCGCTGACCTGCTGCTGCTGGCCTACCTGGTGTGCGGGAACGGCTGGCGCAGTCGCTGGCGCTGGGCGGCGCTGGTGCTGATCAACACCGCGCTGGTGGGCTCGCTCACCCGCAGCGCCTGGCTGGGCCTGGTCATCGCGCTCACCGTCCTCCTGGCGGTGCGCAAGCCCCGCCTGCTGCTGCTCTACCTGCCGCTCGGACCTCTGCTGATCGCGATCGTGCCGGAGTACGTGCTGCTGCGCGTCGTGTCGATCGGCGACGTCGAAGACCCGTCGACCTACGATCGCCTGTGCATGGCCGAGGCCGGTCTCTACATGGTGGCCGAGCGCCCGTTGTTCGGCATCGGCCCGGACCTCGTCCGGGTGCGCTACCCGATTTACCGCCATCCGACGGCGCCGCGCTACGAGGTGCCGCACCTGCACGACAACTTGCTGCAGATCGCTGCCGAGCGTGGCCTGGTGTCGGTCGCCGCATTCCTTTGGCTGATGCTGGCAGCGATCAGCCTGGCCTGGCGTCGCTTCCGCGAGGAAGGGGGGCATCGCGGGCCGCGCGCCGATCTCTATCTCGGGGTCTTCGTGGCGCTCTTGGCATTCAACGTCGCCGGTCTCTTCGAGTACAACTGGGGCGACACCGAGGTGCAGCGCGTGGCGTTCTTCCTGCTGGCGATGCCCTTCTGCCTGCTGTTCGACGACCCGGCGAGAGCTCCGGTGGCGATGGAGACGGAGGTCGACGCATGAGTGAGCCCAACCTGCAGCACACCCTTGCGAGCTGTCGCCAGGCGGTCGACGTCGAGCTCGACCGCCTGTTGCCCGCGCCCGAACGGGCGCCTGGTCGTCTCCACGAGGCGATGCGTTACAGCGTGTTCGCCGGCGGCAAGCGGATTCGACCCGTGCTCACCCTGCTCGCTGGTGAGCTGTGCGGCGCCGAGCGCGCCCTGCTGCTCCCCGGCGCGGCCGCGCTCGAGCTCATCCACACCTACAGCCTGGTGCACGATGACCTGCCGGCGCTCGATGACGACGATCTGCGGCGCGGTCGGCCGACGGTGCATCGCCAATACGACGAGGCTACCGCCGTGCTGGTCGGCGACGCTCTGCTGACGCTCGGCCTGACGACGCTGGCCGTCGACCCGGCAGGCGTGCCGGCCGAGGTGAGGCGGGCGGCGGTGGCGATGGTCGGCGAGGCCGCGGGCACCCTGGGCATGATCGGCGGCCAGGCCGACGATCTCGCGGCGGAGGCCGCCTGGCCGGCGGATGCCGCCGCGGCTCTCGAGGCCATCCACCGGCGCAAGACCGGGGCGTTGCTCGCGGTGGCGGTGCGACTAGGGGGCCTCTACGCCGGCGCCGGCTCGGAGACGGCGGCTGCCCTCGAGCGGTTGGGCGCCGCCGTCGGCCTGATGTTCCAGATCGCCGACGACATCCTCGACGTCGAGGGCACGGCGGAGTCTCTCGGCAAGACGGCGGGCAAGGACGCGGCGGCACGCAAGCTCACGTATCCGGCGGTGCACGGCCTGGCGGCCAGCCGGCAGCGCTTGGACGCTCTCGCCGTGGAGGCGCGAGCGGCGGCGGTGCTGCTACCGGCCGGCGGAGGCCTGTTTCCTGACCTCATCGACTACTTGCAGGGGCGGACCAGCTGACGCAGGCTGACAGCAGAGAGCTCCAGCCAAGGCCCGCAATGTCACTCACGCCCGGATCCCGCCTCGGCCCGTACGAGATTGCTGCGCTGCTCGGCGTCGGCGGAATGGGGGAGGTCTACAGCGCGCGCGACACGAGGCTGCGGCGGGAAGTCGCGATCAAGGTCCTGCCGGAGGCCGACGGCAGCGATCTGGACCGGCTCGCCCGCTTCGCGCGGGAGGCGGAAATCCTCGCCTCGCTCAATCACCCGAACATCGCCCAGGTCTACGGGCTCGAAGAGTCGGGCGGCGTGCGAGCCCTGGTGCTGGAAATGGTCAGCGGCGAGACCCTGGCGGAGCGACTCGAGCGAGGCGCGATGCCGCTCGCGGAGGTGCTGAACGTCGCCCGGCAGGTCTGCGACGCGCTGGACGCGGCGCACGAGCAGGGAATCATCCATCGGGATCTCAAGCCGGCCAACATCAAGATCACTCCGGCGCACACCGTGAAGGTGCTCGATTTCGGGCTGGCCAAGGTGCTCGAGCCGGCCAGCCCGAGTGTGCGGAGGTCTCCCGCGAGCCCTGCGGTCGCCGCGGGCTCCGCCGACGCGCCGACCGTCGTCAGTCCGGGCGTGACGCGTACCGGTTTCATTGTCGGCACGCCGAGCTACATGAGCCCCGAACAGGCAAGGGGGCAAGCGGTCGACAAGCGGGCTGACGTCTGGGCGTTCGGGTGCCTGCTCTACGCGATGCTGACCGGCCGCGATGCCTTCGGTGGCGGGACGCTGGTCGAGACCTTGGCGGCGGTCCTCAAGGAAGAGCCCCGCTGGGACGCTCTGCCGCTGGCAACCCCTGCTCGTTTGCGCCGGCTGCTAGCGCGATGCCTGGAGAAAGATCCGCGCCGCCGACAACGCGACGTCGGCGACGTTCGGCCGGAGCTCGAAGACCTCGCGGCCGGTGATCCGGTCGCCCGCGACGCGGTCGGCTGCGACCCGGAGGCGACCGCTGCTGCCGGCGTGCCGGCGCGTTCCTCCGCGACCCTCGCCTGGAGCGTTGCCGGCGGCACGGTTCTACTCGCGATCTCCGCGCTGGTCGTCTCTGGGCTCCACGCGCCCGCGCCGCGGGCCGAGATGCGGTTCAGCGCGGTGACGAGCTTCGCGGGAGTCGAGTCGCAGCCCGCCCTGGCGCCGGACGGTCGGTCGGTAGCCTTCGTCTCGAACCGCGACGGGCAATGGGACATCTACGTCGGGCTCGTTGCCGGTGGCTCCCTCGTTCGTGTCACCAACGACCCCAATCTCGAGACGCGGCCGCGTTGGTCGCCCGACGGCGCTCGCCTCCTGTTCAGCCGCCTGAACGAGACGGGGCTGAACGACGCCTGGGTGGTGTCAGCGCTAGGTGGAACCGAGCGCCGTATCGTCTTGAATGCCCTTTACCCAGCCTGGTCACCTGACGGCCGCGCCATTGCCTACACCGCCAGGGGCTCGATCTGGATCTGCGATGCCAACGGCGAAAGGCCGCGCGCGGTGACCACGCATGAGCCTCTGCTCGTGCACGTTCAGCCAGCCTTCTCGCACCGCGGAGGCGAGCTCGCCTTCGTTCGACGGGGCGCGGGTCCCTATGGCGAGCTGGCGGTCGCGGACCTCGCGACGGGGGCTGTTCGACCCGTGACCCAGGACGGCGCACTCGCCTGGTCTCCCGTCTGGTCGTCGGACGACCGGGCCATCTACTTCACGTCCACCCGCGGCGGGACGATGAACATCTGGAAAATCCCCGTCGTCTCGGGGGAGCCCGAGCAGATCACCGCAGGCCAGGGCGCCGATTCGGATATCGACCTGTCGACCGATGGCACACGCCTGGTGTTCTCGAGCTTCCGGGTCAACCTCGACTTGGCGGAGCTCTCCTTGGAGCCGGGGTCACTCGGGCGGTCGAGGTGGCTGACAAAGGATGCGACCCGCGGCGAGGTTGCCCCGCGCTACTCGCCCGATGGTGGGAAGATCGCCTACTTCGCGCATCGCGCCGGCGCGGAACGCGAGAGCATCTGGGTGATGGACGCGGACGGTTCCAACCCGAGCCAACTGGTCGCTGACAGCTATGGAAACACCTTCCCGCGCTGGGCGGGGGATGGTCAGGAGCTCCTCTTCTCCTCGCGCGCGGGTCAGGCCATCGGGGGTTTCGAGCTGCGCCGGATCGCGGTCGTTGGTGGGGCACCACAGACTCTGGCCGTCAAACCCGCACGGAGTCAGTGGGGCGACGTCGCCGCGGACGGGCGCCTGGTCTACCAAACGTCCGCATCGGCCGGGGAGGTCTACGACCCGCGCACCCATCAGACGCAGCAAGTTCCCGACCTTCCCAGCGAGCCGTCGTGGTCCCGCGACGGGCAGTCCTTCGCCTACATCGTGCGCCCGGACCCCGACAAGCCGGCGGACGCCGGCTTGTGGGTGGGCACGCCGGCTGGTGCTCGCCGACAGCTCTTCCGCGGCTGGGCGGTGTCCTTTGCGTGGGCAGGGCCCGGCGAGGTGATGGTCCTCGAAGGCAAGCCCGACCTGCAGGGCGTGCTCTGGCGTGTGGATGCCGCAGGCGGTCGAAGCGTCGTCTTGTCCGGCGTGGGGCTCTACCGGCGGGCCACCGACCCGGCCGAGACGCCGATACGATTCGACGCCCATCCGGACGGTCGTCGTGTGGTCATCGAATCGGTCGATGTCCTGGAATCCGACCTCGGCCTCATCGACAAGGTGCGGTAGGCGCAGCCATCTGCGTCGCCCGCCAGCCCCCATTGCGCCTCGATCAGCTTCTCGTCGACCGCGGGTTGTTCGCCAGCCGCGAACAGGCCAGACGGACAGTCATGGCGGGCGAGGTGACCGTGGACGGGCAGCGCGTCGACAAGCCGGGCACGGCGGTTGCCGCCGGTGCCGTGCTGGCGGTGTTGGCGCGCGAGCCCTTCGTCTCCCGGGCGGGCCGCAAGCTGGCGGCTGCCCTAGACCACTTCGGGGTCGACCCGGGCGGTTGGGTGTGCCTCGACGTTGGCGCATCGACCGGTGGGTTCAGCGACTGCCTGCTGCAGCGCGGCGCCAGGCGGGTCTACGCCGTCGACGTTGGCTACGGGCAGCTCGACCAGCGGCTACGCGTCGACCCGCGGATGGTGGTCATGGAACGCGTGAATGCCCGCCACCTGCCGGCCGACGCTCTCCCCGAGGTGGTGGATCTGGCCACCCTCGACCTGTCGTTCATCTCGCTGGTCAAGGTCCTGCCGGCGATCGTGCCGCATGTGCGGCCCGGCGGGCTGCTCCTGCCGTTGATCAAGCCGCAGTTCGAGGCCGGTCGGGGACGGGTGGGAAAAGGCGGTATTCTCCGCGACGAGATGGTCCGCCAAGCCGTGATTGCCGAACGCCTGCGCGACTTCGTGGACCTCGGGCTCGAGGTGGTCGGCCACTTCGACTCGCCGGTCCACGGTGCCGAGGGCAACCGCGAGGCTCTGGCGCTGCTCCGTCGCCCGCTCGAGGCCGGCGTCCCCGCGTGAGCGACACCGCCGCAGGGACCGCCGAGCTCGCAGCCGAGCTCCCAGCGGGGCTCGATACCGAGGCCGAGCCGGCCTCACTCGACGAGGCAACGGTGCCGCGACGGGTGGCGGTGGTCACCAAGGTCGGCAGTCGCGACGCCGTCCACACCGCGTACGAGCTGGCCGAGTGGCTGCTGCGTCGCGGCCACCCAGTGGCCGTCGACCAGGCCACTCTGCGTGCGCGCGCCTTGCCGGGTGCCACCGCCTTCGACCCCGAGCAAGCCTATGACCTCGTCGTCGTCCTCGGTGGTGACGGCACGCTGCTCTCGGTGGGTCGCACGCTCACCAACGGCTCGCCGATCCTCGGCGTCAACCTCGGCAGCCTCGGATTTCTCACCGAGGTCAATCGTGGCGAGCTCTACCCTCTCCTCGTCGAGGTCCTGGCCGGGCGCTTCGAGATCGAGGAGCGTTCGCTGCTCGACGTGCGCCTGCAGCGCGCGGGTGGCACGGTGCTGTCGTATCGCGTGCTGAACGACGCCGTGATCGCCAAGAGCGCCCTGGCGCGCATCATCGAGCTGTCGCTACGCGTCGACGGACGGCTCGTCGCCCGTTACCGCTCCGACGGCTTGATCATCTCGACCCCCACCGGCTCGACGGCCTACAACCTGTCGGCCGGCGGGCCGATCGTCTTCCCGCAGCTGCCGGTGGCAGTGCTCAACCCTATCTGCCCGCACACGCTGACGCTCCGCCCCCTGGTGGTCCCGGACGCGGCGACCATCGAGGTCAAGCTCGAGACACAGCGCGAAGAGGTCTACCTCACCCTCGACGGGCAGGAAGGCACCACCCTGAACTTCCACGACGTGGTGCGCATCAGCGGCTGTCCGTCGCGGGTGCGCCTGGTCCGCGTGTCCGGACGCACCTTCTACGACAACCTGCGCGGCAAGCTGCGCTGGGGAGGGTAGACCCGGGCAGGGCGGGAGCACCCGGCCACGGGCTGCTCACACATCGTGCGCGCTGAACCCAACGAGCACCCGCTCGACCCGGCCGGCGGCGAGCCGGTTGCCCAGCGGCGCCCGGGTGGTCCTGGGTGCTTCCGCCGCTTCGTCCTGCGGCCCCTGTTCTGGGCGCTCGCGCTGCTGGCGCTGCTGATCTTCCTGCTGCAGACGTTCTCGGTCAGCACCTTCCTGCGCGAGCGTGCGCGGGTCTTCCTCGTCGCCCAATTGTCGGACCTCCTGGCGCGGCCGGTGACGATTGCCAACCTCGAGCTATCGGTCGTGCCTCTCTCGGTCTCGCTGGCCGGCGTGCGCGTCGCCGGCCCGACGTCCGCCGACCAACCCTTACTGACCCTCGAGCGCCTGACCATCGACGCCGAGCTGGCGAGCCTGCGCGAGCCGGTGCTGACCCTCCGCCAGGTTCGGCTCGACCGCCCGAAGATCCATCTCGAGTTTCGCGCTGATGGCAGCAACAACCTGCCGCGTCTGGTGGCGGGTGCGGGCGAGGCCGGACGACGCCGACTCGAGCTGGCGATCGGCGGGCTGACCATCCGGCGCGGTCAGCTGACGCTCAACGAGATGTCGGTGCCGCTCGACCTCGAGGCGCAGGGGATCAGCGGCCGCCTGGTCGGGGTAGGCGGTCTCGATATGCAGGGTCAGCTGGCGGTCAGCCAGGTGGCCGTGACCCTGCCGGCGGCAAGGCCGGTCAACGTCTCTCTCGAGGGTCGCGTGGTGGTCGGCAAGGACCGGCTGTCGGTCGTCGGTATGCGGATCTTGGGCGACCACGTCAGCGCCCAAGTCCAGGGTGGGATCGCCTGGTTGCCCACCCTCGACGTCAACCTGCGCGTGCAAGCCGATACCGCCCTCGCACTGCTCGAGGACCTCGGCTACGTCGACCCGGCCGTGGCGCGTCTCGTCGGTGACGTCCGCGTCGATGGCGGCCTGGTCTGGAAGCCGGAGGCGTGGGGGTTCCGAGCGCGTGTCAGCAGCCCCGAGGCCGACCTCGCCGGCTACCGGCTGAGCCAGGTCGCCGGCGTGGTGGCCGGCGATGCGTTCGCGATCAATCTCGACCTCGAGCGGGCCGGCTACCGCGGTGGCGACGTGCACGGCGCCGTCGCCGTCGGGCTCGATGCGAGCGGGGAGCGGCCGGACGGCATTCCGATCACCGCCGATCTGCAGGTCTCCGGGGTTGGGTTGGCCGGGGCGTTTGCCGATATCGGCGTGCCGATTGCCGGCGTCGACGGCGCGGTAGCCGGCCGCCTGCGCTACACCCTCGGCCACCGCGCCCCACTGCGCGGCGAGGGCGACGCGGAGCTGACGATTGCCCGGGTGACAGGTCCCGCCGTTTCCCTGGGCGGCCCGGTCCGTCTGACGGCGCGGCAGGGCCGCCTGACTCTGGGCACCCCGGAAGCGCCGATCGAGCTCGCGTCCCCGCTGCAGAGCCTCAGCCTGAACGGCGGGATCGACCTCCAGCCGTTCGCCGGTCGCCTGGCGTTCGACTTGGCGACCGAGGACGTCGCCGAGGTGATGCGGGCGGTGCCCGGGGCCGAGGCAGACCCGGAGACCGGGGAGGCCGCGGCGTGGGTTCCGCGGAGCGGGCGTGGCACGGCGTCGGGGACCCTCGCTCTTGGTACCCCGGGCGCCCCTGGATCAGAAACCACGCTCGACCTTGCCCTCGACCTCTCCGAGGTCACGGCACCGGGTTTGGTGGCCGATGAGCTGAGCGGTAGCTTTCACCTGGACGGTGACGGGCTGCGCGATCTGCGACTGGACCTGTCGACGCGGTCGCCAGGGGCGGCGCTGTTGGTCACCGGCAGCGTTCCGTTCGCCGCCGACGACCCCACCTTTGCGGTCGGAGTCGACGCCGCTGGCTGGCCGCTGGCGAGCGCCAGGGCTTGGCTGCCGTTCGCGCTGCCGGTCGATGGTCGCTTCGACGGCTCCGTCGCCCTGCGCGGGCCGTTGTCCAACCTGGCGGGCAGCGTGGCCGGTCGCGTTCGCGTCGCCGCGGCGCGCCTGGTGAGCGCCGAGGCTCAGGGGGAGATGCCGGGCGGGGCGCCCGGGGCCGGGCTGGGCGACCTCGAGCTGCGCCTGACCTTCGACCCGCAGCGCGTCGATGTTGCCGCCGCCCGGTTGACGTTGCCGGCCGGGCGCCTCGAAGCGCACGGAACGGTCGACTTGACGGTCGCCGACCTCGGGCTCGATTTCGACGTCCGTGGCCGTTCGCTCGCGCTTGCCGGACTGACGGCTGGTGGCCTCGGGGGCACGGTGGACCTGTCGGCGCAGGTCGGCGGTACCCTGGCGACGCCAGCCGTCGACGCCGATCTCACCGCCAGCGGGCTGACCCTCGGCGGTCGACCTCTCGGCACGGGCACGGGGCAGACGCAGCTCCACTGGCGAGACGACGTGGCAAGCCTGACCGGGGCGATCGGCGGCCTGCTGCGTCTCGATGGTGGCGGTCGCCTGTCGACCACCGCGGCCGACCTCGAGCTGGCGGTCGAGCTGCCCGATCTCGCCGGCGTGCTCGCTGCTGCCGGCGCCGCTGAGCTGCCCCTCGGTGGCCATGCCAGCGGCCAGCTGGCGGTCTCCGGACCGTTTACCGGGCCTGCTCTGCCAGGGATCACGCTGACCCTGCCCGAGGTAGCGCTGGTGAACAACGGCGTCGCGTTGGCGAGTCGCGAGCCGGTGGTACTGGCCCTGACGGCTGCGGGCGAGCCAGGGCAGGGCCTGGCCATCGACGTGCGGTCGCTCTACCTCGGCGTGGTGGGCCGCGACGACGAGGTGTTTGCCAGCGGCAGTATCGGGCTGGCTGCCCCCTACCCGCTCGACCTGAAGGTCCAAGGCACCTTCGACGCTGCCATGCTCCGCCCGATGGTCCCGAGCGGCGTGCAGCTGAGCGGCACGGTGGACATCCTGGCGACGGTCGGCGGCGAGATGGCGCGACCGGCGCTCAACGGGGAGGCCCAGCTGCACGGCGGGCGGCTTCTCACCGACCTGCTGCCCAACGCCATCGACCAGCTGACCGCGACCGTCCTCTTCTATCCCGACGAGCTCGTGCTCGACCACCTGACGGGCCGCTTCGCCGGTGGCACGGTCGAGGGTGGGGGAAATCTGACCCTGCCGCCGCTGGCGGCGCCGGACGCGGCACCAGAGCTCACCTTCCAGCTCGCGCTGGCCGACGTCAGCCTGCGCTATCCGGAGGGCTGGCTGCTCCATGGTGAGGCGCGTCTCGCCTTCCAGCAGAGCGCGGCCACGGGTCGCCAGCTGCGCGGTGCCGTCACCCTCGATCGCGCTTTCTACCTGCGCGACCTGCCGGTCGAGCTCGGCCAGCTCCTGCCCCGCCTGCTGCAACGCAGCCGGGTCGAGGTCGAAGAGAGCGATGAGCTCCTGGCCGGCACCACGCTCAACGTCCTCCTGGACCTGCGGGGTGCGACGGCCGGTGAAGGGTCCGCGGGTGATGCCAGCGCTCGCTACCCGTTGCGGATCCGCAACAACGTCGCCGACCTGCGCGGCAGTGGCCAGCTCACGGTGGGCGGCACGCTGGCCCGACCGGTGGTCTTCGGCAGCCTCGACTTCGAGCAGGGTGGACGGCTGCGCTATGCCGACAACGACTACCTCGTCGAACGCGCCTTGCTCACCTTCGCCAATCCGTACCGTCTGGACCCCATCGTCGACCTGGTCGCCACCACCTCGGTGCGTGACTATGACGTGACCCTGGCGTTGGCCGGCTCGCTCGACCGCCTGAAGATCGACCTGACGTCGGATCCGCCGCTGCCCGATCTCGACGTGCTGGCCCTGGTGGCGACCGGGCAGCCGCTCTCCGGCGGCGGGCAGTACATCGCTCCGGTGCCGGGCACGCCGGGAGAGACGCTGGACGCCGGTGCGCTCCTGGCCAACCAGGCGGCGCGCCTGGTGTCGAGTCGGGTCGGTACGCTCTTCGGCCTCGACAAGTTCCGCATCGACCCCAGCACGGGTGCCAACGGCGGTCTATCGAGCGGTCGGGTCACCGTCGGCAAGCGGCTCTCGCGTGACGTCTACGCTACCTACTCCTACGATCCGGCGACCAGCGAGCAGCAGGTGCTCGAGGTGGAGTGGCGGGTGTCGCCGGAGTGGAGTCTCTACCTGACGCAGAACGGCAACGGCTCCTACGCCGTCGACGCGCGCTGGGAGCGAGCGTTTTGAAACCTCGCTGGGGGCGCGCCGGCTGGGGGGCCGCGACGTGGCTGTTGGCCGCCGCCGCGCATGCTGCCGGTCCAGCGGCGGCCGAGCCGGTCGGCACCTCATCCGCGCCGACGGCGGTCTACGGCCAGCTGATCACCGACATCGAGCTGCGGTCCGACGCCCCATTGGCCAGCCTGCCGCCGGTGGGGCCTCTGCTGGCGATCGAGGTCGGTCGTCCGCTCGCCGCGGCCGACGTGCGCCGTACCCTGCGCAATCTGTGGGCGACCGGCGAGTTCGCGAATCTCGTGGTGGTGGCGGAGCCCGCGCCAGGCGGGGTCGTCATTGCCGTCGCGCTCTATCGCAACGTCTGGGTCGAGAGCGTCGACATCACCGGCGAGCTCGGGTTGCGGCCGGCGCAACTGCGGTCGGCCATTCCCCAGCTCCGCTCCGAGCCCCTGATCGAGGACCGACTGCTGCGCGGCGTCTACCGCCTGCAGGACCTGTATCGTGAGCAGGGGTACCTGCACGCGCGCGTGCGGCTCGACGTCCGTGTCGACGACGCAAGCAAGACGGCCAAGGTCGTCTACGCGGTGGACAGCGGTCCGCAGGCCACCATCGCCAGTGTCGGATTCCGGGGCGAGCTTGGACCCTACCCCGCGGCCGCGCTGCTGGCGCGGCTGTCGGTCAAGCCGGGGCGGCGCTATGTCGCGGCCGAGGCCCGGAGCGACGCCGACCGCCTTCGCCAGTGGCTGGTCCGCGAGGACCGCCGGTTGGCGGTGGTGGAGGCGCCGGTCGAGGCGGTCGAAGCGCCGGCAGAGTCGAGCCCGGGGCCCGCGGCGCGCGCGCCGAGCGATCGCGTCGATCTGCTCTACACGGTGCGGGTGGGCCCGAAGGTCACCGCCGACATTCGGGGTGTCGACCGCAAGCTGCTGGTCAAACAGGACCTCCTGCCGTTCCTCGGCGACGAGGGCTATGACGAAGCGCTGGTGCTGCAGGCGGCGGAGAAGATCCGTCAGTACTTTCAGGCCAAGGGGCACTACCAGGTGCGCGTCGACTGGCACGAGGAGAAGTCCGAGGACGCGGTGAGAGTGGTCCTCGACATCGCGCCCGGGGCCGTCTTCGCGGTGCGTCAGCTGGCCTTCCGGGGCAACGAGGAGCTGACCGACCGCGACTTGCTACCGCTGCTGGCGACGGGCGAGCGTCGAGCGCTGGTGCCGGGGAGTGGGCGGCTGGTCGACGCGGTGCTGGCCGCCGACCTGTCGAACCTGCGCAGCTACTACGCGCTCCAGGGCTTTCGAGACGCCCGCGTCGGCCCCCCCGAGGTGGTTACGAGCGACATTCGCCACGGCCTCGGCAAGACGACTGGCGAAGGTGATCTGGTGATCACCATCCCGATCACCGAGGGCGAGCGTCGGCGCGTGGTGAGCGTCGACCTGACCGGCGCCGCGGCGCTGTCGGCGAGTGAGTTGCTCAACGGATTGCCCCTGCATGCCGGTGGCCCGTACCACCCGCGCCTGCTCGACGACAGCCTGGCCCTGCTCCGCGCCCGCTACGGCGAGCAGGGGTATGACGAGGTGCAGATCGACGCCGACACCGCCTGGAACGCCGATCGGTCGCTGGCCGACGTGCATATTCGGGTCCTCGAAGGCCGCCGGGCAGAGGCGGACCGCGTCATCGTGCGCGGCAACGACCGAACGCGCACCGGGGTGATCACGCAGGCGGTGGCCCTGCCGCCAGGCACGACGCTGACCACTGAGCGGCTCCTCGACGTTCAGCGTCGGCTCTACGACCTGGGGGTCTTTTCGCGCGTCGCCGTCGACGTCGAGCGGGACGCCCCGTTCGCCGCCGAGCGCAACGTCATCGTGCGGGTGGAGGAGGGGCGGAGTCGGCGCGTCAACTACGGTCTCGGCTACGACTCCGACGACGGCGCCCGCGGTCTGCTCCTGCTCACCCACTCGAACCTGTTCGGCCGGGCGATGACCGCGCAGCTCGACGTCCGCGCCAGCCAGCGCAACCAGCAGGCGCTGGTCCTCTTCCGCCAGCCGTCGCTCGGCTCCTGGCCGGTGCCGGTGACCTACTCGGTCTACTACCAGGAGGAGGACACCAGTCGTTTCGTCGGCGACATCCGAGGGACGAGGGTCGAGGCGACGCGCCTGTTTCGGGGGCTGCGCTTCGACCTGCTCTACAACTACCGCATCGTCGACGGGCTCGCAGGGGCAGGCAGCGCGGACGATCGGCAGCTGTCGAACGTCGCAACCTCGAGCCTGACGCCCAGCATCTTCGTCGACCGCCGCGACGATCCGGTCGAGCCACGGCGCGGCTGGAGCCAGCTGCTGCAGCTCGAGTACGCGTCGCCGCTGCTGTCGGCCGACGCGGAGTTCGGCAAGTTCTTCGTGCAGCAGACCTTTCACCTGCCGTTCCGGCCACTGACGCGGGGGACGAACGCCCTTGGTCATGGGCTGGCGGCGAGCCTGCGCTTCGGTGCCATCGAGGACTTCTCGGGGCAGACCTCGACTCGTGAGCTGTCCAACCCGGTGCCGGCGGTGGAGCGTTTCTTCGCCGGCGGACGCAGCACGCAGCGCGCCTTCGGTCGTGACGACCTGGGCGTCCCCGGCGAGACCCTCGACGGCGACCAGGGCACGGGTGGCAATGGCCTGGTCCTGGTCAACGTCGACTATCGGTTTCCGATCATCGGCCAGTTCGGTGGCGTGGTGTTCTTCGACTGGGGCAACGTCTGGGCCGACTGGCGCCACATCGACCTCGGCGAGGCCCGTCCGGGTGCCGGTGTCGGCGTACGTTACCTGTCGCCGATCGGTCCGTTGCGGGTCGAGATCGGCTGGAAGCTCGACCGTCAACACGGCGAGAGCCCGTACGCGGTGTTCGTCAGTCTCGGCAACCCGTTCTAGTGGTCGGCCCCGGGGCGCGGCCTGCTTTAGAAAGGGCTAGTTAGGCCGCTGAGTTCACCAACGGCAGGGACATTGCTCGGCGTGGTAGATCGCAGATTTCTCGATGCGAAAGATATGAACGGCGCCGTTGACGTTCTGACCGGTCTCGTCGAAACTGATGCCATCAACACCCAAAGGTGTGGACAGCACTGACCGAATCTCCTTCAGGACGGATTGCCTGTCGATCTTGCCTTTGGATCCGGCGGAGCGAAGCAACGCCTCGGCTACGGCACGGGAGGTCTTGGCAGCCTCGGAATAGTCAGGCAACTGAGTGCGAAGGCAGCCCGGCTTACAGCTTCGCTCAAGATCGAACGGTCCTGAAAGGAAGATGCTCTCGCCGTCATCGAGTGCGACCTTTCTCGTGTTGTCGAACACTGATCCAGCGACGCCGTCCGTGAAGACGACGACAAGTCCTTCGGGCGCGGTGCGGCTCCAGAGTTTCGTTCCCGCCGCCTTGACCCGCCTTAGGAAGATGTCTGCCTGGACCTCCATTCCAATGAAGAGAACCATGTCGGGATCAGCGCTCAGGAGTCGTTTCGGATCGAAGCCATTCTCGCTGATCCCGACTCCAAGCGAATCCAGGACCTCCAGGTCGCTGGCCTTCGAGATGAACTCCTTGGCGATGTAGTTGGAGTAGGCCGGATTCGTTTGATCCACAAGGAGTGTGATCGCCAGAGGGCAGGTCGAGCCGATGCGGCAATTGCGCTGGCTATTCTGGGCATCCGCCATTCGATCGTCTGCGGCACGCCTGAGAAACAACGCGAGAGTCTCAATTTGTTTCTCGTCGGAGGCCGGGATCCTCATGATGTGCCGATCCTCTGGGCGAGTCGACCGAAGCACCGCAGGATTCGTCACGCCCACCAAGATAAGGGGCATCGGTCTTGCGGCATTCGATCCGTACACTTCATCGATGAGGTAGAGGGCCGTCGTGCTTGATTCATGGCCCACCACGAGCGCGATGCTGTCATCGTCGAGCTCGAGGCGGAGGCGCTCAGCCGTTGCCTCCTTGGTGGCCTCCTCGTAGAGCAGTCGAGCTTCCATAAAGTCGCCTAGTGGCAGGGTATTCTGGGAATTGCGAAATCCCCAGGCCGTGACCATGGGACTCGAAACCGTCGTGTCCGGGAACACCACGAGGATCTGGGCGATGGGTCGAGGGAAGAGTGTCGTCCAAGCGGCAGCCGTGCCTCCCGAGAAGTGCCACCTGGCTAGCAGGCCCAGGGCGGAGAGTACCAATAGGACAAGGATTCTCTTGCGCCGCGCCCAGAGTCCTTGGAGAACGCCCATGAGAAACTGTGGCCTCGACCGGGCGTTCCGCGCGTCGGAAGCGAGAGTGCCAGCGGCGAGGTCAGTCATGAATTGTGGACAGCCTCAGCCGTCTGACCGGCGGTTGGGTGAATGGCCTCCGTCGAAGGCGGGGGAGTTCCGGACGCGCATAGCGGAAGCGTGCGAGTCGTGAGCGCTCGGGACGCTCGAAGTGCTGGCGGAGTCCGACGAACTGTGAGCAGCTCGGCGGGCGCTGATGGGTTTCCAGATGGGGCCTACCAGTTCGGTTGCAACGGGCTCGGCGGCTTCATGTGGCAAGCCGGTGAGGTCGATTTTCATTGCACTGCTCCTCGGTTAAGCAGCGTGAGCTGCGCTTTCGTGAAAAGCTCTCCTGGCCTCGTCACGGAGGAAAACCTTGCGGATTAGCGGAATCGCTTCCAGAGTAGCCGCGGCGTCGCAGCAGGTTTGCCAGAGTCTCCTGCCGCTCATGTCAGGCGGTGTGGCGTCGTTGAGCACAGTCTGGGCCGTGTGCACGGATAAGAGGAACTTCGTCCAGTCTGGCTCCGGGAGGCTGGCCCTGTGCCAGGGAAAGGCGTCCGGGTATTCCCTAGCGAGAGGATTGGTGACCACAACGGCAGGAAGGTCCATGAGAATCGCAGGGCGAGCCTCAGAATAGGCATCAACGCCCTCTGGTGGACGCTGCCGCGAAGCCAAGGCCGAGCCAGGATACGAGGTGAGTACGGATAGGCGGATTGCGGCCCCATGGTTGCGCAGGATCGCAGCGAGCTCAAGTGAGCTGGATGTCGCAACTTCGCCACCAGGAGCTGGGTCTAGTATGAAGGCACAGGTGAGGGTCATCCCAACATCGCTGGCGGCCTCAAGGAGGCTGATGAGCGCCCGGGTCGATTTGTAGAATCGCTTGCGCCAGCTGGACTGTTGCGCGGGATCCGCGGAGTCGATTCCGAGGTACAGATTCGTGCAGCCTGCCTTGCGCATCAGGGCCAATAGCTCGGGATCAAGATCCGGCAAGGTTGCATAGCCGTTCCAAGTCAAGCCGGTTCTTGCTTCGTGTAGAGCAGTGCAAAAGTCGCGCAGAATGACAGGTGAGTTGGTTAGGTTGTCGTCGACCACGAAGGCGTGCCGAAAGCCGAGGTCTGATAGAGCGCCGAATGCGCCGACTGCGGCCGAGGGTCGGAGGGCGACCCACTCTGGGTGCGCAGCCGGGCTATAGCAGAAAGCGCACTGGTACTTGCACCCGGGGGCGAGCTCGATATTGGCGAGTCGTCGGCGGTTATCCCGAAAGTAGGCGGGCAGGCTTACAACTGCGAAGAGGTCGGTAACCTCCAGGGGCGTCTGCGAAGGGCGGAGGCCCCACCATCTGGCGCTGCCATCGGACGAGGCTCGGAGTGCTGGCGTCGCGACCACAACCATGGGATGGCAGATGCTCTCCACGAGGGGTGCGATCGTGCTGAGGTGGTGCCCCCCGAGCACGACAGGGGTACAGAGTTCCTCGGCGAGCCGATTCGCGAGGCAGACCGCGACGTGAGAGTTGACTCCCATGGAGGTGATGCCCACCTCGTCCGCGTGGGCAGCGGCGGCGAGCTCGACGACGTGGTCGTAGAATCCATCCGGCGAGTCGCTAGCTGGTCGATGCACTAGTAGATTGAGGTCCAGTAGCTGGACTTCTACATCGGCTGCGCGTGCGTTGGCGGCAAGTTGGAGCAAGCCTAACGGAGGTGCCAGCTCCGCAGAGTCGAATTGGCCGAGGGGTGGATTGATGAGGAGGAGCTTCATAGTTCCCCGTGCAGGGCACTCCCACTCCGGATTGTATCCTACTAGGGCACGCTCCCGCTCCCGCAAGCGGAGGCATGAGCCTCCAGAGCCCTGGTGGATTGTTCTTGCCGTGCTAGCCTAGGACTCCTTGCCGCTATGCGGCGATTCCCCGACGAGCTGCCGGGCAGGCCATGACTCCGACTTCCCCCTTCGCCACCATCGAAGAAGCCATCGCCGCCTTCCAGGCCGGCCGGATGGTGATCATCTGCGACGACGAGGACCGCGAGAACGAGGGAGACCTGGCGGTTGCCGCCAGCAAGGTCACCCCCGAAGCGATCTCGTTCATGGCGACCCACGGCCGCGGCCTGATCTGTCTCGCCCTGACCGAGGAACGCTGTGAGGCCCTGCGCCTGCCGCTGATGGTCGAGCAGAACACCAGCCCGTTCAACACCGCGTTCACCGTTTCGATCGAGGCCCGCGGCAAGATCTCGACCGGTATCTCGGCCCATGATCGGGCGGCGACGGTGCTCACCGCGGTCGACCCCGCGACGCGCCCCGAGGACCTCCTGCGGCCGGGACACATTTTCCCGCTGCGCGCCCGGCGCGGTGGCGTCCTCAAGCGCGCCGGCCAGACCGAGGCGTCGGTGGACCTGGCGCGCTTGGCCGGGCTCGACCCTTCGGGCGTCATCTGCGAGGTGATGAAGGACGACGGGACGATGGCCCGCGTGCCGGACCTCGCGCTCTTCGCGGAGCGCCATGGTCTGCTGATGATCACCGTCGCCGACCTCATCCGCTACCGGTTGCGTCACGAGTCGCTGGTTCGTCTGGTGGCGTCGCCCCGCCTGCCGACGAGCGACGGCGAGTTCCGTGTCTACGCCTACCGCGCGGAAGCGACCGGCGAAGAGCACGTGGCGCTGGTGATGGGAGACGTCCGGGGCGACGAACCGATCCTGGTGCGCGTCCACAGTCAGTGTCTGACCGGCGACGTCTTCGGCTCGTCACGCTGTGACTGTGGGCTGCAGCTGGCGATGGCGCTCGACAAGATCCACACCGAGGGTCGCGGCATCCTGCTCTACCTGCTGCAGGAAGGGCGCGGTATCGGGCTGTTCAACAAGCTGCGCGCCTACGAGCTCCAGGACCAGGGTCACGACACCGTCGAGGCCAACGAGAAGCTCGGCTTCGCCGCCGACCAGCGCGACTACGGCATCGGCGCCCAGATCCTCCTCGACCTCGGTGTGCGCAAGATGCGCCTGATGACCAACAACCCGAGCAAGTACGTCGGCCTCACCGGCTACGGCCTCGAGATCGCCGCCCGGGTCCCCCTCGAGATTCCGCCGACCGACAGCAGCCGCCGCTACCTGCGCGCCAAGCGCGAAAAGCTGGGGCACCTGCTCGAGTTGGTGTGACGCCCGACGGGCGTCATCCCGAGCGCAGGCGGCTGTCAGGCCGCCGCAGTCGAGGGATCTTGCGGGTCGGGGTCGTCGCCGGGCCGGGATTCCTCGACTGCGGGCGGCTCGGCGCCGCCCTCCGCTCGGAATGACTGGTGTAAACCGGGCTGCCCCTCGTGAACCCCGTCGGGTTCCAGGGCGGGCTCGTCGGTCGGCGCTGGTGGCGCGGCCACCGGCGCGACGGCCGGCATCAGTTCCTGCAACAGCCCGATCTCACCCGACCACAACCCGACTCGCAACACCGCGCGGCAGAAGGCGAAGGCCTGCTGGGCGACGAACAACAGCCCGATGGTCAGCCAACCACCGGTTCGCACGCCGGCGCGCAGGGCCAGGTAGAGCGCGAGCAGCACGAGCAGCGGGGCCGCGTTCCACGACCACACGCCGAGGGTGCGCAGCGGGTGGCGGAGGACCTGTCGGAGGACGCGGAAGAAGAGCCGGATCGGGCGGCGACTGTCGTCGCGGGCGATGGCGATCCTGGCGAGGTCGAGCGCGATGAGCACCAGCAGGAGCCCGAGGCCGGCCCCGATGCCGCCCGCCACGCCGAGGGCGAGCTTGGTCATCCCGGACGCTTGGTCGCCCAGCTGCTTGCGGACTACGAACCAGGGGCCGCCGGCGAGCGCCGCGGCGAGGAGCGCGGATGGCATCGCGACCAGACCGGCGGCCAGGAAGCGGACCCACAGCCGCCCCGCCCCACGGCCGAAGCGGTGGAGCAGAGGGTGGGCGTCGTTCGTCGTCAGGACCTCGACGGTGCCCCCGGCGAGCAACGGCCCGACCAGGAGCGCGAGGCCAGCGACGGCGGCCAGGCTCGGGCCGAGAAGGCCGCCGGAGAGACGGAGGGCGCGGATCACTTCGGTGCCGACACCGACGTGAAAGCCGGTGAGCAGGCCGTCGCCCCAAGGCGCATCGCCCAACAGGGCCCGCAGGGCGGTGATCAGCGGCAGGGTGGCCACGGTCGCCAGGGTCAGGTTCACCAGCCAGAGGAGGGCGGCGAGACGGGGTCGACGCAGAGCGTCGGCGACGCCGCCGGTGGCAAGGGTCCACGCAGACATGGTCAGAGGCCGAGCGCCGCGAGGGCCTGCTGGGCCCAGAACAACAGACGCGCGCTCCACAGGGTGGACGCGCGCTGGTCGGGTTCGATGCGCCGCGCGTTGTTGAGCCAGGAGGCGTCGATCGGCAGGCGACGGTCGGGGTCGATGTGGACGGCCCGCAGACGGTGCGGCTGCTCGAGCTCCCAGCGCACCCAGCGCTTCTCACCGTCCCAGGTCCGGCGCTCGGACGGGGCGCCGTCGAATTCGAGCTCGACGTCGACCGGCAGCACCAGCTCGCCCAACTGGCGGAGCTCGACGACGTTGCGATACAGCTCCTTGCCGTCCTTCTCGGCGGCTTCGTCAGCGGCGCGGGACTGCTCCTCGGTGATCGTCTCGCTCCTGCCGTCGCGTTCGAGGATGCCGCGCGGTGAACGCAGAAGCTCGCTCGAGATCGCGACCACGGCGGGGTCGAAGACGCCCGGTCGCTCCATCACCTGGGCGAAGAACGGCATCAGGTCGCGGCCGGCGACCTCGCTCGCGACGGCGTAGAAGTCCTCGGTCCGCGGGTGACGGAACCGCCAGCGCTCGGCATAGGTCCGCAGGATGCGGGCCATCGTTTCCTCACCGACGACGCCGGCCAGGGTTTGCAGGACGAGGGCCGGCCGCGCGTAGGAGTAGAAGCCGTATTGCTTGGGCGAGTACCCCCAGGCGACGCTGCGCGGCTGGTCGAAGCGGCGGTCGAGGCGGTTGACGGCACGCTCGGCTTCGAGCGCGCCGAGCTCGAAGCCGAGCACCGAGGCGATGGTCGAATCGGGGCCGAAGCCGGCCGTCATAGCCAGGTCAGTCGAATAGGTGGTGAAGCCCTCGTCCAGCCAGGCCTCCTCGAATTCGTTGTTGCCGACGAGGCCGTACCAGAACTGGTGGCCGATCTCGTGGACCACCGTCACCTCGGCCTCGCGGACCCCCGTGAAGGGCCAGTGCTGCCAGAGGAACGACGTGGCGCCAGTCACCAGCGTCGGGTACTCGACGCCGCTCGCGCCCCCCGCGTTGGGGTCGACCACGGTGAGTGTGGGGTAGGGGTAGGTGCCGAAGGCGAGGCCGTAGGTGCGCAGAGCCAGCTTGGCCGCCGCGAAGTGGCGAGCGGCCTGCGGCAGGTGGTCGGGCTGGAGCAACAACGTCAGCTCGACGTCGCGCAGCTGGACTTCGGCCCTGCTGCGCCCGAGCCGGCGCGCCGCGGCTTCGTAGTCGGCCGCGGGTACGTCGCGCTCGCCGGAGAAGGTGTCGTGCAGCTCGACGAGCTGGCGACTCGTCATCCAGGCGAAGTCGTGGATGTCGCCCTGCTCGTGGACGTAGGTGGTGGTGCCGTCGGTCGACTCGCGGCGCTCGAGCCGCTCACCGCTGGCGCCGACGACGTAGTCGCGCGGCACCGTGATCGCCACCTTGTAGTGGCCGTAGTCGGCGTAGAACTCGGAGTTGCCGTGGAACTGGTGGCAGTTCCAGCCGCCGCTCGTCCGCCCGCGCATGCCGGCGCTCTCGTAGACGCCGAGCTTCGGAAACCACTGTCCGACGGCGAAGAAGTCGTTGTGGTGGCCGGTGCGCGCGTAGACCTCGGGCAGTTGGGCGCGGAAGTCGACGTCGAGGGTGACCTCGGCACCGGGCGCCACGGGCGCCGGCAGGGTGACGCGGAACACCGTGCGGTCGTTCGCGTTGTCGTCGTCGGGGTGCTCGAAGCGCTGGCTCGGGAGCAGATCCGTGCCGTCGGCGAGCGCCATCCTCGTCACGTCGATCGAACCCCAGTCGTCGGCCTTGGCTCCGTCACGCCGCAACTGGCCGCCGGTCTCCCGGTAGAAGGTGCTCTCGCTGTTGCGGAAGCCGTTCAGGTAGAGGTGAAACCAGAGCTCGCCGACTGTGTCCGTCGACGGGTTGCGCCAGGTCAGGCGCTCTTGGCCGACGAGGACCTTGGCGTCCGGATCGAGCCGCACGGCGATGTCGTAGTCGACCAGCTCCTGGGCGTGCGCTGGCAGCGGGTCGGCCGCGGCCACCTCGGGCAAGGCGACCAGGAGGGGCACCGCCGCGAGCGCGGCGCGCGAGAGCCAGGCGAGACTGGTAGGCCGCATCGACGGCCGGGGAATCTAGCAGGTTCCACTGCTGGGCCGTCGTCGGTCTATAGTCCGTCTCGCCATCGTGGAGTGCTTTACGTTCATCCTGTTCGTCGGCCTGGTCGCCCTCGCCGTCTGGTGCTTCCGGCTCAAGGTGCGCCTAGGCGGGGTCGAGGCGGCGTTGGCCGCCCAGTCGGCGACGTCGGAGCGTCGCCTGGAGGCGCTCGAACGCGACCTGCTGGCGCTGCGCGAGTGGGCCGCCGCGGCGGTGGCGGCAGCGGGCACCGGTCGGGCTGCCGTCACGCCGGCCGAGCCTGCCGCCGCGCCTGCCACCGCGCCTGCCGCCGCGCCGGAAGCGGCGGTGTCCGTCGCCGAGACTCCCGCCGCCGCAGTCAGTCCGTTGGTTGTCGCGACGGCGGAGCCGGCTTCCGAGCTCGCGGCCGCGATGCCGGTTGCCACCGAGGCGAGCGCGTCTGCCAGCGAGGTCGAGGCGACGGCGCCGCTGCCCCAGACCTCAGCGACCGCCGCGTCGCCGGTGCCCGAGGACGTTCCGGCGGTCGTCGCTGCCGAGCCGGCGTCGGCACCCGCATCGTCGGCACCGGAAACAACGCCGGCCCCCGTGCTGCCGCCGATGCCGTCAGCTCCGCCGTCGGCCGCGACGCCGTCGCCCGCCCGTGGCTTCGACTGGGAAGGGCTGGTCGGCGTGCGCCTCTTCTCCTGGGTCGCCGGCATTTCCCTCGCGGTCGCCGCCGTCGCGTTCCTGAAACACTCGGTCGAGGCCGGCTGGCTGCAGCCGCCGGTGCGCATGGCGATCGGGCTGCTGGTCGGCATCGGCCTGCTGGTCGTCTGCGAGCTCAAGGCGGCGCGCCGCTACGCCGTCACCGCCAACGCGCTCGACGCCGCCGGCATCGCCATTCTGTTCGCCACGGTCTTCGCGTCGCATGCGCTCTGGCACCTGCTGGGTAGCGGCCTCACGTTCGGCCTCATGGTGTTGATCACGGCGGTGGCGGTGCTCCTTTCGATCCGCCGCAACGCCCTGTTCATCGCGCTGCTCGGCCTGATCGGTGGCTTCGCCACGCCGGCCCTGCTGGCGACCGGCGAGGACCGCCCGATCGGCCTGTTCTCCTACCTCTTGCTGCTCAACATTGGCCTCGCCTGGGTCGCCTCGCGCCGCGGCTGGCGCCTGCTGGTGGCGTTGTCGCTGCTCTTGACGACGCTCTACCAGTGGGGCTGGGTGATCAAGTTCCTCGACGCCGGGCGGTTGCCGCTGGCGCTCGCGATCTTCCTCGTCTTCCCCATCGCCGGCCTGCTGGTGCCGATCCTGGCGCGTCGCGGCGAGGGCGCCGCCGGCGATCCGCTGACCGCCGGTCGCGGAGGCTTCACCGGCTTGGCGAGCCTCGGCGCGGCGCTGCCGGTGCTGTTCGCTGTCCACCTCGCGGTCGTGCCGGGGTATGGCGAGCGGTTCGGGCTGCTCTTCGGCTTCCTCTTCCTGGTCGTCGCCGGGCTGACCGCGATCGCCAGCTGGCGTGGCCCCGCAGCCCTCCACGTTGGCGCCGGTCTGTCGACGCTCCTCGTCTTTGCCCTCTGGCTGGGTCGCGGCTATACCGTCGCTGCCTGGCCGGGCGTCCTCGGCTTCCTGGCGCTGTTCGTGGGGTTCTTCCTCGCCGCGAGCTGGCTCGATCGGCGCTGGGGCGGCGGTCGAACCGGTCTCGGAGGCGGCCCGCCGCATCGCGCCTGGGCTCTCGGCCGCCTGACGGCGCCACTCCTGCTCTTCGTCGTGCCCGTGCTGCTCGCGATGGAGCCGGCCGCGGCGGCGCCGGCCCTGCCCTTCGGCGTCCTCGCGGTGCTGCTCGCGGCGATCGCCGCCGCGGCGATCGGCTATGGCGACGGCAAGCTCCACTTCCTCGCTGCCTTCTTCGCCGTGGTGGCGGAGGCGGTGTGGTCGACGCGCCACCTCGACGCCGATCGCTTGCTCTCCGGCGTCGCCCTCTACGGGCTGTTCGGCCTCTTCTACCTCGGCGTGCCGATCGTCGCCCGTCGCCTCGGTCGCCCGTTGCGCCCGGCGGCCGCCGGGTCGATCCTGCTGTTGGCGAGTCTCGGGCTACTGTTCTTCCTCGCCGCCGGCACGGTGGCCGCGGCAGCTGTCTGGGGGCTCGGACTGCTCCTGGTGGTGTTGAACGCCGGGTTGATGCTCGAGGCGGCGAGCGGCGTCTGGAAGGTGCTGTCGACGATCGGCGCGACCCTGTCGTGGCTGGTCATCGCCATCTGGTGGGCAACGACGCCGGTGGTCGCGAACCTCGGCCCGGCGCTGTTTCTGGTTGGTGGCTTTGCCCTGGTGGTCCTCGTCGGCCGCCTGTGGCTGTCGCGCCGCAGTGGCGTGACGGTGGTCGACGGCATCGAAGCGGCGGCGCGGCCGGAGAGCGACCCCGGCCTCTACCTCGCCCTGGTCGGCCACTTCTTCCTGCTCTTCGTGGCTGGCCAGGCGAGCCTCTCGCTGCCGCCGTGGCCCTTCCTCGGCGTGCTTGCAGTGCTCGACCTCGCGATCGGCGTCGCCGTGCTCCTCACCGGCCGTACGCGGTTGCAGATGGCGTCGCTGGCGCTGTCCGAGATCGTGCTCCTGGTCTGGCTGGGGGTCGCTGCGTCGGCGGCGCCGTGGCCCTCGGTGACGCTCCTGGCCGTCCTGGCCCTCACCGGCTTCGGTGTGGCCTGGATCGGTCTCGGCCGTCGGCGAGCCGCCGTCACCGGCAATCGCGCGCTGGTCGGTGGGCTGGGTCGAGCGACTCTGCCAGCCGCCTTCCTCGGGCAGCTGGTGATCATTGGCTGCTTGGGTGAGGCCGCCGCGGCGCCCGGGCTCCTGCTCGGGCTCCCGGCGACGGTGGCGGTAGTGGTGGCCATGCTGTGGGTGGTCGCGAGCACGGCGCGCGAGACGCCGATGGCGAGCGCGGTGTCGCTATGGTGGGCGACGCCGTTTGCCGTCCTCCTACCGACGGTTGGCATCGGCGTCTGGGGCGACGCCAACCTCGAGGCCTGGGGTGGGCGGCTGCTGTTCGTCGCCGCGGTGTATGCGCCGTTCCTCGCCTTCCCGCTCCTCCTCGGCGAGCGCGCCCGGACGCTCAGGGCGCCGTTCGTCGGTGCCGTCGTGGCAAGCGCCACCTCGTTCCTGCTGGCCCGCGAGATCCTCGTCGGGGCCGGTTTCGCTGACTTCATCGGGCTGTTGCCTGTGGGGCAGGCCTTCCTGCTGGTGCCGCTTCTGCGTCGCCTGCTGGTGCTCGAGCCAGCCGCCGCGCGCGACCAGGGCCGTCTGGCGCTGGTCGCCGGCGCCATGCTCGCCCTAGTCACCGTCGCCATCCCGCTCCAGCTCGACCGCGAGTGGATCACCCTCGGCTGGGCGCTCCTCGCGGCTGCCCTCGCCTGGCTCTACGGCCGGGTGCCGCACCGCGGGCTGCTGTGGTGGACGGCCGGGCTCGTCGGTGTCGTCTTCGCCCGCCTGGCGGTGAACCCCGAGGTGTTGGCGTACCACCCGCGCAGCGGGACGCCGGTCCTCAACTGGTACCTCTACACCTACGCCGTCACCGCCGCGGCGTTCTTCCTCGCCGCCTGGCTGCTCCGGCGCCCGGGCCCGGCGGCAGCCGAGCCGGGCGGCGTCCGCGATCGACTGCTCGCCACTCCGCTGGTGCGCCTGTCCGTCGTCGCGATCGCTGCCGCCACGGTGTTGCTGTTCCTGCTCCTCAACATCGAGATCGCCGACTTCTTCTCGGCCGGCGACAGCCTCACCTTCGGCTTCCTCACCGGCCATGCGTCGCTGCCCGAGGACCTGGCGTACACCCTGGGCTGGGCGGTGTTTGCTCTCACGCTGTTTGCCGCCGGCATCAACAGTCGGGTGCGCGCGGCGCGCCTGGCGGCCATCCTGCTGCTCGTCGTCGCCGTGCTCAAGGGCTTCCTGCACGACCTCGCGCGGCTCGGCGGCCTCTACCGCGTCGGTTCGTTCGTCGGCCTGGCCGCCAGCCTGGCGCTGGTCGCGGTGCTGATCCAGAAGTTCGTCCTGCCCCGGCGAGACGACGAGTGACGGCACGGGCGCTGGCAGCCTGGGCCCTGGCGGCGACCGCCGTCGTCGCTCCGGCCTGGGCGGACGCGACCGGTCGGCGCGAACGTGCCGTGATCCCCGGGGCCGTCGGTGGCAACCGCCTCGACGTCGACGTCGTCCTGCTGGCCGGTGCCGCGCCCCTGGCCTATGACGTCAGTGGCGAGGCGGAGAACGCGCGGCTGGGGGCCTTTCGTGGTGGCCTGGCGGATCTTCGCCTGGTCGACGCCGCGGGGCGTGAGGTGCCCTGGCTGCTCGTCGCCCCGCCAACCGCCGAGCCGACGTGGCGAGCCGGGCGCGTGGTTGCCGCCGGCACCCAGGCCTTCGAGGTCGACCTCGGCGTGCTCGCGAGGAGCGATCGCCTCCGGCTCGAAGGGCTCGCCGCGCCCTTTCTCGAGCGTTTCCGCCTCGAGGCGAGCGGCGACCGCAGTCACTGGCTCGACCTGGTGGCCGAGGCCACCCTCTTCGACCTACCGGAGGAGGGTCTGGCGCGCACCGAGGTGGCGTTCGACGCCACCGAGCTGCGCTACCTGCGCTTGACCTGGGGCGGTCGACGTCGGGCCACGGCTTTCTTGCCAGGGGGAGCCGAGCTGCGCCTGGTCACCGCCGTGTCGCCGCCACCGCTGGTCAGTCTGCCGCTGAGCCTGGCACCTGTCGAGGCGGAGCCCGGCACCTCACGGTGGCGCCTGGCGCTACCGGCGGCGCACCTGCCAGTGGTTGCCGTCGAGCTGTCGACCGCCGCCGAGCACGTGCTGCGGCCGGCACGGATCAGCGAGGCGCGGCTGGCGACACAACGCCGTTCCGGCGCGTCGTCGTGGGGCGCTGGCGAGGTGGTTCCCGAGGTGCTCGGACGCACCAACTTGCGCCGCGCCGTGCGGCCGGAGGGCGTTGCCGCCGACCTGCGGATCCCGGTCGCGCCGCCCAGCGAGCCCGAGCTCGAGCTCGAAGTCGACGATGGCGACAACCCGCCGCTCACGCTGTCCGGCGCCCGCGCCGAGCTCGCGCCGCTGCCCTGGATCTATTTCGAGTCGCCCGACGGCGGGCCGCTCGTCGCCCGCTACGGTGACGTCGAGGCCCGCGACGCGCCTCGCTATGACCTCGAGGCGGTACGCGCCCACCTCGGTGAGCAGCCGATCGCCCGCGCGCAGTGGCAGGGCGGCGAGCTGCCGGCAGCGCCCGCCCCGGTCAGTGCGGTGGCGGCGGCGGTGCCCCTCCTCGGAGCGTCACTCGCCGATGACCGGTCGGCGTTTCGACGTCTGGTGCCCGCGTCGCCGCCGGGCAGTCTGGTGTCCCTGCCGCTCGACGCGGCGGCCCTTGCCCATGCCCGTCGCGATCTCGGCGACCTGCGCCTGATCGCCGTAGGCGGCACCTCGGCCGACGGCGCGGCCCGCCAGGTGCCGTACCTGCTCGAACAGCGCGCGGCACCCCTCGGCCTCGAGCTCGCGCTCCCCGCCAGCACGCCGACGGCCGGCGACGTGCCGTCGACCTCGCGCTACCGTTTCGCCCTGCCCTTCGCGACCCTGCCTGCCGCACGGCTGCTGTTGCGCACCACCACCCAGGTGTTCGAGCGGGAGCTGCGGCTCGAGGTGCCGGCCGGCGCCCGGGGCGAGGGGCAGACGCGGCCGCTCGTCCTGACCTCGGCCAGCTGGCGTCATGCCGACGCCACGCGGCCCACGCCGGCCCTCACCCTCGAGCTGCCGGCGGAGGTCGGCGCGACGGTTGACCTGGTGATCGAGGAGGTTGACAACGCGCCGCTCGTCCTGACCGGGGCGCGTCTCCAGCTGCCGTCGCGCCGCCTGCGCTTCGTCCACCCGGGTGGGGCGGTCGAGCTGCGCTACGGCGACGTCGCTCGCCTCGCTCCGCGCTACGACCTGGCCCTGCTGGCGCCGCGGTTGCTCGGCGCGCCGGCGCGCGAGCTCGCCCTCGGCGTCGAGATGACGAGCGCGGCCGAGCCGCGTGGTCAGACCGCTCGCTGGGCCTTCTGGGGCGGGCTCGCGCTCGCGGTCGTCGGGCTGCTGGCCCTGCTCGCGCGTCTCTTGAGCGCCGGCTGAGGTTCCCGAGAGAACGTCAGAAGAGCAGTCGCTTCTGGCGGTCGGTGGGTGGTCCCGGACGGATCCGCGCGTGGGGCGCGTAGCTGGTGGCGGCGAGGTGTTCGACCAGCAGGTACTCCCCCGACGTTGGCTGGTAGTCGAAGAGCACCAGTTGGTCGTAGGACAGGAGGGTTCCCGGGCAGGAGCCGTCGGTGGCGCAGGCGGCTTCCGTTTCGCGGAAGCAGCGCAGACCTGTCGGCGCTTCGAGACAGCGTGAGCCGCGCTCGACGACCCAAGTGAAAACACTCGGACGTGAAGATGGGGGGTAGAGCAGCGCCCCCCAGGACCAGGCCAGGTACTCAGCTTCGGTGGCCAGAAACACCGTCGGCGTCGACGGCATGCGCAGCACCAGATTCGTGCCGCGCTCGAGCTCGGGCGCCTGCTGGACGAGCGAGGCCAGCTCCTTCTGCTGCAACTGCCAACCGTGGAGGTAGTGCTCCTGCCTCTCGAGTCCGCCAGCGATGCCGAAGGCGACGAACAAGGCTGGCAGGGCGGCGGCGGCCGGTGCCAGTCGACCGAGGCGCCTGAAGAGCGCCGAGAAGGCGAGCGCCAGGACGACCGAGCACCACAAGCGCGAGTAGATCTGGGTGCGGTAGTGGAGCTCGGAGAACTGCACCAGCGCATAGAGGGCATGACTGGCCGTCGCCATCGCGAGCAGGGTTGCGGTCACCAGGATCGCTCGCCACGGGGGTCCATGCGCCCGCGGCGCCCTTGGGGGATGGACGTACCAGAGACCCCAGAGGAACAGGACGGTGCCGAGGGTCGCGCAGGTCGCGACGAGCCCGGTCGGAAACAGCCTCGCCGGAGCCTGGAGCCAAACCGCCCGATCGTGCGCCCAGGTCCAGGGGGCGAAGTCCGTGAACAGCAGGTCGAGCGTCCTCGCGACGTGGACGCCGAGCGGCAGGCGGTGGAGGGCCACCGCGCCGTAGCCCGCTGGGTCGGCCAGGAATCTGGCCAACACCAGGCCATAGGGAATCGACGCGACGGCCCAGACGACACCGGTCGTGACTGCCCGCCGACGTTGACCGGGCTCGGCGGCGAGACAAAACAGGGCCGGCAGGAGCGCCAGGGAGGTCAGGCCACCGTCGACGGTCCATAGGCTCGCCTGCGCCAGCGCCACCGAGGCCGCCAGCCAACCCCATGGCCTGCCGGCGATCCAGCGGAGGGCGCAGCAGGCGGCGGCCGCCAGGTAGAAGGCCGAGAGGTCGTAGCACAGCGCCACCAGACTGTTGGTGAGGAAGTCGGAGGTCGCGCAGAGGGTGAGCGCGCCGGCGACATAGGCTGCCGACAGGGCGTCAGGGAAGAGGCGTCGGGCGAGATCGCGCGCCAGTAGGCCGGTGCCGAGCCACACCAGGCCGGCAATGAGCTGCAGGGTCAAGAGCGGCCGCGGAGTGTGATCGGCGGCGATGAACGGCAGGCCAGCGAGGCGCCTCGTCGGCGCGACGATGGGCGCGAGGAGCTGGTTGAGCGAGGTCGGGTCGCGGTCGGCGCTGACGGCGAGGAACGCGGCGTCGTCCTGCCACAACCCGCGTTCGGCGGCGGTCAGTCCCCACACCAGCAGGGTGAGCGCGACGTAGATCGCCAGCGTTACCGCGGCCGACCGACGCTCGTCGTCGACTGCTCTCACGAGCGGAACCCCCCGGCCAGGGCGTGGCGGTGGACCTGGGCGATGGCCAGCGGGAGATCGGTCGTCGACCAGTCGGCAGGCCGGAGTCGTGGTGAGAAGGTGATGTCCGCCGCGTTGGTGGGCTCTGCAGAGAACCGCACTGCCAGCCGGCGGCCGAGAACCGTCTCGACGTGGCAGAGAACCTCGCCCAGGGCGGTGGGGCGCCCGCTGCACAGGTAGCTGACGGTCGGCGGAGGCCCGAACCGCGAGCCCAGGAGCTCGCCCGCCAAGTACCGAGCGACGTCGTCGACCCAGATGAAGTCCCGCAGCGTCGAAGGAGAGCCGTGGATGATCGACACGTCTCGGCGGAGGCCCTCGTCGATCAGAGTCGGAATGAGGCCCATGCGGTGCCGAGGGTCGACCCGGCCAAACACCGAACTGATGCGGACGACGCGCGGGCGCAAGGGATCCGGGGTGGCGAGCAGAAGCTCTTCCTGCCAGCGCTTGAGGCGACCGTAGGGCCGTAGAGGCTGGGGTCCGGAGGTGCCGTCAACCAGACGCTGACCCTCGAAGAGGCCGCCCGCCGAGCTCAGCAGCCAGAACGCGACGTCGGCTTCCGGGAGGCCCGCGGCCAGGCTTTGCGCGGTCGTCAGGACGGCCTCGAAACTGCGGCCCTCGCTTGCGAGCTCGGGTTCGGTGGCCGAGAATCCGGCGTCGCCGGCACTCCACAAGAGGCGGATCGAGACCCGCTTCCGCGCCTTCACTGCCGCCCGGACGCGCTGGTGGATGAGCGCTTCGATCGCCATGAGGTGGACGCGCTGCAACTCGGCGTCGCGCCAAGCGAGAGCGCAAGTCGCCGTCTCGAGCGAACGATGAGCCGATCGCAGGGCAGTTGCTACGCCGCTGCCGAGGAGGCCGACACCGAAGATGGCGGTGAGCCAGTGAGCATCGTCGCGCGGGTGAGGGTCCTCGAGCAGGATCACGCGGGCCGGTGCACAGCGCCGAGGCGGGCAAGGTGAGGCGTGAGCACGTCGTCGCTACTGCGGTCGACGATGAAGAAAGCGGGGCGCGACCGCGCCACCCGCGCACCGGATGAGCGCAGGAGCCGCCGGGCATGCCGCACCAGGGCGAGGAGCCCGTAGCCACTGTCGGCGCCGCGGGGGTCGGTGAGCTGCATGGGCAGCGTGGTCAGTCGGTCGGTGAACCAGGTGAGGGCGACGTCGTAGTAGGTCTCGTGACCGCAGGCGGCGGCTGCGGCGCGGGCGACGCTGCCACGCAGCAGGCGGAAGCTGTTGAAGTCGCGGATGAAGCGATTGCCGCTCGCTGTCGCCAAGAGATCCTTGGCGAGCCACGAAGTGAGGTTGCGGAAGGGCGAGCGATGCACGGCGCCTCGGGGCTTCGCAAAGACGACGTCGCGGCGGTCGGCAACGGCCAGCGCGAGCATCGGCAGCAAGAGCTGCGGCGGGTGCTGGAGGTCCTCGTCGAGGGTGGCCACCCAGTCCCCGGAGGTGTGCAGGATGCCAGCTACCGTTGCCGGGTGCTGGCCGTAGTTGCGCGAGAGCTCGAGTACGCGGAGCCAGTCGTGAACCGATGCCAATCTGGCGAGCACTGCCAGCGATGCGTCCGCAGGTGCGTCGGCGACGAAAACCGCTTCCCGCAGCTCGATGCCGCACGCGTGGTCGGCGAGCCGGCGACGCAGCTCGGCGAGCTGCGCGACCAACGGGCCAAGGTACGCCTCGCCACGATAGACTGGAATCACGGTCGAGAGGTGGAGCGGCTCGGGTGGCTGGGCCTCGAGCAGGTCTCTCGTCATGGTGACCCGTGGACTATAGCCCGGTCGGCGGGCGCTCGCCGGGCCGCGGATGTGCTCCAAGGCCAAACCCGGTGTTCCTGCGCGCGAGGGTAACCCTGTGAGCCTGGTCTTCCACCTGCCCATTCCCCCGATCGAAATGCGCCGCCTGGTGGGGCCCACGAACGTCGCGGCGTTCGACAACCCGACGGGCGAGCCGATCCTGCCCGAGCTCGACGCTGCGGCGTATCGCGCCGTCTTCGACTTTGGCTGTGGCTGCGGTCGGCTGGCTCGCCGTCTTGCCCAGCAATCGCCGCGGCCGGCGCGCTACGTCGGCGTCGACCTGCACGCCGGGATGATCGACTGGTGCCAGCAGAACCTGGCGCCAGGGCTTCCAGGGTGGGAGTTTCACCATCACGACGTCGCCAACGTGTTCTTCAACCCCGGGGGCGACAAGCCGTCGATGGCGCCGCTGCCGGTCGAGGATGGCGGCTTCAGCCTGGCCCTCGCCTGGTCGGTGTTCACCCACGTCACCGAGGAGCAGTGTGTGCACTACCTGCGTGAGCTGGCGAGAGTGTTGGTCCCGGGCGGTGTCGTCCACAGCACCTGGTTCCTGCTCGATCGACAGGACTTTCCCTTCATGAGCGCGCACGCGCTCTACGGCAGCTACGTCGACCCGTCGGCGGCCGTGGTCTTCGATCGCGACTGGGTGCGCGAGCAGGCGGAGCAGTGCGGATTGACGATCGACCGCGTGATTCCGCCGGCCATTCGCGGCTACCACTGGCAGCTCCAGCTGAGGAAGAGCTCCGACGCCGTCGCGGTGCCGTTTCCGCCCGACCGCGGGACGGCTGAGCTCACCGTCGAAGAGATCGCG
>CXWL01002447.1_pt1 | contig 38948 bp, 36 predicted proteins | sample 590931 | NCBI WGS metagenome assembly CXWL01 (sample SAMEA3498368, study PRJEB10139) | groundwater metagenome | biome: water well; material: biofilm material | place: Germany | collected 2015-04-27 | reverse complement strand
ATTCCGACGAGGTGCTGCGATGACGCTGTGGCTCGTCGTCCTGGGTATGGGCATTGCCACCTACGGCATCCGGCTGTCGATGATCGTCTTCGTCCGCCACAACGCCCTCCCCGCTGTCGCCCGCGAGGCTCTCCACTACGTCACCCCCGCCGCCCTCACGGCGATCATCGCGCCCGCCATCCTGTATGTGGACGGCAGCGGGGCCTTCAACGCCGGCCCAGGCAACGAGCGCGTACCTGCCGCCCTGCTCGCCATCGCCGTGGCCTGGTTCACCAAGAGCGTCTGGGCCACCATCAGCGTCGGCATGGTCGCCCTCTGGCTGTTGCAGTCGTTGGTGTGAAGTCAGCACGTGTTCGATCCCGCGGCTTCCGGACCGGCGGAGTAGAGCGCAGCGCCGACGTGTGGAAGCCGCGGGCTAGGTGGCGTATCGTGCCAGGACCGCGAAGTGATGAAACGGCCGGGGAACGGACCCCGCCACAGTGTCCGCCCCCGGACCGAATGCAGGCTTTGACACAAGGTCAAGACCTGGGGCCGTCATAGCAACGGATCTCCTGCTGGGGCAGGCGGCAGGCGTGGCGGTCCCTGTACCCCGAGATCCCTTGCCGGCTTTCCGAGCGAAAGCAACGTAACGAACGCCTTGCTACTGATCGTTCGGCGTTCATCGACGGCCTAAGCCGAGTATACGCCGTGAGGGCCCTTGCAGAAGTGCGCCGGGCGCGAGGCTGGCACTGCAGTTCCGTGCGGGGAAAACTGCTGGAGGCAACCGGGGGGGACGCCACGGCCCGCGCCCGAGGTCGCTTGCGACGAGTTTGATTCAGCCGACGGCTTCAGGAGAAGCCTCTGGATCTCGCTTCGCTCGATATGGTCGGGGCGACAGGATTCGAACCTGCGACCTCCTGACCCCCAGTCAGGTGCTCTACCGGGCTGAGCCACGCCCCGAACCTGCGTGAGTTTATCACGACAGCAGTGGCTTCAACAGACGCCGACGGTCAGTGGTGAGATTCGCGGACTCCCGAGAACCCGGACAGCGGTGATCGGACGACCGCCATAGGCGCTGGACGAGTTGTACTATGCGCCTATGCGCCTATGCGGCAATATTTACTTGGCCGAAGCACTCGGCCAGAAATAGAAAAGCAATAGGCCAAGTGCAAAAGCAGCATGGCCTATCTCTTTCGTTGGGGAAGCTCCTAGGTTACATGTGCGAAGTGTCTCCCGCTGGCGCAATCGGTTCGTGAATGAAGTATACGCTATGGCTGAAAGGTGTGCAGAGTAAACCCCCCTATTTTCCCGGGCGAGATGCATGGCGCTCTTGGAGGGGATAGCAAGAATAGACGTTCTAAACGTTGCGAAGGTATCGCTGGAACGCGGGATGGATTGAGACGCGAAGGTCATCGCCAATCCATGGAAGGACCTCGCCAAAGCGGCGATCGGCCTCGAACCAAGTGTCTCCAGCAGGCGAAACGACGCCTAGCAGTCCGACCTTGTACAAGGCCTCAAGAAACCTTCCGGGTTCACCTATTGCGCGTTCCATCCACTCAGGAGGGGAAGCCAGTTTGCTCACCGTCTGCAAGATCGCGACTACGGCCTCGGTCCACGGGAGAAGCCCGTCTTTTGCGAGGAAGGCGTACACAAGACTCGCCAGTTCCGGATATACGTATTGGTACTCAGTCTCGGCCTGCGCGAGTATCCTCTCTCCAGAATTGTCCCACGCTGCGACTATGTCCTCTTCGGCGACGAGGATGCGCCCTGCGTGCTGAGCACTTTCGATAGCGAGCTGACAAAACTGCAATACGTCCCGCGGCCGAAGCAATGTTCTTGAAATGATAAACGTTGCCGTGTCAATTCCCTGGATCGACTTTGGGAAGACCATATTCCAGAGAAGCGTAGGATCAGATTCCTCAGCGTCCGCCTGAACCGCTATACGCTGGGCAATCAAGATTTCGAGGCTGTCGCGTGTCCATCGAAGCAGCGTTGGATCTCGCTTGATGAATTCTGGATCGCTCGCGAGCAAGGATTCGTAAACGTCGGAGCGAAGGAAGATCGTGGCGTAGAGCGTCCCACGCATTGCGCTCATGAGCGACTGCAACTCATTTAGCAGTGAAAGGATGAGCTGGTTCGCGGCAGGGACGGCGGGATTCCAGTTGCGGTCGAGATCGTCCAGGACAATTCTGACCTCAAAGAAGCCGGCAAAGGTTCGCAGATGGCGCTCGATTTCGTACATACGAGCGTACTGGAGGATGTCAACCAAGGCAGCTTGCCGGGAAGCTTGGTCTCCCTCGACGCTAGACAATCGCTCGAGGATTAAGGAGACACGCGTGGTGAAGTCCGGCGCCAAGAGATACTCGTTCTGATCGAACCAGGCCAGTAATGCTTTCGCGTAGGGCTCGTCCGGGGTTCGCAAGAGATGGGACAAGAATCTAGATCGGACCTCACGCAATATCTCGGTCAACAGGATGAAGCGCCAAAAACTTCCGTACAGAAACACCCAGTGGGCTGAAAGGAGATTCTGCTCAAGGACGGCGGCCAAACGCGGAAACTCAAAGTCCGAAGGTGCGATGGAAACCAGGACTATGTTTCGTTGGCTGAACGTCTCGCTGAGTCGTTCGAAGTTGGCGGTCTTGCCGGCGCCCTTGCCGCCGACGAACAAGTGGCGATAGCCAGCCTCGGCCTGATGATACTCCGGCGTGCTGTAAAAGTATTCCGGAAGCTTGAAATCAGCGCGAGCGTCTAAGCTTCCAAGGAACATGCGTCCTAGCGCTGATCGACTGGTGGATCGAATGGAGCGTGGGGGCCTCGGCGTTCTAACGAATTCCGAAGTGCGCCGCGAAAGCCAGGACGATAGCAGCGTCTTCGCTTCAGTCTCCGTAACAAACGTGGCACCGTTGTCCTCAAGATCAAGAACTTTAACATTCGGTTGTTGAACAAGGACTAGCAGCTCCCGATTCAGCCCCCGCGCGACGCCTGCGAAAAGCATCAACTGCGCATTATTGATGCGGGCTCCTCGCAGATCGTCCCTTACCAGCAACGTAGTAACGACGTCGGCGTCGGATATGGACTTCGCTTGTGTCCGCAGGCTTGTGTAGACGCTGTCGCTCTTGTCGATCGTGCGGCCAGCAAAGCTACTGGCATGACACAGCTGCCAAAGCGACTCGTTGAGATCGGTGCTTGTCTTCGACGGGATGAAATACAGCCCACCCAGTCTCTGCGATATCGGCTCCAGCCCCAGTTGGGAGCCAAGCGGCTCGTCGTTCAGATTGAGCTTCTCGACTGCGCGTACAACATCCGGCCGGGTTGAGTACGGCACATATCTGACGATGCCCAGCACGTCGACCACCTTCGCGATGGTGCTGCGTTCGTCGATGAGCTGATAAACAGCCTTGTTTAGTGCGATTGCATATCCCACCTCGAACATGACGTTGAGATTGGTGAGCGACGTTTCTGCGAGAACTAGGTCTGCGGCTTGAATAGCGTCGGCGATGGGAGGAAAGAGGAAGCCTGGGTTCGTGAGTTCTTCCCATGTTGTGACCTCATGGCCGGCCCCGCGCAAATCCGTCGCGAGGTACGACATGAAGTCCGAAGTCTCGGGATCAGAGGGATATGCTAGAAAAATTCGTGGCATCCAATTCGCCAGATCGTCACATACTGGTCTCCGACCAGGGGTGAGTCATATCGACCCGTGGGAATCCAGAGTTTCGCGATCTAACGCGAGCTCGAGGCAAACGGCGCAATCGCAGATAACTTCGCAAACTTCGGCAGTGATCGCGAATAGGACGGCATAGCGTTTGGCCTAGGGTAGCCCCCAGTCAGGTGCTCTACCGGGCTGAGCCACGCCCCGAACCGACCGTGATCATATCACGGCGACGGCAGCTTCGAACAGACGCCGCTGGGGCGCTCGTGCCCCGCACAGGGTCGCCCGGATCACGTCGGGGTAGCTCGTTAGGGGGGAGAGAGTTCAGCTGGATGGCCGCAGGTCAGTAGAATCGAAACGGATCACTGACCTTCCCGCCTGGCGGCGAGCGACGTGGTCGGCGACAGTCAGAATGTTAGGACGCGATCAGCCGCGAGTGTCCAGTCCGTCAGCTCGTCCATGTTGCTGCGATGCGCGCCTTCAACGAGCTCCTGATCATCCATCCCTCGTGCATCCATGCAGCTGCCGCAAACGCCGACTTGACCACCCCGGCGAGCGATGGCGCTGAGCATGCGCTCCAGGTTGTAGTACCCGTTCGGCGTCCGCTGTCCGCGTTTCGCGCATGCGGCCGCGTCGCCGATCAGGAAGACGCGCACGTGCTCGCCGTCGCGCTGAACCAGAGAGTACGCTAGCCGCAGCGCGTTGTATGCTCGTTCGGTTCCGTACGGCGGGTCGTTGATGATGAAAAGCGCGTCCATGTCTTTCTCCGATCAGCCGGCTTCTGGCGTAACCTGCGTCTCTGCGACGGGGTAGCTTGAGATGGCAAGCGGTTCCGGGCGTACGACTCCTTCGGAGACGCGAAACGTCCCGATTTCAGGCGTATCGGGGTTCAGCAGCGAGACGATGACATACAAAGCGTCCGGATACAGCGCGTGTTCGATGTCGCGTGCGGACGGGTAGGCGGCCGAGTGCGGGTGAGAGTGATAGATGGCGAGGAGTCGCCATCCCGTGTCATCGATCCGCTCGAACGCGTGCAGCTGTTCGCGCGAATCGGCTCTCCACCCGCAGCCGGCCGGATTGTGTTCCACGTTGGTCAGCGGGATCACCTCCCGGACGATGCCTGGTTCGCCGACAAGCAGACCGCATGCCTCGCGGGGCAACGCATCCTTGGCCAGGTCGATCATCGTGCCGTACTGACGTTGCGAGAGCTCCATCTTAGTACCACCTGTAGAGCCACCAGCGTTCGAACAGCTTCTTCCCGAGACGCCGCAAGCGGGTGGGATCCTGCATCTTCACCTGGCGGGGCGACGCGTAGAAATCTCCGTTGGCGGAAGCAGCGCGACCGTCACCCACCTCCAGGAAGCAGTAGCCGTGGCCGTCGAAGCTGCGCCGTTCCTTACGCCCCCGTATCTCAGCGGCGATGTTGTGCGCCACGACGTCGGCTTCGGCATGCGCGAACACACCGGCCTTGGGCAACATCATGCCGTCGAATAGCGGGATCGCCGTAACGTCGCCGATCGCGTACACGCGCGGACTCGCGGTCGCCAGCGTGTGTGCATCAACCGGCGCCCAGCCAGCCGGCCCCGCGAGCGGCGATTCGCGAACGACCGCTGGAGGCCGATGAGGCGGCACCGCGATCAGCAGGTCGTAGCCCTCGCGCGTGCCGTCCTCGAAGACGATCTCGTGTGTCGCGGCGTCGACTGCGGTCGTCTTGCGTTGCGGATGGTAAGCGATCTCCTTCTGTTCGAGCATGGAGACGACGGCCGATCCGAGTGCGGGCCCCGCCACTGGTAGAGGCTGCGGCTCCGGCGTTGAAAGCGAAATCTCGACGCGGCTGCGGATGCCCCGCTTACGGAAGAGGGAGTCGAGAAGCATTGCGCCCTCGTACGGCGCTGCCGGGCACTTGTACGGGAGCGACGGGATCAAGACAGCGACGCGGCCGCCGCTGAATTGCTCCAACTCACCGTGGAGCCGCTCGGCGTCATCGGCCTGGTAGTAGGAGAAAGCCTCGCTGGCCAGTCCTGGGACCGCATCGGGAGCGAGCTCGGCGCCGAGCGCAACGACGAGATAGTCGTAACCGATCTCGGCGCCGCCGGCCGTGATCGTGCGGGCGTCAACGTCGATCGCCTCGACGGCGCCCTCAACGATCTCGATGCCTTTGCGACGAAGACCCCGGAGGTCGCGCGTGATAGAAGCTGGATTCCGTTCCCCCATCATCACCCACGTGTAGGAAGGCGGGAACGATTGGAGCGCCTGGCGGTCCACGAGGATGACTCGGCTATCGCTTGGCACGAGCGAGCGGATGCGCCGGGCAGCAACGACGCCCCCGATGCCGCCTCCGAGGATGACGATACGCTGGGCTTCGGCCATCGCAGGTGCTCCGATGCTTCCGCCTTGCCGGCGCAAGGCGCGGGAATATATGATGTTCCAAAGATATATAGAGAATGGTGGGAATGCAAGAGATGGGACCACGAGAAGTAAAGGACGCCTTGTACGAGCAGTTTGCCCGGCTCGGCAAAGCGGCCGGCAGCCCCAAGCGGCTCGAAATCCTCGACCTGCTGCGCCAGGGCGAGCGAAGCGTTGACGGCATCGCCGCGGGGACCGATCTCGGCCTGACCACAGCGTCCGCACACCTCCAACTGCTGCGGCAGGCGCGCTTGGTCGCGACGCGCAAAGAGGGGACGCGGGTGTTCTACAGGATTGCCGACGAGGCCGTGTCACATTTCATGGACGCGCTGCAGGAGCTTGCCCGCGCACGGTTGACGGAAGTAGAACAAACCGTACGGACGTACTTCACCGCACGAGACGCGCTCGATCCCGTCGGACGCAACGAACTGCTCCGCCGCCTCGACAGTGGCGACGTGATGCTGCTGGATGTCCGCCCGGTGGAAGAGTTTGCCGCCGGGCATATCCGCGGGGCCGTCTCTATCCCTCTCGAAGAACTCTCCGACCGGCTCGATGAGTTGCCGGTGGATCTTGAAATCGTCGCGTACTGCCGTGGTCCGTACTGCGTGCTCGCACCCCAGTCCATCGAACTGCTCCGCGTAAGCGGCCGGAGCGCGCGCCGCTTTGAAGGCGGGTTCCCCGAGTGGCAGCTTGCGGGCCTCCCGGTCGAGCAGGGTGTCGGCGCCTGATGATGCCGCCGCCTACCAGAGCTTCTCGTTCGACGCCGCCAGCGCCTTCTCGATGATCTCCACCGGCACGTCGTACTTCGTCTGCTCCTTGAGGATCGCCGCGAAGGACGGGTGCTGCTCTTCCGGCAGCCAGCCGTTGTTGTCCCAGAGATTCGAGCGGATGAAACACTTGGGGCAGTGCAGGAAGGCCTCCTCGACGTGTACGGCGATCCCGAGCGCCGGTCGCTTGCCCTTCACGGCGCAGCGCTCCAGCACCTCCTCGTCGCGGATGATGCTCGCCCGGCCGTTCACCCGCAGCGTCCACTCGACGCCCGGGATCACGAACAGCGTGCCGATGTGCGGGTTCTCCAGCAGGTTCCGCAGCGAGTCCGCGCGCTGGTTGCCGGGGCGGTCGGGGATCACCATCGTCTCGTCGTCGAGCACCTGCACGAAGCCCGCCTCGTCGCCCTTCGGCGAGAGATCGCAGTCTCCGGCCGCGTTCGAGGTGGCGATGAAGATGAACGGCGTCTGGCTGATGAACCAGCGGCAGTGCTCGTCGAGCTTCGAGAGCTGCTTGCGCTGACCGGCCGCCCCCGGATCCGGAATGATCCCGCGCAGGCCGTCGAGGCTGGTGATGGTGTCGCGGAAGGTGGTGGTCATGGCGGTGCTCCTGCGTGTGCGCTTGGATGCGAGGATTCTACCGAAGGTCGTAGGCCTTCGTAGGGACAGGTCTTGAGACTTGTCCACTTCGTACGAAATGCCTAATCGCCGTGCCACATATCAGAGCCAGCAGCTGTCATTCTGAGTCGGAGATCTGACCCGTCACGACTTGCGAAGAATCTACGCACACCTGCCGCAATGCCGTCATCGGAGAGGTTCGCCGCCCAAACTGAGGCCAACCGGCTAACCAGCTAACCGGCTAACCCACTGACCGGCTGACCCACTGACCGGCTGACCCCACTAATCCAGCAGCCGTCCGCCGACCACGATGCTGAGTCCGGCCGCCGTGACGAGGGCGAACTCGAGGAGAACCGTCGGGTTCAGGTGGTCGGTCAGGTAGTGCGAGATCACGCCCGTTACGAGATAGAAGACGAGCAGCAGGAAGACGGCGGCGAGAAAGCCATCCAGTGGCATGAAGTACAACACCCAGCGCGCCTCGCCGACGATCACGCCGATGACCGCGGCGAACACCAGCGCCCGGATCGGGTCGGCCTCGGCGTCGCGGAAGATCTCGACGGACAGCAAGGTCGTGACGAGGGCGAGCGAGAGCGCGGCCGGGGCGACATCCACGTCGAAGCCGTAGACAACGGAGTAGAAGCCGAAGGCCGCGAGATAGGTGACAAGGTTGAGCACGAACCGCGCGCCGGGGAACGACGGATCCTCGCCGTCGACGGAGATGTGCTCGGCGTAGAGCGCGCAGCCCATGAGCGCAGATGCGCCGATCACGGCGGGGGCGGCCCAGTAGCCCAGCACCACGTCCTCGAGAAAGAGCCCTGCGGAGAGCGTGAAGAGCACCGGGATGAAGAGGTGCGGCGCCGTGTCGGCGATGGAGTGGAAGTGGCCGCGCGGGTGCGCCCGAATGATCCCGTCGGCGCCGAGCCCGACAAGGACGGTCAGGGCCAGCAGGATCCACGGCTCGGGCGGGTTCACCGTAACGAACAGCGCCAGCCCGATCGCAAACAGCACCGCCAGCAGCGGGATGAGTCCCGTCCGTGAAGCCCCGCGAATCTCGGGCGCGAACGGACCGTCGTCGAGGGACGGCAGGCTGCGTTCGGTTGTGGGGGAGCTTGCCATGAAGCGTGCCTCGCGGGCGGCCGGTGGAGCCACCGATCGTAGCCGCGGCGTGCGCGGCCTGTCAACGGCAGTGTAGCGACCGCAGTGCGCGGTTCGAAGCTGAAGGCTTTTTGGCGGCGGTCGCGCTTCTTGTCAAGTCGCAAGGATCTCAGCGAAGGAACTGGCGCTGCGGGCAAAGAAAACGCCCGCTCGTTGAGCGGACGCTGCCTCAATGCGCCAGATGGCTCGGAACACATGTGGAATCTTTAGCAATGATCCCACCCCCCGTTGCCGGAGGGCCGCCCTGTTCTTCTCTGGCGCGGCCTCAATATATTCCGACTTGCTCGCACTGTCAACAAACAGCTTGCTTCGTCCGCTGGGCACAGCCGGGGACGGCGGTGCCACGTCTTGCTATCGGCGGCTCGTCGCCTTCTTCGTCGCTTTGCGAGGCCCGACGTCGTTCCTCGAGGCCTTCGCGCCGTTCTTCGACGGTGCTGCCGCTTTCGACTGGATGACGACGGGCGCGGCAGCCTTCGCGCGGCCCTTCTTCATCCAGGCGACGGGCTCTTCGCCGTAGATCTCGGCGCCGTTCGACCACCAGAGACGCTCGCGCGCGTCCTCCGGCACATCAAGCAGATCGAAGATGGTGTCCCACCGCCGGATGTGCTCGGCGATCTTCTCCGGCCCGGTGTCCGAGCCGAAGATGAGCTTCTCATAGCCGATCTCATGGCCGATCAGCCGCCGCTCGACCGCGTGGCGCTCGATCGTCGTGCCGCCCGAGAAATCGAAGTAGACGTTGTGCCGCCAGCGGGCGACGGACGCCGCCTCGTCGTAGTTGCCCGTACCCCCCAGGTGCGCGCCGATCAAGCGCAGCTCCGGGAAGTTGTTGGCGATCGTGTCGAGGTGGAACGGCCGCATGCGGGTAGCCGAGATGTTGCGCGCTACCTGCTTCCAGATCTTCTGCCAGCGCCGGAACCCCGCTGCCGCTTCCGCGTCCCGCCGCGGGTGCGTGCGTTGGTAGTCGATGCCGCCACCGATGACGCCCATATGGAGGAGAATCGGCCAATTGAACTTCTGCGCCTGCTCGTACAGCGGGAAGTAGTCGGGACAGTCGTAGTCGCGCAGGACGCCGATCATCTTCAGGCCGCGGTATCCCATGTCGCGCAGTTCTTTGAGGCGGGCGGGCGTCGTCGTCTCCGGGTCGATCATCGCCGTCGGAATGAACAGATCCGGATGGCGCTGTGCATGCTCGATGGACTGCTCGTGCGAGATGCCGAAGCGCCCGCCGCAGAGGAAGTTGGCCTTCGTGACTCCCGCCGCTTTCGCCTGGCGGTACAGATTCTCGACCAACGGCTTGGGGTCGGAGTCGGGCTTCTCCCAGTCGCGAGGGAAGTGCATGTGGATGTCGAAGATCTTGCGCACGGCAACTCCCTTTGTTCGTGTGGGCATGATGGTGGATTCAGCCTAACAGAGGGCTCAAAAGCGCGCCGAAAAGTCCGACCGCCTCGTAGCGCGGGCCTTCTCGAAGAGTCGCCTGCGGTGACAGCCCGCGCGGTGCCACTTCAAAGAGTTCCCAGCTTCGGGCTAGCTCCCCATCTGTTCAATCTGCGTCATCTGCGGATAAACCGTTACGTCCCGGGCTTCTTCAACCCCTGTTGGACGAGACCGCGGCTCCCGGCTTCTTTGAACGCCTTACGTTCCGCGGGTGTGGACATCGGTCGGTCGAGGGAGTACTTCTTGACGAGGTTGTCGAAGGAGAGGTCGGGGCTGGCAGCGTCGATCATCTTGTCGTACTTCGGGTCGAGCTGCTCGAGTTTCGACTGGAAGGATAGGTGGAACTGGAAGCGGCTGATCATCCGGGTGAGTTTCTTGCTGCCGCAGTCGGGACAGGTCGGCACCCAGTCATCGGCAGGCACCGCCCGCGTGATGACTTCGACGAACTTCCGTTCCTTAAGACAGGCAAACTCGTAGATGGGCATCGGGCGTACTTTTCTGTTGTCTGTTGTCTGTTGCTAATAGCAGTGTAGCGCGAGGGACGGCCTCGTCCGCTACGCCCGCCGCTCCAGCACGTAGTCCGCGATCTCTTCGAGGCTCGCGCGGGCGTCGTTCCTGGGCAGCTCCTGGAGAGCGGCGACAGCCTTGTTGCGGAAGTCGCGGGCGACGCCGTAGGTCTCGTTGAGGATGTCGCTGCTGAGTACCATACGCACGGCCTCGGCGACGTACTCGGGCTTGGGCTTCCTCGTGCGGAAGGCCTTCTTGATCGGATTGTCCTTCGGGTGGCGCTCCATCAGGAGCAGCGACGGCAGCGTGAGCGTGCCCTGTAGCAGGTCGCTGCCGATCGGCTTACCCATCTCTCGCTCATCGCCGGCGAAGTCCAGGATGTCGTCCACGACCTGAAACGCCATCCCGATGTTGAGACCGTACGTGCGCAGCGCCTCGATCTCCGCGTCGCTGCAGCGCGCCACCATCGCCCCGCCCTGCGCCGACGTAGCGAACAGCGAAGCGGTCTTGCCTTCGATGCGGGCGAAGTACCTGTAGGTGTCGGCGCTGTACTCGTAGGCGCTGAGATCCTGGTGCAGTTCGCCGCCCGCGATCGCCATGATTGTGTGCGCGAACAGCCGCACGACAGCGGTGTCGTTGGTGCGCGAAATCAGCTCGGCGGCGTGGGCGAACATGAAGTCGCCCAGCATCACCGAGGCCGCGTTGTTGAACAGCGCGTTCGCCGTCGCTTGCCCGCGGCGAGATGGCGAGGCGTCGATGACGTCATCGTGTACCAGCGACGCCGTGTGCAGCAGCTCGATCGATGCCGCGAGCGGCACATGCAAGTCGGTGTTGTACGTGCCGAAGTGCCCGGAGAGCAGGGCGATCGCCGGCCGCAGACGCTTGCCCCCGCCACCCAGCACGTGCTCGAGCATCTTCGCCAGCGCCGGAAAGTTCTCGACGTGCTTGATGCGGTCGAAGGTGTCTTCGACGAGCTGCAGATCTTCCTGGACGGGGCCGTAGATCGTGGCGACCTTCATCGCCCTCCCCCTTCGGCGCCTGGTGGAGCCGGAGATGCCGCGGCTGGCTCGGGAATGCCGAACAGTCGCAGGGCGTTGTTGGTCGTCACGGCGGCCACGGTTTCGACTGGGATGCCTTTCAGCTCAGCCACTTTCCCCGCCGCCTCGGCGACGTAAGCAGGCTCGTTCCGCTTCCCCCGGAATCGCTGGGGCGCTCCGTAGGGGCTGTCCGTTTCGAGCACAAGGTACTCCAACGGCGTCTCACGCACGACCTCGGCCAGCAGGGCCGCTTTTGGGTGCGTTACAGACGTATGCACCGAGACCATGAACCCCAGTTCGATATACCACCGCGCATGCTCCGCGTCGCTGCTGAAATAGTGCATCACCCCCAGCGCGCGCCCATCGGGCAGATGCCCGCCCATCTCGCGCGACCACCCGGCCAGTGCAGGCAGCATCTCGTTGTGCGCCGTCGCTGGCCCCTCGCCATCCCGGGCGTGGACGGCGACGGGCTTGCCTACCCGCCCGGCCGTCTCCAACTGCCGGTGTAGCACAGCAATCTGTCGCTCCCGTGGTGAAAGATTGCGGTAGAAGTCGAGGCCGATCTCGCCCACGGCCACCACGCGCGGATCATGCGCGAGTTGCTCGAGGCGTTCGAGATCGGCGTCCGTGGCCTCGGCCGCGTCGTGGGGGTGGATGCCGACCGCGGCCCACACGTCGTGATGGCGATAGGCCAGGGCCAGCGCCCGCTCGCTGTTATTGGCGGTGACGCCCAGCGTGAGTATCGCCACGAGGCCCGCTTGCCGTCCGCGCTCGATAATGATGTCGCGGTCGGCTTCGAAGTCGTCGTCGTGGATGTGGCTGTGGGTGTCGAACAGGCGCATAGGTCAGGCGGTCTGCCGGTCGTTACGTTCCGCGTCTACATCAATCTTCCTGAACAGCGGCGCTGCCGGCCGCAGCGATGTTCCGGGCTCGAGCGGCTGTGCTGTCCACCCACCGTCCTCTAACGCGCCGTCCAGCCCCAAATACTCGTGAATCTGGTGGCTGGAGAAGGGCAGAAAGGGGTGGAACGCGACCTTCAGGACGTTGATCACGGACAAAGCGACGTACAGCGACGTCCCTGTGCGCTCGCGGTCGCTCTTGGCCGTCTTCCATGGTTCCGTTTCGCTGAGATAGGCGTTCGCTTCCTGCGCCATCGCCATGACCGTGCTCAGGGCCGCCTTGAGATGCACCGACTCGATCTGCGAGCCCACCTCCGCGAGCGTGTCGCTGGCGCGCTGGATGAGCTTCTTGTCTCGGTCGTCGAGGTCGCCGGGGCCTGGGATGCGGCCGTCGAAGTTCTTGTGCGTCATCGCCAGTACGCGGTTGACGAGATTGCCCCAGGTGGCGACCAACTCGTCGTTGTTGCGGCGGATCAGTTCCGCCTCGGTCATGTCAGTGTCAGAGGTCTCCGGGAAATTGGCGGCGAGTCCGTAGCGGATCATGTCCGGCTGGTAGCGCTCCAGGTAGGACAGCACCGAGCTGCCGATGCCCTCGCTCTTCGAGGCTTTCTCGCCCTTGAAGGTGACGTACTGGTTCGCCGGGACATTCGTCGGCAAATTGAGTCCTTCGTAACCCATGAGCACCGCCGGCCAGAAGATCGTGTGGAAGAAGATGTTGTCCTTGCCGATGAAGTAGTAGGTCTCGGCGGCGGGATCCTCCCACCAGCGTTTCCAGGCGTCGGGCTCGTTCTGAAGCTCCGACCATTCCTTTGCCGCCGACAGGTAGCCGATGAAGGCCTCGAACCAGACGTAGATGCGCTTGCCGGGGCCGAGGTCCTCGACGGGGATGCTGACGCCCCACTCCATGTCGCGGGTGATCGCCCGGTCGTGCAGTCCTTCTTCCACCCAGCCGATGCTGTAGTTCTGGACGTGCTTGCGCCACCCCTCGCGGCTCTTCAGCCACTCCAGCAGTCGCGGACCGAACGCGCTGAGCTTGAAGAAGAAATGCTCAGTGTCCCGCATCTCCGGCGTCGCTCCGGTGAGGCGGCTCCGCGGGTTGATGAGCTGTTCGGGGTCGAGGGTGCGGCCGCAGTTGTCGCACTGGTCGCCGCGAGCCTTTTCGTAGCCGCAGTTCGGGCAGGTGCCGTCCACATAGCGGTCGGGCAGGAAGCGGCCGGCTTCGGCGTCGAAGAACTGTTGGGTGATGCCCTTGTAGATGTAGCCCTTCCGCAGCAGGTTGAGGAACATCTCGTGGACGACCGCCTCGTGGTTCTTCGTGCCGGTCGTGGTGAAGAGGTCGAATGAGATCCCCAGTTCCTGCCAGTAGCGCAGGAACTCCGGGTGGTAGGTGTCGATGATGTCCTGCGGCGTGCGTCCTTCGCCCTCCGCCCGGACGGTCACCGGCGTGCCGTGCTGGTCGCTGCCGGAGACCATCAGCACGTCGTTCCCGGCCAGTCGGTGGTAGCGCGCGAAGATGTCCGCCGGCAGATACGCCCCGGCGATGTGCCCAAGATGCAGCGAGCCGTTGGCGTACGGCCAGGCTACGGCGACCAGAATACGGCGAGGACCGCTCGAGTCTTTCAAATCGTCGCTATTGTACCGATCACGCTCCGGCAAGGGCCGCTCGGGCGATCACACCTTCGCGTGGAACTGCACGACATGCGGGTTCGGCTCCACTGTTACCTCCGAAAAACCGGCCTTGCGCAGGCGGTCGGCGAGGGTATCCGGTGGCACTGGCACGCAGATGTCGTCGATATGGAGCTTCCGGAACGCCTCGCTGTCGTGACTATCGCAGCCGGTAAAGACGCCTCCCGGCTGGACGACGCGCGCCACTTCCGCGAACAGGCGATCCTGCAGTTCTGGCGTGGGTACATGGTGCAGCATCGTGAAGGAGACGGCCGCGCTGAAGTGATCGTCCGGGAAGGGCAGCGCTGTCGCGTCAGCTTCGACCACCGTCACATTGCTTCCGACCATCCGCGCCGACAGCTTCCCCGCCAGCATCGGATCGACCTCGACGGCGGTCAGCTTCGCCGTCATGTCCTTGAGGATGTCGGTCGTCCGTCCCGGCCCCGGCCCCACCTCCAGCACGTGGTCGCCGAGCGTGACGCCGTTCGTTGCCCCGGGGATGATCCACGTCTTCACCGCCTCCGCCCATTCGTCGCTGTTGCAGAAGATCAGGTGCGCTTCGTTCATGGCGGCCTCCAGCGAAGAAATCGGCGTCGAATCGCCGGTATTGTAGACCACCTCCGTCGCTCGGCCATGCCTGCCGAGTCCATTGCCACCAGTACCCGAGGAGCTTCATCTCCGCCGAATCTCCGATCCGAAGGCCAGTCGGGCGTGAGCCTCGCAATGGCGTACCTCGTTAGCCTCGATCTTCTCCGAACTGGCCGCATCTTCCACAATGCCTGACGACCGACGACCGACGACCGACGACCTCGAGCGAAGCGAGATCCAGAGGCTTCCCCTGAAGCCGTCGGAAGGACCGAGGACTCAATCTTGACCGACGACCTTCTTTACGCGCGTCTCACCTGCTCCGCGCTCGTCATCACCTGCTCCGACTTCCGCTTCAAGCGGGTCGAGGGCACGTTCGCCGAACTGGCCGGACTGACCGACGACTACGACTTGATCGCGAGGCCGGGGGCCATCCGCTCGCTCGTCGCCCCCCGGAACGCCGCCGCTGGCGAGAGCATGGAGGAAGAGGTCCTGCTGCTGTGGAAGCTGCATCGCTTCACCCGCATCCTAATGGTCAATCACATGAGCTGTCGCGCCTACGACGACCTCGCCGCGGACGACGACGGCCAGCGCGCCTTCCACCTCGCCCACCTCCAGGCTGCGGGCGCGGCGCTCGAACACCGCCACGAAGGCGTGACGGCCGAGGCGTACCTGATCGCCCTCGAAGAAGGTGCCCTCAGAGTCGGTAGGGTGAACGCCGCGACGTCAACTACCCCGTAGCGTCCGCCGCCGGCGGGCACGGTGTGTCAGCCGACAAGCGCGCCCCGGCGTCGGGTCGGCCGCTGGAAGGCTACGACCAACCTTCCAAGAGTGACATTTTGCGCTTGGAGTTCGCTCCGCCGGTCGTCTAAAATCGCCACGCACGAATCTACGGGATTGCCGCGACGGCCGTTGAGACAGAGGGTGAGAGTCGGAGAACCAGAAAGTGCCAAACGAACTCCCTTCGCCAGGCACCCCGCAAGTCCGGCAAAAGTGCCGAACGAACTCCGTTAGGCAGCAACCACCGCAGGAAATGGCAAAAGTGCCGAACGAACTCCTTTGGGCACACGAGCCCCTACGAAGGTCGCCTCCCTAACGGCTAACGGCTAAGGGCTATCAGCTAACAGCTGACTTGTGCCAGGCCGCGTACGCTGCCCGCCGGCCGAGGCCGCAACGGCGAGCGATCTCGGCGACGGCGGCCTTCGAGTCGGCGCCGGCGGCCCGAAGCTCGGCGACGACTTCTGCGAGCGTCTGGGTACGGGTGATGGCCGGCGCCGGTCCGCCTTCGATGACGAGGGTGAACTCCCCGCGTGGCTCCACATAATGCTCGATGGCGGCAGAGAGACTGCCGCGCCAGATCTCTTCGTGCAGCTTGGTGAGTTCACGGCAAACGGCGATCTGCCGGTCGCCAAGCACGGCGAGGGCATCGGTGAGTGTCGCTCGCACCCGGTGCGGCGACTCGTAGAGGACGAGCGTATCGCCGGATGTGGCGGCTTCCGCCAGGGCGCGGCGACGGGGTCCTGACTGGCGAGGGAGAAAGCCGAGATAGTGGAACCGGCGGGAGGATAAGCCGCTGGCCGCCACGGCAGTGACCACGGCGCTGGCTCCGGGAATGGGCACGACGAGATGGCCCGCCGTGACGGTGGCGACGACAAGATCGTGTCCGGGGTCGCTGATCGCGGGCATGCCGGCGTCGCTGATCAATGCGACATCGCCTTCGTCGAGGGCGGCGAGGAGGTGCGGCGTCTTGCTCGGCGCGTTGTGCTCGTTGTAGCTCGTGGTCTTCGTCTCGATGTCATAACGCTTGAGGAGGACCCGCGCGCTACGGGTATCCTCGGCAGCCACCAGCGCTACTTCACGTAACACGCGCAGCGCGCGCAAGGTGATGTCCTCGAGATTGCCGATCGGCGTGGCGACGAGAAACAGCGTCCCCATCTACGCTCCGATCCACAGCGGTGCGGACGTTCGTGAGCACACGGGCGATGGTTGGGAAATCGCGCAGGTGACAACACAGATCATCGATTTAACACGGATTTTCTTGACCGGCCATGCGGCGCACGGGTAGACTGGTTCCAATATAGTTCACACCACCCACAGGAACGCGAATATGGAGTAAGTCAGTCGGAAGGAACCCCTCCGGCCTCGATCGCGTTATATCCGGCTACGGGTGTGACGGGACGGGGACCCAAGCAGCGAAGCCCAAGGCGGGCAGGCCCGGCGGCAGTAGTTGGAGGTATCCAGTATGTCCCAACCCCAGTTCAAAGAGATGCGGCGTGCATATGGATTCGACGACGTCGCCATCGTGCCCGGCGGGCACCACACGATCAACCCCAGCCTGGTAGAACTCTCCTTTCACCTCGGCCATTTGACGTTCCAGTTGCCCTTCATGGCGGCGGCGATGGACGGCGTCGTCGACGTCAACATGGCGGCCGAATTCTCGAAGGCTGGCGGCCTGGCCGTGCTGAATCTCGAGGGCGTGCAGACGCGCTACGAGAATCCGGACGAGGTTCTGGCCGCGATCGCAGTAGCGCCCAAGCACGAAGTGACGGCGTTGATGCAGAAGATCTACAGCGCCCCGCTCCAGCCGAACCTTATCGGCGAGCGGGTCAAGCAGATCAAGGATCGCGGCGGAGTGGCTGCGGTCTCCGCAACACCGATGAACACCAAGAAGTTTGCTCCAGTCGCCCGCGATGCGGGCGTCGATGTTTTTGTGGTGCAGTCAACCGTCACCAGTGCTCGCCACATCTCCAGTAGCGAGAAGGGTCTCATCTTCGAGGATCTGGTGCAGCAGATGCGCGATGTGCCCGTCGTTGTCGGCAACACCGTGACCTTCTCGGCGACCAAGGAGCTGATGGAAACGGGCGTCGCTGCCGTGCTCATCGGCGTTGGGCCCGGTGCCGCCTGCACCAGCCGCGAAGTCCTTGGCATCGGCGTGCCCCAGGTCACGGCGACGATCGATGCGGCGGCGGCGCGCGACACCTACTACCGCGAGACCGGGCGCTACGTACCGATCATCACGGACGGCGGTGTGAGCAACGGTGGGGCGATGTGCAAGTCATTCGCCGCGGGCGCCGATGCCGTGATGCTCGGTTCGATCCTGGCGGCTTCCAAGGAAGCCCCCGGCCGCGGTCACCACTGGGGCATGGCGACGCCGCACGGCGAACTGCCTCGCGGCACGCGCGTCAAGGTCTCGATCGACACGACGCTGCAGCAGACGCTCTTTGGCCCTACCTCGCGCACCGATGGCCGCGAGAACCTCGTGGGCGCACTGCGCACGGCGATGGGCACCTGCGGCGCCCGCACGATTCGCGACTTCCAGAAGACCGAGATGGTGATCGCCCCGGCGATCAAGACCGAAGGCAAGTCGTACCAGATCGAGCAGGCGTAGGCTCAGCCACAACCGAACAACAGACGACCCACGCCCCATTTTCGCGGGGAAGAGCAGACAGCAGAACGAAGAGCGGGCCTGGAAAGGCTCCGCTCTTTCGTTGTCCGGTACCTCGGCCCGCTAGTCCGGGCGGAAGGGCTTGCTGAGCACCATCACGAACGACTGTAGAAGGGTCGATTGGTGTACTGCGGGCGACCCCTGCCCCATGATGTCCGCGCGCTGCCGGTCGTATGACGAGCGCTTGTACGGCGAGCCGAGCACTTCGTACGCTTCGTTGATCTGGTTGAGCTTCTTCTGGAGCTTCTTGGTGGGCTCTATGTGCAGCACGCGGTGCAGCTCGTGCGCGGTCGCCCAGTATGTCTCTTCGATGACTTTGGCGTGCGAATGCGGCGAGACGCCCAGCACGTCGTAGTAGTCTTTGAATTTCGCCACGGCGACCTACCTCCTGCTTACCCATCCCGCCCGCCTGGGGACGCAGTGCAGCGTCCTCGGGCCGGCGCAGCCCTGCCTACAGATAGCATCGGCGAGTTGGCGGGATTCCGCGTGGGCTCGGGCACCCAGATCGGTCGTTTGTAGCCGAATGAAGGCGGTGCTATGATGCCCCTTGTCGGCGGAAGTAGCTCAGCGGTAGAGCACGTCCTTGCCAAGGACGGGGTCGCGAGTTCGAATCTCGTCTTCCGCTCCATATGACACAAAGGCGCACGAATCCCGTGCGCCTTTCGCGTGCGTGTTCGAGGCGTTGGATCCGGCAACCCGCGAGGTCATCGCCACGGCTGCTGGTGGCTTCGATGAACATGCTGGCCTCCATGGGAGACCAAGTACGTCGCCACATCTTGGTAGCGGCTAGTACGGTCGTATTGGGAGCTCAACAGGCTCGCCCGTTCCTGGATCGACGATCGTCAGGGTGCCGCCGATGTAGTTGTTTTCGGTCGCTTGTTCGAAGAGCAGCTCCACGGTGTGATCGCCCGGGGCAAGCTGCTGGTTTACCGCCGCTCGAGTGTTCCCGGGCGGGAGTACCTCCTGGCCATCGATCTTGAGCGTCGCACGCTGGTTGAAGGTGGTCATGATTATCTGGTAGGTGCCGGCGCGGTCGACGGTCCAGATGCCCGTGTAGCGCTCCTCCGTAACGCGCGTCAGGGGAGAAATCGGCGTGATCGCGTCGAGCCGCATGCCATCGAACGAGGCGAAGTGCGGCTCGAAGTCGTACCGCAGCCCCTGGTAGGTCACGCCGTCGAGCACGAAGGTCCGTACATGACGCCAGAGTGCGGTTTCGGCGAGGGCGAAGTAGCTGTTTTCGTTCAACGCCTCCTGCGTGGTGCCAATCGACGAGCGCCACTGAAGGCGAAGGTTCATCGCCTCCGGAGCCTGTCCACGAATCTCGACGATGTGCCAGCCCTGGAACAGGCGGGCAAACCGCTCGGTGCCGTCGAACGACGGTTGGCCGTCGATGATGACGGTGACGGGGTCTACCGTGGATTCAGGCGCCAGTACGACATCGTCTTCCTTCCCGAGATAGACGAGGCCACGCAGCGTGAAGCCTGCAGATGCGATATTGGCGGGAATGGCGAACAGGGGTCCGGGAACCGTCTCTTCGATCCCGGCGCCGCCTAGTAGGCTCAAGCCTCGCCTGTCATTAATCTCTTCGGCTGTGGTGTCGTAGATGACGGTGTTGAAGAGGTCACCAGGGGCGGTTTCTATTTCGTCCGGTTCACCGAGGCGCGGCATGGCCCGCCGTAACGTGTTGATCCCGCTCGCGGCGTCGGCGGGTGGCGCCACTTCGATGATGGTATAGGGGCGATCAGTATCGACGAAGAACGGCCACATCTCCTCTAGATCGGCCACCGCCCGGCCTTGCAGATCCCAACAGATGAACCGCCAGTCGCTCCAGGCGGCGTACCGCTCGTTGAAGTCGCCCGGTGGCGTGCTAAAACCCCAGCTACGCCGCGCCCGTTGGCTCACGATGGCATAGTTGTCGTCGGGACGTTCCCGCAGATTATCGCAGATGCGGTAAAGCTGAGATGGTGTGTTGGACCACTCCTTTACAACGAGCGGATCGTTGGCGTTGGCGTTGAGCGTGCGGAGGTTCAGCCCCAGGGCGATCGCGGCGATCGCGATACAGGCTGCCGTGAGCACGCTGACGGGAATCCGACCGCGCTGTTTGGCGAGCGCGAAGGCATCATCAGCGACGAAGCCAACCAGAGCGATAGCAGGTGGCAGCCAACCCACAACCTTCCATGCCGCCCAGTTCGACAGCAGCAGGCTGCTCATCAGCATCCCGCCGAGGAACCAGCCGATGAACAGCGCTCGATACCCGCGCCAGAAGAAGAGCACGCCGGAAATGACACCCAACCAGATCAGCACGCTGGTGAGTCGATCGATCACGCCGCGGACAACGATCGAGCCGAGGAGCGGAAAGTCCGGATCCACCCACGGCGTGTAGACCTGGGCGGAGAACTTGAGCTGCTTCTCCCAGTCGGGCGAGATCAGCCCCGGAGTGCCGCGGTTTACGCGGTCCGCCTTCTGGCGCTCGAGCGAGGAGAAGTAGATGTTCCTGCCCCGATGATTCTCGGCGATGATCGGGCCGGCGGCGACGATGATGACGATGGCGGTCACCGCGACGACTGCCTTCACGGCCGGAAGAGACATCGTCCGAAAGCGACCGGTCAGCGTGGCCAGGCTACGGGGAATCGGCCACAGCAAGGCCCGGATTGTCACCCAGCCGAGAAAGGGAATCATGAAGACGGGCAGCGCTTTGGCTGTCTCGTACTCAAACGAGAGCAGCGCGGCAAGCACGGCGGCGGGCACCAACCACATGATGATGCCGGTGTTCAAGGACCGGAGCACGAACCAGACCAGAAGCACTTCTGTGGCGATCAGGGTCTGGTGCGGGGGGCCGATATCCGAGAGCGCGTGCGCGCTGGCGAAGATTGCCGTCGCGAAGATCGCGGCGGGACGCCGCACGACTTCCCTCATCATGAGATAGAACAACGGCACGGTGATGATGCCGATGGCGATGGTATAGGCGCGCAGACCGTGGGTAGAAGGGCCGAGCATCCATTGGGAGAGCGCGCCCAGGTACGTGGGAATCGGGTAGATGTACGGGCGGGCACCGTGGAGGACGTCCCACTGGATGCCGCCGTAAATGTGCTCCTCCAAAATGATGTATCCGGTGGGAGGGAGCGTGCCGTACCGGAACAGGCGCACGAACGCCCCCACGACGCATATCAGTGCTAGCAGGGCCAGCTCTGCCGGATGTTCGCGGATGTATGCGATGACGCGCGGCGGCCAGGCGCTCGGATGCGGCCGCTGGCCATCCCAGACGAAGTAGGCGATGAGCACCAGGGCTACGGCATACCACCTTGCCGCGACTTCGATGGCGACGCGGCTTCGGTCGGCGAGCTCGTAGCCTTGCCAGCCACAATAAGCCGCGATGGCGAGGGCGATCCATTGGCTGAGGATGAAGGCATAGCGGCGGCGAGGGGCCGTGAAGAAGTGGGTCATGGCGCGCCCGTGGTGTCGGCGGGGCGGCGGGCTATCAGGACACGCGTCGTAGAGACGTCGCGTATGCCGGGAATGCCGCCGAGGAGCCGCTCCAAGGCGGCGTAGGTACCGGAGAATGCAGGCGGAAAGCTTGGGAAGAAGACGGGCAAGCTAACGATCTCCAAGTCCGACAGTCCTGCGGCGGCTGCCCACCTGCGTGCTGCGCTGCGCGTGAATTTGAAGAGGCCGTTCTCGACGGGATTGCGGAGGTAGATCACATTCACCGGAAAGACCCGATTTGGTTCGACGCACAGCAGCTTGCCGCCGGGCCTCAACACTCTCCGCAGTTCGGTCAGCATCTTCTCCTGGGATTGCGCGTGGTGGAGAACGTCGACGCAGAAGACCCCGTCGAACGCCCGGTCATGGAAGGGGAGATGCTCGACGAGCGACGCAAGCAGGGCCGTCGAACGACGCCGCTCGGCAGGAATGCGGGGGAGGGCGTCTCGTAGAGGAGCGGTAGCAAGATCGATACCGACGTACTGGATGCCAGGGCCCGTGGTCGACAGCAAGAGATCCAACTCCAGGCCGTGTCCTGTTCCCACTTCCAGGATTCGCTCACATCCCGCCAGCGCCTGGCCGACGAACTGAATCTTCTTTCGCATGGTTCGAGGGAAGCCCGGGTTCTTTATCAACCGCTCAAGAATCGAGGGTTTGCCCTCGAAGTAGTCTTGCTGGCGATCGAGGTGGCTCGGTGTCTTGTGCGGCATGTGCGCGAGTATACCGGCCAGGCTGGCCGAGCCTTGGGGCTAGTCCAATGGAAGGAATGAGCTTGACAAATTGTGGTATAAACTCTCGCAACCTCAAGCGCTCAGAATCGTTAGATTGTCTGCAAGCCACCCCGCAAGAGGTAGAGCCATGGTCATCGCGCGGCCCATCGATGGGCAACCCGCAGCTGCTACGGCCGAATTTGAGGCGCCGGCGTGGCCGTTCGTTTCTATCGTGATGCCTTGTCTGAACGAAGAACAGACGGTCGAGATCTGCGTCAAGAAGGCCGTCCGCTGGCTCCAGCGGAGCGGAACCTCCGGCGAGGTGGTTGTCGTCGACAACGGCTCCACCGATCGTTCGGTCGAACTGGCTGAAGGCGCGGGTGCGCGGGTCGTGCATGAGCCGCGGCGGGGCTATGGCGCCGCACTGCGACGGGGCTTCGCGGAAGCGCGCGGCGAGTGGCTCGTCATGGGTGATTGCGATGACACCTATGAGTTCGGTGAGCTGGACGCGCTGATCCAGCCGTTGGCGGAGGGGTACGACCTTTCCGTGGGGAACAGGTTTGCAGGCGGGATTGCTCCGGGCGCGATGACCTGGAGCCACCGGTACATCGGGACGCCGGCCATCTCGTTCATGCTGCGGATGTTCACCGGCCTGAAGGTCGGCGACAGTCAGTGCGGGCTGCGGGCGTTCACTCGTGACGCGCTCGACCGGCTGGAGCTAAAGACTGACGGCATGGAGCTGGCTTCGGAGATGATCCTGAAGGCGGCCCGGCGCGGCATGAAAGTCGCCGATATCCCGGTCCCGTATGGCGAGCGGCTGGGTGAAGCGAAGCTCAATACCGTCCGCGATGGCTGGCGGCACCTGCGCTTCCTGCTGCTGGCCAGCCCAAACTACATGTTTACCATCCCGGGCCTCGTGCTGACCGTGCTTGGAGTGCTGACCCTGCTGGCCGCCCTCCCCAACGACACGATCGAGATCGGCGATTGGACGTGGCAGCCGATCTTCGCCGGGGGCATCTTCGTCGTCGTGGGTATCAACGCGCTGCTGCTGGGGTTCGCCTCCCGCCTCTACACGACGGCCCGCGGGATCACGAACGAGGATCGGACGCTCCGGTTCTATCGCCGCTATCTGGGCTTCGAGACGTTTGTGGCGATCGGACTCGCGTTGGTGTTCGCCGGCATCGTGATGGACCTGATGATCGCGTTCTACCAGCCGCCCGGCGTGAGCACCCTGGGGCTGATGGCTATCGCGCAGACGGCGATCATCGCTGGTGCGAACGTTGGCCTGGTCGGCGCGATGGCCAGTCTGCTTGAAGGCGAGTGACCTTGCCCCTTCTCCGTCGCCTTGTGCTCGCCTGCGCGGCATTCTTGCTCATTTGGCCGCTGGTGCTGTATCCCTGCGTGCTCTGGTGCATCAAGCGGTTCCGGCCTGCGAGCGGGCCACCAATACCGCGGACGGGCCCGCCTCCGTCGATCACAGTGATCGTGCCGACGTACAACGAGATCTCGAACATCGTCCCGCGCCTCGAAAATATCGCAGTGTGCAACTATCCGCGCGATCGCTTGCGCGTCATCGTTGTGGACTCGGCCTCGCCTGATGGCACAGCGGATGCGGCTGACGCGTTCGGCGGCGCTCATGGTGACCTGCAGCTGAGCGTGCTTCGGGAGGCGAAGCGGGGTGGGAAGGCGGCGGCGACGAACTACGCGCTTGATCACTGCACCACAGATCTCGTACTGGTTACGGACGCGCCTACGCGCTTCGATCCCCAGGCGCTGGCCCACATCGTGCGCTCCTTCGACGACCCGGGGGTCGGTGCGGCGACGGGCCGTTTCATGATCTTTGAACAAAAGACGGCGACGCAACGCGAGGAAGGGCTGTTCTGGCACATCCGCAATCTCTTGCGAAACCTGGAGGCGGACGTCGACAGCACGCCATTTCTGTCCGGCGAGTTCTGCTGCTTTCGCCGGGAGCTTGTTCAGGCGATAGACACTGACTCTATCGCAGACGACATGAACGCCGCGCTGCAGGTCCGTAGGCAGGGACGGCGTGCGGTGGTGGAGCCTCGTGCGCTCTTCACGGAACCGCGCTCGCCTGACGTCGGCGACCTGCTGGTGCGGAAAGTCTCGCGCGCGGCCGGTGGGGTGCAAGAGTTGCTTCGGCATCGGGACTTGATGTTCCGGCCTCGCTACGGCCTATTCGGCATGCTCATCCTTCCCTCGGCCATGCTGTATTACTTGCCGCTGAGGGCGCCGGCGCTGGGGGTAGTCGCTGCCGCGCTGTGGCCGGCGGCGCGGCGCCACACCGCGTGGCTCGCTGCTGGTGCTTTGGCCGTGGCAGCGCTGCCGCCGCTTCGGCGACGAGTGGTGGACGTGCTCTACGTCGCCGCGCTCAATGAATGGCTCTTCGTGCGGGGATGGCATACCGTGCTTGCGAAGCAGACCGAGGTGCTCTGGGAGCAGGAGCAGCGGAGCGTGGTGCCGCAGGCAGGTTGGACCGCTGCGGGCGCCAACGGGATTGCGGCGGCGAAGGAGCCAACCCGGTGACTGTTGACTACGACGTGCTGTGGGGCGAGACGTGGGGATCGATGCAGGATCTGGGTCCGGTGCATCGCCACACGGCGCGCATCATCGTCGAGACGCTGCGGCCACTTGGCGTGAAGTCTCTCATCGACGTCGGCTGTGGGAACGGAGCAAATCTCGAGGCGATCCAGCGTGCATTGAAGATTCCATCCGTGGTCGGCGTCGATGTTTCGGACGCGGCGCTTGCCGTGGCCCGGAAGCGAGTGCCCGCGGAGTTCGCGATCATGGATCTCGAGAAGGATCCGGCGCTCAATCGCACGTTCGACTTTGTGCTCACGTCGCAGGTGATTGAGCACCTGCATGATGACGACGGGTTCCTCGAAAAGCTGCGTTCGATGTGCGGCCAGTACGTGTTCGTCGGCACGATGCAGGGCACGATGCGGAAGTCGGAGGTGCACATCGGCCATCTGCGGAACTACACGCGGGCCGGACTGGAAGAGAAGATGAGGCGGGCGGGATTCTCCATCGAGCGGACTATTCAGTGGGGGTTCCCCTTCTACTCGCCGATCTATCGCACACTGATCGAGTACATCGGCGGCCAGACAGCAGATATCGGACGCAGCAAGCGCGATGAATTCATCGCGAAGGCGCTGTATCACTTGTACAAGCTCAACCTGTCCTCAAAGGGTGATGTTCTGATGGTTCTCGGGAAGGCGAGTTGATGCGTGACGATGGGGCGCAGATTGCAGGCATGCGCATCGACCGAGAGACGGCGCGCCGCTACCTGGCGATGTACCTGCGTGATGCTCCGGTCGCGACGGCGCTGTGGCGGTCCATCGAGGCGGCGGCGCTCTCCACGGTGGAGCTCCCGGGGCCGGTGCTCGATGTTGGCTGTGGATTTGGTGAGTTCGCGCGGCTCTTCTTCCGCGATCGTGCCATGCCCGACGTCGGAGTGGATATCGATCGTGGCGAGCTAGGGCGCGTCGCGGCTGAGGCGGAGCCGATCTATCGCTCGATCTTGCAGTGCGACGCACGCCGGTTGCCGTTTGGCGGCGGCTCGTTCGCCAGCGCAATCTCCGTCAGCACGATGGAGCATATTCCCGATGTGGAAAGGACGATTTACGAAGTCGCACGCGTCCTCCGTCCTGGCGGCGTATTTGCCTACACCGTGCCGATGGAGCCGCTCAACCGTAACCTGATAGGACACCGCGCTCTGCGACTCGCGAACTCCGGAGTGGCTGATAGCTATGCTCGCGCCGTGCACAAACGTCTCACGCATGTCAATGTGTGGCCTGCCGATCGCTGGTTGGATATAACGCGTGGCGCTGGTCTTACGATCGAGCGATCTGCGGCCACGGTTTCGCCGCGAGCGACGATGGCCTTCGAGGCGCTGCTTCCGGCCGCGTTCGTAAACCGCCTGTGGCGGGTCGCGACGGGCAAGCGGCCCCCTCATCCGGAGCTTTTCGTGCGGGCGGCGGAGCGGGCGCTTCGGCCGCTGGTGATGCAGGACAGCGCCGGGGGCAGCAATCTGTTCGTCGTCGCCCGGAAGCCCGAAGGCTAGCGGATGCCTTACTGGCTGCGCCTGTTGCAGGTACCTGCTGTCATCGCGATCTTTGCGTTGCTGGCCTGGCAGCTCGATCTCTCCGCCATCCGCCGTGATCTGCGCGAGGTTGAGCTGTGGCGTCTGGCCGCAGTGGTCGTGTTGAACCTCCCGGTCAGTGTCTTGTTCGCGACACGGTCGCGAACCGTTCTTGCGCGGCTCGGTCATAGCATCGATTTGCGACTACTGTGGCCGGTCGCTGTACTCGGAAATGTTGCTGGGGCATTCACGCCGGCCTCCGTTGGGGAAATGTTGCGGGCGAACGCTTTGGGGGCACATGCCCGGGTTGAGATGAAGGACTCGGCAGCGCTTGTGTTGTTCGAGCGCGCGATGTCGCTGTTCCTGATGACGCTTGGGGCCGTCGGGGTGCTGGCGTTCTTCTGGATGTCGCCGGTCGTCGCCGGGTTGTGCGTGTTTGGTCTGGTCGCGGTTGCCCTCGGCGGGCCGATCTTGGGCGGCCGGTTGTTGGGGATGGCGCTGGGTAGCGGTGCCAACACAAGCGGGCTCGTCGGCTCGATGCTCTCGCGGCTGCGTAATGTGTCGGGGCGGCTCCGGGTGATCCTGGATGACGTACGGCTGCTCGTGTTCTGGTCGGCGCAGACGGCGGCCATCTTCGCCATCAACACGCTCCAATTCTGGCTGCTGGCACGGAGCCTGAGCAGCGGGATCCGCCTGGACGAAGCATGGCTGGCCTTTTGCTTGCCGACCCTGGTCGGCGTGTTGTCGTTAATACCACTTGGACTGGGAGCGTTCGATGGTTCGGTGGCGGCGGCGTTCGATCGGCTGGGTACGACACTCGAGCAGGGCGCCGTGGTCGCCGTTGTGGTGCGCGCGGCGATCAGCCTACCGATGCTGCTGTTGGCCTTGCTGTCGTACCTGTACCTCGCGAGACGGCTCCCCGCACCGGCCGCCGGCTCCGATTCCGCCCCGCGACCTCAGAGCCCTGGCTGACGGTCACGGCTGGGCCGGCTGCGGCTCAACGAGGCCCAGCTTCTCCATCCGCATCGCGATCGAAGTTGGCTGTCGTTGCAGTTCGAGACAGATCTCGGTTTGAGTCCGGCCCGCTTCGTGCATCGCGACAACGCGCGCGTCTTCTTCGCCCGACCAGCGTTCGTAAGCGCGCGCATGTTCCTGCCGCACCTGCAGCTGATACTCGCTGAACCGGCGGGTGAGGAACTGCGGCGGTCCATCAGCGGGCGCTGCGGCCAGGCTCGCCGCCCGAATTGCGGCTGGCGGCGTCGGTGCTCGCTCCGGGCGCGGCGCGCTCGCCGCCTCCGGATGTTCTTCGTAGTGCGCCTTCAGTTCCGCAAGCAGTTGCGCGCCGTAGCGTTGTAGTTTGGCGGGCCCCATGCCCGGCACGGTGAGCAGATCCTCGGACGACAGCGGCCGCTGCTCGGCGATAGCGCCAAGCGTCGCGTCGTGGCAGATGACGTAGGCGGGCACGCCCTCGGCCTCGGCGCGAAGGCGGCGCCAGAGCTTCAGCCGCTCGAACAATGGCGCACTCACGCCGTCCAGCGACTCTGCCACCGAACGGGGTTCGCGGGCTCCGATGCGGAGCGTAGGCTTGTTAAGTGAAGGCAGCCGCACCGGATTCGGGCGCGTGCCGGCGATGACGTCGGCGCCGCGGCGCGTGAGGTGCAGCGTCTGCCGTTCTGGCTCCAGCGCCAACACCCCGCCCGCCAGCATCCGCCGCAGAAGACGGCGCGTCCAGTCCTCGACGCGGTGCCGAAGGACGCCGAACTGTGGCCGCGATTGCCAGTCGTACTTGCGGATCTGCGAAGAGCCGAAACCAATGAGGTACGCGGCGACCGTGCCCGGACCGACGGCGAACGGCAGGCCGCGGATCGCCGTCAGTGCGTCCTGCACCTCCGATGCCGAGGCCTCCTCGTCGGGTTCGGGGGTGAGGCGGCCCTCGGCGGCGGCGACGCAGTTGTCGCACTGGCTGCAGCCGCCCAGTTCTTCCGCCGCGTCCTCGAAGTATTCGAGAATTGCGTCGTGCCGGCAGTCGGAGGTCTCGCCGTATCCGATCATCGCGCGAAACATCTCGCGGCGGCGCAGTGAGTGCTCCGGGCTTATGGCGGCATCGTTGGCGATCAGGCGGAGGCGGAGCGCGATGTCGGGGTCGGAGATCATCAGCAGACCCTGGGCGGGCTGGCCGTCCCGTCCTGCGCGGCCGACTTCCTGGTAGTACGCCTCAACCGATTCTGGCAGCGTGTGGTGTACGACCAGCCGGATGTCCGGGCGGTCGATGCCCATGCCAAACGCATTGGTGGCGGCGACGACATCGAGCATGTCGGACTGAAACTTCGCCTGCACAGCGTTTCTCTCCGGCCCGCTCATGCCCGCGTGATAGTGCTCTGCGCGCCAGCCCAGATCGCGCATCGCTTGCGCGACGGACTCGGCGTTCTTGCGGGATCCGGTGTAGACGAGTGCGGTGCCGTTCCCCGCCTTGGGCTTCACGAGCACCCGCTTCACTTCTTCGGCGATGCGCTTCTCTTTGGCGCGCGGCCCGCTCACTTCCTCCACGTTGAGTCGCAGGTTGTGACGGGCGAAACCTCGCAGGATCTGCTTTGCATCCGGCATCCCCAGGCGATCGACGATCTCCTGCCGCACCAGCGGTGTGGCAGTCGCGGTGCAGGCGAGCAGCCGCTTCGGGCGCAGCCGCTGCACCAAGTCGCCGATCTGGAGGTATTCCGGGCGGAAATCGTGGCCCCACTGGCTGATGCAGTGCGCTTCATCGATGGCGACGAGCGAGATCGGTAGCTTCTCGAGTACGTCCGTCACGAACCACTCGAGGGCCAACCGTTCGGGCGAGATGTAGAGCAGCTTGATCTGGCCCGATAGCGCCATCTCGGTGCGCCGCTGGTTTTCACGGCTGTCGAGGTTGGACGCGAGATATGTGGCGGCGATCCCGCGCTGGTGCAGGGCCGCCACCTGATCCGCCATCAGTGCGACGAGCGGCGTGATCACGAGGGCGATGCCGTCGAGATCGACCGCTGGCTGCTGATACGTGAGGCTCTTGCCACCGCCCGTGGGTGCGACCACAAGCACGTGGCCGCTGCCGATGGTCAGCTCTTCGATAGCTTCGCGCTGCCAGTCGTACAATTGGAAGTCGGTGCCGGTGGCCGTTGCGTTCATGTCCATGCCTTTGCGTTCTCTAACCATCCGGGAACGTGGGTGTTCGTGTCCCGGCTGTCTCTCTCATCCACCGTTCGCTTCGACCGGCGTCCACTTCCGCTTCCCGTCCGCACTCTCGGTCATGTAGCCCAGGCCGGGAAACGCGCAATGCACGGCGACCACCAGCTGCTGTTCGGCGATCGCACGGGCGACGACGGCCTTCTTCGTTTCCATCGCCTCGATCGGGTAGACGTCGAACGACGAGACCCACGGCGCGCGCTCAAGCTGCACTGGATGCTGGATCATGTCCCCGAGGTAGATCGCGGACTGCCCGCCGGAAGACAGGATGACGCTGGCATGGTCGCGGGTGTGTCCGTGCGTCGGGATGACGGAGATCTCGTCCGTGACCCGCGTCTCACCGTCGAGCAGCTCGAGTTGCCCGGCAGCGGCGAGCGGCTCCACGTTCTCGGCGTAATACGTGGCGCGGGTGCGTTCGTTCGGGTTCATACAGGCGTCGTACTCGCCGCGCTGAATCAAGTAGCGGGCGCGCGGGAAGGTCGGGATCCAGGCGTCGCCCTGCTTCTTCGTGTTCCACCCGCAGTGGTCGGCGTGGAGATGCGTGTTGATGACGACATCTATGTCATCCGGGGCGACGTTGATCGCCGCCAGCTCCTCCAGCAGCGAGATGCCGCCGGGGCGTTCGGTCTGGCCAAGTGGCCGCTCTTTCTCGCCCACCCCGGTCTCGATGAGCACGGTCTTGCCCTGGGAGGAGACCAGCAGCGAGTTCAGACCGAGCGCCATCTGGTGGCGGCTGTTCATCTCGATGCCGAGGCGTTCCCACAGCAGCCGCGGGACGATGCCGAAGACGGCGCCCGCGTCCTGGAAGTACAGGCCGTCAGTCAGGATATTGAGGTGAAGATCGCCGAGACGGTGGCGCGCGGGCATCCTGCCTCCTGCTGCAAAAGGCGTTCCGGAACTAGAACGTTAGTGCGAATCATAGGCTAGTGCGCCTTGAGGGTCAATACTCCGGACGCGGAGAGAGGGCTCGCCCGCGAGCCCTCTCTCCGCGTCCGGAGGGATCCGGCAGTGGCTACTCTTCGCCGCAGTTCAGGCTCACCCGGATGTCGTTATCGTCGGCGATCTCCTGCAGATCCTTGCAGGCTGCGGTCAGGCGGTCGTTAGCCTTGTTGATGGCCCTGCTGTCCACTAACGAGGTGATCTCATCGAGGGTTTCCGCGTCCTGCAGGTCCTCCAGCAACTTGTCGTACTCGTCGAGAAAATCGTTGCTGGCATCGATGGCATCCTTGTGCGCGTCCTCAACCTCGTCCGGCGGATTGATATCTTCGAGGCCGGCGACGAAGTCGCCGAACACGTCCGGTAGCTTGTCGAAGGCGTCCTTTATCTTGTCGAGGTCCTCCGTATCGGCAACATCCGCGCCCACTTCATCGGCCCGATCGCTGGTGTCCGCGTCCAGCGCCTCGACCTCCTCGAAGTACTCGTCGAGTGACAGTGTGTCACCCCCGCCGCCGCATGCGGACATCATCAACGTCGCGCCAAGTAGCAGGCCAAATGCGGCAGCGGTCCTGAAGATCCCGTTCATCGCAGGCGACTCCTTCGCTGAAATCTGGTTTGCGGGAGTATAGCAGCGGGTGGGCTCGGCGGGGAGGTCTCAGGCCGGCGGAGGAAGTCGCCGAAAAAGCCATCGATGCGTTCGACAAGGCCCATCTCGTCTACCGTGGTGACGTCCATGCCTGGGATCGGTGAGTGCCCTCCACGGCGGACCTCTCACCGGTAACGGTACCGGCGGTTGTGGGAAGTCACAGAGGAGAGGACTTCTGCGGAAGCCCTCTCCTCGTGCGTGCTCTCATGACGGTGCGGCCGCTAGTTTTCACAGTCCAGACTTACGTCGATATCGTTGTCGTCTGCTATTTCCTGTAGGTCGAGACAGACCGCCGTCACCCGGTCGGCCGCGTCGTCCACGCCGGCAGTGTCCAGCAGCGAGAGTTCGTCGATAGTGTCCGCGTCCTGCACATCGTCGCGAAACTTGTCCCACTCGTCCAGGGCTTCATTTGCTGCGGCAACGTAATCCTCGTGCGCGTCTTCGGCATCGCCTGGTGGCTTGAGATCCTCCAGCCCGCCGACGTAGTCTTCCAGGGCCTCGGAAAAATCGTCTACCAGGTCCTTTACCTCATCCAGATCCTCCGCGTCGGAGATGTCGTTGCCTATCTCATCTAACCGCTCGCCGGCATCGGCGTCTATTTCCTCGAGCTTGTCGAAATACTCTTCCAGCGTCAGGCCGCCGCCCCCGCATGCCGAGACCACGAGCGAAGCCCCAAGCAGCAAGCCGAATGCGGCCGTGATCCTGAAGATTGCGTGCATCGTAGTCCGCTCCTTGGTCACCAGTTCGTCGATGTGCCGATATGGCGCTCCGTCACTTGGCCGCGAGACGCCGGCTTGCCGTGTATCAGTCGCCGCAGTCGAGACTGACGTCGATCCCTTCGTCGTCGGCGATGGTCTGGAGATCCACGCAGGTTTCGGTGAATGCTTCGTCCGCCGCGGTAAAGGCGTCGTTGTCGAACGCGGCCGTGATGTCCTCTAATGTTTCAGCCGCATTCACATCGTCGAGCACCGCATCAAACTCCTCGATGGTGTTACGCCCCGCCTCGATCGCGGCTTTGTGCTCGGCTTTGACTTCGTCCGGCGGATTCAGATCTTCCATGTCGTCCAGGAAGTCATCGATGATCTTCGGGAACTCCGCGAACGCATCCTTAATCTTGTCGACGTCTTCCGTGTCACCCAGATCATCGCTAATGGCGCTCGTTCTCTTCTCGGTCTTGTTATCCGCCTTGTCCACCTTCTGGAAGTACTCTTCGAGGGTCAGCTTGTCGCCGCCCCCGCCCCCGCCGCCGCATCCGGCTACGGCGACCACGAGTACGGCCATGAGGGCTCCTGCGATACCTGCCTTGAACGTCCTGCTCTTCAAGTTTTGATTCCTTTGCAAGGTGATTCTCCACAGCTTCAGGCTTGCGCGATTATAGTGGAGCAGAAGGACGTAGTCCAAGCTAGGCCTGGAAAGGCGAGGAATAGGATAAGACTGACGCGACGGCGCGCAATTGTGGAAGGGCCGTGATATGAGGCCGTTTTCTCCGGCGTGGGCGGATCCGCTGGGTAGCAACGCGCCTGGACGCGTCATACGCCTCCGTAGTGGACTCCGAGGGCGCATCGTTGGCGACGGAGAGCCAATTGTCTTCCTTCATGGCCTCGGAGCATCTCTCCGGTACTGGGGCCGCGGCTACGACGATCTCTCGCTGGACCATCGCTTGGTGTTCCTGGACCTGCTGGGCTTTGGCGGCTCGGCGAAACCCGACGGCCCCTACGATGCCGGGCAGCACACGACCGCGCTGGAAGAAGCTTTCGATGAGCTGCACATCAGGTCGGCAACGATCGTCGGGCACTCCGCCGGCGCGCTCGTAGGGATGCACTACGCGGCGACGAAGCCGGCATTTCGAGTTGTCGCCTTCGGAGCCCCCGTATTTCTCTCCGTGGCAAGCGCACGGCGCCATCTTCGATCATTGGGACCTCTCGCGCGTCTCATGGCCGACGAGTCTCTGTGGGCTGGACGCCTCTGCGCCTTCATGTGCGAACATCGAGAACTCACCCGTCGCCTGGCCCCGCTCTTAGCTCCGCGGCTTCCGCCGGCGGTTGCTGCCGACGGCGTTGACCATACGTGGGACTCGTACAAGGGCACATTCGACCTGATCGTGAAGCAGGAGGAAACGTCGCAACTGCTGGCGGCGCTCGGTGACCGACTCACGTTGATCTATGGCCGCGATGATCGCGTCTGCCCCGCGAGCCAGGTCGAGCCCGTGGTGCAGCGGGTGGGAGGCGTGCGGCTGATCGCCCGGCGCAGCGGCGACCATCATGTGCCGCTGCAATTCCCGGAGCAATGCAAAATCCTGGTTCGGGAGGGATCAAAGGGTTCTTAAGCGATCACGGTCGCCCTCACCCGTGCTGTGGTGTATGGGCTGCCGGCTCTGCTCTCAGCCCGCCGATTCCGCTGCTGCTCGTGCAACAGCGGCCAGTTCGGCGGACCGTCCCGTGGCGAGCCCATCCATCGCCATCGCGTTCGTCGTGAAGCCGAAGGCTAGCCCGATCTCCGGATCGCAGAATCCCACTGATCCACCGACGCCAGGGTGGCCGAACGCCGTCGCCCGCGGCCCCTGCGCCCGCCCTTCAATACCGCCGTTCATGAATCCGAGTGACCAGGCGATCTCTACCTGTAGGATCTTGTCTGGGCGGCAGGTCTGCACCGCAGACATCGTCTGTACCCGCTCGGTGGACATCAGGCGCACGCCGTCGAGTTCGCCGCCGTTGCCGAGACAGGCATAGAGCCGGGCGAGATCGCGCGCCGTCATCACCCCATTCGCCGCGGGTATCTCGACGCGATGGGCTTCGTACGTATCCATGGGATTTTCGCCCTGGCCCTGCCCGAACATGCCTCCAGGGGGCGCGGCAAACGCGCGTTCCATCAGCGGATCGACCAGCGGCTGTCCGGTAGCGAGGCGCTCCTGGATCTGTTGGATCATCTCCGGCGTCGGGGCTCCCTTGCTCTTGAGTTTCGCGATCTGCCGTTCGACCTCGGCTGGCGCGCCGATGTACATATCCTTCAGTCCGAGCGGTGCGCACACCTCATCGCGAAGAAATGTTCCCACCGTCCGGTCGCTCGCCCGGCGGATGACCTCGCCCACGAGGTAGCCGAAGGTCATGGCGTGATAGCCGCTCTCCGATCCAGGTTCCCAAGCGGGCGCCTGTTCTTCAATGGCGTGAATAACGTTTTCCCAGTCATACAGCTCGGCGCCGTGCATCGTGCCGGGAACGGGCGCCAGTCCTGCCTGATGCGTCAGCAGGTGGTACACCGTGATCTTCTCCTTGCCGTTCTGCGCGAACTCCGGCCAGTACGTCGCAACGGGCGCCTGGTAGTCGACGAGTCCGCGTTCGGCGAGCATATGCAGGCAGGTCGCGGTCAGGCCCTTTGTGGTCGAAAACGAGACCGCCATCGTATCGGCCTCCCACGGCCTATGCGCGTCCTCGTCCGCGAGCCCACCCCACAGATCGACGACCTTTTCGCCGCGATGGTAGATGCTGACACCGGCGCCGATGTGTTCGCCGCGCGAGAACTGCTCTTCGAGCACCTCCTTCACGGCTATGAAGCCGCCTGTGGTCGTTCCACGAACCGCGGTTACTTGCATGGTGCTGTATCCGTCCAGTGTTAAGATTGCGCCTCAGGCACGACGTATAGTAGCATCGTTCGTATGGATATCGTCAGCGGTGCGATAGTTGCGGTCGTGTCGGCCTTCGCCGGTTACGCCATATTCTTGTGGCGTAACAGAATTAGTCCTTGGTTCGCGCTAACTGAGATAAGCGAAAACCTGCGAGCAAACGACCAAGTGGAAATTCCAGCCGCACTCTATCAAGCAACCTCCGATTCTTTCCTGATGGAAAAACTTGAACAGGGCACGACCACCCTGGAGAGTCTCAGCGATGCGCTGGAAACGGCTGGATTGTGGATCCGTATGACGGATGGTGACGCCGCGCTTCAGATCCAGCAGAGTTTGGAAGCCTTTCACGCTGCTCAGACGAACGACCAAATGATCGAGGCGATACGGAAACTCTTGGGCCCAGTGAGTTTCTCTAGCATGGTTCAAATCGGTCTGACGAATCAGTTGTTGCATGCGGCCAGCGTTGATCCAGACAGACCCGTTGTTCTTCCGTTCTACGAAAGTGAAGACAACGGAGGGTCATTCATGATTGAATTGCCCACTAGCGTACTTAGGTTTGGTCGTGACTTTAAGACTCAGCCATTTAGGCGGGACCGGTTGCGCCCATTCGTCGAGATTCTTTCTCGACTCGAGAAAGAGAAAATCGAGCCTGTACTCTTAGGGGCGAGGCCGCTGCTGGAGCAGCAGATAGAAGTTCAGAAGAAGATCCGTGAACTTGGTGACCCAATTCTGGCCAAACACACGCGTTGGCAATGCGAGTTCGTCATCACAAACCTTGGTTCAGCGCCCTTCATCCTTTTTTCCGAGGGTGCGTTGCTCAAGGTTCGCGGCAAGCAGATAAGGGATTTCGATCTGCCTTGCCACCTGATAAAGACTAGTAGTTCCAAGAATTCATGGGAAAAGGTGGACGGCGTGCTTTCGGTTGGTGCGGGTGAAACTATCGAAGTCTCCGTCACGACGAAGGACACGCAAGCGGGTACTCCTGATGGCGCCACTCTTCGTGGTTGTTATCAAGATCGGAATGCTACAGCCCAGGTGACGCTAAGGGCGCTTTCCAATACCGTGCCTTGGAAACGCACGCTAAAGAGCACTGAACTAACTTTCGGCTAGATTTGAGGCGAGGGGCTTGAGTCTTGGCCCGTACGCTGTACCTATATAGATCCTTGCCAAGGACGCACAGAGACCGAGCCATTGCTGGCTCGGTCTCGCAGTGCGGCCAAAATGGGACTACTAACCCTCGACGATCGCGATCGCCTTCTCCGGGCAGTTGTCGACGGCGCGCTGCGCCAGATCAACTGCTGTGTCATCCGCGAGCGTGCCGTCGCCGCGCGGCGTGGCATATCCCAGATCATCCACCTTGAACATTCCCGGCGCCATGGCATAGCACCGGTTGTGCCCCTGGCACTTCTCGCTGTCGACGGTGACCTTCTTCGTCATGACGGAAACACCACGGACATCTTGCGCGGGCCGCGCACCTGGCCGCCGGCCCATGTTACCGATTCCGGGTTCTCCAGGCGAAAGTCCGGGATGCGCTTCAACCACTCTTGGATCGAGACCTTCATCTCCATCCGGGCGAGGTTCGACCCGGCGCACCGGTGAATACCGACGCCGAAGGCGATGTGCGGGTTCTTCGCGCGGTGCAGGTCCACATCGTTCGGGTTCTCGAACACGCGCGGGTCGCGGTTCGCCGCCGGGAAGTTCATCAGCACCTTGCTCCCCTCGGACATCGGGCAGCCCTTGTATTCAGTGTCCTCGGCCACGTAGCGTGCCATCGTCACGGGCGAGTACGCGCGAAGCAGCTCTTCGATAGCGTTGTCGATCAGGTCCGGGTTCTCGATCAGTTCTTTGCGGTGATCGGGCCGCTGTGCGAGGTGCCAGATCGCCGAGCCGATGGAACTCCATGTCGTGTCGATGCCGGCCACCATGAGCAGGAAGCAGGTGCCCACGATGTGCGGCTCCGGCACCGGCTCGCCGTCGACCGTTTCCGCCAGCAAGTAGCTGATGAGGTCGTCGCCGGGGTTCTCCTTGCGGAGCGCCACCTGCTCGATCATGTAGCCGAAGATGCTGCGGGCCGATGCCTCACGTAGTTCCGGGTCGGTCAGACCCAGTTCGAGGAAGCCGCGCACCCACTCCGTGAACTCGCCGGCCATGTCCTTCGGGATGCCGAGCATGCTGGCGATGACGCGCGGCGGGATCTGCTGCGCGTAGTCCACCGCGCCGTCGGCGTGGCCGGACGCGATCACCTTATCGATGAGTTCGTTGCAGAGTTCGCGCGTTTCCTCTTCGTACTTTTCAACCGCGGTCACCGAGAACGGGCGCAGAAGCAATTTGCGGGCCCAGGTGTGTACCGGCGGGTCCGACGTGATCGGCGGTGCGCCGACGTTGTATTGCTGGATCAACTCTTCCTCATCCTCGGTCAGCTCCGGCCGCTCCTGGTCGGGCGGCGGCATCACCGATGAAACGAGGACGTCGCGCGATGAGTAGGTCTGGATGTTCTTCGCGATATCGAAGAGATCCTCATATCGCGTTGGCATAAAGGAGCCGCCCCAGCGCTCGGTCTTGGCCATCGGGCACTCTTCGCGGATTTCGTCCCAGATGGGGAACGGGTCCTTGATGTACTCCCTGGCGAAAATGTCGTAGTCCGTCGTCCAATCTTTCACAGGCTCGGCCATGGCTGCGTCCCTTCCAGAGTCAAACCGGGCCCCGCCCCCGAGGCCGCGTTTACTTAAGCAAGCGCTTAGTAGAATAGTCGGCTTTTCCCAGATCTGCAATACCCCTGGTTCTGCAGTTCTCGCAGCGTCAATCTCAGCCCGAATCCGGGATGTGTGACAGGCAGCTTCGTAGCGCTTCCATCGCGGCGGCCATATTCTCCGCGGAAGGCGGTTTGATACGGCCCGAGGCCCATCGTCAGACGGCGGACGGGTACGATGGCTCGCGCCTTGGCACCGAGCCGTCGTCAGCGCGCCAAAGCGTTCGCGCCGCACACCTCGCCACGCAATAGAAAGGTGAGGTGCGTTACGCCTGGCACTCCCGCCGCCCGGTTCGCCATACAACAAGGCGCCCTTCGGTGTCCGGTCCGCGTTCTCTAGCGACCTTGCCTTTGCCGTTACGTTCGTTGATCGGCGAGGACCACTGCGAGCTTCTTCATACCGAGACGCAAACGGCTTTTTACAGTTCCTATGGGTACCGTGCCCAAAGCCGCGACCTCGCGACGGGTCAGGCCAGACAAATGCGCCATCTCGACCGCGTGCCGTTGTTCCTCCGGAAGGGTGAGGAGTGCAGCTCTCAGGCACCGAGCGTCTTCCGTCTGCTCGGTCGCGTGTTCGGGGCCATCAGTCACGTATGTCGCGTTGGTGCAGTACGTGCTCTCCGTCCGCTTTCGCCGGGTTCGCCTTCGGGTGGCATCGATCGACCCGTGACGCACCATCGTCAAGATCAACCCCCGCATTGAGCCTCGCGACGGATCGAACCGGGCGGTGCCGATCCAGAGCTTGAGAAACGCATCCTGGACGGCGTCTTCCGCCCCGGGTCGATCACCGAGTATCCGATACGCGAGCCAAAATGCTGAGTCACGATGCGCGCCGTACGCGCCGACCAGAGTTTCCGGACTTATGGCGACAGGAGCTGGCGGACGCCCAGCGATGAACACCCCGGGGGCATTCAGGCGGCGTGGCTTCGGGGTGGTTAAGAGCGGTGCGGCTGTGATATTGGACTCCTTCGGCGCACAAACCGGCAATTCGGTAGCAACCGAAAGAGGTCGGCAAGAGGTGTGGCGCGTCCAGGTCGGCTAGTGCTTCTTGAGAGTCGAGGAGGAGGCGTCGCGCCTCTTGGGTAGATGCCCTACCAATGCGGGCTTCTTGTCAAGCTTTGATCCGTACGAGGATGCACGTGATCACGGCCGTCCTTGCTACCCTACTAGGTTCCTCGTCGGTACGCAAGCAGACTGATGAAATGTACGTGAGCAGACGAAACCAAGGCGGCGCGCGGGCTTCCGTCTCTCGACGGACAGACAGCCCCCTTCCTCACGCGCTACAACGTATAGGTAACCGATGAGCGACGCGCCGGTGCTGTGGCGGGGCCGGCGCGTCGTCTATCC
>CXWL01000668.1_pt1 | contig 39000 bp, 37 predicted proteins | sample 590931 | NCBI WGS metagenome assembly CXWL01 (sample SAMEA3498368, study PRJEB10139) | groundwater metagenome | biome: water well; material: biofilm material | place: Germany | collected 2015-04-27 | reverse complement strand
GGAGGAGAGGATACCCGTATTATATAATATGTCAAGCTATTTATGAATCACTACACTAGCAGGATGCTGAAGCAGTTCAACAGCGGCGTTCTCGCTTCTTCAGATATTGCACCCATAGACCAGAGCCCCCAGGCACGCTTCACATGCTCCCGTATTGAGGGCGGCCTTATCCCTCCTGTGGAGAGGGTTCTCTTGTTGATTCAGACGTGTGGCCTATCGAAGCCCTGATGCCAAGAAGTCGTTGGCCGTATCCTGCCAGAACAGGTGAGGATGTCGAGCTAACAGGCAGGGGAAAGACTATTGCTCTTACTCTGGTATCGCCTGTCTGACAGTTTCTGATGTCGAGTGAAATGCCAAACAGGCTGCCCAGCAAAGCCGCAGCAAGCTAAAGTACGTACGAGTGCCTTTTGCAGTACGTGGAGCCTCCTCGCAAAGAGAGAACGCTGCTGGCAGATGGTTTCAACATCCTGCTAGATAGCCAGATCTATAACCGGATGGTGGTGTGTGATAGCGCGCGAGGTTGCAGCGGATGTTATAAGAGCTCTTTGTGTATATCCACAGGCACGCGTGAGCGGAAGGCTTCACGATAGGCTGCGAGGGCGCGTTGCTGTTTTTGAGCTAAAAAGTCTTGCATGAGTTGTTCGCTTGCTGCACGTGCGCCAGGTGTTGTCTCTGTTGGAAGCTGTCGAGACATCAGGCTCTGCGCTTCGGTGATTTCTGCCGGCGTCAATGCTACTGAGTCTCGAATGACAGTCATGGCTTTTTCGCGAAGGAGTTCGGTCCCTTGCAGGGTTTCAAAGAGGGCCGGCGTCAAGCGGTTGGCTGCTAAGAGGCGTCGATATTGCTCTGGGTCGAATTTCCCATCCTTTTGAAAGGCTGGGACTTGCAGGATGTTGTCGCGGAGTTCGGCGGCACTGACAGTGAGGCCTAAGTCCTTGGCCACCAGCGACCACAGCTTCCCTTCAACGAGTCCCTCGACGACCATTTTCTTAAGTTCTTCGTCCTTGACATCGTTGACGCCCTTGTCTTTGAAAAAGCGATGGGCATTCTCATACGCGCGACGAAATTCATCGCGAGTGACCGTGAGCTCACCCACCGACGCGACTGCCTCCACTTTCTGCTCGCCAAAGCCCCACCACCCCATGGTGATAATAAAGGTAATGGCCAGAAGACCCATAATGGACTTCAGTAGCCAGGGATATTTGTGTGACCCTTCACGTAAGATCTGAATCATGGTGTTTCCTCACTCCGTTCGATTGTACGGGAGGCTTGTATGAATGACAAGCCAGCTATTTTCTGGGTTTAATTGTTCGATTGTAGCAGATTTGTTATACTTTTTTCGATCCATGCGGTAGATTCCAAGGAGGGAGATTCCGCCATCTCATCGTCAGAGATCTATCCCAAAGCGCATACGCTCAATCGATTTGTCGCGAAACTGCTTGATGTGGTCATCGCCGGGGCAGCAAGCCAGCTGCTTCCTCCGGTGGGGTGGGTTGCGGGTCTGAGTTATGTGTTAATTGCCGATGGGTTCGTTGGCGGGTCGAGCTTGGGCAAACGGCTGATCGGTTTGCAGACGATGGTTCATGGCACCCATGCTTGCGTGGGGTTCAAAGAGTCGATTCTCCGCAATCTTCCGTTGGCCATCGCCTACGCGGTATTTTGGGTTCCGTATGTAGGGTGGTTATTGTCAGTGGGCTTGATTGTGATTGAATCGTTGTTGATGATTGGCAACGAACAAGGGCTTCGGCTTGGTGATCATGTGGCCCAGACGCAGGTGCTCGATGCGGGCCAACTGGTTTCCGTGGATTGAGGACACCTGACCTACTTATCGTGACAGAAGGGGGTTTCCGTGGGATTAACGAGCGACGTCCTCGGATGGTTTTCACAAGATCTCGCGATTGATCTCGGGACAGCGACGACACTGGTGTATGTGCGAGGCAAGGGTATTGTGCTGAACGAGCCCTCCGTTGTCGCGGTCGAGAGGAAAACCGAGAAAGTGCTTGCAGTCGGATCCGAAGCCAAGAAAATGCTCGGTCGGACCCCGGGCAATATTTCTGCGATTCGGCCGATGAAGGAAGGCGTGATTGCCGACTTTGAAATGGCCGAACGGATGTTGAAATATTTCATTTCGAAGGCCCACAACCGAAGCACCTTTGTGCGGCCGCGTATCATTATTGGAGTGCCCTCGCGCATTACCCAGGTTGAACAACGGGCGGTTCGGGATTCGGCAGAGTTGGCCGGCGCTCGCGAGGTCTATCTCATCGAAGAGCCGGTGGCTGCGGCTATTGGGGCAGGTCTGCCCATCACGGAACCCTCTGGTAATATGGTGGTGGATGTGGGCGGGGGGACTACGGATATTGCCGTTATTTCGTTAGGAGGCATCGTCTATAGTGAGTCGGTCAAGGTGGCGGGCGACCGGATGGACGACGCGATCATGAATTATGTCAAAAAGAAGTACAATCTTCTCATCGGCGAGCATATGGCTGAGCGGATTAAGATGGAGATTGGATCGGCGTATCCGTTTGAGGAACGCAAGACCATGTCGGTGAAGGGACGAGATCTCATCACAGGAATCCCCCGCACCTTGGTGATTGACGATGCCGAAATTCGTGAAGCGCTCCAGGAACCCATCGGCACGATTATTAATGCGATCAAGGTGGCCTTGGAAAATACACCGCCTGAGTTAGCTGGCGATATTATCGATCGTGGGATTGTGCTGACCGGGGGTGGGTCGCTTCTGAAGGGCATGGACACACGGTTCAGGGAAGAAACCAATTTGCCGATTATTACGGTCGATGATCCTCTGACGTCAGTGGTGCTGGGGGTCGGCAAGATTCTGGACGAGTTGGATCTTCTGCGAAAAGTGTCGGTGATGTCCCAGTGCAGTAGTTCTCGCTGATCCAGAATAGGAACGTAGCTCTTTCATGCTGCAATCTGGATTCAATGCGAAGCGTTTCTTGCTGGTGGGTGTGGCGCTCTGTATTGCTCTTCTGCTCTTTCTCCCCAAGCAGAGCCGTTTGGTCTTGGAGCATGTGGGTGGGCCTGTGGCGCACATTGTCGTCTGGCCCTTGAATGCCTTGTCCTGGGCTGATCGTGGTGTGCGCGATATCTGGGAGGGCTATCTTGCCCTCCAAGGCGTCTACGACGATAACCGGCGGCTGCGGACGGAAATCGCCACGCTTCGTCACTTGAACGAAGAGTTGAGGGAGGCGGCGGTGGGACAACAGCGGCTGGCCTCACTCCTCGCCTTCAAACAGCGGCTGGACGTTGAAACGATCGCGGCGCAGGTCATCGGGCGTGATGCCAGCGGTCGGTATCGAGCCGTGCTTATCAATAAGGGCGAGTCCGATGGGGTGAGAGCGGAGATGGGCGTCATTACGGCTGAGGGCGTTGTGGGGCGGGTGGTGAAAGCCCGAGGGTCTTCAGCCGTCGTGTTGTTGGTGACGGATCCGAACAATGCGGTGACCGGTCTGGTGCAACGGACGCGAGACGAGGGGATCGTCCAAGGCTCCCTGAAGGGCATGGCGCGGATGAAGTACCTGCCCTTGCTGTCGACGATGGAAGAAGGGGATGTGGTTGTCACCTCGGGGTTGACGGGCGAGTTTCCGCGAGGTGTCACCATTGGTACCATTGCTGCCGTGCAAAAAGCCGAAGGCGATGTGTTTCAGTCCGCAGAGATTCGCCCTTCTGTCGATTTTACCAAGCTTGAAGAAGTGTTGATTGTTAGTCGGCCAGTCATGAAAGATGAGGTGACGCTAGATCCTCGTTCGGATGTTCCAGAGCGTAAGGATCCAAAACCGTGAAGTCTGCTGTCTACATTGGCCTCCTCCTCTTCCTGGTGCCCCTCCAATCTACGATTTTGCATCATCTGAGCATCAACGGTATTCAGCCGGATGTCTGTCTGGTGGCAAGTGTGCTGGTGGGCTTGTTTGGAGGGGTGTGGGAGGGGATTTTTATCGGCGCCGCGCTGGGTGCTCTTCAGGGAGTATTTTCCGCGGGAGATATCGGAGTGTTGGCCGTTCTGAATGGGGTGACCGGGTTGTTAGCCGGCTTGTTGGGCCAACAGTTGACCAGTCTGGCATTTGGGACCGTGGCCGGATCTGGGCTTCTTTTTTCGATTGGGTGGGGCACGTTGTTTCTGTTTTATGCCTGGCATCTTTCCGGCACGGGCGACATCATTGATGCCCTGCGCGTCGAGATCCTTCCAAAAGCCGCCTATGACACCGTGATCTTGAGTGTAGGTTATTGGATGTTGCGGCGGTATTTCGTCGATCGCCACGTTGAAGATGTGCTCGTTGGCTAACTCGAGGTAAGAACGGACGATGGCCGAAGGAACGCTCCAAAAGGAAGATCTCAGAGATCTCCAGCGCCGTCTGGTTCTGCTGAAGGTGGCTATTGGGTGTTGCTTACTCCTGCTTGGCCTTCGAGTGTGGCAATTGGAAGTGAAGGAAGGCGCGTATTATCGCGAGCTATCCGAAGATAATCGGACACGGTTGGTCACGGTCGAGCCGGCGAGAGGGCTCATCTATGATCGCAACGGCATCGTGCTCGCCAATAATGTGCCGAGTTTTAGCCTGTATGCGACCTTAGAAGATGTGAAAGATCGTGACAGAGTCATTCGACGAATAGTCGATTTGATTGGTCTGGATGAGAGCGTGCTCAGGAAAAAGTTCAGCGAACGCGGGAGTCAGTTGATCCCGAGAAAGCTGAAGGACGGATTGACCTTGCGAGAAGCCGCGTTGGTAGAGTCGCACCGGCTTGATCTTCCAGGCGTCATGATTCAAGCCGAGTCTAAACGAAACTATCCTGCAGGTGTGGCCGCCGCGCATGCGCTCGGCTATGTGGGAGAAATCTCATCGGAACAACTCGATAAGCAAGAGAACCAGGAGCTTCATCAAGGCAGCATCGTGGGCCAGTACGGTGTCGAAAAAACCTATGACCGGTTTCTCCGAGGACATTCGGGTACCAGAATAATCGAGGTGGATGCCAGAGGACACGAGAAACGTATTGTGTCAACCGACAAGCCAGATTCCGGGGACGACATTTATCTCACGATCGATCTCCGGTTGCAGCGGCTCGCTGAGCAGCTTCTGGGCGAGGAGACCGGAGCGATTGTCGCCATTGATCCGACGTCCGGAGAGGTGCTGGCCTTGGCCAGTCGCCCGACATTCGATCCGAATACGATGTCGCGCGAGTTATTAGCCAAACAATGGGATGAGATCGTTCGTAACCCTGACCGGCCGCTGACGAATCGTGCGACGCAAGGGCAATATCCGCCTGGGTCGACCTTCAAAATTGTGATGGCGGTGGCCGCGTTGGAATCAAAGGCTGTGACGCCAGCGAGCCGCGTGCATTGTGCCGGAGTCTATCCCTTCGGGAAGCGCGTGTTTAAGGATTGGAAGACGGGGGGGCATGGTTCTGTCGATATGATGCAGGCGCTCATTCATTCCTGTGATGTCTATTTCTACACGATGGGCCAGCGGTTAGGGATCAACACCATTGCCTCCTTCTCAGAGCAGTTTGGGCTTGGGCGCGAGACGGGGATCGAGTTGCCGTCTGAACGGCTGGGCACTGTACCCTCCACGTCGTGGAAGGAACGGGTTCGACACGAACAATGGTACCCCGGCGAAACCATCTCTGTCGCTATTGGGCAAGGGTATTTGACGGTTACCCCGATTCAGATGGCCCATGTTATTGCGACGGTTGCGAACAATGGGCTGGCGGTTCGTCCCCGCTTGGTGCGGTCGGTGATGGAGCGAGCGACTGGACGTCAACAAGAGCTCCCGATGGTGGAGGTGGGACGCCTGTCCGTACAGCAAGAGACGTTGGATTTAATCCGCGAGGGTTTGAAGGGCGTGGTGGCACAAGGGACGGGCACTCGGGCCAAATCGTCACTGGTGTCGATTGCAGGGAAAACAGGAACGGCGCAATCGTCTGGGTTCCGACAAGAGCATGGCAAGGAGACGCCCAAAAAGTTTCGCGACCATGCCTGGTTTGTCTGCTATGCCCCCACTGATTCGCCGCGGATTGCGGTGTCTGTCATCGTCGAGCACATGGGGCACGGTGGGTCTGTCTCGGCTCCGTTAGCCCGAGAACTCATTGAGGCTTTCATCCAGATGAATCCTACCGACCTCCTTTCTGGACTTAGCAGTGTGTCCAGGCAGTCTTCAGCGCTACCTCCGCGACGAGAGGCGGCGTAATGATCGCGGATCGCACCACGGACAACTGGGCGCTCGATGGGTTTGACTGGGCCTTTCTCTTAGTGACGGGAGCCATTCTGGCAGTCGGGGTGTTGTCGGTGTATAGCGTGACCTACACGCAGTCTGGGCATGGATTGCCCATGTATGCCAAGCAGCTTATTTGGATTGCCTTGGGTTCAGTGGCGTTTCTCGTGACGCTTCTCATCGATTACCACAAAATTGCACGGTTTGCCTATCCGCTGTATGCGATGATCTTGTTTCTTCTTGTCGTGGTCCTGATTGGCGGCAAAACCAGTCGTGGAGCACAACGGTGGATTCCCATCGGGCCGTTTGCTTTCCAACCTTCCGAGTTTGCGAAACTGGTATTAATCCTTGTCTTGGCGGCCTATTATGCCAAGACGGCACGTGACGGGTGGTTGCAACGGGTGGTGATGCCGGGGCTGCTAACGATTCCGGGGTTATTGCTCATCCTTAAACAACCTGACTTGGGTAGCGGGCTGAGTTTCTTGGCTGTGTATGTGGCCATGCTGTTGATTGTGGGGATTCGCTCCAAGGCGTTCGGTATCTTACTGCTGTTCGCGTTAATGTTGTTTCCCTTTGTCTGGGAAGGGATGTGGGGGGCGCTGCACGATTATCAACGAGAACGTATCCTGACCTTTGTCGATCCGAATCATGATCCCTCTGGTAAGGGTTACCATGCCTTGCAATCAAAAATTGCGATTGGTTCAGGCGAATTACTTGGAAAAGGTCTCTACGGGGGGACCCAGAGCCAGTTGAAGTTTCTCCCGGAAGGGCACACAGACTTTGTCTTTGCGGTGTTTGCGGAGGAGTGGGGATTCGTGGGGGTCGTGGGGCTCCTCGTGCTGTTCTTGGTCTTACTTCTCCTTGCGCTCGACGTGGCAGTGAAGGCTAAGGACGCGCTGGGGGCTTTACTTGCTTCAGGAGTTGTTGCGATGATTGGATTTTGCACGGTCATCAATATCGGCATGACGGTAGGCGTGTTTCCAATCGTCGGCATCCCTCTTCCGTTCATGAGTTATGGCGGTAGTGCCACGGTGACGATGATGGCTGCGTTGGGGTTGTTGCTGAATGTGAAACGGCGACGCCTCACGTTCATGTACTAACCGGCTCGTTCGTACAGGTGTTGACCGGCTGCCTCACCAAGGATTGTGTGGGGGATGGAGCACGAAGGTCTCCATACCTTGAGTGTGTGAGCCTGTCTGTTAGCCAGTAGGACGGTCAAGATTGTGGAGTGAGGGATTACATCATGGGGCAAGAGATTGCCATTAATGTCGCACCGGAAGAAACGCGAGTGGCGGTGATCGACAATGGCGTGTTGATAGAATGTTATGTAGATCGGGCTCGGCAGAAGGACTATGTCGGAAATATCTATAAGGGGCGCGTGGTAAAGGTGCTCCCAGGAATGCAGGCGGCGTTTGTGGATATCGGGACAGAGAAGGCGGCGTTCATGCACGTCTCTGACCTCTCTGCGGACGCGGGTTTTGGCGATACGTTGCTGGATGGGGACGATGATGAGAAGGACGGGGAGGTGCCAGAGCCGCGCCGCGCCAATGCCAAACCGATTGAAGAGTTATTACAGGAAGGGCAAGAGGTCATGGTGCAGATCTCGAAGGGCCCCATCGGGACCAAAGGCCCCAGGGTGACCACGTATGTGTCCCTCCCCGGTCGGTATCTGGTGTATATGCCGCAGGTGGAGCATATCGGGGTCTCTCGGAGAATTGCCAAGGATGAAGAGCGCGCGCGGTTGAAAGAAATTATGCGTCGAATTCGGAAGCCTGGCGGGGGCTATATCGTGCGAACTGTCAGCGAAGGCGTCAAAGAGGAAGACCTTCGGGCCGATGTCGATTTTCTTGATGTGATGTGGCAAGGAGCGGTGAAGAAGGCCGATCAGAAATCTGCGCCGGCGCTCCTGCATACCGACCTCTCCCTCAGTGTTCGTATCGTCCGGGACATGTTTGGCAAAAAAGTCGATCGGCTCATCATCGATTCCCGTGAGGAATACAACGAAATTCGTGAGTTCGTGCATCGGTTTTCTCCCGACCAAATGTCCCGGGTGCAGTTCTATGACAAACATGAGGGCTTGTTTGATCATCTCGGTATCGAAGTCGAGTTGTCGAAAGCGCTCAGTCGAAAGGTCTGGCTCAAGTCAGGTGGGCACATCGTCATCGACCATACGGAGGCGATGACGGTGATCGACGTCAACACCGGCCGCTTTGTTGGGAAACGCGATCAGGAAGAAACCATTCTGCGAAACAACCTCGAGGCGGCTAAGGAAATTGCGTATCAGGTGAAATTGCGTGGGATCGGCGGCATCATTATCATCGATTTTATCGACATGGAGCGAGAAAAAAATCGCGAGAAGGTGTACCAATCCTTTGTGGATGCGATGGGGAACGATAAAGCGAAAACCCGTATCGGAAGAATTTCCGATCTGGGATTGATCGAATTGTCCCGCGAACGCGTGAGGGAGGATTTTCTGCGCTCGATGTCTGAACCCTGCCGCTATTGTGACGGGCGAGGGTATACCAAGTCGCCCACGTCCGTGGCCTATGAAATCTTCCGTGAGGTACGACGAATTGGGAATCGCGCCGAAGGGCAACAGGTGGTCCTTGGCGTGCATCCGACCGTTGCTGGGCTTCTTTTCGACGAAGAGCACGATGAGGTGGCTCTGCTTGAGCAGCAGTTGCAAGCGAAGATTCTGATCCGCGCTGACCAGACATTGCATCTTGAACAATACGATCTCGTGCTCTTCTAACACCGACGCCAGTTCGGCTGCCAATTTCTAGGCGCACCAGTGCGGGTGTGGCTCGGCAACAGTGCGATGGAGTTCCATCGGGACGAGGGAATGCGCGTGGACAGTCCGGAACGGCTCCGGTCGTGGTTCGAACTCAGGGCGGTGTCGGGGCTTGGCGATACCACGCTCGTCAGGCTGGTGTGCCTGTTGGGGTCCGCTGAACGGGTTCGAGGTGCCGAGTGTGATCGGCTCATCCATGAAGGGCAGGTGGCGCCGGCTCTTGCTAAAGCGATTCGGGTAGGGCCGAGTCCGGAAGAAGGCCGAGCGATTGATCGCGAGATCCTCGCGTTATCTCAATTTTCCGGCACGGTGCTCACTGTACTGGATGACGCGTATCCGGCACAACTAAAGACCATTGCAGACCCCCCGCCCCTGTTGTACTGCACGGGAGCTTCACTCAATAGTCATGGCCCCGCTATTGCCGTCGTCGGCTCACGCCGGGTGAGCCCAGCAGGACGAGCGATCACCGAACGGCTGAGCCGAGAGTTGGCGGGGATGGGGTTTACCATCGTCAGCGGGTTGGCCCGAGGAGTCGATGGTGCGGCGCATCGTGGTGCATTGGCTGGATCGGGCCCCACCGTGGCTGTCTTGGGCTGTGGGGTTGATCGAACGTATCCACCGGAGCATCGAGATCTTCGTGGCGAGATCGAAGCGCACGGCACGGTACTCACGGAGTGCGCATGGGGAGCCCCTCCCCATGCTTATCACTTCCCCAAACGAAACCGCATCATTAGTGGGCTATCACTTGGTGTGCTGGTCACGGAGGCAACCCTGGAGAGCGGCTCATTGATCACCGCTCGGCTTGCGATGGAACAAGGGCGTGAGGTGTTTGCTGTGCCGGGGTCGATTACGGAGGAAGGCAGTCGTGGTCCCCATAGTCTGATAAAGCAGGGGGCGAAGTTGGTTGAACGGGTTGAAGATGTGCTTGAAGAGCTCATTCCCCAGCTCGATGCGACGATTCGCCAGCATGTGGCGCAACGTCCAGCCTCGTCGGCATCGGGTGGAGCGCCTCTGACGCCGGAAGAGCAGGCGTTGGTGTCCTGGCTCAACGCAGGGCCTACAGCACTTGATTTCATCATTGAGAAGAGCGGGCTCCCTGCGGCTGTTGTTGGCAGCGGAATGATGAGTCTTGAATTGAAGGGTATCGTGAAACAATTACCGGGCCAACTGGTCGTTCGGCTATAATAAACTGCACATTGCAGCTGGCACCGTATTTAATACCGAGGAGTTAAAGGGTCTTCCACTATGGCAAAGTTGTTGGTTATCGTCGAGTCCCCCACGAAGGCTCGCACTATCACGAAGTACTTGGGGCGTGGCTATACGGTGATGGCGTCTGTCGGGCATGTGAAGGATCTCCCGACAAGCAAGCTTGGAGTCGATGTCGACCACGACTTTGAGCCGCAATACGTGACGATCAAAGGCAAGGCGAAAGTACTGGCTGAGATCAAGAAAAAGGCCGAAGCCGCAGACAAGGTCTTTCTTGCCCCGGACCCTGACCGTGAAGGGGAAGCGATTGCCTGGCACCTTGCACAGGAAATCAGCGGCAAATCCAAGAAGAAAAATGAAACCAAGGTGTTTCGCGTGCTGTTCAACGAAATTACGCAATCGGCCGTCAAGCGTGCGTTACAGTCGCCTGGGCAGATCGATATGAATTTGGTCAATGCGCAGCAGGCTCGCCGAGTGCTCGATCGGATCGTCGGGTACCAGGGAAGCCAATTGCTCTGGACCAAGGTTCGTCGTGGACTGAGCATGGGACGAGTCCAATCGGTGGCGATGCGGTTGATTTGTGAGCGTGAGCAGGAGCGCGAAGCCTTTCGCCAGGAAGAGTATTGGTCTGTGACGGTGGTGCTCTCCGGGGCTAACCCACCTGCCTTCGAAGCGAAGTTGCACAGTATGAACGGGCAAGACGCGTCGATTGCTACGGGGACCGAGGCGCAGCGTGTGGTCGATGCCATTCAGGGAAAAGACTTTGTCGTTGAATCAATCGAACGGAAAGAGAAGAAACGGAATCCTGTCGCGCCCTTCATCACCAGTCGGCTCCAACAGGAGGCGTCGCGCAAGCTGCATTTCTCGCCGAAAAAAACCATGGCCTTGGCGCAGCAGCTCTATGAAGGCATCGAAATTGGGGCGGAAGGGCAGACCGGTCTCATTACCTATATGAGAACGGACTCCCCGCGCATTTCCAACGAGGCAATGATGGAAGCGCGTCAGGTGATTCAGGAGCGATTTGGTGCCGAGTATTTACCCGCCACGCCGAACGTCTACAAAACGCAGAAAGCGGCGCAAGAAGCACACGAAGCCATTCGTCCTACATCAGCCGCGCGCGATCCGGACTCTCTCAGGCAGTACTTAGAGCCAGATGTCTATAAGTTATACCAACTGGTCTGGAATCGATTCATCGCTTCGCAGATGGTGCCCGCTATCCTCGACGTCACTCGCGTGGAGTCGAGTCCTGTTCAGATAAAAGACAAATTTCTCTTTCGTTCGACTGGCACCGTCGTGAAGTTCCCCGGACATACCATTGTGTACATGGAGGGGATCGACAAGGAGTTGTTTGCGCAGAAACAAAAAAACGAGCAGGAGATCGAGGACGAGGCCGAACGCCAACTGCCTGTGCTCCACGAGGGAGAGCCATTGCAGCTCGTGTCTCAGGAGGGACAGACTGTCCCAGGTGTGCTCTCAAAGCAGCACTTCACCCAGCCGCCACCGCGCTATAACGAAGCCTTGTTGATCAAGGAATTGGAAGAGAAAGGCATCGGCCGACCGTCGACCTATGCCAGCATCACCTCGACGATTCAGGATCGCAAATATGCGGAGAAGATAGAGGGGCGATTTGCTCCGACCGAAACAGGACGGACCGTACACGATTTTCTGATGAAGGGGTTTCCAGACCTCATTAATGTCGACTTCACGTCGCACATGGAAGAACAATTGGATGAAGTGGAAGAGGGCACCAAGCCGTGGGTGACGGCGGTCCGGGAGTTTTTTGGGCCCTTCAGTATGGATCTGGAAAAGGCCAAAACAATTCCTGGCCCCAAAGACACGGTGGAGCCTCCGACTGATGTTCCGTGTGAGAAGTGTGGCCGGATGATGGAAATTAAATGGGGGCGTAACGGCAAGTTCCTCGCCTGCCCAGCATACAAGGAAGATCCTCCGTGTCGGAATACCCAAAACTTTGAGAAACTGCCAGACGGAACGATCAAGATCGTTCCCAAGTTGGAGATGACAACGGACGAGAAGTGCGAGAAGTGTAGCAGTCCGATGGTGGTAAAGACCGGGCGGTTTGGCAAGTTTCTCGCCTGCTCAGCGTATCCCACCTGTAAAACCACCAAACCGATTCCCTTGGGAGTCAAATGCCCGCAGCCAGATTGCGGAGGGGACCTTGTTCAGAAGCGGACCAAAAAGGGGCGGTCATTTTTCTCGTGTAGCAAGTATCCCACCTGTGAGTTTGCGGTCTGGGACCGGCCGATCAACAAGCCTTGCCCTCAATGTGCAGCGCCGTTTCTGGTGGAAAAGGTGTCCAAACAAGCCGGACGACGTGTTCAGTGTTTCAAAGAAGAGTGCGGATATCAGGATGCCGGCTAAGCGGACGGTTCTCGCAGCAAGCTTTTCCCTACACGACCCATTCGGCAAGTTTCCTGATTGCACTCTCCTCCTTTGCCCAGAATAGTCGGCATTGGGTGTAAGGAACTGTCTTTCTTGAATGCCTGTCATGGCGGCATATTGGATCTTTAGCAGAGAGTGAGGACCAACTATACGTACTTACACCATTGACGATGGTGGAGGAAGAGAGGATAATAAACTGAAAATTGGAAAGAAGAGTGTAGACCTGAGTGTTGGTGTTCCAAGCAGGGATTTTACGTGACACCGGGGAAAGGAGGCCATTATGAAAGCTAAAGAAGGGATCATCGATCTTTTGAATAAGATCCTGACCATGGATTTGACCGCGGTCAATCAATATTTTGTGCACAGCAAAATGTGTAAGAATTGGGGCTATGAGCGCTTGTGCCACAAGGTGCGTGAGCGGAGTTTTGACGAGATGAAGGATGCGGAAGCCCTGATTGATCACATCCTCTACCTGGAAGGGGTTCCCAACATGCAGCGGTTAGGCACTGTGCAGGTTGGGGAGAACGTTCAGGAGCAATTCAAGCTGGATTTGAAAGCCGAGCAGGAAATGGTGCATGTATTGTCAGACGGTGTCGTCCTCTGCAACAAGGTGAGCGACTTCACTACCCGGCATATGCTGGAGGATATGGTGAAAGATTCTGACGAGCACATCGACTGGATTGAAACGCAGTTAGAGACGATCAAGCAGGTGGGTTTAGAAAACTACCTCAGTCAGCAAATCAAAAAAGAATCCTAATTGCTTTCTCATCGGAGGGGCGAGCGTGTCGTCCCTCCGATGCAGTTGCCAGCTCCACCTCGTACCCCACATTCTGTTTCGTCCTTTCTATCGCGGTTGGGAGAGGGATGATCCTTTCCTGGTCTTGCCAAGATCTCGGTGCAATGCGGTTTGGGTGATGGCGAATCGACAGGTTCCACAGGCCCAGAACGCACCAGTCGAAATCAGGCTGTGCGCCATGCAGCGTGGGCATTGAAGGATTTTCACGCGGCACCTCCCAGACGTAACTTATGGTCATCTTCACGCGAGCCGTTCGCTGATAAGGCGAAGGTCCATGACCGACGTTGAGGATCCGCGCTCGTCAGAAGTGTGTACAGAAATGTGGCGATACGCTCGTGAATGCAGGAATGGGTAATGGAATAGGCCAATATGCCTTCCGGGTTGATGAGGTAAGAACGCCATCGAGGGCGAGAGATACCGGCTTCGAGACCAAACAGACGATGGATTTGGCCGAAGAGGTCGACAATGATTGGGGTGGAACTGGCGTGAGCGCTGTCCGGTCTGGGATAGAAAAAGAAGTTGTCGGTCGGTTCTAACACCAGCCCCTCTACAATGGACGCGTCAGGAACAGAGGGCTCGCGTCGCCAGATCTGCTCACGGGAATAGGGAAGGTGAGGGAAATGCAGGATACACCATCGGCCAATCAACGTGGCGGATTCAATAACCGTCATGCCGTGGTTGCTCCAGACGGGGAAGGACAGGTTGGGGAAGTGGTCGCCAATCGTCAGCATCGCAGACTCCTTTCTGGTTGAGCTTCTGTTGATCTCTGGACGTGGAAGTCACCATCTGGCTTCACTGTACGATCCCGCGGGAACGCGATAATGAGGGGCAGGGGGGCCAGGAGGAAATAGGCGCCCTGTCCGAGTGGGAGGGGAAAGAATCCCCGCCTGAACCTGTTCACGCTGGCGCCGGTATTGATGCGCATGGTGTTAGACCGAGCGATCGGCATCGGAGGCCTCCCCGATAAGGGTGCGACGACGGGAGTCGGTTTGCTGCTCTTCATGCCATGATCGACAAAATAGCTCGACTAAGCGGGGGTCGAACATGGCGCCGGCGCTGAGACTCAGGATGCGAAGCGCTGTGCGGTTGTCCGCGATGGGTTGCGAGGGGCGCACGATGGTGTAGGCATCGAAAGCATCGGCAATCGCCAGAATCCTGGATCCAAGGGGGATGAATTCGCCTTGGATCCCGTACGGGTAGCCGGCGCCATCCCATCGTTCATGATGATGGGCGATCAAGATGGCGGCTTGCTGAAGAAACGGAACCTGCTCAACCATTCGTGCTCCCGCTCGTGGATGCGACTGCAGCAGTCGAAATTCGTCTGGGCGTAATCCCTCTGTGGTTTGCAGCACACTTGGGGGGATCGTGAGGAGCCCGAGGTCATGGAAGATGCCGGCCCAGGACAGATCCTGGAGCGATTTACGGGGTAGCCCGCAGAGGCGGCCAAGTTTGACCGACAGCCGCGCGGTTCGAACCCCGTGTCCACGCCGCTCGGGACATTGGTTTTCCACTACTTTGGCGAGGCCATACAGGTCTTCCAGCGTGACACGATACGGTAATGGCACATAGGCATCATCCATGGTGTGGGCTCCTTTCTAAGAAACGATGAAACAACTGCGCCCAAGCCGCAGGATTGCGACTTGGGCGCTGGACGTACTGTCTCTGGCCGAATCTGTGACGGTCTGCTCAGGTGTCAAGAGTCGGATCCTCCTCTGGCCGACAAGGGTTGTTTCTGAATCCATCTCTCGTACAGGGGCAACGCGAACATGACCAGACACGTCGATATCGTGAAGACGAAAATGGGGGAGGCAGAGTCGATCGGCCTGGGCGGAGCGAGGTCGAGTCGAATGGGAGGGGGGCAGGGCACCCCAGGAGGATGAAAGTGCCCTGCCCTCTGGAGTGGGGCGGCAGCCCCACGCCAGAGGCGGTGAGTCCGACGATGCGTGGTCGATTGATTGCTCAGTCAGGAACATCTAGTCGTAGTCCTCATCCACTGATTAGTGAACTTCGACCGTGATGCCAATACGAAAGGTCATCCTCTGGCCTCCCGATACGTGGGGGATGACGACTGACACTTGGGTCTTTGGCCGATGCGAAATTGACACAGGAGGGTTACAAGCTGTGGGTCGTACAAGGTCCCTGCGCCATGACGCAGGATACCGAACACTGTTTCTGCATCGGGGCGAGGATGCTCGGGGGATTCGATTTGCCAGGCATCGCAGGCGTCTGCAAGAGCCAGAATTCGTGCCCCGAGTGGGATCATGTGTTCCCGAAGGCCGAAGGGATAGCCCGTTCCATCCCAATGCTCATGGTGATGGGCGATGAGGATGGACGCAGCGTGCAGCCACGGCACTTGTTCGACGATGCGAGCACCGAATCGTGGGTGAGACTGCACCTGCCGATATTCCTCGGGAGTGAGTTCCTGGCTGGCCATGACCAGCTCAGACGGTATGGTCACCAGTCCAAGGTCGTGGAAAAGACCCGCCCAATGGAGGTCTTGGAGTTGTGTCTCAGGCAACCCAAGTCGGCGTCCAAGTCGCACCACAGAACCAGCTGTTCGTATGCCATGGCCTCGTCGTTCGGGGCACCGGCTCTCGACGGATGCGTGCAGGTGGAAGAGGTGTTCAAGCGTGACGATGCAAGGGACCGGTAGGAGTGGTGTAGGGGCAGTGTTCATCGAATGTTCTCCTCTGAAAAAGATAAGAGCCCAAGTCCGCTCTGGCGGGCTTGGGCTCTGGACGGGAGGTCTCTGGCCGAAGGGGCTATGGCGCGTGCAATGGTCTAGGTATCGGGGTTTCCTCTGGCCAATAACGGCTGTTTCTCTATCCACATCTCATACATGGGTAATGCAAACATGACGAGGAACGTCGCCATCATCAAGAGATCACCGGTTAGCATGGTCATGACAAAGATAGGGGACACATAACTAATGAGCCAGGGCGAGACGAGGTCGAGGCACACTCCCGCAAATGAGGCCCAGGTAATCACGACTTTTAACGTATTGCTGGCGCTGGTCAGGTACAAGACGTGCACCAAGATCATAAAGACCGCCGGCATCGTAAAGAGATGGAAATGCGTGACTTCCGCCAGTTCCCGAAACGACATCGGTTCGCCGAATGTGGCGTCTGATCCACGATAATGATCCGCAATCCCTTGTGGCGAGAGACTGGTCATACTGTGTGCCCAGAAGAACGAGAACAAAAATCCCACCAAAGTTAATACGAGAAATTGTGTGTACAGCAACCGAATATGCCGGTCGGTGTCCCGCAAACGAAATCGAGCGTTGAAATTGCGCATGGGGGCTTGGGTACTCCGCGTCAGTTGGCAAACAACGAGCTCAGAAAGCCCTTTTCGCGCCGCTGCATCACGACGGAGTCGCTGCCGAGCCCCGCTGGTTTCAGGTAGAACTCGTCGATCAAGACCAGCACCCGTTTGACTCCCGCGCTCATGGAGCGGACCGACATGGTGGCGCCGCTGATATTGATGATGTCTTTGTTGATTCGAATCGGGTCAGAAACCGTTCTGCCATCGTATTGAGAGTTGAAACGTTTCCGTCCCACCTCGCTGCCTTTGGCGTCGCGAAACACGAGGAGTTCCACATCGGTACAGGTTCCCTTGGCATCCACTCCGACCATATAGGTCATGGCTTTGTATTTGCCGATGGTATTGTGGATCATCGCATAGCCGTCGATCTTGTCGCCGGTCTGACCGATGTAGACTTCAAACGAGTCTTCGGGAAATTTCCAGCCGATCCGCTGCTCGATCAATTCTTTCTTCTGACCTGTTAGCCGGATGAGTTCCTTGCGCACGCTCTGCGATTTCGGCAGCATGACCTTGACGGCGTCTTCTTCCGACAGAAACTCTTCGGACTTGAAGTCGTCGTCTTTGAGATATCGTTTCAGCTCGCTATCCCACACACGTTCCTCGCTCCACGCGAGATCCACGACCGTGCCGGTGAGCATGGTCGTGATTGCGATTGCGGCAATCCCCAGATAGATTAGGCGGTGTGACATCCTCGCTCCTTCAGTTTGGTATCCAGTCGTTTCATCAACGAGGTCATCGCCTCTTCGGATGGTTCCGACGGTACCCATCCGAACAAGCGAGAACCTCCACGAAAGGCCCAGCGTTCCCGCTCTTCGATAAAGCTGACCTTGGTGACGTCATCGACCCGCTTCACGGTCAGAATGATTCTCGACCGATCTTTGCCCCCTCCCACTTCTCGTTGCAGCGCTCCAAAGGAGCGCCCCGGCATCTGAATTTCCAGCCACGACGTTTCGATTAGGCCGCGATCTTTGTCTTGCACGGTTACAGAGCGATCATTCACGGTGTCGAGTGTGGCTTCCCAGGCCATTTCGTATGTGCAGACGGCATAGCGCTCTTGCATCCCACCCATTGAGGCACAGGAACTCATGACGCTTGCTATGAAACAGAGGCTGAGTCGAACTCGATGCGATGCCATAACTGATGATCCTCATTGTCGCCCACTCCCCACATTGGTGCGGGGAGTGGGCGACAGATTCATTAGAAATACGTCGCCGCTTGAATCAAGAACCCGTTCCCATTCATCGGGTTACTGGCGCCGGCATTGTCGCCGCCTGGGACCAGGCCCTTGGCATTTTGTTGAGTGTTAAACTGCCAGTCGAACTTGATGACGGTGTCTTCAATCGGTCTAAAGTTGATGCCAAGTGTCAATCGCTCTAATTCCCGTCGATTCCCCACCGTATTGGTGGCGGTTTTGGTGCGATTATCGGTATCGGTATCCACTCGTTCCCAGCGTACAACCGCCGTGAAGGTCGAGGCATCTGAGAAATGGCTTGGAGCCCATTTCTTCAGGAACTCTGGCATGAAGTGATAGTTCCCCTGGATATAGTAGCCCTGCATGCCGGCCGGTCCGATGGAGTTGCCGGCAACCCCAGTCGCGTTGTTATTGCTGATTCTGGACCAGGCAGACTCTCCAATAATTTCGAATGGTCCGCGCTGGAGAGTCCAGTCGAGTGCGAATAAGCTGATGCGCCCGGCCCCGACTGCCCCAGCTGACGGTTTGTATTGACCATGATAACCGGATCCAGCGATTTCGATGCCCAGTATCGGGCTGAAGGCGACGCGCCCGACAACGGCCTTGTTATCGTCACGGTCCCGGGAGACGCTCCCACGGGCACCTCGCACTCCCGCGTCGGTGATTGCGCCGGCGGTTTGACTCATACCATTTACGGCGTAGACTTCGTAGTCCAGTTTTGATCGGGAAGACGGATAGAGCGTCCCGTAAATTCCTGCCCCTGCTTCAAACCAGGTGCTGGGGATGACAATTCTCGAGACCATCGGTCGATCGACGAGATCGTTGAGCGGAGAGTCGTGCAGTAAGTTGAACTTGCCCACCGGCATCAGGAGGATACCGGCACGGATGTTGAGGGCCTCGTTGACCAGGTAGTCTATTTGTGCAAACTCAATCTGCATGGTGCCGTCAGAGGGAGTACCCTGCGGAGCATTTGGTCCTCCGCGTTCGAACTCAAGTTCCGCTGCGAACTTGATATGGTCGGTGATATCCGCATAGATAAAGGGCACCAACCGTTGTTGACCGAAAGAATTGCGACTGGGGTTGTCCAGGTTCTGACGAGAGAGATTGTTGTACATGACGTCAACGTAACCACCGACCGTCGCTTTCGGCGCACTCAAGAAGGGTTTCGCGTAGATCAGTTTTCCTGACCCGGTTGAGCCGAATCCCAACGGGATTTTCTCCTCGCCCTGCCGCTCAACCCGGATATCGGTGATGGCTCCGGTCGGGGCGGGGTACTGAACGGCACCCGGCTGACTCTCTTTCTTTTCCATGGCTCGTTCCATGGGACTTTCGCGTCGCTCATGTTCCTGCATTTTCTTGTTCACTGCCTCGTCGACGAGCTTCTTGATGTCCTCCGGGGTCATGTTTTCCGCCAAAGCCGGCATGATCGGCAAACTGGCGATGACGAGAGCCCCGAGGATTGACCGGATCTTCATCGGTATCCTCCACGGTGAGTAAGAGTTGCGGTCTGACTCGGGACTCAATGGTCTCTGGCCTTCTTGAAGAAATGAATCGTCTGCACAAAGAAACTGTGTGACGATGCTTTGAATGCCTCCTTTCGTGACACGAATCATGATGCAACTGGGCCCCATCCTTCGATTGAAGCGAAGGGGATGACAATAATGCGTTTGCAGCGCTTGCACTTGAGCTCCAACCCTTGTCCGCGCACCTTGGCGATCAGTTGACCGCATTCGCACCGCGTCTCATCGCCGCAAATTTGGGGATTGTCGAACGTGCTTGGTTTCATACCCTGATCTATCTCCCATTGGTGGGCGCTCAGTCGGCACTCAATGAGATGTAAATGAAATTGAGAACGATTATTAATATCTAAATGGGTGCCGATTTGTCAAGAAAGAAAATAAGAAGTTGTTGTGAAAGGTGGGGCAGCGAGGTCGGAGCTGTTGAGGGTTCAGTGACTTTCGGATTTCCTCGACAATCGATTTGTGTAAAAAATTGACTTATAAAACAATGATTTGTTGTGGTTGCCGATGGTGCCATGTGTATGGAGTTTGACGCAGAATTTTGGCAGCCTTGTGGCATCCAAAGCCAACAGGATTTAGAGCCGAGAATAGTTGCCACATGTGGCGTATTCCCTGGCCACCTATTGGTTCACAGTGCCTCAGTGAGGCGCGCCTGCGTCCATTCTGCGGGGTATACTGGACAGACCTTACAGGTAATCCCTACCGAATGATAACGCCGTAAGGCGTTATGGAGGTCAGGTCGGGAAATGCAGGCTGCTGATGCGAGGCCGATCGGTAATGTTTATAATCAGTGCCTGGCGATATTCTCGCTTTGGGAACATCGGTCTTAACTGACACTTCTTGTTTGGTCTTGGTCTCTTATGGCTCGGTTCATCCCCACACTCGTATTTGGCATCTTGGCCTGGATCAACATCTCCGGCTGTGCGGCCTTCCCTACGGATTCCACTCCGATCCTTGCCAGGCGCGCCCAGATGCACATGGGCACGGTCGTAACCCTCATCGTTGTGGCTCCCTCAGAGACCCTCGCTCAGGCGGCTCTGGCAGCTGGTTTTTTTGAAATCCATCGTCTCGAAACATTACTGAGTACCTGGATTCCAACCAGTGAACTGTCCCGTGTGAATCAGGCGGCTGGGCTTCAACCCGTGTCTGTCAGCCCTGAGACAATGCAGGTGCTCACTCGATCATTGGAGATGGCACGTCTGACGGAGGGGGGATTTAATATCGCCGTTGGCCCGGCCGTGTCGGCCTGGAATGTCACGGAATCCACGAGAATTCCATCCGCCGAGGAACTCGAAGGACTGAAGCCGCTCACCGATTTGTCTCACGTCATCCTGGATGAAACTCGAGGAACCGTGTGGATTACCCGGCCGGGTATGCGGCTGGATGTGGGAGGGATTGGCAAAGGCTTCGCGGCCGATTTAGCTGTCGAGAAGATGCGGAAGGCTGGTGCGGTGGCTGGTGTCGCGGCGTTATCCGGGGATATCAAAACATTCGGGCGGTTGCCGGAAGCCGCGCGGTTCCAGTTCGGTATTCAGCATCCTCGACGGGAGGGGGTCTTACTGGGTCGCCTGGAGTTAGACAACGAGGCCATTTCCACTGCTGGCGACTACGAACGCTTTTTCGAGCGGGATGGGGTTCGGTATCATCATATTCTCGATCCCCAGACGTTACAGCCGGCCCGAGGCTGTCAGAGTGTCACCATTGTGGCCAAAGACGGTGTCGTGGCAGATGGGCTCGATACGGGCATCTTTGTGATGGGGCCGGAAAAGGGCATGGCGTTGATTGAGCAATTGCCGGATGTCGAAGGCGTCATTGTAGATGCGGCAGGGCAGGTCTGGGTGTCGTCTGGCTTGAAGGATCGGTTCCAGCCTATAGCGATTCCCTGATCGTCTATTTGAACTGCACTTTCTTCACGCCTACTGCGGGAATCTCTACTTCGTTTTCTCCAAAGTCGGCAACCAGTCCACGGAAGTTTCCGGCTATCGCCAGCGTGAACTCGCCGGTTTTGCCGGAAGCGAGTGTCACGGTCAGAATAGGAAGTCCCTTGTCCGTCCCAGGCTTGAGCTCGATCTGTTTGATGGTCTCGAACTTGACATTGACTGTCGCATTGCCACGTTTGACCGGGACATGCCGCAGTTCGTGTGGGACGAAGGCCGTCTCGCTGACTTTTTCTTCCCAATAAAACACCAGGTTTTTCACCTCGATGTCGACTCCCGAGCTATCCGTGAGTGTGGCGTTATACGATTTCTCGGTTTTCCCTTGGGCTGCGGCGATCTCGATGGTCCCTGTAGGCAAGACCAACAACAGTATAAGCCACACACACAAGAACGGGGTTTGAGCTCGAAGCCGGTTGTTCATAGGGTCACCCTTCTTGAAGGAGCATTGCGGAACCTGGCACTTGGGTTCAGTCCAGCGTATAGGAGATCGGGACTTTGACGGCTTTCTCTTTGGCTCCCAAGGGACGACTGAGGTGGAAGGGGGACAACTTGGCGACCAGATCCAAGGCATTTTGGTCGATGAGTTCGGAGCCTGAACTTGTTGCAATGGTGGGGTTGGCCAGCGTGCCGTCTTCCTGAATCCAGACTTTGACGACGACTTTTCCCTTGAGGTCGTGCAGCCTGGCATCCGCCGGATACTCCTTCCGTGCGCGCGCAATGGTGTGCGACAGGTCTTCGATCAGCCAGGTGTAGTCCGGCTTTCCGGTTGACGGCGGTGCGGATGTCGCGATGCTTTTAGGCGTAGAGGCGGTGAGAATGTCTCCCGCTGGGGCTGTGGCGCTGGCGTTCGGCGTTGGATTGGTCTGGATCGGTGGTGCCGCAGCGGTACTCTCAGCCGGCGCATGATCGGTGATGTGCTGTGTGCTCAGGTGTTGCATGACCGGCGCGGTCTCCTGACGCTCTTCTGCCGGTCGTGTGGGAATGGCGGTCATGTGTTGGGTGGGGGCGACGGTCGAGCGGATCGCTGGAGCCATAGGCTGAGCAGGAGACTCCCCTCGTTCAACGGGGGCGGTCTGGTGAACGGGGGCCTCCATCACTGGCGCGGTCTTTTTCTGGACCGCAGCAGAAAGCGGCGTCATGGGTGACGCAGGAGGAGCCAGGGCTTCCTGGGGGTGTGCGAGCACTGGCGCAGGCTGAGGGGGTGCGGATGCGGAGGTGACGACCGGAGTGACGGTCTCCATCTTCCGTTCGACCACCGCTTGTTTGGTGACAACCGGTTCAGACCTGGTCTGTGGTTGCGGTTGAACCATTTGGGGTGTCGGTATGGCTCCAACCGGGGTCGCGTTAACCTGCGTGGGGGCAGGCGGGGTTCGCTTCAATGGAGGGGTTTGCGGTGTTGGCATAGATTCCGCCTGGGCCGGCGTTGGGGAGGAAACCTCGCGGATCTCTGAGACATCAATCCGAATTGGGATGGGGGGTGTCGGCATCCGGAGGCTGGAGGTGACGCCCATGGCGACGACAATCGCGAGGGCATGCAAGACGGCCGAGGCCATCCATGCAGGAATCTGGCGATGGAGATCTATCCTGGATGAGAGGGTCAGAGCCGAATTCACGATTTGACGACCTCAAGGCTCACTCGCGGAAAGCCCAATCCGCGCACTTCGTCGACGACTTCGACGAATCGTTCCAGCACGGTGACTTTGTCCGCTCTCACCACCACGAGGGAGTCACGGTTCTTGGTGCTCAAGGCGCTCTTGAGCTCAGGTCGTTGGATGGGCTGATCGTTCAAAAACAATTGTCCGGCCGCGGTCAGCGTCAAGACGATGGGCGTATCCTGGCGGTCGCTCGCTCCGGTGGATTTGGCTAAGTCGACGGGGATTTGTCCCGTCGTGATAAAGGAGGCCGTCGTCAGCACGATCACCAGCAACACCAACATCACGTCGACCAAGGGAATCACGTTGATTTGATCGATGTCACGCTCCATGGCGGGCCTTATACACGGAAACCAGTTCGGCAACGCGTCGGCGCAAGACATTGTTCATCACGACACAAGGGATCGCCACGACCAATCCCATGGCGGTGGCTTTCAGGGCGAGACTCAGCCCGATCATGATGGTGCTCACCGCCATGGTGCCGGATGTTCCCATTGTATGAAAGGTCAGCATAATGCCCAGCACGGTTCCCAGGAGACCGATGTAGGGAGCGTTCGCGGCCACCGTGCCGATGACCACCAGTCGTTTAGTCAGGGTGATTTCGCACTCTTGGAGCGTGGGGAATTGCAACACGTCGATGCGCCGGTAATACATCCACCGCTCAATGGCGACGGCCACCGACCAGAGACTTAAGACCAACAGCAGCCCAATCACGCCATAATCGACGGTGTCTTTTAAGGCTTCCATTGCGTGAGATCCTTTGCGGCCCTGCTAGCCAGTGAATTGCCAATCATTGTCTCTATCATAATCATAAATAGCCTCGGCGATAAAGGGGGACGACGTGCTTCAGGGTTCGTTCGTGCCGGTTGGAGGAGGTTGGACCAGGCGTTTCTCAAAGAGCACCGTATGGGAGGCCAGGACCCGCACCTGGACCGTGGTGCCGATGGGATAGATGCTGGTCGAGGATTCAGTGCTATGCACCGGACGCCCGGACGGGAGTTGGATGCGGTAATAGTTTTCCGATCCTCGGAATTGTCGCGACACAATACGGCCAAGGCCCTCTTTGGACGGCATGATATGCACATCGTCTGGCCGGATCAATACGACCACCTGCATGCCGACAGGGTAGTCGCCCTCATTAGGAAATGTGCCCAGTTCCGTGAGGACGGTTCCGTTCTGGACCGTGCCGGGAATGAAATCGGCCTGACCGACAAAGTCCGCGACAAATGGCGAACTGGGCGTGTGGTAGATCGCTTCAGGCGTGTCAACTTGCTCCACTCGCCCCTGGTTCAACACCGCGATGCGATCTGCCATCGCGAAGGCTTCCTCATGATCGTGGGTCACCAGCACCGCGGTCATATGTGTTTCGCGAAGGAGCCTCCGCAGGTCCTCACGCATTTTGCCACGCATGTCAGGGTCGAGGTTGCTGAAGGGTTCATCCAGTAACAGGAGTACCGGTTTTTGGGCCAAGGCCCTAGCCAAGGCCACGCGTTGTTGTTGGCCGCCGGAGAGTTCGTGGGGATAGCGGCGGTCTAGTCCAGTCAAGCCGGTCAATTGGAGCAAACGGTCGGCTTCCGCTCGTTGCGCCTCGCGGGTCAGATGGTTCAATCCGAAGGTAATGTTCTCCATCACGCGGAGATGGGGGAACAGCGCGTACTCTTGGAACACCATGCCGATGTGGCGCTCTTCTGTGGGAACGAATGCGGTCGGTGAGGAAACCAGGCGATCTCCCAACACAATCTCTCCGTTGATCACGGGTTCGAATCCGGCAATGGCGCGCAGCGTCGTGGTTTTGCCGCAGCCTGATGGGCCTAAGAGGCATAGGATCTCTCCTTCCAAGACGCAGAGCGAAATATCCACAATGGCTGGGCGTCCCGTTTCGTAGGCGCAGGAGACTTTACGCAACTCCAGTATGGGCGTGCGTCGAGGGCTGGCCTGGTCCTGTGTCGTCGAGGAGTCGCCCCTCATTGCCGTTGATCTCTCAATCTGGGATTCAGCCACAGGGGTGTCCTTCATCAGGCCGCACGCCAATCCTTCGAAACCAACAGCAGAAGAGCGGGGATGGTCATCAGGACGATTAAGACGGCTGCCGGAGCCGCCGCTTGAAAATATTCCTCGCTCGCTTCCAGCCAGACGCGAACAGCAAGCGTATCAAATCCAACCGGCCGAAGCAGCAGGGTCGCGGGTAGTTCTTTCATACATTGGAGAAACATGAGAATCCAGCCGGCGACGAGGCCATGACGAATCAAGGGAAGGGTGACCCTTCGGAGGGTCCCCAGTGTGGTGAATCCGAGGCAACGGGCCGATTCTTCCAGATTGGGGGTCACTTGCTGAAGGGCCGGTTCCATGGTTTGCAGCCCTGACGGGAGAAAATGCACGACATAGGCGACGATCAGCACGAGGCTCGATCCATACCAAAACGGGGCGACGGCGGATACGAGCACCAATATGGCCAGTGCTGCCACCGGACCTGGTAGCACATATCCGGTTAAGGCGGCTTGGAGCGTCGCTTGATGGAGGTGAGACGGCCACCGGGTGGCGAGGTAGACCAAGGGAATGCCGAGCAGAACCCCAATGGTAGCCGCTAGGCTGGATAAGAAGGCGCTGTTCCAGACGTATCCGAAAAAGCGACTATCGAGCATGCCTTGCGCGAGTGCGTCCCCACTCCAGGTGAGCAGCAAATATAATGGTCCCCCGAACGACACGAAAAAGATCGCTCCCAGATAGAGCGAAATCCCGCCTGTTTTGAGCGGACCGCAGGCGCTGCGCGATGGGGAGCGAAATCGTCCTGTTGTCTGGTAATAGCGACTTTGCTGACGGAACCAGCGTTCGCCAAAGAGGAAGAGTAAGGCAAAGCCCACGAGCAACAGGCTGAGAATGCTGGCAGCGGTCGGATCCGATCGCCCCGTCATTTGTTGATAGACGGCATAGGTAAAAGTCTGGTACCGCAACAAAGAGACGGCGCCAAAGTCTGAGACCACGTATAAAATCACCAATGAGAGCCCCGCAACGATGGCCGGTCTGATCAACGGGAGCGTGACGCGGGAGAAGGTTCCCCAGCGAGAGATACCACAGGCCTTGGCGACCTCGTCATAGGAGGCGTTGTAGCTGAGGAGCGCTCCCCGAGTGAGCAGGTACACAAAAGGAAAGGTGTCTAAGACCATCACGAGGACCGCCCCTTCGAAACCGGCGGGGGAGGGGAGATATGAGTTCGCACCGGCTAGGATTTGCCAGAGGCGTTCTGCCGGTCCGCCTCGGCCCAGCACGTAGGAATAGACGTAGGCGAGCACATAGGTCGGTAAGGCCAAAGGAAGGACTAGGGCCCATTCCCAGATGCGCCGTCCCACAAACTCGTAGCGCGTCACCAGCCAGGCCGTTGAAATGCCGAGCACGAGCGTCCCCACCGCTGTGCCCACCGCCAGCGCGGTGGTGTTCCACAGCAGCTCAGGGATGCGGGTCTGCCATAGACGTGTCCAAATCATGCCGTCGGCGGTCAGAGCCTTGAAGCCGATGAAGGCGAGCGGAAGACAGAGAAGCCCACCGACGACAAAGGCTAGGAGCGACAGCGCTAGAGGGACGGGTGTGCGAGATGAGGTGATCATGGAGGTGAGGGGTTGTGTGTCTTGTCTGGTGGTCTCAGTTCATCTGAATCGTTAGCGGAGTCCTGCCTGCTCAATGAGGGTCATGGCTGGTTCCCGGAGTTCACCCAACTTGGTCAAGGGGACTGAGGTCACGCGGAACGAATCTCTGGCCGGCAATGCTGGGTCAGCAGCTACCTGCGGGTGCAGAGGAAACTCCTTGTCGAGATCGGCGAAGAGTTTCTGCCCTTCCGGCGAGATCAAAAATTCAATCAACCGTCTCGCGTCATCCAGATGTTTGGTGGATTTAATGATGCCGATGCCCGTCGTATTCATGATACTGCCCATGCCGCCAGGGTGCTGATCCAGCAGCAACGGGGCGATGGGGGCTGTCGGCTGCGTCGCCAAGTAGCGGTAGATATAATAGTGATTGACGATCCCGAACGTAAGTTGCCCTTTCGCCACTGCCTCCACAATCTGCGAGCTTTTCTGGAAGACATTCGTCCCGGCATTGGCTTTGAGTCCCTGCAAAAAGTGCAGGGTCCGGTCGTTACCCTGGGAGACTTGCAGCACCGACACGCCGGCCTGGAGATATTCACTGCCGGCATGGGGAATAGCAATTTTGCCTTTCCAGCGTGGGTCGGCCAAATCCAGCAGAGAGTGCAGATCGTCTGGTTTCGCGAGGGTGGTGTTGTACACCACCACCCAGAGGCGGCCGGACAAGCCGATCCACGAATTATCCTGGGCGCGATACGCCGCGGGGATGCTGGCTTCGAGCAGCTTGGACTCGAAGGGCCGCAGTAAGCCCAGGGTGCGCGCCCGCTCCAGGCTTCCGGCATCATTGGTTAAAAAGAGGTCGGCAGGGGTGCGGTCCGCTTCGGCTTGAAGACGATTGACCAACTCCGTGGGACCAGAGGACAACAAATCGATCTGAATCCCGCTTTTGGCTTGGAAGACATCGAGGACCGGCTTGATCAGTTTCTCAGCCCGCCCAGAGTACACCACCAACCGGTCCCCCGCCTGGGCCTCAGACAGCGGGAGGAGAGCTCCACCTTGGACCAGCAATGCCAGGAAGAAGAACCACAGGATGTTGATGGGTCGATGCAAGGGCAGGGGAGGCCTGAGGTTCCAGGTTGGGCTGACGGTGGCAATCCCCTGTCGTTGTGGCATGGATAATCCTTTTGTGGAAATTGAAATTGAGAGGCCTTCTCAAGAAGGTACCAAAAAAATGGTGTGGGATCAATGGCGGCAGTTGGAGCACAGGCCGTAGAGCTCAAGTTTATGGGTCTTAATTGTGAAGCCATTCCGAGTGGCTACTTCTTCTTGGAGCGTCTCGATCTGGCAGTTTTGAAATTCGACAATGGTCCCACAGGAGGTGCAGATCAGGTGATCGTGATGTCCCTTGTGACTGATATTGTCATATTGGGTCTGTGTGCCAAAATGACGCGCCTGGGCTAATCCCGCTTCGCAGAACAGATTGAGGGTGCGGTAAATGGTGGCCAGGCCAATATGCCGGTCTTTTTTTGCCAAGATGCGGTACATCTGCTCAGCGGTAATGTGTTCATTTTTCATGAACATCAGAAGGATGTGCTCCCGTTGTCTGGTGAGTTTCAGCTGGTGCTTCGCGAGGTGGTCTTTGAGGGTGGCAATCTCTGGATGCATTCAAACAGACCTTTGGCTGCATTTCGAATAGACAGGGACCCCATTATTACCCAATCTGCAATCAAAGGGTCAAGGATCCGGCTGGTCTCAGCGAAAAATTGACGATATTCTAGCCACGCAGTTATAGTGCGGCCCCATCAGTAACCAGGCATTGGGCTCGAAAGATGTCGATGGCGGCAATAAGAAAGTAGGGCTGAGCATGCGACAGGCGCATCACCTGACCATTGACCGGACGCTCTTGTTGTATCTGCTGCAACTGGCGGAGCCGCATGGGTTGATGTCGGACGTCAAATTGCAGCAATTGGCGTTCCTCTGTGCGCTACAGATGTTCGACAAGAACGTGCGAGGGTTCAGCTTCGAATTCTATCGATTTGCGTATGGGGCTTTCAGTAAGGATTTAGACAACGATCTGCTCTCGCTTCGTAAAAAAGAACGACTGGAAAATTTCAGCCCGTCGGACAAGGCGGAAGACGCTATCGCGTTGTTGCTCACCGCGTCCACAGGAGTGGATCATAATGAGCAGGTGTTGGACATCCTGCGGGCGGTCACCGCGACCTACGCACCGCAGGACAGCGGGATGATTACCCAATCGGTGGAGGCGGTTGAGCTCAGCACGGCAGACAATCCGTTTTTCAAACTCGCCATTCGGGACATTTCCTTCCATACCACCATCCTCGTGCCCTCACGTATTGAGGTCAAGGGCGCTCTCACGCTGAGTCCTTCTGTGTTGGCCAAGCTCAACACGGCGCTCGGTTATACCTAACAGGATGGTCAAACAGGCCGCCAGGCGGCGTTCTCGCGTCGCGAAGAGACTCCACGTACCGCAAGGGTACGCGTCGTCTCGTCGCTAGCTGCGGCCTTGCTGGACGGCCTGTTTGACCATCTGTTGCCACTTCTCTAGGAATCAGAGCGTGGGCTAAAAAATAAGAACACGAGGATTTCACTAGCCTGCTGGCCCGCATGTCGATGGTTTTTAGGGTCTTTTCGGGGGGACGTGTATTTCGACGAGTTCGGCCTGCTCTAGGCCTTGCTTGACCATGGCAGGAATGTCGAAGGCGCGTTCGATGTGGGTGACCGTTTCGATGTTGGATCGTGTCACTGGGTGGGGTGGGGTGAAGAGGCTGCAGCAGTCCTGATCCGGTTCGATCGAGGTCTCGAAACTGCCGAGTGCTTGCGCTTCTCTCGTAATTTCGATTTTGTCCATGCCGATCAACGGGCGCATGATCGGGAGATGCGCCGCGTGTTCCACCACGGTCAAGTTCTCCGGCGTTTGCGACGCCACCTGCCCGAGGCTTTCCCCAGTCACCAAGGCCCAGCACCCTTCTTTTCTGGCCAGCTCTTCGGCAATCCGCACCATCATGCGACGGTAGAGCACAATGCGGTAGGCCGCCGGCGCACCGACCACAATTTGGCGTTGGAGGTCTCCGAAGGGCACCAGGTAGAGTCGGGAATAGTCTTGTGAGGCCGTCAGTAGCTCGACTAACTCGCGGACTTTTTCTTCCGAGGCGCGGCTGACATACGGCCGTCCGTGGAAATGGACAAAGACCGCGCGGCAGCCACGTTTCATCATCCGCAGGGCGGCGATAGGAGAATCAATGCCCCCTGAAATCAAGCAGGCCACCGTTCCGCTCACCCCCACCGGCAGGCCGCCCGGACCAGGTTCGCGCTCAACCGAGTAGTAGGCGTGGCCCTCAACCAGTTCGAGAGTAATCGTCAATGCGGGACTCTTGAGGCTCACCGGCTTACCGGTTCGTTCATGCACCTGCGCGCCCACTTCCCGTTCCACGTCCATCGAGGTGAAGGGCAGACGCTTTTCGGCCCGCTTGGCGGACACCCGAAAACTGGCGAAGGTCAGGTGTTCCACCGCATGGACCACGGCGTCGTGTAAGGGTTGAAGATTGGGGTCTGTGAGCGGCAGTGGCACCGAATGAGCCAAGAGAACATGCGAGATGCCAAAGACGCGCGCGAGTCGATCTCGGACGGTCGGCCAGGATACCTCCTCGGGCAGCATGACGCGCAGGCGCCCCTGTAAGGTATCCACACGCAGGACGCCGGTCCCTTTCAGGGCGCGGCGAATATTGCCCGTAAGCATGTTCTCGAAGTAGGGTCGGTTGCGGCCCTTCAAGGCCAACTCGTGGTAGTGAACAATGACGCAACGCATGGTTAAGACCGTGAGAGGCGAAGAGTGTGGCGTAATGGGTTGCCCAAAGGAGTGGTTGCGGGTCTGGGGCTACTTAACATTGTGTCGATCCGTTCAACTTGGCCATCAAGGGGTCTCCAGTCATTCTTGGGAATGTAACTGAGGCGGCGGGTGATTGCCAACTGTTCTGTCAGGTGCTTGAGAGAGACCTAAAGGTCTGCGAAGGTGACTCGCCAGGGCCTGGTGGAGTGCCGTGGTGCATGTGTTCATGTTGACGGGTTACCCCTCGCCGGCCTCCAAGAACCGCTCGGCGTCCATTGCGGCCATGCAGCCGGACCCGGCGGCCGTGATGGCTTGGCGATAGCGCGAGTCCTGAACATCTCCGGCGGCAAAGACTCCGGGGACAGTGGTTGCCGTGCTGTGCGTCGTCCGGATATACCCTTTTTCGTCCATGTCGATCTGTCCTGCGAAGAGGCTCGTGTTGGGTCGATGACCGATGGCCACGAAGACTCCGGCACAGGGGTGTTTGCTTACGGTGCCGGTGAGCATATGGCGCACCCGCACGCCGGTGACCAACGTGTCTCCAAGGATGTCCTCGACCACGGTATGCCAGAGAAACGAGATTTTCTCATGCTTCTTGGCGCGGTTCTGCATGATTTTTGAGGCGCGTAAGGTGTCTCGACGGTGAATCACGGTGACCCGTGTAGCAAATTTGGTGAGAAACAGGGCTTCTTCCAATGCGCTGTCGCCACCACCAATCACGACCACCTCTTGACCCCGAAAGAAATAGCCGTCGCAGGTTGCGCAGGTCGACACACCATAGCCGGTCAGCCTGTGCTCGTTCGGAAGTCCCAGCCCAAGCGCCGATGCCCCGGTGGCGAGAATGAGGGCGGGCGTCTGAATGGGTGGGTGCTCGTCGACCGTGATGGTGAAGGGGCGTGCCTGGAGCGAGACCCTCGCCACCTCTTTCCGCAGGAAGATCGTGCCAAAGCGCTCGGCCTGGGTGCGCATCTCCTGCATGAGGGTCGGGCCAAGAATGCCGTCACGGAACCCGGGGTAATTTTCAACTTCGGTCGTGGCCATCAGTTGGCCACCTGCTTGGAGCCCTTCAATGACGAGCGGCGACAGGTTCGCACGAGAGGTGTAGATGGCGGCTGTGAGTCCAGCCGGTCCTGAACCGATGATGACGACGTGGTGCATGCGCAAACTCTAGCACATGCCTCTTTTGTGAAGCCCCTACATACGGGTGAGCTTGCAGCGGTAGTCAAAATCCAGAATGGTCTCTTGATGAGATCCTCGACACCTCGCCATTTTTGATGGTCCCGATCCGCAGCTATATGGCGTCTCCAGAAGTGTGGAACTTGACGATGGAGGTTTAGGTATGATATTGAGAATCGTAATCAAATAAGTCTTGATGTAGAATCTGAGAGTGTGCCGGAGGGAGTTGCCGCTGATCTGTAGTTCGGCTCTCACGCAGAAAATAGTCTAGAAGGCCAGAGTTCCCGCGAGACCAGAGCCCACATCCGCCATTGGCGGATGTGGGCTCTTTTGTTTTTCTGGGTACAGGAAATGAAACATCGATCTGCACACGTTCAGGGGCTGGCTACGAATGCTGAAGGACCAATGTTGAGATGGATGAGCCGTTCTGGACCTATGGAAGACGAAGAGATGGCTGCGGGCAACCTTCCGAACAGTCTTCTGGGACTCAGCCTGTCAATTGTTCTACACGGGCTGATATGTGCGGTGGCACTCGCTCTTGTTGCAGAAGATGTCGAGGTTTCACCGGACTCCCGCAAGAAGCAATTTCGCTGGGAAGTATCCCTTGTCAGTGCGCCGTGGCCAACTCCGGTGGAAACCGATTTTGCTACGACACAACAGTCATCCGAGTCATTCGTTGCTGATGGGGCCTCGCAAATCCTACCGGAGATCCCTCAGGTCGAGACCATGACAGCCGCTACGCTTCATGCTGTACGTCGACCGGACGCGCCTGCCAGGGGAGCTGAGCCACGCATCGACCGTCAAGACGTGCGGCAGAATTCGGTTCCATTCACACGAGGCGAGGAGGCTTCGGTGCCTCCTCCATCCGTCGACAAGCCACTGCCTGCTGCGATGGTTCAGGAACGCACTGACCTGGAGGAACAGGTGGTGTTGCAACGTCCACAAGCGATTGAACGAGACATCCGGAGGATCGCCACGCGTGCAGATTATGGCTGGTTAGCCGAGACGCTCTGGGCCGCCCTCGAACGGCACAAGCGGTATCCCTCCATCGCCAGAATGAATCGATGGGAGGGGTGTGTCGTGGTCCACGTGAGTGTTCGGCGGGATGGTCAACTGGTGAATCCTGAGGTGGAGAAAAGCTCAGGATACTCGGTGCTGGATCAGGCGGCGGTGGACGTGGTGCAACACGCGTCTCCTCTTCCGCTGAAATACGCGTTGGAGCAGTCTCCCGTTTCTATGAGCATCCCATTAACGTATCGGCTGGAGTAACCCTGTGCACGAACAAAATGCCATCCTTGTCTTGTCGTTGTTTCGCCAGTACTCCGGCGAACTCTTGTCCTTTTTGACGGCCAGGCTGGGCTGCCGAGAACAAGCGGCGGATGTCGTGCAAGAGACATACGTACGCGTCCTGTCGCTGGAGAATCCCTATGCCATCCTCCAACCGAGGGCTTTTCTCTATAAAACGGCTCTCAACCTCACGATCGATGCATTTCGACGTCAGCGGTTGCGCGCCGAGCGAACGGTCGAGTTCGAAACGGTCGAGCACCTGCCGTCTCAACTGCCCGATCAGGAGGCGGTCGTCGAATCCAAGCAGCGCGTTGAGATTCTGCGTCGCGCGATCGACGAACTGCCGCCGAAGTGCCGCCATGTGTTCCTGCTCCACAAGTTCCAGAGCTTGCCGCATGCCGTGATTGCTGAGCATTTCGGGATCTCCAAGAACATGGTCGAAAAGCATGTCATGAAAGCGATGGCCCATTGTCGAAAGCGACTTGACGACGTGGCTAAGTCCGAAGGAAGCGGCGCCGGCAATTTTGGCAGTCAGGTTCGAGCCCGTTCGTTCGTCATAGATGCAGCAGAGACGGTCTGAACAGGGATGCATTCGAGGGCGGGCGCGTGGCTGACTTTCCATATCGTGAGGTGATGTCTCAAGCCGAGCGCAAGGATCTGGCGAATTCCACGGCGGAGGATGCCCTGCGGTGGTTTGTCCGTTTGCAATCAGGGGACGTCTCGGAAAAAGAGCAACGCGCGTTCCACCTGTGGCTGGAAGAGAGCGACGGGCATCGGTCTGAATTTGATCGGATCGAGAATCTCTGGACGGATCTCGACCAGCTCAGGGGCAAGCCCTTCCCAGTTCTTGAACAGGCGGTGGAGTATTGGCATGCCAAGGGGCCGCATCCCGCACAACGGTCTTGTTCTCGTCGACCCCGATTCCGCCTCTCCATGGCGCTTGCTGCCATGCTTGCCGTCGTGGTTGCCGGAACCTATTGGTGGACATTCATGCGGGCAGAGATCTTCGAACTCCGCACGGCAACAGGAGAGCAACGAACCGTCATTCTGCCCGACGGGTCAACGATCACATTGAACACCAACACATCGGCCACTGTTCGTCTGTCGGGAACGGAACGCCGGGTCGTCTTGAAAGAGGGAGAGCTATGGGTGGCAGTTGCCCATGAGGCGAGGCGGCCGTTCGAAGTCGTAGCTGGAAACGGCTCGATTCGTGACATCGGTACGCAGTTTACGACCCGAAAACTGTCCGACCGAGTGACCGTAACGGTCGTAGACGGCATCGTGGAAGTGAATACCCATGCGGCACGTTCCGGCGAAGGGAGCCCGCATATCGTTGCGAAAGGGCATCAGCTCTGGTACTCCGACGACGGCCGGGTGTCCATGGTCGAATCGGTCGATACACAAGCCGTGACGGCCTGGGTGCAAGGGAAATTGGTCTTTCGGGTCATGCCTCTGGCAGAGGTGCTGCGTGAAGTCGGTCGCTATCGGAACGACCGTATTCAGATTGTAGACCCCAGCCTGGCCGACCTTCTGGTGAGCGGTGTGTTTCACAGTCGCGACCTCGATAGCTTCCTCCAAGCGCTCGAAGGCGCCGTCCCCGTCAAGGCCACTCGCGTCAACCAACAACTGGTGATTCTGGAGCAAGCCAAGAAAACGTGAGCAGGGAGAAATTATATTTTTTCGAGGTGGTGCGGTTTTTTCCTCTTCGTTCGTCTTAGAGGTGTGGTGAGGCCTGTAAGGTAATCGGTGAGGCTGCGATGTTGCCGAACGCGGACACTGTGTCTCTAGCCAGGACTATTCATGAATAGTCCTGGCTAGAGACACAACCATAATGATTTAACCAGTAGGAGGGCTATTGAAGAATGGAAGTCTTGAAACACATGGTCGAGTACGGAGTGATCGGCTTGCTTCTGGTGCTCAGCGTATGGGCGTTGGCCATTGCGGTGGAGCGGTGGCTGTTCTATCGCCGCATTGAGATTGGGAAGTTTCCCAATCGTCAGGTGTTTGAAATGGCGTTGACCAAGCGCCTGGTCGTCATTGGAACGGTCGCAGCCAATGCGCCCTACATCGGGCTCTTGGGCACGGTGCTCGGCATCATGTTGACGTTTCATGCGATGGGCACGTCCGGTACGATGGCGGTCGGCACGATCATGATTGGGCTGAGCTTGGCCCTCAAAGCTACCGCAGCCGGCCTGCTGGTCGCGATCCCTTGCGTCGTGCTGAATAACGTCTTGCGTCGCCGGGTCGCTGAACTCCTCACGTTGCACAAGGTCCAGCATGGAGCGTGAACTCAATCAGATCAACGTCATCCCGCTCGTCGACGTGATGTTGGTGCTGCTGGTCATTGTGCTCACGACAGCCACCTTCATCTCAACGGGGCAGGTGCCCGTCGATCTTGCCACATCGAAGGAGGCCGGCGACCGGAAGGATACCCCGCTTGTCATTACACTGACCGCGGAGGGCCGGCTCTATCTGAACGAGCAACCAGTGGCCCAAGGGAAGCTGAACGTCGCCTTGATGTCCTATCCCAAAGCATCGCTTGTCGTGGTGCGCGCAGACCGTGTGACGGTGCTGGAGCGGTTTGTCGGCGTCGTGGATGAAATACGCGGTCTGGGGTTCCATCAAGTGAGCCTGGAGGTGATGAAATCGTGAACGGAACGATGCTTGGTCACCCAGCGGGACGTCGCTGGACAAATCGGGGACACGGATGGATTGTCTCCGCGGTGGTGCATGTGTGTGGGGTTGGCGCGGCGTTCTCGTTGATGACCGGTCTTCCGTTGGCGCTGCAACCGGAGCCGTTCCGATGGGAAGTTTCGCTCCAGGAGCCGGTCGTACCGATTGCCCAGGAACAGCCCGAGCCCACGCCGGCCCCTCCGGTGCCGAAGAACGTGGAGCCCAGGCTGGTGGAGAGAACGCTGGTTGCACAGCGCCAGACCGAATCGGTCGAACACGTGGTGCGCGAAGCGGAACCCCTCGAGCGTCAGGCACAGGTGCAGACTCGAGTGGCTGAGCAAGCAAGGGAGTCGCTCCACGAAACAGGAGATCCTATCGTCCGGCAGGTCCAGGCATCTTCCCTGTCTACGCCTCCGGTCATGGCCTCATCTGGAGACGTGATCGCCCCGCACGTTCAGGCTGTCGCCACGTCCCACGCCCAGCAGGCAGTCGTCCAGCCGCAAGCCACTATCGTGCAGGATGCCGACACGGTGCATGTTGTGCCCACGCCTCATACTGCACCGCTCATCCGGCAGGTCCGAGCCGTCGCCACGCCACAAGCCACTATCGTGCCGGATGCCGACACGGTGCGCGACGTTGTGCCCACGGCACATGCGGCATCGCTGGTCCAGCATGTGCCGATTCGCGAGCGGGTGCTTCGATCGTCGCCACACACGCAGGCGGATTATGGGTGGTTGCGGGATAGCATCATGGCGCGCATCCAACAGCTGAAGCGCTATCCCTCACGAGCCAAAATGAACGAGTGGGAAGGCAAGGTCATCGTCCAAGCCGTCATTCGCGAAGACGGGTCAATCGTGGACTTACTGGTCGCCGAAAGTTCAGGTCACGACGTGTTGGATCAGGATGCCTTGCTGGTGGTGAAGACGGCGTCGCCGTTGACGCTCAAGCATCCGCTNNTAACCGATGCAGAACGACATGAGATCTGTTCGAAAAGGAGATCGACGATGACCCACACGTGTACAAGACGAACCATGAAGACGCTCGGTGTTGCGCTCGGCTGTCTCGCCGTCCTCTTGTTGATCGGCCATGCCGCTTGGGCAGAGACGAAAGGAGACAAGCACTTTCAGGCTGTGACGACGGATGCGAAAGGAATCGAGACGGACATCAAGAACCTCATCTTCTATTGGGAGGAAAAGGTCAGCGAAACGGCGTTCGTGCCGCATGAACTGCGGGAAATTCCTGTTAAACGCGGCACGGCTACCGTCAAAATCAAGTTCGATCAAATCAAACATATCGATCTCAAACCGTCGGGGAGCGGCGTTCTTCCGAACGTCACCATCACGCTCAATGACGGCAAGACCGGCGAGTTTGTCTTAGCCACCGCCGGCAGCTTCAAGGGCCAGTCTGACTTCGGAGAGGTCGAGATCCCGGCGGCCGAACTTAAAAAGATCGTCTTCAAGTAGCACTCAACAAGAAACCAAGTCCCTGCCTGGGCATCCTATCCAAGCTTCTGTTGACCTCAGCGGAAGAGTGGTGGTCACTCCGACCTGCTTGCCGGAGGTCTGCCAATGGACTGTCTGCGAGCGCTGACGTTCAAGTGAAAAAGAATGGTCAGGTTTTGAGAACACGCTTCGTCTCATGTGCAGAGGAGAAAAGTTGAACCCATGAGAGAACCAACGCCTCACGTGCCGGCGCACAGCGATATCCGCTGTCACTGCGGGCAACTCATCGCGCGGTGGACCGAGGGGGGCATTCAGATTAAATGCAAACGATGCCGTCGGGTGGTCAGCATTCCGTTCACGGCCATTCACGGTTCGCGCCCGACCCTGCCTGTGTAGGGGACACGTTGGTACACGAGCGCTGAGAGCGCAGGAAACAGAAGGCCAAAGGACGGATAGTCCAGAGCCCACAGTAGGCGAAGTGATCGTGGGCATTTTGCACAGCGTAATGGACATACCGTACTCGATCGGAAGAAAGGAATGGCCTTCATGACCTGGAAAGAGATAGGAATCGGTCTGCTGATATTCACCCTTTTCACCCTGGCGGCGTTTGGGCCGGCCCGTTCGGCGTGGGCGCAAGCGGATACCATCACCGTCAACATCCCGCAGCAGGAACTGTCGTCGGCGCTCAACGCGTTCGCTGAGCAGACCAATTTGCAAATCCTCTATGCCTCGGACCTCACGAGTGGGCTCACCACAAAAGGTGTGGTGGGAACCGTCACGCCGCAGGAGGCCGTCCGGCAGTTGTTGGATGGCACGGGCTTGCAGTACACGTTCACGGACGCGAAGACCCTCACTCTCCGGAAGGCTTCTCCACCGACGCCCACGAGCCACACCGAACCGCTCGGCTCAACCGAGCCGTCGACGGCCAAACAGAAGCCGGTAAAGATTCCTGAAGTCGTCGTGAAGGAGGTGCGGGAGCGGGACTCTTACCGAGAGGACGATAGGATCACCGCGCTCAAAGAGATTCCTGGGACCGTGAATGTCGTAACCAAGCAGGAAATCCAGCGAGCCCATCCCAGGAGTGCCGAGGAGATGCTTCGTCGCATCCCTGGGGTCAATATCATAGAAGAGCATGGGGCAGGGCTCAGGCCGAACATCAGCATCCGCGGGATGGATCCCATACGGAGCAGAAACGTCCTGATTCTGGTGGATGAGATCCCGATCCAACCCGCCCTGTTTGGGGACCCCGCGATGTACTACATGGTTCCCATTGACCATGTCGATCACATCGAGGTGATCAAAGGGGGCGCTACGGTTCGGTATTCCCCAAACACGCAAGGTGGATTGATCAATTTTGTCACCAAAAGCGTTCCCGTCATCCCGACGTTTTCCACGACGAACACCTTTGGAAGTTTCAATTATCTTCAGAGCGACACCTACTATGGCGGGCGGTTCGGGAACCTAGGCGCCCAAATGGGGTACACCCGCCGGCAAGGCGACAGTTTCAGACAGCACGGCGCCTTCCAGGTCGACGACTTTAACATCCGTCTCGAATCGAATCCGGACGACAAAACCAAGATTACCACCAATGCGTCCTGGTACAGCGAGACCGCGCAAACCCCCGGCTCCATCACGCCGGCGCAGTTTGCCGCCGACCGGACCACGGCAGGCAAACCTCTCGATGAGTTCAAGGGGCAGCGGGGTAGCATCGATATCACCGCGAGCCGCCAAATCGATGCCAACAACAGCGCGAAGCTGATCGTCTACGGCAATGTCTTCGAACGGAACTGGTACATCCAGGATCAGAGCGCCACCACGGGAGCGCTGCTGCCAACCAGTGCGAATGTCCTGCGGAAGTTCAATGTTTTCGGAGTCGTTCCCCAGCATCAGTTCACCTATTCCCTCTTCGGCAGAGAGCAGAAACTCATCACCGGTTTCCGCTACCACGCCGAGCGGGA
>CXWL01114836.1_pt1 | contig 39038 bp, 38 predicted proteins | sample 590931 | NCBI WGS metagenome assembly CXWL01 (sample SAMEA3498368, study PRJEB10139) | groundwater metagenome | biome: water well; material: biofilm material | place: Germany | collected 2015-04-27 | reverse complement strand
CGTCGGCAAGACCACCATCGCGCGCATTTTTGCCAAATCGCTGAATTGCGCCAGCGGTGTCACTGCCATGCCGTGCGGCGCGTGCAGCGCCTGCACGGAGATAGACAGCGGGCGCTTTGTTGATCTGATCGAGCTGGACGCGGCTTCCAACACGCAGGTGGACAATATGCGCGAGCTGCTGGAAAGCGCGCTGTATGCGCCGACCAGCGGACGTTTCAAGGTTTACATCATAGACGAAGTGCATATGCTGTCGAAGTCGGCGTTCAACGCGATGTTAAAGACGCTGGAAGAGCCGCCCGCACATGTAAAATTCATTCTCGCCACCACCGACCCGCACAAGATTCCGGTCACCGTGCTGTCGCGCTGTTTGCAATTCAACCTGAAGCAGTTGCCCCCCGCCCTGATTATTGCGCGCTTGCAGTACGTGCTGGAGCAGGAAAACATTCCGTTCGAGATGGGCGCGCTGACGCTGCTGGCGCGCGCCGCAGCCGGCAGCATGCGCGATGCGTTGAGTTTGCTGGATCAGGCCATCGCTTATTCCGATGCGCGCGTGGATGAAGCGACGGTGCGCAACATGCTGGGCGCGATAGATCAGGGTTACCTGTATGATTTGCTGCAAGCCCTGCTGGCAAAGGATGGCGCGGGGCTGTTGCGCATCGCCGGCGATATGGCGCTGCGCAGCCTGTCGTTCGAGGCCGCCTTGCAGGATTTGGCGACTTTGCTGCACCGCGTGGCGCTGGCGCAGACCGTGCCGCAGGCCGTCGCGGAGGACGAGCCGGACCGGGAGCGTTTGCTGGGGCTGGCGCAGCAATTCAGCGCCGAGGACGTGCAGTTGTTTTATCAGATCGCGGTTCACGGGCGCGACGAGATTGATCTCGCGCCGGACGAATATGCCGGTTTTACCATGACGCTGCTGCGCATGCTGGCCTTCATGCCTACTGGCGCGCAGGCGGCGACCGCGCGGCTTGTCCCGGCAGCATCGGCAGCATCGGCAGCGGCGCAACCCGCCGTCGTTGCTGCGCCCGCAAGACAGACGGAACCGGTGCGGGTTGCCGCGCACGTCCCCGTGCCGGCAACTGCTGTTCCCGCATCGCTCGATTGGAGCGTGTTGCTGGGGCAGTTGAATGTGCAGGGCTTGGCGCGCGAACTGGCCAAACATTGCATGCTGGAGAGTTACGCGGATGGTCGGCTGGTGTTGAACCTGGCGCCGCAGCACAAGCATATGTTGAACAATAAGGCGGCCCAGGAGAAATTGCAGGTCGCTCTGGCCGAATATTTTGCCGTTCCGGTACGGTTGACGGTGGTGCTGGCCACGTCCAATATCGCTACGCCCGCCGCTGCCGAGCAGCAGGAAAAACAAGTTCGCCAGCAGCAGGCGGAGGCGGCGATCATGCAGGATCCGTTCGTGCGCGAGGCGCGGGCGCAACTGGGCGCGCAGCTAATCGAGGGTTCCGTTAAACCCGTGTAAAAGCCAAGGAGGCGAGATGATGAAAGGCGGTTTGGGCGGGCTGATGAAACAGGCCCAGCAGATGCAGGCGAACATGAAGAAGGCGCAGGCCGAACTGGCGACGGTCGAGGTGGAAGGTCAGGCCGCATCCGGCATGGTGAAGGTGACCATGACCTGCGCGCACGAAGTGCGGCGGGTGCAGATTGCCGACAGTCTGCTGGCGGATGACAAAGAGATGCTGGAAGACCTGATCGCGGCGGCGGTGAATGATGCGGTGAAGCAGGCGGCGACCGTGACCCAGCAAAGGATGAGCGGTTTTACCGCAGGGATGAATTTGCCGCCCGGCATGAATTTGCCGTTCTGAATTTCCCTGAAAACGGCAATTCATCCACGAAAAACACGACAGGCGCGAAATAAATTCGAGGGCGCCATCGGCTCGGCGGATCACCCATTCGGTCATATTCTGCTGCTGAATTTGTTCGAGTTTCTTCGTGCATTTCGTGGACAACTGTGTTTCCTGAAATAGATGAATAGCCCCTCCAGTCTCGAAGATCTGATCGAAGCCTTGCGCTGCCTGCCCGGAGTGGGCCCGAAATCCGCGCAGCGCATGGCTTATCACCTGTTGCAGCGTGACAAGCCAGGTGCGTTGCGCCTGGCCAGGGTGCTCGGTCAGGCGGTGGAAAACATCCGCCATTGCACCAAGTGCAACAATTTTTCCGAGGCGGAAGTGTGTGCGCTGTGCCGCTCGCCCAAGCGCGACACCGGCCTGCTGTGCGTGGTGGAAATGCCGGCGGATTTGCTGATGATGGAGCAGGCGCAGTGCTATCGCGGCATGTATTTCGTGCTGATGGGCAGACTGTCCCCTCTGGATGGTATTGGCGCGCGCGAGCTGAACCTGGAAAGGCTGGTTACTCGCGCCCTCGAACAGCCCTGCGAGGTGGTGCTTGCCACCAATTTCACCGTGGAGGGGGAAGCGACGGCGCATTACCTCGCCACCTTGCTGCGCGCGCAGGGCGCCAAGGTGTCGCGTATCGCCCGCGGACTGCCGGTGGGCGGCGAGCTCGAGTATGTGGACAGCGGTACGCTGGCGCAGGCGGTGTTGGGGCGGCGCGCGGTTCCGGAATGAACCCGAAAAACAAGTTAGCCGCAGAGAACACAGAGTTCACGGAGGGCGATTTGCGGCTTATTCCGCATTATGATTTTTCGCAACGAGTGACACAAACTTTTCGAAATTCCACTATCTCTCCGTGCCCTCTGTGGCCGGATTTGGGGGTTTTATGAATGAGCAAGGAGAGCGGCTGCAAAAGGTTCTGGCGCAGGCCGGGCTGGGTTCGCGGCGCGAGATGGAAGAATGGATTTCCGCCGGTCGCGTGACGGTGAACGGCAGCGTGGCGACACTGGGCATGCGCGTCGACGAAAACGACGAGGTGCGGGTTGACCGGCGCGCCGTTCGCGTCGGGGAAGCCGGCAGCGGCGTGCCGCGCGTGCTGCTGTACCACAAGCAGGAGGGCGAAATCGTCAGCCGCGACGATCCTTCCGGGCGCGCCAGCGTGTTTGAAAAATTGCCCGGATTGCGTGGCCAGAAGTGGGTTGCCGTCGGCAGATTGGACTTCAACACCAGCGGCCTGCTGATTTTTACCACTTCCGGCGATTTGGCCAACCGCCTGATGCACCCCAGCTTCGAGGTGGAACGCGAATACGCAGTGCGCGTGCGGGGCAGCATGACAGAGCAGCAAATGCGGCAGATACTGAAAGAAGGCCTCCTTTTGGAGGATGGGCCGGTCAGGTTTGAAAAGCTCGCCGATGAAGGTGGCGAGGGTTACAACCACTGGTATCGCCTGGTGCTGAAAGAGGGGCGCAACCGCCTCGTGCGACGCACGTTCGAGGCGCTGGGCTTGCCCGTGAGCCGCCTGATGCGGGTGCGCTTCGGCATCGTCAACCTGCCGCCGCGCCTGAAGCGCGGCATGATGGCCGAACTGGGCCCGGGCGAAGTGGCCGCGATATTCGACTGGGCCGGCATGCCGCTGCCGGTCGTGCGGCAGACGGCACCCGATCGCGGTGCTGTGCGACAATCTGCCATCACGCGACCGCGCGGCGGACAAACCGCGCGTCGTGCAGGCAAAACCGGGGCTGCGCGCAAGGGCAGGTAAAGGTCGGCCAATATCGTTAGAATGCCAGCGGGAAGTTATTTCGGATAAACGGATGGAAGAAAGCAGCAATAAAACCATAGTTTGCAGCGTGTTATTCTTGGATATCGCAGAATATTCCAGGAAGCAGGTTGCCGAGCAGATTGTTCTGAAGGAGGGTTTTAATGCCTTTTTGAGCAAGGCTATTGCCGGTGTTCCCGTCAACGACCGCATTATTCTGGATACGGGCGATGGTGCGGCGCTCAGCTTTCTGGGCGATGTCGGAGATGCGCTCAAGGTGGCGCTCTCGCTGCGCGAGAGTTTCTTTCTCGAAGGCGTGCTGATGGTCCCGCCGCTGCTGGTGCGCATGGGCATCAATCTCGGGCCGGTGCGCCTGGTCAGGGACATCAACGGTCAACCCAACATCGTGGGCGACGGTATCAATGTGGCGCAGCGCGTCATGGGCTTCGCGGATACCGGCCAGATTCTGGTTTCGCGCTCCTATTACGATGCCGTCTCGCGCCTCTCGCAGGAATATGCCGGGATGTTTCACTATCAGGGGGCGCGTACCGACAAGCATGTGCGGGAGCACGAGGTTTATGCGATCGGCTACCCGGGCGAGCTGACTGACAGATGGAAACTGGCATCGGGCGGGCTTTGGCAGGCTGTCCGCAGCGCATTTCTGAAAGCGTCCGGGGCACGGCGCGCGCTCTATGCTGGCGCATCCGCCGCCGCGCTGGCGATGCTGGTTGCGGTGTTGCTCAACGCGTTGCACCCGTCGCCCGCGCCGAAGCCACCGCTAGCGGCTCCGGGGTTGCCGGTTGCCGTTCCTGAAGCTTCCGGGGTTGCGGGGGCGTTGCCCAAGACTGTCGAACCCGAGGCCGGGAGGGGCGAGAATGCCACGCCGCTAACCGAGAAGAAGTTGGCTGTTGCGGCAGCGGCAGATAAGAAACCGGCAACTGCGGCAGCGGAGGATAAAAAGTCAAAAACGGCCCAGCCCGCCCAGGGAGAACCCAGGCAGGCTCCTGCCGCAAAAGAGTCGCTCAAGCTGCCGGTCGGGCAGGAAGGCGCGCGCAAATCCATGCCCACTATCCGCACTCTGGAAGAAACGGCGGCGGTCGAGCAGGGTGCCGCAGCGCACGTGAATCTGGCCGTCTCCCCTTGGGGGGAAATCTATCTGGATGGTAGAATGCAGGGCGTAAGTCCGCCTTTGGTCGAGCTGGAAGTGGTGCCGGGAAAGCACGAGATCGAGATCCGCAATACGACTTTTCCCCCTCATATCGAAAAATTCCAGCTCAAAGCGAACGAGAAGATAAAGATCACATACAAGTTTTCCAATTAGGGGGCGGGAGTTCATGATGTCTGGAATGCGCACGTTTCTGGTAATCGCGGCGGCTGTTGTCCTGTTGGGCGCCTGTGAATCAATGAAAACGGCCGGCGGCATGATCAAGAAAATTCCCTTTGAGGTCGGCCCGGCTGAACAGAAGCTCGCCAGCGGGATAAAAAGCTACGAGGACGGGGATTACAAGAACTCGCAAGCCGCGTTGCAGGCTGCGCTTGGCATGGGATTGAGCGGCAAGACCGACCAGGTGGTAGCCCACAAGTACCTGGCTTTCATGGATTGCGTTTCCGGGCGCGAAAAACAGTGCCGGGAGGAATTCAGAAAGGCGCTGGAAATTGACCCATCTTTCGACCTGAAGCCGGCAGAGTCCGGGCATCCGCTATGGGGGCCGGTGTTCCGCAATGTAAAAGAAAAACCCGCGAAATAACACGCATATCGGTGGCAACCATGATCAGCCAGTTGGGGCGGTACGAGGTCGAAAGCGAGATCGGGCAGGGAGCGATGGGCATCGTCTACAAGGCGAAAGACCCGCTGATTGACCGTGTTGTCGCGATCAAAACCATCAACCTGAGCCTGGCCGACGACGAGAAAGAAGAATACGAAGGGCGCTTCTACCAGGAAGCCAAAGCTGCCGGTCGGTTGAGCCACCCGAACATCGTCACCGTCTTCGATGTGGGCAAGAGCGGGGACATCGCCTACATCGCCATGGAGTTCCTGCAAGGGCGCGAATTGCGCGACATCCTGAATGACGGGAAGCGCCTGCCGGTCGAGCAGTCGCTCGATATCGTGGTGCAGGTGGCGCAGGGGCTGTCTTACGCGCACGAGCACAACATCGTGCACCGCGATGTGAAGCCATCCAACATCATGGTGGTGCGCGACGGGCATGTGAAGATTACCGACTTCGGCATCGCCCGCATGGAATCCGCGTCGGTGCGCACACAGACCGGCATGGTGCTGGGCTCGCCCAAATACATGTCGCCCGAGCAGGTAACGGGCAAGCAGATTGATCAGCGCTCCGACATTTTCTCGCTTGGCGTGATGCTGTACGAAATGTTGACCGGGCAAGTGCCGTTTACTGGCGGGCATGTCAACGCCATCATGTATCAGATCCTGAACACGGTTCCCCCGCCTCCCGGCGCGTTGAACCCGGAAGTGCCGGGTATGCTCAATTTCATCGTCGCCAAGGCGCTGGCGAAAGAAGTGGCCGACCGTTACCAGGACGCCAAGGCGTTTGCCAGCGATCTGCGCACCTGCCGCGAAAAAATGCCGCGCACCACTGCGGCTGGCGCTGCCGGGCTATCGCCCGGCGCCCAGTTGCAGGGCGTTATCCCGGTGGCGAAGGCTGCGGCAGACGAAGACGAACCCAAGCCGGTAGCGATGGGCTTGTCTTCGTCATTTGACTCCTCCGGGGCCACGATGCGCCTTGCCGCGATGACCGGCTCGCGGGAAGAAGTCGAGGAGTTCTCCAAGACCGTCAAGCTGTCGTTGCCGCTTGCCGACGCCCCAAAACAGGCAGCGGCGAAAGGGCCCGCCAAACCCGGGCCGACCACCTCCACCGTCCCGCTGTTTGAAGGGCGGGCTCCGGCAAAAGCCGATACCGCCAAAACGGTAGCGCCGGCAGGCAACAGCAGCAATCTTCTATTGATCGGCATCGGTCTGCTGGTGCTGGCCGGCTTGGTCGCGTTCTTCGTTTTGTGACGCGGCGGCCACGCTTGTCGTCGGCGATTGGGCGGCAACAATTCGAAATCAAGCCTTCGCGCTCCCTCGCGGCAATTTTTGCGCTGGCGCACGGTGCGGCGCTCGCGGCTTTAATCCCGCTCGCTTTCCCGGCATGGGCGAAGGCGGCGCTGGCGCTCGTGATCCTGTTCAGCCTGTGGCACCATCTGCGGCGCGATGCGCTGCTTTCCGAGCCGTCTTCCTGCGCGGCTCTGGTGCTGGAAAAAGGAGAGGCAGCTCTGACCTTGCGCGACGGGAAATCGCTGGCGGGCACGGTGTCGCGCGACAGCGTGGTGACGCCGTTGCTTACCCTGCTCACCATCAAAACGGGAAGAGGCTTCCTTTCGCGCAGCGTGATCATCCTGCCGGACAGCATGGACGCGGAATCTTTCCGGCGGTTGCGCGTGTGGCTGAAATGGGCAAGCTGACATGCGGTTGGCTGGCATGAGCTGGCATATCGGTGAGGGAAACGGATGATGGATCAGAATTTCGATGTGGTGGTCATCGGCGCCGGGCCCGGCGGCTATGTGGCGGCGATACGCTGCGCGCAGCTCGGGTTGAGCGCGGCCTGTGTGGATGACCGGGAAAGCGCACAAGGCAAACCCACTCTGGGCGGAGCCTGCCTCAACGCGGGCTGCATCCCTTCCAAATCGCTGCTGGAATCGTCCGAGAATTACGAGCGCGTGTCCCGCGATTTCGCGGCGCACGGCATCACGGTATCCGGCGTGCAGTTCGATGTGGCGAAAATGCTGGCGCGCAAGGACAAGATTGTGTCCGATTTCACCTTGGGCATCGCCCAGCTTTTCAAAAAAAACAAAGTGATCTCCATGCACGGCAGGGCGCAACTGCTCGGGCGCGACGGCGAGCGGTGGCGCGTCGGCGTGGCGGGCGGCGAGGAGCTGCTGGCAAAACATGTCGTCATCGCCACCGGCTCGGCCCCGCGCGCCTTGCCGCAAGCGCCGTTCGATGGCGTGCGCATCGTGGACAGCAGCGGCGCGTTGGGCTTCAGCGAAGTGCCGAAGCGCTTGGCCATCATCGGCGCGGGCGTGATCGGGCTGGAGCTGGGCAGCGTGTGGCGCAGGCTGGGCAGCGAGGTGACGCTGCTGGAGGCTCTGCCGTCCTTTCTTCCGGCGACCGACGAGCAGGTGGCGAAAGAGGCGTTGCGCGCATTTACCCGGCAGGGGCTGAAGATTCACTTTGGCGCGCAGGTGGAAGTCGTCAGAACGGGTGGCGAGGTCAATATTGCCTGGCGCAACGCGCAAGGCGAGGCGCAGGAACTGGTTGCAGACAGACTCGTGGTGGCGGTGGGGCGCGCCCCGAATACGCGGGGCCTGGGCGCGGAAACGGTCGGGCTGAAGCTGGATGCGGCGGGCCGTATCGAGGTGGACGCGCACTGCCGCACCAATCTGCCGGGCGTGTATGCGGTGGGCGATGTGGTGCGCGGGCCGATGCTGGCGCACAAGGCTTCAGAAGAGGGCGTGATGGTGGCGGAACTGATCGCCGGGCAGGCGGGGCATTGCGACCTGAACCAGGTGCCGGGCATTCTTTACTCCGCGCCGGAGATCGCCTGGGTGGGGAAAACCGAGCAGCAACTCAAGGCGGCGGGTGTGGCATACAGGGCGGGGCAGTTTCCCTTCATGGCGAACGGGCGCGCGCGCGCCCTGGGAGAAACGGCGGGCTTCGTCAAGATACTCGCCGATGCCGAAACCGACCGCGTGCTCGGCGTCCATATCATGGGGCCGATGGCTTCCGAGCTGATCCAGCAGGCGGTGCTGGCGCTGGCGTTTTCGGCCAGCAGCGAGGATCTGGCGCGCACCATCCACGCCCATCCCACACTATCCGAGGCACTGCACGAGGCGGCGCTGGCGGTGGGCAAGCGGGCGATCCATATTTGACCATGGATACCTTTCGCGCCTACCGCATTTTTAATGAAAACGAAAAAGTCTCCAGCCGTTTCGTGGAGATGAATTTGCATGAGCTTGACCCCGGCGAAGTGGTAATCCGCACCGCCTATTCCAGCGCCAATTACAAGGATGCGCTGGCGGCGACCGGCGCAGGGAAGATCATCCGGCGCTTTCCCTGCGTGGGCGGGGTGGATGCGGCAGGCGTGGTGGAATCTTCCCAAGATGCGCGCTTCCAGTCGGGCGACGAGGTAATCGTCACCGGCTACGAGATGGGCGTGGCACACGACGGCGGCTACGCGGAATACGTGCGCGCCCCCGCTGATTGGGTGGTGCCGTTGCCGCAAGGGCTATCGCCGTTCGAGGCGATGGCGCTGGGTACGGCGGGTTTCACTGCGGCGCTGGCGATTCACCGCCTGGAACAGAACGACCTCAAGCCGGAAAACGGCAGGGTTCTGGTGACTGGCGCAACCGGCGGGGTCGGCAGCCTCGCCATCCAGATGTTGGCGCAACTGGGCTACCACGTCGTGGCGCTGACCGGCAAAGACAGCGAGCACGAGTATCTGAAATCGCTGGGCGCGCGGGAAGTGTTGCCGCGCAGCGCGATAGACGTGAGCAGCGGTCGCGCGCTGGAGCGGGCGCAATGGGCGGGCGCGCTGGATGCGGTGGGCGGGGAGACGCTCTCCTGGCTGACCCGCAGCATGTTACAGAACGGGGCCATCGCCAGTTTCGGCAACACCGGCGGGGCGGAGCTGCACACCTCGGTGTATCCCTTCATCCTGCGCGGTGTGCGCCTGATCGGGATTGATTCCGCCGCCACGCCCATGCCGTTGCGCGAACAAATCTGGCAACGGCTGGCGGGCGAGTTGCGCCCGGCGCAATTGGCGGCTATCGCTCGCACCATTCCGTTTGCGCAACTGACGGAAGTGTTTCAGGAGATGATACGCGGCCAATCTCGCGGGCGTGTGGTGGTGAAAATCGGCTAACGCGCCGCAGTAATGCTCATCTGCAGTAATGCTCATCTTGACGGTGCCGGATAAGCGGCGTAGGGTTTGCCAATTCCAGCAAGCGCTTACGCCTGTTGGAAGATACGGGAAAACCGCATGCGGCTCGCGGGTAGCGGGGTAATGTTCGTGAAGTGCGATGGCTGAAAAAGCAATTTTAACCTGGCCATTTTTGCCTTCTTTTGCCTGTTTTGCGCTTTCCTCGGGAAGGAGTAGCTATGCCGACAGTGAGCGAATTCTACGGAATCCTCATCAGGATGTATTGGGATGAGCATCCGCCGCCGCACTTCCATGCGAAATATGGCGAATTCGAGGCCAAAATCAGTATTGAGACGTTGGAAGTTATCAATGGAAGGCTGCCGCGCGGCGCTACCGTATTGGTAAAGGAATGGGGGATGGCGCACCGCAGCGAGTTGATGGAGGACTGGAAACTATGCGAACAACTGCAAACACCGAAACCCATAGCGCCTCTGGAATAGGCCACGTCACACCATGGAACGTAACCGCCGTGCAGCCGCTTGCCGGCTTCAGGCTGAAAGTGGAATTTGCTGACGGCGCGCGGGGAATCGTGGACATGGCATGCTTCCTGGCCCGCGAATGCGGCGTGTTCAAGCCGTTGCGCGAAGCCGCGCTGTTCAATCAAGTGTGCGTGGATAACGGCGCGGTGACTTGGCCGGGCGAGCTTGATCTGGCTCCCGACAGAATGCACGAGGAACTGCGCAAGGCCGAGGTTTATGTAGTGCGGTGATTTGCTGCACTGACCGGATTGCAAGGACACAGCTTTGCCCCTCTTGAGGAGGGAGGTTGTGAAAAACAATTTGAACCTGGCCCCTTTTGCCTTTTGCTTTTGCCTTTTGCCCTATGGCTGAAAAAATAATTTTAGCCTGGCCCCTTTTGTCCTTGAGGAGGGAGGTTGTGAAAAACAATTTGAACCTGGCCCCTTTCGCTCCGAAGTAATCGATGGCAAATTCAAGTATGTATTTTACCCCGATAAGCGAACAGCAATAGCCAGAAATGAATATATCCCCAATTCACGAGACAGCACAAATAATAATGAAGGATCAATCATATGTCGTGATATTAGTATCGGAGGAGACACCAAATATCTTATGGCTGTCCTAAGCTTATCTACTTACGGAAAGCAACTATGCGGTGAAAACGACGACGAGGCCAAACGAAAAATTCAGAACTTGGTGTTGCCAACGTTTGAGCACCGATTAGAGCTCGAATTGGCAATGCTTTACATCAAAGAACACATGAGTCTGCCCTGCACTGATTGCCGAGAGTATGACAACGCGTAAAAAACGCTAAAGGGGCCAGGCTCGAATTAAATTCCACAGCCCGGCAGGATGCGGTGCAACCGCATTGTTCGCGGTTCATCAAAAAAGGGGCCTGGCTCGCCTTGTTTTACAAACACCATCCGCATTCTACTTTTTTGGATTCAAGGGTGAAGCTCAACTTATAAGTAACTCAAGCCGGGTTTTGCGTTGACGCATTCGGAGGGACACTGGGGACAGACCACGTTTTTTTATGCTGCGTATCTCTGAATTTCAACCTCCACATGCCGTCGAGCGGTTGCGTCAGCATCGGCGTACACGCGGCTGGCGGTAGGTTCACTCAAATAGTATTCGCCGCAGTTTTCGCAGATTTCTGCGGGCACGTCGCGGATGACGACCACGCTATTATCGCGTTGCAGTGTGACGGTGGTTGTGCCGGGGTGGGTCTCTCCGGTTTTGCAGATCGTGCATTTCATCATGCTCTCCTTCGTTTGAACGTCTCATCCCAGATTGCCGGGTCAGGCCAGTATAGGGTGACCAAGTGGCAGTCGCCTTGTCCTGAACGCGCGACAACTGCATGAATCGCCTGTTTGCCATAAAAACCCAGTAGTAGCGCGCTGGGGAATGGCTTGTCATCCGGGTATTCAAATATGGCTTCAGCTTCTGCAACGATGCGCGCAACTGCCGCCGGATCAATGCCGCGCTGAAATATGCGCTCGAAAGCGTGGCGGGAAAAGTGTAGCGTTTTACATTCCATGTCGCAGTTTTGGACGGATTGTTTGCGTGTAGTTTAGCACTGTTGTCCGGGGGCGTGGTTACACAAGCTTCTTCAACTGATACAGCGTAAGCGTCCAGCCGTCCCACATTGAACCGAACGCTAAAGAACGCTAAAGGGGTCAGGCTCGAATTAAATTTCACAGCCCGGCAGGGTGCGGTACATCCGCATTGTTCGCGGTTGATGCGGTTCGCCCCCCACCGCATCCCACACCGCTTCATGTACGTTTCAATTTTGCACCTCGCCCGACAGATCAATAGCTCGCGTCAATCGGCTGGGGTGTGCCGCCGGGCGGGCTGCCGCTGCGTGATATAATCCGCCTGCCTGTTTCGGAGGGGCGAAAGTGGCGGAATTGGTAGACGCACTGGATTTAGGTTCCAGCGCCTCGCGGCGTGAGAGTTCGAGTCTCTCCTTTCGCACCAGGCAGTTGTTGCAATTTCAGGGCGCCTTTAAGGATCCTCTTTCCCTGCTCCCACCAAAGCGGTAGCCCAGTTTCAACAAGCTGGATGGCTGCCCCAGAAACTGCGGCCTTCGGCCTCGTTTTTCCGCATGAACGCAAACTCGAAACTTCGTTCCGCTCGCTTTCGTGGGAATGGCAAATTATTGAGGCTCCTTTATGAGACTAGCCGATACTTGCAACGCTTTTGTCCCCGGCGAGATGGTTACGGCCAAGCCGCATAAAGAGGGAAAACTTTCCTCGCTGACCTTTGCGGTGAAGGAACTCTACGATGTCGAAGGGTTTGTCACGGGTGCAGGGAACCCTCGCTGGAAAAACGCTCACCCGGTAGCGCAAACGACCGCGCCCGCAGTCGAGATGCTGTTGAACGAAGGCGCCACGCTGATCGGCAAGACCATCTCGGATGAGATGGCGTTTTCGCTTGATGGCGAGAATTTCCACTACGGCACCCCGCTTAATCCCAGATGCCCGGACAGGATACCCGGCGGTTCTTCCAGCGGCTCAACAGCGGTGGTCGCGGGCGGATTGGTGGATTTTGCGCTGGGCACCGACACCGCCGGTTCGATGCGCATTCCGGCTTCCTATTGCGGCATTTACGGTATTCGCACGACGCACGGCGCGATCCCGCTGCAAGGTGTGCATCCGTTGGCGCAGAGTTTTGATGCGGCTGGCTGGTTCGCCCGCACGCCGGAGATGCTGGCGCGGGTGGGCGAAGTGCTGCTCGGCAAAAGAGTCCCAGTGTTAAGCGCCAGCAGGCTCCTGATCGCGCGCGATTTGTTTGATACAAACGACTCCGCCATCGCGGCGCTATACGATGCGTTTTTGCAGAGGCTTTCCGGCACGTCTTTCGAGATCGCAGAAATCGAACTGGGCAAGCCGGATTTCACAACCTGGATCGAAACCCTGCGCAACATTCAGTGGTGGGAACTGAACCAGGCGCACGGCGCATGGATATTTCAGAACCTTGATGCTTTCGGTGCCGAGATACGCGGCAGGCTGGAGAAAATAGCTTCCGTTACCCGCAGCGAGATGGAAGAGAAGAGGGCGGCCAGGAAGCGGCTTGTCGGCCAGCTTGACAGCATTGTTACCCTCGGCACGCTGGTCGTTTTTCCGACCGCTCCCGGCATTGCGCCGCCAAAGGGGCGATCCATAGATGAAGCGCGGGCATCCCGCCTCAACACCATGCGGCACACCTGTATCGCCGCAGTCGCCGGGCTGCCGCAAGTTTCTATGCCGCTGCTGGAAAAGGGCGGCTGCCCGCTCGGAATTTCTCTGCTGGGCGCGCGCGGGGAGGATGCGCAGTTGATCGCGGCCACGCAGATTTTCGGGAAATGAATAGTAGCCCTGGGTAAGTTTGTGGTGCCGCTATTCCGATTCCAGTTTGAAAGTGAGACGAGGCGGCGACAAGCGAGCGACGAAGACAGTGCAAGTAGCACGGCTAGGAGCGAGCGCGGAAGCCAACAAAGTATCACTGATAAAATGGGATCGGAATTACATCATGCCGAGCATGCGCGGCAACCACAGCGACAACCCCGGCCAATAGGTGACCACCAGCAGGAAGCCGAGCATGGAAAGCAGCCACGGCCAGACCGCAATGGTCAGTTCGGTAATCCCCATTTTGGTAACGCCAGAAGCTACATAGAGATTGAGGCCTACCGGCGGGTGGCACATCCCGACCTCCATATTCACCACCATCATGATGCCGAAGTGCACCGGGTCAATCCCGAGTTTGACCGCCACCGGGAACAGTATCGGCGCAAAAATCAGCACGATGGATGAAGGCTCCATGAAGTTGCCGGCGAGGAGCAGGATGATGTTGCAGGCAAGCAGGAAGGTGATCACGCCGAGGCCGTGCCCCAGCATCCAGTTTGCCAGCGACTGCGGGATGTTCTCGTTGGTCATGATGAACGAGAAGAGCATGGCGTTGGTGATGATGTAGAGCAGCATCGCCGACATGTTGGCCGAGTTGAGCAGCGCTTGCGGCACATCCTTGATGCTCAAATCCCGGTAAATAAAAACGGCGATAAAAAAGGCATAGACCGCAGCCATTGCCGCCGCTTCGGTCGGTGTGAACAGGCCGGTGTAAATGCCGCCCATGACGATCACGATCAGCAGCAGGCCCCACGCCGACTCGCGGAAAGTCTTCAGACGCTCGGCGAAACTGGCCTTGGGCATGCGCGGATAGTTGAACTTCCTCGCGCGATGCCAGGTTACTACGCCCAGCACGAATGCCAGCGCGATACCCGGCACGACGCCCGCCATGAACAGCGCGCCGACCGACGTGTTGGTCGCCACCGAATACATGACCATGACAATGGAGGGCGGGATCAGGATGCCGAGCGCCCCGGAAGTCGTGATGATGCCGGCCCCGAACCGGTTGGGGAACCCCGCCTTGACCATGGCCGGCAGGAGTATCGAGCCGATCGCCACGACCGTCGCTGGCGAAGACCCGGAAATTGCCGCAAACAAAGCGCAGGCAAGCACACCGGCCATGCCCAGGCCGCCATAGAAGTGGCCGACCATGGATGAAGCGAACCGGATCATGCGCCGCGCCACCCCGCCGTGGGTAAGGAAATTACCGGCGAGAATGAAGAACGGAATCGCCATGATTTCGAATTTTTCGATGCCGGTGAACAGCTTCATCGCGACGGATTCGATCGGTACCTGCGTAAACAGGAACAGGAAGCTGAGCACGGTGAGGCCTAGGGAGATCGAGATCGGCATCCCGGTCAGCATGAGAACCAGCAGCAGCGAGATGATGATCGCGGCGTTCATTTCTGTTTTCCGTTCTTGTTGTCCGGGGGGTGCGTTTGCCCCGCCACCGGATGGTCGTGATCTCTCGGATGCAGGTTGTCATCCATCGCATACACATTGATATCATCCTGCGCCGGCTCTTCGTCGAGGCCCTCTACCTGGCCGTGGTCGTGGTGTGGCAGGTCGCCTGTTTTGAGGAAACCGACCGTAACCTGCAGGAAGCGGAAGCACATCAGGCTGGAGCCGAGCGGGATCGCCGAATACACCATCCAAGTCGGCCATTCGAGATCCGGCGTCGTCGGCCCTTCCGGGATGTCGCCGAACGGCTGGCCGGTCAGCCCCAGAAAGGCGTGGTGCGCGCCGTTCTCCCAGACGAAGTAAGCGCCGAGCGCGCCAACGATCCCGGTGAAAGCCGCCCCGGCGAGCAGGCCGAAAACAATAAATTTTGCGCGCGATTTTTCGTTGAGCCGGTTGATCAGCACATCAACCCCGACGTGGATGCCGGTGCGCACCCCGTAGGCGGCGCCAAACTTGGCCATCCAGACGAACATGATAATGGTGAGCTCCTGCGCCCAAGTGAAACTGAGTGACAGGAGCCAGTCCTGAAGGCCGGGAATATTTGTGCCAGCAGCGTAACGGTGGAGTACGGCGACGAATATGATCAGCGTCGCGGCGGCCATGAGGAAGGTGATGATCCATTCCTCAAGATGATCAAGATATTTCATGGATGAAACCCGCACCGGTTTGCGCCGTTTAAGTTGAGCGTACTGTTGTGTAACAACAGCCCGCCGTCGCTGGTTGCGGCGGCGGAACAGCGCGCAAAGGCTTACAGTTTGTTCGGGTCGAAGCTGGTTTCTTTATAGATGGATTGCAGCAATTCGCTGCCCACGCGGTCCGCCATCTTGGTATGCACTGGCAGCATCGCCTTTTTGAACGCCAATTTTTCTTCCTGGGTTGGCGTGTAAACGGTTGTCTTGCCGCTCTTCTTTACGCCTTCGAGCGCAGTGTCATTTTCTTCCTGGGCGATCTTGTTGGCAAAAACGGTAGATTCCTTCATGGCCTGTTCGAGCTGGCCGCGAACGTCAGCAGGCAAACCCTCCCAGAATTTTTTGTTGACGATGACGGCGTAGCCGAGATAGCCGTGATTGGTCAGGGTCAGATGCTTCTGAACTTCGTGCATTTTTTGGGTGTAGAGGTTGGATATCGGGTTCTCCGTTCCGTCCACGACACCGGTCTGCAAGGCCTGATAGACCTCGGAAAAAGCCATCACCTGCGGCAAGCCTCCGATGGATCTGATCTCCTCTTCAAGCACCTTGGACGACTGGATGCGCATCTTTTTGCCCTTCAGGTCGGTCGGCGCCTTGATGGGTGTGTTGGCCGAAAAAGACTTGAAGCCGTTGTCCCAGAAGGCCAGCCCCTTGATGCCCTTGGGTTCAAGCTTGGCCAGCAGGCTTGCGCCAATCGGCCCCTGGGTGATCTTGTGCAGCTCGGCATAGTCATCGAAAATATAAGGGAAATCGAAGACCTCGAATTCCTTGGCGCCGAGCGGGCCGAATTTTGCCAGTGAGGGTGCCAGCATCTGCACCGCGCCGATTTGCAGCGCCTCCATCTCTTCCTTGTCTTTGTACAGCGCGCTATTGGCGTACACCTCTACCTTGACTTTGCCTTTGGTCAATTCGGCCGCCTTTTTGGCAAAGAACTCCGACGCCTTGCCCTTGGGCGTATCGGTCGCAACAACGTGGCTGAACTTGATCACAATCTCGTCCGCTGCACCGGCAATTCCGCTGCATCCCAATGCCAGAACAAACATCATCACATTACGAAATTTCATGGCTGCTTCTCCTGAATTAATTACGGCTTGCTGCCGGGGAGTCATGTTTCAATTTGCAAATAATCGGATTTCAATGCTGCCGCAGGAAGCAAATACTAACGACTCAATGACAGACGGCATCTTGACGCGTTTTGACTCCGGCAACCGCCAGTGCGCTCATGTTTACGATGCGGCGCGGCGTTGCGGTGGAAGTCAGGATGTGCGCCGACTGGTTCGCGCCCAATAAAATCGAGCCTATGGTGAGGTTATCGCCCGCCGTCATCTTGAGCAGGTTGTAGGTGATATTGGCCGCATCCAGGTTGGGCATGATCAGCAGGTTTGCGCCGCCATTCAAACGGGAATTGGGAAATATCCCTGCGCGCAGATTTTCCGAAAGCGCGGCGTCGCCGTGCATTTCGCCGTCCACTTCCAGTTCCGGCGCCATCTGTTCGAGCAGTTCGCGGGCGCACGCCATTTTGTGCGCCGAGGCATCGTCATGGCTGCCAAAGTTGGAATGCGATAGCAGCGCGATTTTCGGGATCAGCCCGAAGCGGCGCACTTCTTCGGCAGCCAGCAGGGTCATTTCCGCAACCTGTTCCGCGCCGGGGTCGAGATTGACATGCGTATCGCAGATAAACAGCGTGTGCCTTGGCAGCATCAGGAGATTCATTGCCGCATAGACGTTCACCCCCGGGCGATGGCCGATAACCTCGTGGATGTAGTGAAGATGCTTGAGCGGCTGTGAAATCGTCCCGCACAGCATGGCATCTGCGGAACCCATGCGCACCAGCATGGCGGCGATCAGCGTGGGGCGGCGGCGCATCTCGTGCTTGGCGGTTTCCGGAGAAATGCCGTGCCGTTGCGTCAGGCGATGATACTCGCTCCAGTACTCGCGGTAGCGCGGATCGTTTTCCGGGTTTACCAGCTCAAAATGGTCGCCCGCGCGAATGCGTAAGCCCAGCCTGGCAATGCGCTGTTCGACCACCGCCGGGTTGCCCACCAGGATCGGGTAGGCTATGCCTTCATCCACCACGGTCTGCACCGCGTGCAGCACGCGCGAATCTTCTCCCTCGGCATACACCAGGCGTTTCGGCGCTTTCTTGGCGGCAGCGAACACCGGCTTCATCAGCATGTTGGAGTGGTACACGAAATTCGACAGTTGCTCGCGATAGCCGGCCATGTCGGCTATCGGTCGTTCGGCCACGCCGCTATCCATTGCCGCCTGCGCCACCGACGGTGCGATGCAGGTGATCAGGCGCGGGTCGAACGGCTTGGGGATCAGGTGATCCGCACCGAAAGTCAGGCTCTCGTTACCGTACACGGTGGTCGCCGCATCCGGTTGTTCGGCCTGGGCCAGCTCGGCTATCGCATGCACCGCAGCATGCTTCATGGCTTCGTTGATGGTAAACGCGCCGACATCCAGCGCTCCGCGAAAAATATACGGAAAGCACAGCGCGTTGTTGACCTGGTTCGGATAGTCGGAGCGACCGGTCGCGAGGATCGCGTCGGGCCGTGCTGCCCTGGCATCCTCCGGCAGGATTTCCGGGTCGGGGTTGGCCAGTGCAAAAATTAGCGGCCTGTCCGCCATCTGCGCCACCATTTCCGGTTTCAATACTCCGCCGGCGGACAGCCCCAGAAACACATCCGCGCCGCCGATCACATCGCCCAGCGTGCGCGCGGAAGTTTCCACCGCATAGCGCGCCTTGTTGTCGTCCATCTCCTCGATGCGTCCCTGATAGACCACGCCCTTGATGTCGGTGACGATGATGTTCTCGCGGCGCACGCCGAGGCCCACCAGCATATCCAGGCAGGCCAATGCTGCAGCACCCGCCCCGGATGCCACCAGTTTGATGGAGGCGATGTCCTTGCCTGCCACCTTGAGTCCGTTCAGCAGCGCCGCACCAACGATGATCGCCGTGCCGTGCTGGTCATCATGAAACACCGGTATCTTCATCCGCTCGCGCAGCTTGCGCTCGATGTAAAAGCATTCCGGCGCCTTGATATCTTCAAGGTTGATACCGCCGAAAGTCGGCTCCAGCGCGGCAATCATGTCCACCAGTTTGTCGGGGTCGCGCTCGTCTATTTCCAGGTCGAACACATCAATGCCGGCAAATTTCCTGAACAAGACGCCCTTGCCTTCCATCACCGGTTTCGCCGCAAGCGGGCCGATCGAACCCAGGCCAAGCACTGCCGTGCCGTTGCTGATCACCGCAACCAGGTTGCCGCGCGCAGTCAGGTTGCGCGCTTCGGCAGGGTTTTCCGCAATGGCTTCGCAAACAGCGGCCACGCCGGGTGAATAGGCCAGCGCGAGGTCGTGCTGGGTAAACATGGGCTTGCTGGAAGTGACCGTGATTTTCCCGGCCGGAGCCTGGCGGTGATATTGAAGCGCGGCTTCGCGTAATTGCTTGTCCATTTATCCCCTTTGCGCAGAACAGAATATGGAGGATTCATCCCTGTTCCGAAACTTCTCCGGTTGTTGATCTGCCGGCAGGCAATTTCATGCTATCAGTTTTTCGCCTTGCAAGCATTCAGCCCGCTCCGCAAAAACTGCGCTGGCGGCTTGCAGCCATGCGCGGCAATCGGAAAGCTGCATTTTTTCGGGAAGCTCCATGGTAAGCGATGGACAGTTTAGAATATGGCGGGCAACATTCGCCCGCTTATCAATTATTTCGCCTACTGGAGCCTATATGTCTATCGCTGCTTACCTCGGGAGCACGCCGGTTATCGGCGCGCGAGTCTTTGCCCACACCTCCTGCCAGGTCATCGGGGAGGTTCGCATCGGCGACGACAGCGCGGTCTGGTGCAACGCGGTGTTGCGCGGCGACGTGAACCGCATCGTGATCGGAAGGTGCAGCAACATACAGGATCTCGCCATGGGCCACGTATCCCACAAGACGCCGGACAAGCCGGAAGGATCGCCGTTGCTGGTCGGTGATTATGTGACGGTGGGACATTCAGCCATTCTTCACGGCTGCACGATAGGGAACGAATGCCTGATCGGAATGGGGGCGATCATTCTGGATGACGCAGTGATTCAGGACCGCGTGATGATAGGAGCGGGCAGCCTGGTTCCGCCGGGCAAGACGCTGGAAAGCGGGATGCTTTACGTTGGGCGCCCGGTCAAGGCTGTCCGCGCGCTGACGCCGGAAGAAATCGCCTACCTCAAGTATTCGGCGGAACATTATGTGCGGTTGAAAAACGATTATCTGTAGCACCATGATGCGCAGGGAGCGGTGAGGAAGTTTTGCCGCAGTTGATGAAAATCATGGAACGGAATGTGCCGCCGTGGTGAGATTGCAAACTAATAACGGCGGGTTCCAGATTCAACGTTTCTCATCGTTATCCGGCAAGCGGCAGAAACACAATAACCCTTCCTGGAATGCGGTCTGGTAAGGCTTTTGCCTGCGTGGGGCCGGAAAATTCGCGCCAGTCGGACAACTTTTTCGGTACAATTACTCCCGTTCCGTGCAGCCGCCCGATAGAGCAAAGCGATACCTGGCGGATGGCGTTTTTTTTCATTTCCCCGCGAAATTTTCTTCCGTTGCTGTTACTGTTTTCCACAAAATTCTGTGTTATTCGAGGAGTAGTAGATGCAAGAACTAGCAAAAAATGATTTGATCATCCGCATCGGCGGTGAAGGCGGCGAAGGTGTCATCTCCGTCGGCGATTTCATCACCCAGGCCTGCGCGCGCGCTGGCCTGGAGGTTTACACCTTCAAGACGTTTCCCGCCGAAATCAAGGGCGGCTACGCCATGTACCAGATTCGCACCGGCACCGAGCAGCTTTACAACCAGGGCGACACCTTCGATGTGCTTTGCGCCTTCAACGGCGAGGCATACAACGTAAACCGGGCGCAGCTCAAGCCGGGTGACGCTCTGGTCTATGACAGCCCGAGCGATTTCGAGCCGGATATTCCGCCCGGCGTGCATGCTTATCCCATCCCGATGAGCCACACCGCCAAGGAAATGCTCAACCCGCGCGCCAAGAACATGGTGGCGATGGGCGCGCTATCGGTGCTGTTCAATATACCGATGGAGTCCTTGCGCGAAGTGATCGCCGCAAAGTTCAAACGCCGGGGTGACGAGGTGGTTCAGGGCAATCTGAAGGCATTCGAGAAGGGCCGCGAACTGGCTTCCGCATTGAAGAAAACCGATCCGTGGACCATCGGTACGCCCAAAACCAAACGCGATGTGGTGGTGATGTCCGGCAACAACGCCGTCGGCCTTGGCGCCCTGATCGCCGGCCTGGATTTTTTTGCCGCTTACCCGATCACGCCGGCGACCGAAGTTGCCATCTATGTCGCCAAGCACCTGCCCAAGCGCGGCGGCACATTGATTCAGGCCGAGGACGAAATCGCTTCCATTTCCCAAGTGCTCGGCGCGTCCTACGCGGGCAAAAAAGCGATGACATCCACCTCGGGGCCGGGCTTGTCGCTGATGAGCGAAATGCTGGGCATGGCGTTCATGAGCGAACTGCCCTGCGTGGTGGTGGACGTGCAGCGTGGCGGCCCTTCTACCGGATTGCCGACCAAGCACGAACAATCCGACCTGTTCCTGGCGATACACGGCGGCCACGGTGATGCCGGGCGCATCGTTTTGTCAGTGGAGAATATTCATGATTGCATCGGGTTGACGGTGGTGGCGTTCAACCTGGCAGAAAAATATCAGTGCCCGGTGCTGCTGCTTTCCGATGGCTCCCTGGCATTCTCGACCCAGAACGTGCCGTACCCGAACCCGGACGACTATCAGGTAATAAACCGCACGCGCTGGAACGGCGAAGGCGAGTACCGGCGCTACGCGCTGACCGAGAGCGGCATTTCGCCGATGGCCGACCCCGGCACGCCCGGCGGCATCCACATCGCGACCGGCCTGGAGCATAACGAGATCGGCTTGCCCAGCTACACGTCTGCCAACCACGAAGCCATGCAGGATAAGCGCTTCCGCAAATTAAAGGGGGTGGTTCACGATGTCGCCCCGGCGGAAGTGGATGCGGGGGAAGTTGCGGGGATGGCCGATCTCGGCCTGATCGCGTGGGGCAGCACCATCGGCGTGGTGCGCGAAGCCTTGCAGCGCCTGCGCGCGCAGGGCTACAAGGTCAAGGGTTTCTATCCCAAACTGCTGAATCCGTTGCCGGCGCAACAGTTCGAAGATTTCGGCGCTTCGTGCAAGCGGCTGCTGCTGCCAGAAGTGAATTTCCAGGGGCAGCTCGCCCACTTCGTGCGCGCTGAAACCTCGTTGCGCCCAGAGTCTTACACCATTTGCGGCGGAATGCCCTTCACGCCCGAAATGATCGTTACCCGAGTTAAGGAGATACTGGCATGAACGCACCTATGCAACCCAACATGCATTTTCACAAGGTAGAACTCAAGCCCAAGGATTACAAGAACGAGACCACCGCGTTCTGGTGTGCCGGTTGCGGCCACTATGGCGTGCTGACCGGGCTGTTGCGCGCGCTTTCCGAAATCGGCGTTGACCCGAACTATCTGGTGAACGTTTCCGGTATCGGCTGCTCCTCGCGCCTGCCCTATTTCGTTCAATCCTACAAGATGCACACCCTGCACGGTCGCGCTGGCCCGGTGGCGACCGGCGTCCAGCTCGCGCGTCCCGATCTCGCGGTGGTGGTGACTGGCGGCGATGGCGACGGTTTCTCCATCGGCGGCGGACACATGCCGCACATGGCGCGCAAGAATATCAACATGACCTACATCCTGATGGATAACCGCGTTTACGGTTTGACCAAGGGGCAGGTGTCGCCTACGTCACAACCGGTCATGAAGACCAGCACCACTCCCTATGGCGGCCTCGAGGATCCTATGGATCCGATTCTGTACATGCTCACCTATGGCGCCACTTACGTTGCCCAGGCGTTTGCCGGCAACGCCAAGCTGGGCGCAAAACTCATCAAGGACGGCATGGAGCACAAGGGGTTCGCTTTCATCAATCTGCTTTCGCAGTGCCCCTCCTTCAACGATCTCGATACTGCCGTGACATTCCGGAATGCGATGGAGGATGTGGGGGAAGGCCACGACACCAGCGACGTGAGCGCCGCGATACTGGCGGTCCACAAGGCAAAGCAGGAGGGGCGCATCGCTTCCGGCCTGCTGTACAAGACCGAGCGCCCCACGCTGGACCAGAACATGGCGCAGTTGGTGCAGAATGTCGGCGGCCACAAGGATTACGATCTGCGGAAGATTATTGACCTCTCGCGCCCGTAACAACAAATGACCCTGCATCCCGCGTGTTTCGCAAAATACCCCGCGATTCCACTAGCAGCCTGTCTGACTTGAAGAATCGTAGCGAAAATTTAGCTGGGCGAGGGCAGATTTTGACGATTTTGCAGGGCAATAGTCGTTCTATTGCCCAAAAAAGCGGCGAAATATGCACCGGCCAGGTAAATTTGCAGCCGATTTCCTTTAAGTCAGACAGGCTGCTAGGCGATGCGGATTTTGTAGGTGCGAATTTATTCGCACCTAAATGTTTGGCGTGCGAATAAATTCGCACCTACGGACACCCCATTAAGGTTTTCAGGATGATGTGCGCCATGCCTTCTGCGGAAAACGACGGCGAGCAACACCAGAGCGTCACGCTGACCATCAACGGCCTTCCGGTCAGTGCAGATACCGGCATGACCCTGGTCGAGGCCGCCTGGCATGCGGGTGTTCCGCGCGTCACCAACGTCGGCTGCATGGAAGGCGTGTGCGGCTCCTGCCGCACCATGCTGCGCCGGGGCAAGCAGGTGACGGTGGGCCTCGCCTGCCAGACCTTTGCCGAAGACGGCATCGAAGCCGTGTTCCTGCCACCGGCGTCGGCGCCGCAGCATCACTACGACATAGACGACTTCAAGGATGGCTGGGACATCAATGCGCGGTTTCAGGAAATATTTCCGGAAGCCTCGCGTTGCCGCCACTGCCACGGCTGCGACAATGCCTGCCCCAAGGGCATCAAGGTCGAGAACGGCGTCGCGCAGGCTGCGACCGGACGCTACCGCGATGCGGGCGAAACCTTTTTCGAGTGCATCATGTGCGAGCTGTGCGATGTCGCGTGCCCGGAGCTGATCGCGCCCGCCCACGTGGGGCTGTTCAGCCGCCGCATCACCGCCCACTTCCACCTGCGCCCGCCCAACCTTATCAACCGGCTGGAAGAGCTGCGCAAAGAGCGTGCGGGAAACTCCATCATCGAGAGCGAAGAGGAATAACAATGAGGGGCAATCCGACATGAGCAACGGCATCCCGCTGGCAGAAGCGCGGGCGCGCTACAGCCCCGATGCGGATCTTGGGCCGCTGCCCGAGCTGGCCGACGCCGATGCGCTGCTCAACGCCTACCATCCAGACCACTTGCGCGGTAGCCTGGTCAACCTGATCGTCGGCCCCAACGCGGGCGAGAGCTGCCAGCGCGAGCTGGCCGACCTGTTGCAAGCCGAGGCATTCATAGACGAAGCCGACCTGGCCGGCACTCAAGTAAGCGATGTGGACGTGCTGGTGATCGGCGGCGGCGGCGCGGGGTGCGCGGCGGCGCTGATGGCGGCGGAAAAGGGCGCGCGCGTGCTGCTCGCCACCAAGCTGCGCCTCGGCGACAGCAACACCGTCATGGCCGAAGGCGGCATCCAGGCCGCCATCGAAGCGGAAGATTCGGTGCAGCAACACATTCAGGATACGTTGCGCGGCGGGCATCACGCGGGCGACCCGGCTCTGGTGGCCGCCATGGCCGGGGATGGGCCGGACGTGTTGCGCTGGCTCATCCGCATGGGCATGCAGTTTGCGCAGACCTCCGGCGGCGATCTGCACACGCGGCGCGCGGGTGGCATGAGCACTCCGCGCCTCACCCATTGCCGCGACTACACCGGCCTGGAAATGATGCGTGTGCTGCGCGAAGCCGTCATCCAGCACCGCAGCATCGAAGTGTGGGAGCAGAGTCCTGCGGTCGAACTTTTATCCAACGAGCACGGGCAGAAATGCGTCGGTGCGGTGCTCACCTCGCTGCTTGATGACCAGTTGCGCATCGTGCGCACTCGCTCCGTCATCCTTGCCACTGGCGGGCTGGGGCGGCTGCACCTCAACGGCTTTCCGACATCCAACCACCTCGGCGCGACCGGCGACGGGCTGGTGCTGGCGTACCGCATCGGCGCGAAGCTGCGCGAGATGGATTCCTTCCAGTACCACCCCACCGGCCTGCTGCACCCGTCCCATCTTGCAGGCAAACTGGTAACCGAAGGCGTGCGCGCGGCAGGCGCGCTGCTGGTGAACGGCGTGGGGCGCCGCTTCGTGGACGAGCTGCTGCCGCGCGACATGGTGTGCGCCGCCATCCTGCGCGAATGCGCCGAGGGGCGCGGTATCCGCGTGGACGAGAAGCATGTCGGTGTGTGGCTGGATACGCCGCGCCTGGAGCGCGCCCAGCCGGGGCTGCTGGAAAAACAATTCCCCAACCTGATGTCGCGCACCCGCGTTTCCTGCGTTGACCCGCGTTACACGCCCCTGCTCGTCCATCCGACGTTGCACTACCAGAACGGTGGTGTGGTCATTGATACCAATGGCGCCACCACGGTGCCCGGCCTTTATGCGGTTGGCGAAGTGTCGGGTGGCATCCACGGGCGCAACCGCATCATGGGCAACGCCCTGCTCGAAATCATCAGCTTCGGTCGCCGCGCCGGCATCGCGGCCACCGCCAACCGCGACCGCGGGCCGAAGAAAGTCACCCTCGAACACGTCAACCGGATGCGCCGCGCCCTGACCCTGGCCGGGTTGCCGATGGCGCGCCGCGCACCGCAAATATTGCCCGCTTACGCGGCGGGAGGCGTATGGAAGCGCTGATCGTTGAAGCGCCCGATGTCGGGGCGCCGCAGGTGTTGCTTCACCCGGATCGGCGCGTCGGCGCCGACATGGGCCGCTGGCGCAAATCCGGCGGGGGCGCGGCATTGGCGCGCGCGATACAGAATCCGGTCGCCATACGCGAAGAAGTGAAACAGGCCGATCTGCGCGGCCTGGGTGGCAGCGGCTTCCCGGCCTGGCGCAAGTGGGAGGCGGTCGCCGCCGAGTTGCCCAAGCCGGACAAATATCTGGTGGTGAACGGCAACGAGGACGAGCCCGGCACCTTCAAGGATAGACTGCTGCTGGAAGAAACCCCGCATCAGGTGATCGAAGGCGCTGCCACGGCGGCGCTGGCTATCGGCGCCAACAAGGTGGTGTTCTACATCAACCCCGATCTGTCGCGCCCGCTGGCGGCGATGAAGGCGGCGATCGAACAATGGCGGAGTTCGGATTTGCTGGCGCTGGCGTCACACGCGCTCGGCAAACCGATGGAGTTTCAATTGCTGCCCGGCTCCGGCCACTACATCGGCGGCGAAGAAACGGCTTCCATGGAGTGGGTCGAGGGGCGCTTCCCGTTCCCGCGCGGCAAGCCGCCGTATCCGGCGCAGGCGGGGGTGCTGGGCTGCCCGACGCTGATCAACAACGTCGAAACCATTTCTCATGTTTCGCACATCGCGGTGCAGGGCGCCGCGTGGTTCCGCGCACTCGGCAAGGGGCAGGGCACCGGCACCAAACTGTATTCGTTGAGCGGTGACGTGCTCTACCCCGGCGTATTCGAACTGCCGATGGGCACGCCGCTGCGCGAGCTGATCTTTGTCCACGGCGGCGGCCTGCTCTCCGGCAAGCCGCTCAAAGCGGTGTTTACCGGCGGGCCGTCGAGCACCTTGCTGACACCCGCCAATCTGGATGTGGCGATGGATTTTGATTCGCTGCGCGCGTGCGGCAGCAACCTCGGCACGGGCGCAATGATCGTGGTTTCGGAAGGCACCGGCATCGTCAAGCGCGTGGCCGAATACGAGCGCTTCTTCGCGCATTCCTCCTGCGGCCAGTGCAACTCCTGCAAAGTGGGCACCGCCACCATGAGCCGTCTGCTCGATCGCATAGACACCGGGCGCGGCACCGCTGCCGACCTCGCCTCCCTGGAAAACCTCTGCGCCATGCTGCCCGGCAGCGGTCGCTGTCACCTCGTCAACGGCGCCGTCATGCTGCTCGACAGCGCCTTCCGCCACTTCCACGACGAATTCCGCCAGGCGCTGCGCTAAATAGGCGCGGTTTGTCTGGCCTTGGAACTCCTCTCACTCTGGGGGAGTGAGCCGGGGAAGAGCTTCGGAAAACGGCTTGTATCTAGATATATCTATATCCTTTTTCTCCTTGCACGAATAAAAAAAGTCGGCAAGAATCCAGCCCTATAAAAAATGCTCCTGCGATACCTGCCGGGAGAGCAAGATTTAAACGCGGTTTGCAATAAGCTGCGTTAACAACAAAAAGAACAAAGGGAGGTTCCACTTGAACAAGAATGCCTTGAGCTGCGCTTGCGGTTGGTTGACGTGTGCGCAGGATCAGCACAGCCTTTCGTATTCAGGCTTGGCCACTAAAAAATTCAACATTAAAGGGAGGGATCATGCGTGAATGGCAAATCGCAATATTAGCCTTGTTGGGGCTGTTATCTGGTTGTGCAAACTGGAATTCTATTCACCATACCTTCAAAGCCGGAAATGAAAACCCCGATAGCATTTCCATTGACGCTAAACAACGCGTAATCATTACGACGATCAAGCAAACTATTAAGTACGATGCAAGCGGCAACAAGAAGGTGAGCGATGAAATCATTCGTCGTGCGTGTGCCGAACCCAGTCCAGATGCAATTTCTGCACTAGCATCGAGCTTGGCTGGCAGTGGTGAATTGACCTCGGAAAAGCTACAGGCTGCACTAAAACTTCAAGGTGCCATGTCGCAAACGGAAACATCATCATTTGTCGGCATTCGCACTCAAACAATTCAGTTGTTGCGTGATGGAATGTTTCGGCTTTGCGAGGCCTATATGTCCGACGCACTGGATTCAAGTTCATATAATCGCCTGCAACGTCGCTATCAAAACCTAATGATGGGCTTGCTTTCGATTGAACAATTGACAGGGGCAATAGTTGCCCCGCAAATTGCAATTGCGGGTGGCGCGGCTTCTGCCAAGCAAGGCGCTAGTGAGATTGTCAGAAATCAAATGGCGCAATCTTATGCGGCAGCGAAGGTAAAAACAGCTAAAGCAAAGGGAGCCGTAACGGCAGCTGAAGAAAAAATCAAAGAGGCAAAAGGTAAAGATAATGCTGTGGCTAAACTTGCAGAGGCTGAAAATGAACTTAAAGAAGAAAAAAATAAGCTTACCTTATCAATTGCTGAAGAAGAGGTTTATCAAGAAGGGTTTGAGAAATCATTGTCAGGTGCAAATGCGATTGTTTCGGGTGGCAGTGCGCAAGTACTGCAAAATGTTCCATATTCCAGAACTGAAAATTTTTCTTCACTAGCTAGCTCTGTAGAGAATATTGTCAAAACGGTGATGAATAAAGCAATGGTGGCAGATGAGTGTTTTTTGACTGTTCGAGAATCTATGCAGCTATATATGAGTCAAAAACTTACTGCTAACACTCAAGACTATGCTGATATAGCACAAAAGACAGTGGATTTAATGGGCTCCTGCCAAATACTTAGTGATAATGATGCGGTGGTGGCTCAAGCAAAAATTGCAGAAGCCAATGCGAGAGTAGCTGAAGAAAACGCAAGTAAAGCAAAAGCGGTTAATGAAGCTGCTCAGGCTAAAGCAAATGAAGCTACTGAATTAGCGAGAGCCAAGGCAAGCGAAGCCGAGGCTGCCAAATCTAATGCTAATGCTGCTAAAGCTCTTATCGAAGCAAACGCAGTTAAAGCAAAAGCAGATGAAGCCGTTGCTTCTGCGCTGAAGGCCGCGACTGAGTTGAAAATTGCTGAAGCCAAAGCAATTGAGGCACAAGCTATGGCAAGTGCAAAAGCTGCTGAAGCAAAAGCTATGGCAGATGCAAGAACTACTGAAGCAAGAGCTGTGGCTAAAGCTCAAGCTAATGCAGAATTGGAAATAGGGGCTGCCAGAGACGAGGCCAAAGCTGCTGAAGCCAAAGCTGCCGCCGCAACTTCTGCTCCTGCGGCTGCTAAATAAAGCGGTTAAGGCTAAAGGGGCCAGGCTCAAATTGTTTTTCAGAAAGAGGCTAAAGGGGCCAGGCTCAAGTTATTTTTCAGTAAAGGATAAATGGGCAGTGGTCGATATTTATCAACGGCTAAATGGGCTTCAGCCAATACTAGTGCGAGAGTGCATGGGGTCAGGTCTTGCATTAACACATTCCGGTTTTGTTCATACGCAAGTCTTGTATTCATGCGGCTCAGAAGTTACTTCATGCCGCCCGCTGTTGCTGAGTTTCGAGCAATTCCAGCAGGAATTCAGGTGCAAGATCGGCGCCATTTGCCCAGGCAACGGTTCTCATCACAGGGTGCTGGTAGGCTGTGGCAAATTGTGCAGGGTCTTTTAGTGTGTCGAAAATTTCACCCTCCAATTCGTTACGCAAATCAACTTCGCCCACAACGCCATTGTTGAAGCGCAGAAACAGCCGGTAGCCCGGCAATGCTTTTACTTCGGTTGTATGTAGAATCATGGTGTTTATTCCAAGGGTTTAATCGGTTTCAAGGGTTTACGCGATTGTGCCAGATACCAATCCTCTACCAGTTCTTCACGGTGTACTGCCAGCCATTCCCTGACCAGCGATAGCGCCCGGCGGGGAAGGTCGCCTGAGTAAATGCCGCCATCCAATGTAATCAACGCTTCATACTCGCCATAAACAGCATGGAAGTGCATCGGTGGATGCTCGCGCCAGTTCATGTAAATCACGATGCCAAAAAAACGGGAAATTTCAGGCACTGCCTCACTCCATAATGATTTGGCCCTGATTCCAATGGCACTAACTTAAGAAAAGAATCTATCCGATCAAACGGATAGAGGTGGGCTGAGAGCCTCGTCGCGTTATTATTCGGGTGTCGAATCCGTGATCAATAACGCAGGAGGAGCAGCCCAAATGAATGATAGCAAGAAACGGCATCTCGCCGGACAAATCCGGCAGTTCCGTGCCAGGTTTGTACAGAAGGCGGGAGCGGTTGTGGGGAATGTCCTGCCGGCGCAATCGCTGGCGCGATGGGTGGCCGAAGAAGCTGGCAGCTACCGGCAGCGCATCTACGATCCGCTGCAAACGCTCATGCTGTTTATCGGGCAAGTACTGGGCGCGGATCAAAGGGGTCAGGTTCAAATTATTTTCAGCAAGTCGCGGGGTCAGGTCTTGCATTACACATCCCTTCCGCTACTATTCATTTAGAGAGACTGGTCATGCCCCATTTCAGTTTGCATTCCCTTCCGGAAAAGCCGGATAATCGGCTTCAATCATTGTCGGCATCCCATCTTGAATGGAGATTTAAATGAGCTACGCAGAATTGATCGAGAGGCTGCAGTCCCTCCCCAAGGCCAAGCAGGCTGAAGTTTTCGACTTCGTTGAATTCCTGGCTGCACGCAATCAAGCTGAACGCGGTGATGAACATTCGTTGGCGCAGTCATCCCTGGCAAACATGATTAAGAACCCCTTGCGGGCACCCGGCTTTACTCCCTTGAGCCGGGAGGAAGCAAATGCCCGCTAAGGCCTTTGTTGATACCAATATCTGGTTATATTCACTGATTCAGAATGGCGATGATAACCGACATCAGAGATCTGCCGATTTACTTCTCCAATTGGATTACCCCGTAATCAACTCGCAGGTAATTCGCGAAATTTGCAGCAATCTGATCAAGAAGTCGCTTATGTCAGAAGAGCAAGTGCGCATCTTGATTCAAGGCTGGTATCAAGGCTGTAAAGTCATTCATTCGAACGCATCCCAGCATTTGCTTGCGTCCCATCTCAGGGTTTCCTGTTCGCTCAGCTATTGGGATAGCCTGATTGTTGCTGCGGCGCTTGATGCTGGCTGCACGACTCTGTTTAGCGAAGATATGCAACACGGGCAAAAAATCGAAGGCGGTCTGACCATCATCAACCCGCTTATCTGATAGCTGATATCTGGCCAATCCGGGGCACCCTCCAGATACATTCTTCAATCACACCATGGCACGCCCTTTAAGGCTTGAGTTATCCGGTGGCGTGTACCACGTCACATCTCGAGGCGATGGGCGCGATGATATTTATTTATCCGACGCGGACAGGGCTGCGTGGCTGGAGGTGTTGGGGCAGGTCTGTGAGCGTTTCAACTGGGTATGCCATGCATGGTGCCAGATGACGAATCATTACCACATTCTGATCGAGACGCCGGAGGCGAATCTGGCGCAGGGGATGCGCCAGCTCAACGGGGTGTACACGCAATATTTCAACCGTGCCCACGGCCGGGTGGGGCATGTGTTTCAGGGGCGCTACAAGGCGATTCTGGTCGAGCGCGACAATTATTTGCTGGAGTTGGCGCGCTATGTGGTGTTGAATCCGTTGCGGGCGAAGATGGTGAAGCGGCTGGAGGCGTGGCCTTGGAGCAGCTATCTGGCGACTTGCGGGCAAGCGCCTTTGCCTGCATGGCTGCAAACGGATTGGATACTGGGCCAGTTCGGGCAACGGCGCTCCAGCGCCATTGCCAAGTATGTCGCTTTTGTCCATGAAGGAGCGCGGCTGCCGAGTGTATGGACACAGTTGCAGGGGCAGATTTTTCTGGGATCGGAAGCGTTTGTGCAGAAGATGCAGGCGCAGATAGAGCAAAAGCCCACTCTCGATGAAATCCCGCGTGCGCAGCGCCGCGCGATTACGCAACCTTTGGCAGGGTTCGAGCAGCGCTATCCGCGCAACGAGGCGATGGCGCGGGCTTATCTGTCTGGCCAACATTCGATGGCGGAGATTGCGCAGCATTTCCGGGTGCATTATTCGACGGTGAGCCGCGCGTTAAAAAGCCATGAGAAGCAAAAGGGGGCAGGCTAAAATTATTTTTCGGCGCGTAGAAAAATTAATCGCAGCGGGCCAGTTCTTTGAGTTGAACCAAGGTAATCCATTAGGGCGTAGGTCGGGCTTCAGCCCGACCTACTTTTGCGGCTCGGTATCCGAAATTCAGGCTTTTCGCCGCAGAGCAGCAGGAGTTGCTGGCCGGTTAGCTTGCAAAATAACGCAGTTACTTTGCTGCTGAAATTCACATAATCATCAATTAAGGAGGGATATGCCATGAGCAAAAAAGCCAGCAAAACTTCAAGTGGCCGTTCAGGTTTCGTGCGCAATGTGGTGCCGGATCATCTCGATCTGCGCGACCGTTTTTATCAGCCCGCAGTCGGGATAGCCCCCGGCCCGGCGATGGAGCCGAAATGCAAAGACCTGCCGGTGTTGCATCAGGGGAATTGCAACGGCTGCACCGGGTTTGCCTTGTCGAGCGTGGTGTATCACCTGTTGCGCGGAGCGGGCCGCAAGACCACCGTGGCCAGGGTGTCGCCGTTCATGCTGTACTCGATGGCGCGGCGCTACGACGAGTTTCCGGGCAACCCGGACAAGGATACTGGATCGAGCCTGCGCGGGGCCATGAAGGGCTGGTACAAGCACGGGGCGTGCGCGGACACGCTGTGGGAAGACTTGAAAATGCCGACCGCCCCGGTGAAGATCACCAGGCAGGACTGGTGGCTGGATGCGGTGCGCCGCCCGCTCGGCGCCTATTACCGGGTGGATCCCCGCTCGGTGACGGACATGCACGTTGCGCTGAACGAAGCCGGGATCCTGTACGCGAGCGCGATCTGCCATTCCGGCTGGGATACCGGCCTCGACGCCAAGGCCGCGAAGGGCGGTTACTGGGCAATTCCCGCACAGAAAGCCGAGGCAAGCGATGGCGGCCACGCGTTCGCGATAGTCGGCTACAACAGCAAGGGCTTCATCATCCATAACTCCTGGGGCAAGACGTGGGGCAGCGGCGGGCGCGCCATCCTCACTTACGAGGACTGGCTGGACAACGCGATGGACTGCTGGGTGGCGCAGATCGGTGTAGTGACCGAGCTGCACGAAACGATCGCGCAGTCGCCGAGCTTGCGGGTGCATAACGGCAAGGTGCAACTGGCCGGCGAGCGCGCGTTGAGCATGCGCGAAATAAGCCCCTTCATCGTTGACATGGAGAACAACGGCAAGCTCAGCAACACGGGAGATTACCGCACGCAGGATGCCGACCTCGACGCGCTGGTCAACCAGCATCTCGAAGCGGCGCGCAAAACCTGGGGGCTGGCCGAGGGCGCCGCCGTGGATATCGCGATTTACGCGCACGGCGGCTTGACCACCGAGGGTGATGCCGCAGATACGGCGGCGAAATGGATACCGGCGCTGTACGACAAACAGATTTTTCCGATCTTCCTGATGTGGGAAACCGGCCCGCTGGACACCCTGAAGAACCGCGTGGAAGACTTGCTGCGCGGCCAGCCGCGCCCCACTGCCGGCATTTGGGATGCGACGCGGAGCTGGTACAACGAGCGGCTCGAACGGCTATTTGTCAAGCCGGGCAGCATGATGTGGGGCGAGATGAAGCAGAATGCCGATGCGCTTTCCATCGCCCAGGACAGCGGCGGCGTCAAGCTGTATCAGGCCTGCCAGAAATCCGGCTTGTTTGCCGACCTGTCCAAAGTGCGGCTGCACCTGATCGGCCACTCTGCCGGCTCCATCGTCCACAGCCATATCATCGAGCGTCTGGGCGCAAAAGGATGGAATTTCGAGACGGTGAATTTCATGGCGCCCGCAGTGCGCGTGGACGTGTTCCGCGATAAGGTGGTGCCCGCGCTCAAGAGCGGCAAAGTGAAGCGCTACCACCAGTTCCATCTGGACGATAGTTCGGAGCAGAAAGACCCCACCTGCAAGGCATTGCTAGGCTACAGCCGCTCGCTGCTGTATCTGGTTGCGAATTCGTTCGAGAACGGCGTGACCACGCCCATCCTGGGGATGCAGAAACATTTCGACCAGGCGATCACTCCGTTGAAACTCAAGAATGTGAGCGCGTGGTCATCGCCCGGCACGGCAACCAGAAGCACTACGCACGGCGGTTTTGATGACGACGAGGCCACCAGGAACAGCATCATCGCGCTGATCAAGGGGAAGAACCTTTAAGGTGCATGTTTATGCCGATCACCGGAAAACAGCTCAAGCAGATCATGCCCTATTGCAAGGCAGACCAGTGGACTGATCCGCTGAATGCCGCGATGGAGCGCTTCGAAATCAACACGCCGACGCGGATGGCGGCGTTTTTGGCGCAGTTGGCGCACGAGTCTGCGGAGACGACCCGCCTTACCGAGGGGCTTTCCTACTCGAGCGCCGAGCGCCTGTGCAAGGTGTGGCCGAAGCGGTTTCCGACGCTGGCTTCCGCCGCGCCTTATGTAAAAAATCCGCAGAAGTTGGCCAACTTCGTTTATGCCGGGCGCGGTGGCAACGGGGACAGATCGAGCGGAGACGGCTGGCGCTACCGTGGGCGCGGCTTGTTCCAGTTGACCTTCAAGGATAACTATCGCCTGGCCGGAGAAGTGCTGGGCCTGCCGCTACTGGATAGCCCGGACTTGGTGGCGACTCCGGAAATTGCCGCGCTGACCGCCGCACATTATTGGCAGCGGCTCGGCTTGAATGCGCTGGCTGACCACCAGCCTGGCGACGACGACGTGAAGGACTTCGAGGAAATATCCATCCGCATCAACGGTGGGCGCACCGGGCTGGCCGAACGCAGGAAATACTGGACGAAGGCGCAGGCGGCGCTTGTCTGACAAGGCGGCAAGGTGTTGTCCGGTAGTCAGCGCCCCGCTATGGTTATGAAGGATAGCTTGGCCACGCCCGCGCGCTGCGCAATCGCCATCAGTTCGGCAACGCGCCCGTAAGGCACCGCCTTGTCGGCTTCGATTTGAAGCTGGAACGAGGCGTCCGCCGCCGCGCGACCGCGCAGCATTTCTGTCAGACCCTCATCACTCAAGTGCGATTCGTTGACCGCGATATTTCCCTTGGCGTCTATCAACAGGCGCACCGGCAGGCGCTTGTTGTCGGATGTCACCTGGGTGGTCTTGGGCAGGTTGACCTTGAGCGATTGCGGCGCCAGCAGCGGCGCGGTGATGATGAATACCACCAGCAGCACCAGCATCACGTCCACCAGCGGCGTGACGTTGATCTCGCTCATCATGTTCTGTTCGGATGAATTGCCGAATGCCATATTTACCTCTCTATGCCCGACTTCATCACACCGGCGGAAGCCGGTTGTAGGTGCGAATTCATTCGCACATCGCCAATCGTTAGCTTGTAGGGTGGATTAAGCGCGTAGCGCGAATCCACCACGCAAGTTACACCTTGAAATTGTGTTTCAGCGCCAACCGCACAAAATCGTGCGCGAAATTTTCCAGCCCGGTGATGTTCAGGCGCAGGCGGCGCAGGAAGTAGTTGTAGGCCAGCACGGCGGGCAATGCGGTGGCGATGCCGATGGCGGTGGCAATCAGCGCTTCACCGATCGGCCCGGCCACCACGTCCAGGCTGGCGGAGCCGCTTTTGCCGATGTCCTGCAGCGCGTGCATGATGCCCCATACCGTGCCGAACAGTCCGACAAATGGCGCGGTCGAACCGATGGTGGCAAGTTCAGCCAAACCATGTTCGTGGTAGCGCTGGATATTCTGCACCTGCTGGCGCAACATCCGCTCCAGCACGTCCTGCGGTGCGCCCAGGTGCTGCAAGTCCTGCTGTTCCGCGTTCAGGTTGTTCAGTTCGGCGAAACCGGCCTGCGCCAAACGTGCCAGATCGCCTTCGCCCGATTTCGCCACTTCGGCAGCTTCGTGCCAGTCGCGCGCCGCCCAGAATGTTTCATTAAAATTGCGCCTGCGCTGACCATCCTGCAACTGTTTCCACAGCTTGAACAGGGCGATGGACCAGGTGGCTACGGAAAGCAGAATCAGCACCAGCAGCGTGCCCGCCACAACCGGCGAGCCGACGGAGAAAAAATCATTCATGTTTCGTTATTGTTCAGCGCGAACTGGATGGGGATCTTGAACCACTTGGTGACAGCCTGCCCGCCGTGGCGGGCAGGGGCGAACTTCCAGGTCTTAACCGTCTGCAAGGCCGCATTGTCCAGCATTTCGTGGCCGCTGCTCTGATGCACGTTGGCCTGCCCGCACAAGCCCTCGGCCAGCACTTCCACATTCAGCACGACCTTGCCTTGCAAGCCCATGCGGCGCGCGGCAAACGGGTAGGCCGGGCGCGGGTTGTTCAGGTAGCTAGCCTTGTAATCCGGCTCCACGTCGGGGACGTGGAGAGGAGGGGGAGCGAGGATCGGGGCGGCAACAACCGGCGCGGGTGCTGCTGCAACAACCGGAGGAGGTGCGCTCGGTTGTTCCACCGGTGTTTCGGTCGGCTGCGCGACCGGCTCAACCGGCGCCGGCTTCGGTTGCGGCACAACCTTGCGAATTTGCGGCACGGGTTTGGGAGCGGGCGGCGGAGGGGTGGGTATCGCCTCGGGCATCGCGGGCGGCGCAATGACCACGGCGACTGTCATTTCCCTGATCTGGGCGGGCGCGCCTGGCGGCAGCGACAGCCAGGCAGCAAATGCGGCGATATGCAGCGTCACCATCAGCGCGATCGAACTCAACGTCACGCCGCGCGTGGATGCGAGGAATGTCCGGTTGCGCGGGGCCGAAATGGCGAACCGCGAAAACGGGGTGGGTTGCATGATCGCTTCCATGTTAGCCACCCTTGTCGCCTTCGCGTATCCAGAGCTCAGTTTGCGCATGATCCAGTACGCCGCTCAACGATGTCACAACACGGCCCCGCGCATCGTAAAAATAGGTGCGCGGCAGTTCTCCATACCATTCTTTGTCCACCTCGAAACGCAAGCGTTCCGCGTAACTGTCGGCAAATACCCAGGATTCGGTGCGCTCCAGGCGATAGCTCTGGAGAGTTTGGGAGATTTCCCGGTTCTGTTCCGGGGAATCGGTGGCGACCAGAACCAAGTCAAAGTTGCGGTATTTTTTTGCCAGTTTTCCGAACATGGCCAAGTCGTCGCGGCAATTGGTGCAGGACAGCGACCAGAAGCTGAGAATGAACGGCTTGCCCGCGCGAGCGGAAACGATTTGCTGGTGGCTGCCACGCACGAAAGATCTAACACGAATGCTGCGGAGCAGTACCTTGTCCCCCTCTCCCGCTTGCGGGAGAGGGCGGGGTGAGGGAACGGTCTTGGCGTAAAAAGTGTTGGTTGGCAATTTGCCATGACCGTTTGTTTCCTGATCGGCGGAAACACTGGTCGAGCTGAAGCACAGCAAAAGTGTAAGCAGCCATTTCATTAAATGCCTCTTAACAAAGTACAGCAAAACTTGGAGCGCGCATGCCAATACCTCCCCCTTTGGAAAAGGGGGATTGAGGGGGATTTGATTGCCCGCCACATGCGGTGCAGNNCCCCTGCCCCCCTTTTTCAAAGGGGGGACAACCAAGCAAGCTGCGTTTTGTATAGAGGCATATTTCATTATTGCGTATTCTCCGGCAAGGCTGTCAGGCGATAGCCTTCCTTGACTGTATTCCAGGAGAGATATGCTTTTTCACCCGCAGCGATCAGCATGGGATGATCCGACGTGTCGGCGGTGGCAGCGATTTTTTTGGGCTCCGACCAGAGCTTCCCTCCATCGCTGGATTGTATCAGATTGACGCTGGTGCTTTCGCCGTCAAACTCCTTCCACGCAATGAAGACGCGCTTGCCAAAACTCAACGCGGTTGGGTGCGCTGGTTGAGCTTTGAGGTTCCCGAAGCTGAATGGGCTGGAGAAACTTTTGCCCTGATCGGATGAGCGTGCGTAGAACAGGCCGCGCATTTCCGGGGCGTTGCTGAACCATACGAAATGGTAAATGCCATCGTGCGCAATGGAGGCTGCCGGGCCGTGGTGCGGGCAGGCGTCAATTTCCCAGTTGTCGTGGCTCAAGCGCACCAGATCGGATTTGCCGTCAAGCCGCAGCATGGCGTGGTCGCGCACGTTTTTGCCGAATATGTGCCGCCACGCGATGACCGGCGTACCGTCCACGTCTATCGCCAGCGCCACGCGGCAGCATTCGCAGGTGTGATCGGCGGCCTTGACGTTGGCCTCGAAACTCTTGCCATCGTTGTTCGAGACGGCGTAATAGATCGCGATGCCGCTGTATTTCTCTTCCTTTTTTCTGGCGGCGGCATTGTCGCGCTTGTCCAGCCAGGCAAGGTAAATCTGGCCGCGTCCGTTTATTCCCATCGCGTCGAAGCGGTGGGTGATGGGGTCGAGATTATCGTTGACCGTGATCGGCGCGGCAAAGGTCTTCCCGCCATCTACCGAGCGGCTGAAACGGACATTACCGGAAAAGGGGGTTTCCAGCGGCTGGGTGTAGGAAACATAGATATTGCCGTTGTCCGCCACCAGAATTTTTGGCCTGTTCTCGCCTTCTGCCGCGATGAATTCGGGTTCCTGATTCACCGTGACCGGCGTGCTTATGGTCTTGCCGAGATCATCAGAATGGCTCACCACGACATGGCCGTCCTTCACGGATGCCAGCCACAGCCTGCCCTTCGCGTCGAGCGTGGCACCGACAGCGACAGGCTTGCGGGCCAGGGCTGTTTTCCACATCTTTCCCATGTCGTGGGGTTTTGCGGGGGGGGCGGCTGCGGGATCAGCAGCCCAAACTGCCCCGTTGACCGCAAGGCAACAAATCAATGCTGCCAGACTAGCAGGGCGGGGAGTGATACGCAATCTCATTTCCATGCGCCCTGAATGCCAACGTGAGCTGTGCGCGGCAAGCCGGGCGCATAAGTGGCAGTGCCAGAAGTGCTTTCCGCAAAACGCTTGTCGGTCAGGTTGTTGACCTTGGCGAACAACTCCACGTCTTTGCCAAAACGGTAGCTGCCGGAGAGGTTCAACAGGTCATGGCCGCTGTATTTGGTGGTATTGGCATCATCCATCCAGTAGCTGCCCAGCGTGACGACTTCAACCCCGACATTGCCGCCCTGCAAAATACCTGGCGCATAAGTCAGCCGGGTATTCGCGATCACCCTCGGCGCCAAGGCCATTTCTTTTCCGGTAAAGTTGGCTGCACTTGTTACCCAGTTTTCATAAGTGTGCTTTGCGTAGCTAAAGCTCAAATCGAGCCGAAGCGCCGCAGCAAGTTCCGCTCCCAAGCCAACTTCAATACCCTTGTGCAGAGTTTTGCCTCCGTTGGTTTGAATTGGCGCGCTAGTTGCCGGATCCCTCTGGGTGAGGATATCGTCACGTTTAACCATATGGTACAGCGAAATCTCGTATGAGACTTTCCCGTCGGCCTTGCCCCGCAAGCCGGTTTCGTAGCTGTCCACCTTGATCGGTTGCAGCGCCAGGTTGCCTGCGGAAATCTGCTGGGCCAAAACTTCGCTGGTGGTTGCTGCAGGGCGGAATAACTGGCCTTCCGAAGGTGCGCGGAAGCTGTGGTTATACGATACAAACCCGTTCAGTTGCTCCGAGAACGCATAGGTCGCGCCCAGCTTGGGGCTGAAGTGGGTGTAATGCTTTCTGACATTGGCGCTTTGCCCGTACCATCTGGCAAGGCTGCCGGCGGACTGGATGGCTGCGGCTGGCAGG
>CXWL01122574.1_pt1 | contig 39065 bp, 38 predicted proteins | sample 590931 | NCBI WGS metagenome assembly CXWL01 (sample SAMEA3498368, study PRJEB10139) | groundwater metagenome | biome: water well; material: biofilm material | place: Germany | collected 2015-04-27 | reverse complement strand
AGACAGGCCTAAAACTATCTTTTGAAGCATAGAACAAATGTTTAAAAAACTCAGTAAAAGTTAATTTCAAATTAAAAAAAGCACTTTCTAAAGTCGTTTTAGGTAAAGAATTAATTCCATTCTTAATAAGATAAGCGTCCGTTTCTTTCCATGAAACATGATGTCCAATTGACAATTTCCCTTCATTAATCTCTAATTGAGACAAATAATTTCTTTGTGTCCAAGTTGATTTAACACTTGCATCTGGAACTTTTTGATCATAAGAAAAATTTTTATTAACCAGCAAAGAAGGAATATTGATTACAAATAAAATCAAAAATAGAAATAATGGTATTTTATAATTAATTGATTTAAGTGCACTATTTTTATAGATCACGTAAAAACCCAGTAAAATTGCAGGAAAATAAACCCAAAATAATTGCCTAGTAAAAAATGCAATTATTAATGCAGAAATTGCTAAACTTGAATTCCAATTATTGTTTTTATTTAAAAAATAAACTTCACATAAAAAAATAATTATCCCTAAAAAGAATATTGTATCATTTGTCCCCGAGAAAAAAACTTTAGATGTGCTTATAAAAAACAACAAATAAAAATAAAATAAGAAATTAATTTTTCTCTTATAAAAGTATAAAATTAGAACTAAAAATAGAATAAAATTAATAATTCTAAAAAACATTAAGTTTGTAAAAAAACAAGAAAACAAATAGCTCAATAACATATAGGGAATTGAAATTCCTTTTTCAATTGAATGAATCCATCCTTTTTCTTGAATCAACTTTAAATCTTCTAAAAATAAAATTTCATCTCCTCCTCCAATTCTTAAGTTAAAGCAGTAAATAATTGTGATAATTAAATTTACAATAACAGTAAATAAAAGTATTGATTTTGTTAATTTGTTTAATTTCATAAAATTAGTTATAAAAGAAATCTAGTATATAATTGGTATATATTTTTGCACCTACATCATTCAAATGCCCACAAGACGCAAAATATTTATCATCTGTAATAACATTTTCAAAATTATGAATTTCTGGATAGAGTTGATGTACTTTATCAAAGTAATTCAATCCTTTTGTGTTCTCGCACATAGGTGTCATTACTACGGTTAATTTGATGTTATTTTGTTTACAAATTTGTTTTATTTCTTCGTAATATTTATTTCTAATTACTTTTAGTGAGGAAATATCATTTTTCATATTTCCTTTTTTGTGAGAAATTAAAGGATAATAACCTTTATTGTGTAAGGTGTTCGTTGGTTTTTTGGAAGCAACATCATATAATTCCCTAAAACCAATTTTATTGTCAAATTTAATATATCGGTAAAAAGGCAAATAGTAGATTTGGTAAAAATCGACTTCGTTTTCATAATGATTTTTGATGATTTCATTTCCATGAATATATGGCATGAAACGAGCGGTTGTGCCTTCGTCTCTTTTTTCGTTGCAAATACTTAAATCAGCTTCTAAAACTAGATTTTTGATTTCATATTTATTAGCGATCATTAATTTTAAAAGTAATGAAGTTTCGAATAAATGTGCGCCACTCATTCCATAATNNGCTCTATAGCCTTTATCTTCAAATACTTTAGCAACAAAATGATTATTCGCACGAGAAGTTCCCATAAAAATCACATCGTACTTTTTATTTGTAGAATGAATTACATTTTCTACTTTATTTCTTTCTACGGAATTAGATATAACTGCAGTATATATCAAATCTAACAACAAAGAAGCTGTAAAAAGTATTACTATGAATAGTATAGTTTGTTTTAAAAAACGTTTCATTTATAGTTTTAGTTTTTCAATTAAGATATTGGTAAAAGCTAATGCACCATCATGATTTAAATGACTATTATTCTGAAAATATTTATTATCTGGTAATTCATTTGAAAAATTTTTCAGACTTGGAACTTTTGTTTTCAATTTGTGAACAAAACTAAAGTCGTTGTTTGAAATTCTAAATGGTGCTATAAAAAAAGTAACATCCTTTTTATTTTTCAAACTATAGTTTGAAATTAAATTATAATATTTATTTTTATTTACAATTGTTTCAGGCAAAGTATATTGTCCCCCAGAAAAACTCCCAAATAGAGGTTGATAACCTTTATTTAATAAAATTGAAGTTTGTTTACTCAATAAGTTCATTGTAATTTCTCTCAAACCTATTTTTTGAGAAGTAATACTATATCTATAAAATGGCACATATTTATTACACCACAAATTTACAGAATCATTTAATTGACAATGATTTAAAATGGCTTGGTTTTCATTTATAAATGGCAAAATTTCATAACCTAAAACATTTGAAAAACCTTTTTCAATATTAAAAATATAATCAACTTGAATAAATGCTTTTTTATACTTGATATGATATTCGTCTAAAAGTTGAAAAATCAAATAAATATCAGACATTTTTGATGCTTGAAAGCCTAAATTTATGGCGATTTTCCCTGTTTTATTTTTGATAACCTCAGGTGAAATTCCATTTTCAACTCGAGAAGAACCCAAAAAAACATAATCAATAGTTTGATCTTTCAAAGCTCTTAAATTCTGAAATTTTGTTCTTGGTAAGGATTCTTTAAAAACATTCGTGTAAAACAAATCTAACGCATAAGCACTTATAGTAAGCATAAATACTATTTTCAAAATATGTTTTACAAAGGTTCTCATTTATTAAAACTGAAAATAAATAAACTCTTTATAATCAGAAAAAACACCTAAAGCTAAGATCGCCATAATGCAAAACAATAGTTTTACATTTTCGTACTTACCAGAAATAGGTTCCGTTTTGTATTTATGAAACCATTCAAATACTACAAAAACACCAACTAATAATAATAACTCTGGAGCATAACGCTCATTTCCTAAATATTGAATGTCAAAATTCAAGTTCGTAAACATCTTTTTTATGTATAATAACGCATCTGAAATTGATTTCGCCCTGAAAAAGATCCAAGCAAATGTGGTGATAGAAAAAGTTATCAGAATATGTAAAATCGTTTGCAAACCTTCACTATTCCATTTAAAATTAATATCTTCTAAGTTACTCCTGTTTTTATTTAACAACAATAAAGGCAAGAAATAAATCGCATTAATTAAACCCCAAGCGATGAATGTCCAATTGGCACCATGCCAAAATCCGCTCACTAAAAAGATAACAAATGTGTTACGAACTTGCATCCATTTCCCACCTTTACTTCCACCTAATGGAATGTATAAATAATCTCTAAACCAAGAGGATAACGAAATGTGCCAACGACGCCAAAACTCGGCAATATCTCTTGAAAAATAAGGAAAATTAAAATTCTTTAATAAGTCGATTCCAAATAGTTTTGAAGTCCCTAAAGCAATATCAGAATACCCTGAAAAATCACCATAAATTTGAAAAGCAAAATAAATAGCGCCTAAAATTAAGGACAAAGTATTCATATCTTCTTGATGATTGAACACTTCATTAGCATACATCGCACAAGAATCAGCGATAACTACTTTTTTGACTAATCCCCAAATAATTTGATGTACACCTTCTTTTGCTCTTTCAAAACTAAATTCTCTTTTTACTTTTACTTGAGGTAATAAATGTGTAGCACGTTCAATCGGACCAGCAACTAATAAAGGGAAATAACTCACGAAAAGTGAATAATCGATAAAATTATATTCGGCTTTGATGCGTTTATAATAAATATCAATTACATAAGATAAACCATGGAAAGTATAGAATGAAATTCCAACAGGTAAGATTACTTTTATCAATAATGGGTTGACTTGAAATCCAAAACCATTGATTAATTCGGTAAATGAAGTGACGAAAAAATTATAATATTTAAAAACCCCTAGAAATCCAAGGTTAACAATAATACTTAACCAAAACCAAAATTTTCTTTTAGAATCGGTTTCGTTTTTTTCAATCATTATTCCTGTAAAATAATCTAAAAGTGTTGAAAACACTAATAGAAAAAGGAAACGCCAATCCCAACAAGCATAGAAATAATAACTTGCAACTATTAATAAACTATTTTGCCATGATTTATTTTTATTGAAAACAAACCAATATAATAGAAAGACTATTGGCAAAAAAGCTGCGAAGTGAAGTGAGTTAAAAAACATTATTAGTGGATATCTTTAAATTGCTTTTGATGATTGAGCTGCCAAATATCGCTATTTAATAATGAATTTAAAAATAATTGCGCACTATTCCCAGTGCCATAATCGTTTTTTGATGGTAAAATCTCATGTGTATCGATTATTTGTAAGGCTTCTGAAATACTTTCTTTGGTATAATCTACATTGATAATATCTGCATGAAGTGAACGATTTTGTTGTCTCGTACCAATATTAATAATTGGCAATCCATAGTAAGGTGCTTCACGAATTCCTGCGCTACTATTTCCAATGATGAACTGAGATTTTTTTAGTAAGGTTAAAAAATATTCGAATCGTAAAGATGGAAATATTCTAAAACGAGAGTTATTTTTTAATTTTTCATATGCTTTAATAATAACATTACTTCCTAAATCATTATTTGGAAAAACCACCACATAATTATGAGTATCGGCTAATAAAACTTCTACAAAATCAGTTGTATATTCCTCCATATATTTGGCTTCCGTAGTTACCGGATGAAACATGACAACAGCATAGTTATCAAAAGTAATTTCGTAGTATTTTTTTGCTGTTTCTAAATCTGGTAAACTATCAGAAAACATAATATCTACGTCCGGAGAACCAATAGTAAAAATAGATTCGTCTAATTCCCCCATTTGAATTAAGCGTTTTTTAGCTTGTTTATTCGATACGAAATGTATGTGACTCATTTTACTGGTTGAATGTCTAATTAATTCATCAATAGTTCCTGAAACTTCACCACCTTCAATATGTGAAACTAAAATATTATTTAACGAACCAACAATTGCACCAGCTAAGGCTTCTACTCTATCTCCATGAATGACAATCATATCAGGTTCACATTCTTTTACATAAGCAGACAATCCTTCAATCGTTTTAGCCAAAGTTAAATCCATTGTAGTTTCGTGCGTATGATTTTGAAAGGTATGAATATTTGCAAACCCACAACGTTCTACTTCTAAAAGAGTATAACCATATTCCTCTTGAAGGTGCATACCTGTCACAAAAATATAGGGTTCAAAATTTGGATGAATTTCCAAAATTTGAATTAGCGATTTTATTTTACCAAAATCGGCACGAGTACCGGTTAGAAAAAGAATTTTTTTATTCACGTAATTTTTATATTATTTTTTTGATTTTCTTTTTAAAAAAAATTATTACACCAGTAAGTTTGAATTTAAAATAATTTAAAATTGAATAGCAATTTCCTTTAAGTTTTAAATAAACAAATCCCTTTGGAAAAATAAAATCTCTATCATTAAAAATTTCCCATCTTTCGGGGAAAAAGTCTTTATCATTATTTTTTTTTGCATAATCACCTCTAAAATTTTTAAATGGCCTGATTATTATAGAATTTTCTTTTTCTCCAAACCAAGCTAGCCACCAAGAAAAAGAGGAATTACTTATAATAAAATCATTACACTCACTGGTAATAATCAATTGCTCAATTGGAGAATGATTATCTAAAAAATAAGCATTAGGTAAAAACTGAAATAATGATTTACAGTAATTTATGTCATCACTTGTAAATAGTAAATTTTTATCCTTATAATCAGGAAAATATTTTATTAAGGCTTTTAAGTAGTAATCAAAATTCAATTGATAATAACTTGGATGAAAAACAAAATCACCTCTTCGAACAGATATAACGACGCAATTCTTATCAAATAAGTACTTGTTTTTTAACAATACTTTACTTTTTAGATCATCTTTGAATTTAAAAACATCCTTAACTAAGGATCTATCAAAATATTTTTCAGATTGCAACCAACCATCTAAGTCAAAATTACCATCATTAATATCCCATTCATGAAACTCAAATTTTTTTTCTTTAATTTCTGAAAAACTTTCATCGGTATAACCGACATTAAATTCAAAATCAAAACAATCAGAATACTTCCATTTTGGAATACAATAATCTTGATTGTGTTTTTTTGACAAACTAATTAACGATGCAATTTGAAAAAGTTGATTACCTAAATTCCCTCTATAACCTAATCTAGAATATGTTAACATAAATTTAGTTTATTTCATCCCAAGTTAATTGTTCATCATTTTCAATATCTCTAGTGGCTACTTTACCTAAGATAGAATTAAAATGTTCTGCAAGTATTTTTCCAGTTCCTGGACGCTTTACCCAAATATTTTCTTTAGAAAAAATGTCTCCTTTTTGTATAGGTTTTATGCTACAAACTGTTGCAAAAGCAAAATCAATAGTCACTTGTTCTTCGTCTGCAGGTTTTTTAGTACCGCCACGCATTACTGCCATTTCTGCAGAATTTACAATTAATTCAGCACAAGCCTTTTCATCCATACTACAAACAATATCTGGACCAGTTCGTTGCATATGATCTGTAAAATGTCTTTCTAAAATACTTCCACCTAAAGCCACAGCACCTAAACAAGCATTATTATTTAATGTATGATCAGAAAGTCCGAAAACTTTATTTGGAAAAGCTTGATGCATTTCCAACATGGCTCCAAAACGAACCAAATGAATTGGTGTTGGATATAAATTTGTAGTATGCAATAAAGCTACTGGAATATTATGTTTATCGAAAATAGCCACAGCTTTTTCTATACTTTCAATCGTATTCATTCCTGTACTTAAAATTACAGGTTTTCCAAAAGAAGCAATATGTTCTAATAAAGGATAATTATTGCATTCTCCTGATCCAATTTTATAAGCTGGAATGTCAAATTTCTTTAATCTTTCTGCAGCTGCACGAGAAAACGGGGTTGAAATAAAAATCATGCCTTTGCTTTCCACATAATTTTTAAGTTCTAGCTCGTCAACTTCATTTAAAGCACATCGCTCCATAATTTCATAAATGGAAACTGTTGCGTTTCCTGGAATTACTTTTTTGGCCGCCCCACTCATTTCATCAGCTACAATATGCGTTTGATGTTTTACAACCTCAACACCTGCTCTGTGAGCTGCATCAACCATTTCTTTGGCAACTTGAAGTGAACCTTCGTGATTGATACCAATTTCGGCAATAACTAATGGTGGAAAATCGGCTCCAATTTTTCTTCCGGCAATTTCTATATATGGATTCATAAAATTATCTTATGAGTTTTTATTGATTTTTTTCTTGTATAAATAGTCGGCGTAATCAAAATCTTCTTGAGTATCGATATCAACATTTGCAAAGATATGATTCACTTCTAAAGGCAAAGCATTTTCAGAAATAATTATATCCTTTTTGATAAGATTTGCTTTAGAAATATACAGCAAACCATTTTCGAAAAATAAAGGTTCTAAATCTTGGCTACGCTGTCCGATGCTATAATTAAACGGAATAAATTTATCATTGGCAATTTTACCTAATTTATCATGATTTCTAGAAACTGTAAATAAACTATCAGAATTTGAATTTAAATAGATTTGAAAAGCTTCTTCTAGTAGATTTTCTGGTCGTAACGGATTAGTTGGTTGTAATAAAACTACATTTTCTACCTCATCTGAAATGGATTCTAAAACATGTTTTAAAGCAGAAACAGTTGGCTCAAATTCACCTGAAATTTCGGCAGGTCTATCAATAACAATTGCATCAAATTGTAGGGCAACATTTTTAATCTCTAAATTATCTGTAGTCACATAAATTTCATCAATAAATGAAAATTGTTGTGCATATTTTATACTATGTGCAAGCAAAGGAATTCCACCCAGAAACTTTGTGTTTTTTCCGGGTAATCTTTTAGAGTTGCCTCGAGCTGGTATGATTGCAATGGTTTTATTTTTCATTGTTCGACTGCCAATAAATTTTTGCTTCAGTTAAATTACAATATTCCTTATATTCTTTATTGGTTAATCTGTTACTAGTTTTAAAAACATTTACAAAGTTTATAAGCAAATCAAAAATGGCTTGAAACATAGCAAAAGTAGCTTTATGGTTACCTTTGAATGTGTGATTTTTTAATTGTTGCCAAATAGAATACCCCATTTTTTTTGGAACTTTTGAAATAGGATAAAACATAAAATAATTGTACCAACCTGCTCTTAGAGAACGTCTTCTTCGAATTTGATAATCTTTATCATTTTTTCTTGCTGACACATTTACGCGATGATGTACTAAAATTTCAGGCACATAATGTATTTCCAAACCTTTTTTAACTAATTGAAGACTTGCGAAATCTTCTTCGCCATAAAACTCAAACCATTCTGGATAATTAGGAATTTTTTTCCAAGCATCCATATTCCATATGNNTCCATATTCCATATGTGTCCACAACCAACAAAACCACTTACTTTTTGAACAACTTCATTTGTAATAGTAGTTAACGGCTCTTCTTTACTCCAAAAAATTCTACAAGCAATTACACCACAATTTTCGTTAGTTTGAAAATGGTTCTCTATAATTTGCAAACAATTTTCAGTTATAAAATTAGAATCATCATCTAATGAAATCGCATAATTACCTTTACAATTATTTAGTAAATAGTTTCTATTATAGATATAACCTTTACTTTTTTGATTTGTAAGTACTTGAATATTTTGATGTTTTTCTTTTAAAAACTCAGAAGTATTATCTGTTGATCCATCATCATAAATAATGCACTCTACATCTTCTCTCTGCAATAAATGAGAAATTTTCTGAAGCGTAAGTTGCAAATCTTCAAGGCGGTTTTTAGTGGAAATTAAAATTGAAAATTTAATCATTAATAGTTATTTCTCATTTGTTTAGGTAATCCTTTCCATTTCAAAAATAACTTAACCATCCATTTTATGGATAAAAATTTCACAAATAGCTTATTTTTTATAAAAAAACAAAAACTGCTGATTTTTTTTCGAGGACGTAAACTTAATTCAATAATTTCATCAGTTTTACTTAACTCTACAGTATCCATCCATTCTTCATGAACATTCCCCATATGAAAAGCATAATTATCATGAGTAGTCAATCTCCAATAATCTTTTGCCAATGATTTCTTATCTATATAATCCTCCCCAATTCCTGCTACTTTTTTACCTCCTATAAAAGTATAAAGTTCCTCAAAAATGTCTTTCCTGTATGTTGCAACATAGTGTCCAGATCCAACAAAACATTTCAAATTATCAAACTCTAGACCTAAACCAAATTTCAAATAATCTTGATTATAATTTCTATCCCAACCAATGCTGTCATAAAAATGAATAAGTGCTTTTTTATTTTTAACAGGGATAAATTTTAATTTATTGCTAAATAAATTATCAAAAATCACATTACCACATTTTGACTCGTACAATTTAAATTGAGGTGTAATACCTACAACTCCAGCTTTGGGAATAGTTTTAAAGATATTTACTGTTTCATATTGCCAATGTGGGAGAAACATAACATCGGAGTCTGAAATAGTGACCAACTCAATATTATTACCTGCTAGTCCTTTAAAAACCGCATTAATCTTACCAATATTATCTGTATGAATTAATTCATTAATTTTTTTCTCCAAAAAAAGAGAGTCAAGATAACCCACTACTTTCTTACAGCTTCCATTATTAACAATTGTTATAAACGTTTTTTTATGAGCTGTACTGAATAGTGACTCTAAGCAAATTTTAAAAATTCTATAAGCATCTTTAAAATAACCATCTTCATTTGGAATATAAACAGGTATTATTATTTGATGAATATATTCTGACGCTTCAATAGTTATTTTATAATTTGGATTTTTACCTATTCTCATAATGATTGATTAGTTTTGCAATCCCTACTTCTAGAGGGATTAATTCTCGACCTAAAATAGCTTTCATTTTTGTCGTATCAGGGCATCTTCTTGTCATATCACCTTCTTCCAATGGTGGTAAATGAATGATACTTGAACTTGAATTAGATGTTGCAATAACTTTCTTGGCTAAATCTAAAATCGTCATTTCAATATCGCTTCCTACATTTAGTACATCATTTACAGAATTCTTATCGTTCATTGCCATTACACAAGCAGCTATATTATCATCTACATAACAAAAAGAGCGGGTTTGCAAACCGTCTCCATACAAATAAATAGGTTCGTTTTTAAGTGCTGCTTTGATAAATCTTGGCACCACAAAATCCTCACTTTGATTAGGCCCGTAAGTATTAAAAAAACGAAAAATTGTATATTCTAATCCGTATTCCTGATAGTATGATTTAAAAAAGGCTTCACCCACATTCTTTACAATAGCATAAGGCAATCTAGAGTTTAGCGGTGTTGTGTTTTCGTTTTGAGGAATCTCAAATGGCTCTCCATATACTTCGGATGAACTTGAATAAAAAACACGTTTTACGCCTGAATTTTTAGATAATGACAAAATATTTTTTATCCCATCTATATCATCTAAGACCATTATGGGGTTTTCCAATGTACGCTTTACTCCAACTACTGCAGCATAATGAAATACATAATCGAAATTATATCGTCCAAAAATGGGCACTATATCATTATAATTATTTGCGTTTGCTTTTATAAACTTTACATTTTCTTTATTAGGCACTTTCACTATACTTCCTGTCGATAAATTATCGACAATAACAATATAATTGTCTTTATTTTCTGCTAATTTAGTAGCTAAAGCGCTGCCTACATTTCCAGCTCCACCAGTTATAAGTATTGTTATTTTATCCATCATTTTGGCTTAATTTATATTTATTTTTTTAATTGCAATTTTAAATAATAAAAAGGATTCAGAATCAAATTTAGTTGATTTATTTTTATTAGTTTTTCGAAAAAATATTATTCCAATTTCGTATTCCAGCATTGGCCAAAACAAATGCTATTTGGAAGTTATGATTCGAGACTCCTTTTAAAACAGCATTAAGTTTCACTATATTATTGGTATACACCGAATCGTGAATTTGACCTTTCTCTAACAAATCACTCGAATAACTAACAACCTCTTTATAACTTCCTTTATTAATGATACTAAAATAGTTTTTTTTATGTGATGTTTTAAACAAAGGACCCAAACTATATTTCAAAATAACAAAATTATCTTTAAAACAACCCTCAAATTCTGGAATATAAACAAGTATAACAATCTGATGCAAATAATTGGTATGAGTAGTTTCTTTATGTTGATTATACTTATATTATATTTGGGTTGCCTAATCTAAAAGAATTTTATCTAATGATTTTTTAAAACTTTCATCTGAAAACAATTCTTTTGCTTCAGAATTGTGTAATTTTTCTGAAGTTAATACTTCAAATAATTTTGACTTCGTATCTTCTAAACTATTCATATCACATAAAAAAGGATAATTTGGTAAATACCTTCTCAATTCACTTCTTTCAGGTGATGAAATAAACACTTTTTTATCAAAAGCGAATAAAAACGGAACTTTACCGCCTAATATATTACAATAATGTGGCCCGTTTTCTAAAATAATATTAATATCACTTTCGTGAATTTGTTCATTTGATGAATTTGAAAAATTAAGTGTGTCTAAAACTAAAATAGTATCAGAATCTTTAACCATTTCTTTTAATTTATTAACGCCATCTCCTTTAACTCTTAATACAAATTCAACATCCTTTTTAATCCATTCATGTTCATCCATCAATTGTTTAAAAGCTTCAACCATAGTAAACACATTTCTTCCAAACATTAAAGCACCATGATACGAAATTTGAATTTTTTTATTTTTTTTACGGACTTCGCTTTTATCAGACAAATCAAAACCTTCAAATGTGAACTGATGTGGCAAGGTATAAAAATATTTATCCGAAGCATATAAATATTGTAAATCTTTAGCCATATAATAAGCGGAAGCACAACAAGCCTTAGCTTCAGAAACAATTTGAATAATTTTTTGCAGTCTTTTTAATTCGCTGCCATTAATTTTTGAAGACAATCCTTTATACCAAGAATACGGATATGGATCGTGAAAATTAACAACTGTATGTTTTAAAATAGGTAAATTATGCATGGCAAGTAAAGTCTCATGCTCTAAACCTGTGCTTCTTACCATAATATGATCATACAAAGTATAATCAACTTTTTTTATTTCATTTGCAAATTGATTATGTATGTAATTTTCAGCATACATAACATTAAAAAGTCTTGTTGATATTCTATTAATCCATTTTACATGAAAAGGGATTCTACGATTAATTATTTTTTTTACGATTGAATTTACGGGTAAAATATCTAAGTTATCGTCATGATTATGTGTACATAAATAAAGTACATCAATAATTGCTTCTGGGTAAATTTTTCGAAGTTTAGATAAAAAAGAACGTTCAATTATACCTTGACTTGTTCCTGATACACGTAAATCTTGAGTGATAATTAAAAACCTCATATACTACAATTTTTTAAAAAACTTCTTTCTTATTTTCTCAACTCCATTTCGAAAATCCAATACTATCTTACTAATTGTCAATGAAAACAAATTACTTAATTTATAATGTGACAATGGATTTCCAAGAGCCTTTTTTAATTTATAATTTTCAAAATACATATCGTAAAAATTTGTTTTCCTATACAATTCGATATGTTTCTCAAAAATATAAACTCTCGAATTATAGCCATAATGATTTTTCACAACATGTTCAGTTATCATTGAAACATCTTTTAACCTATAATAAAAACAACAACGATCAGTTTGAACAACTTCTCCTCCATTTTTAAGAATATGTATCCAAAACTCCCAATCTTCCAAACCTTCTTTCATGTTTTCATCATAGCCTCCTACGGTTTCCCAGTCTACTTTTCTATAAAGCCCTGAACAATAAATCATGTTTTTGTACAGTATATCTTCAAAATTATACTTATCCAAATTCCACTTTCTATTAACATTGCCAAAAAAACAAGCATCTCCATAAGCTATTTTAACAGCACTGTTGGTAGTTAATACCTTATAACATTCTTCTAAATAGTTCTCACTTATCTTGTCGTCAGAATCTAATGGTAAAATAAAAACTCCAGAACTTAATGAAATACCTTTATTTCTTGCGCTACTTAAACCCGAGTTTACTTGATGAAAATATTTGAATTTTTCATTATTTTTAATCCACTCTAAAACAACTTCTTCAGTATTGTCTGTACTGCCATCATTAATAATTATACACTCAAAATCACTGAAAGTTTGACTCGAAACTGATTCTAATGCCTCAATAATAAATTGAGAATGATTATAACAAGGTACTATTACCGAAATCTGAGGTTTATTCATTTTATTTATATATTTCAAACTAAAATTATTCTATTCCTTAACTATAAAATTTCTAATATACTAGCTTTCTATTAATTCATCTATATGTAACTAAACATTTCTCAGAAGAGGTATTTAACTTCAAGAAAAGTCTTAGATTAAAACAATTTAAAATCATAATTCAACGACAAAATACTTACTTTCTCACTAATAAATGTATCATTTTGTAGAGAAAATAGAAATATCTTTTAACATACATTTTCTGGCGATACAACTTTGTAAAAAGTTTCCAAAACTCTGTGTTTTTTTTGTTATCCANNTTCGAGTTTTTTTTGTAAACCTACTATTTGATAATTATTAAAAAAAGAACTTTTTTTATCTAACAAATAATAATAAAACTGGAAAGTAGCTTCATTTTTTAAAATATGATCGTCTGTTTTTGATGTAATATTAATACCGCTCAATCTAAATTTTAGCAACGCTTCATTTATGGTATAAATATTTCCAAAATGAGAAAATTCCAAAACACCTAATAAATCAGAATACCAAGCCAAAGGTAAATTTTTAAATTTTATTTCAAGAACATTTTTTTGTTTAAAGATATATTCGCTTAAAGTACTTCTGGTCCCACCTTTTAATTTTCGAAATAAAAAATCAACAGCATTTTCAATTTTAGGATGATTGATTACTACGGATAAGGAATTATTGTTTTCATCAATTACTTGAGAAGCATATCTGATGACTTTAACATTTGAAGTGGTAATTTCATTTAAATTCTTGTAAAATGCTTCAATATAATTTTCACTTAGTGTATCATCATCACACAATATCATTAACCATTCTTCCTCTTTTGCTAAGTCAACACATCTGTGCCATTGGTTCACTAATGATTTACTACCCAAATTTTCTTGAAACTCAAAATATTCAAAATCGAAATCATTTTTATATTTTAACAAAAGTTCTGATGGATTGTTTGGACTAGCATCATTTCCAATATAAACCTTAAAATTTTTATTGGTTTGATGTGCTAAAGAATCTAAAGTTTCTTTAAAAAAATTAATTTTATAGTAGGGTATAACAATTGCTAAATCAATTTTCATCTTTAAACAATTTAGCGCTCAAAAGCTTAATTACACCTAATACTTTTAATTTTTTCAATATATTTTTAAGAAAAAAAGCAGCTCTATATGTTTTGCTTTTTTTAATCTCACTTAATTTAAAAGCATTTTCATTAGCACGATTATAGTATCTTTTAACTTGATGTAGAAATAACTTTTTTTGATTATCTGAGCCGATATAATCCTCAAAAATCTCTAATGCTTTAAAATAATCTTCCTTAACTGAAAAAGATTGTGTTCTGCTTGAATTATGTTTTCGGTAATAACTTAAAACCACATCTAAAACCAATACTTTTGGATTCTTTTGAAACAAACGCAACCACACTAACCAATCTTCTTGAGCCGTTAGATTACTGTTAAATTCAATTCCTTCAAGTAAAGATTTTTGAATAATAGCACTATGAATAGGAATTATTATTTTTTCGCCCCAATACAATAATAAGCCATTGAAATTTAATAATTCCGGGTTGATTTTCATAGGGTATAAAACATTTTCAATTGTATCTTGAAAATAATTTGTAGTATTAAATACGATACTTAAATCGGTATCCTTTTGAAAATTAGAAATGGCTTGAGCTATTTTTTCTGGATGAATTAAATCATCACCATCTAAAAACAATACATAATCACCTTTTACTAGTTGTAAAGCTAAATTTCTGGCATTACTTACACCTTTGTTTTCAGAATTTATGAAGCTAAAACGATTATCTTGAGTAATAAATTTATTTAAAACAGCAACGGAATTATCGGTACTACCATCGATAACCAAAATACATTCCCAATTAGAATACGTTTGATCCATAACAGATTTTAGTGTTTCAATCAGAAATTTTTCTTGATTGTAAATAGGGATAATAATGGAAACTAAAGGATTCATTTTTTTTTATAAAAACTTAAACATTTAATAACTAATTTCATTTGATTTTTTAAGCTTAATTGAGGTATTATTTCCTTTTTTCTCATAAAATATTCTAAAAGAACCTGAGGCTTGTATTGCATATTACTAGTAAAATATCTTAAAAGTAATCTTTTTTCTTCTTTTCTTAAATAGTCAGACAATAATTGATGATTAAAAACTAATTTAGTTTCGTTGCTTTGAAGTATCTTATAATTTACTTTTTTTAAGATTTCAAGTTCTTTTAAATTAATAAAAAAGATATTTGACAAATGCTTTCTTAAAACTTTCTCCTCAATATCGTTCCAATTTATATTTAAGTTTTTAAATATATTTATTTTGGTGTCAATAGAAATATTTTGTTGTTTTTCAGATTGTATATTTGACACTTGTTGTTCATGCACTCTATAATTTAAGAGCACTTCTTGTAAGTTATGTAATTTTCCATAATTAAAAAGTCTTACCCACAAATCAAAATCTTCAGCTGGTTCTTTTGTTACATCATATAAAATTGCATACTTCTTTAAAACGGAATTTCGCAGCATCACTACAGGATGAGCTATACAATTGTCTGTTATGAAATACATTTGTATTTCGTCATTATTTTCTGTCAACTTATAGACATTATCGGTTCCAATTATAGTATAATTGGCCCCACATAAAACAACATCTGGATTTCTATCTAAATAAGCAACTTGTTTTTCAAATCTTGTTGGCAAACTAATATCATCACTATCCATTCGGGCAATATATTCTCCTTTTGCAATTTTTAGTCCGTAATTTAAACTATTTGTATAGCCTGAATTTTGTGGCTTTACAATTAATTGAATTCTAGAATCAGTATACGATTGTATTATTTCCACAGATTTATCTGTAGAAGCATCGTCAATAATAATAAATTCAAAATCGGAAAATGTTTGATTTAAAATACTATCTATAGCTTCTCTTATATACAATTCGGAATTGTATACAGGCATTAAAACAGATATTTTAGGCGAAGTAGTCAAAATATATTTTTATAATTTAATCCAGTTTTCTGGGATGATATCATTTGTATTTACATTCTCATTATTAAACCATACTTTGGGCGCAATAACTATTTTATTTGGGTTATTATTTAACCAAGCACCCCACCAACTAAAACTACTATTAGCTATAATATTGTGTTTGCAAGATGCCATTAATTTAATATCTTCAAAATTAGTTGAAGCATCATTAAAATCAACATAATGCGTTTCAAAATTAGTGGTAAAGTTTTCTTTCACCCAAGGCATATCATCAGAAAACAAAAAATAAACCGGATTTTCAATTTTACTTTCGATAAGTTGAATGGCTTCTTTGTAGTATGTAGCGTTATCCGTTTCGTGTTTAGAATTACCAATATAATCACCTCTTCTGAAATGGATTGAAACTGCATTTACAGATTGCATATACGCAACCATATCTGAAGTTTGCTTTTTTAATGGTGTAATGATTTGAAAATCATTTCGTATTTCATTTTCGTATTTAATAAAATACTTTTGCGTTTGATAATAGCCTTCTAAAAATAAAATATCCGATTTAGTTTGAATTAAATTCGGATTATGATTAAACGAATGATGATCTTCATTATAAAAAACTACTTTATTAAATAGTTGTTTGAGTCTTATTTTCCATATAGATTCTGGCAGGTAAAAATTTGACTGGATGTTAAAATGATTCAAACCATAATTGTGCAACTTATAACTTTCATAAATAGAAATATCTAATTGAAATGGTCGTTTTGTCTCTAATGAAAATGCTTTTGCAATGGCATATTGAAACATTTGATTACCTAAACCACCTTTTATTTTTATTATAATCATTAAAGATTTATTTTATTTGTTTCGAATAAACCACTTTTTTCTAATTCTGAAATTTTTATTCTTGCTTGTTCTAAGTCAAAAAGCCACCATTTGGAATCATTAATTAACTGAATAGTTTTTTCGTCAAACCGCATTTTTATCAATTTTGCAGGAATTCCTCCGACAATTTCAAAATCTTTTACATCTTTATTTACAAATGAATTTGCTCCAATTATTGCTCCATTACCAATTTTAACTCCTCTTCGAATTACAACATTGCTTCCTATCCAAACATCATTACCAACAATACAATCTTTTTCTGTTAAAGTTTGAAATGGAGTTTCATAAAACAAACTTGAAGTTGAAACTCTTTTAACCTTATGCTCACCAATTCCAATACTTACATTATTAGCTATCGAACAATATCTGCCAATTGTAGATTTTGTAATCATACAATTAAATCCAATATAAGTTTCGTTTCCAATACAATTTTCACCAGTTAAAATCGAATTATGCATAATCACATAATTTAATTTTTGATTAATTAAATTTTTCTTGTTATCATAATTGATAAGAATTTTTAAAGCTTTTTTAATTCTTGTTATCATATTATTGATTTAATTCTAAAATATATACTTTTCATTACTTTAAAAAAAAAGTTTTTTCTTTTTGTATTTAATTTTAGTTTAAAAACTTCTTTTTTAAGGTTACTTTTTTTTGTTTCTAAAATTGAAACAATCCAAGGAAAAAATTGATCTTCATCTAAACTTTTTATCTTTTGAATTTGAACCAATTCTTTTCTTTTTTCAAATTCATCTTTTGCAATAGCATTTTCAATTATATGTATTGTTTCTTCTAAATTTTCAATATCTATTCTGATGAAAGAGTCTTTGTTTACAATTTTCTCTAAATTTGGACAACCATAATAAAAAGGCAAGGTGTTTGCATAAATACAATCAAAATATTTTTCAGTAACCCAGTCTTCACAAAAATCATTTTCAATAGCAATAGTATATTTGTAATCTGCTAAAACATCCCATTTGTCATCAAAATCATTAATTCCTCGTCCAAAAATGTCTAATTTATCGCCAAAATATTTTTTTAATTTCTGAACAAATTCTAATCTTTTTCTATGCCCATCTGTAAAAGCTTTATTAGATGATACTACCGAAATTAATTTTGATTTATCTGGAATTAAATTAGCATGTAATTCATCATAAGACTTTCCAACAAACCAAGGATTAGCATTGTGTGAATAGAGAATATTTCTGTGTTTTAATTCTCTTTGAACTGTAATTATTAATCCAAATTGATTTAAAAATTTAGCATTAAATTTTGGGCTGGTATTATAGCATTCTCCTGGAATAAAAATAATATTTTCAGGATTACATTTTACTTTTTCTGCTTTTAAATTATAATCTGTGTAAACAATCCAAAAATCACATTCTTTTAAATTATCATCAATAACAAATTTATAATTCCCCCAAACTTGAGAATTATTTTCCGTTTGTCTAAACAATGGCCAATTATAATTATATGTTAGCTTAACAATAATCATTTTATATTTTTTTCCATTCTGGATTCATAAAAAACAAACCTGCAGCACGTGGTAAATTTCTTGTTGTATAATTTCCTCCGCCAACAATTTCAAATGTTAACGCATTATTTATACAATCAAAAACTTGATGTCCTGTTGTACTAGATGATGTAATTGTAATATAATATAGCCCCGGAAAAAGTCTGATATCTTTTAAATTAATTACAAATTCTTCATTTTCATTTTCATGATGAATTTCAAAATTAGAATCACGTGGCATCATATGAAAAACTGGCATTTCTTCGGTTGTAAAAACCTGAATACCAATTTCACTTCTTTTCTCACCCGTATTATTTTTAGTTTTAATTTTAATAATTAAATCATCACCAATGGAATACTCCTGAGTATTTTTATTATGCTGATTTAAAATTTCTATAGACTGAAATTCAATATTCTTATTCCCGCTTCTAACCGTTTCTTCATCAAAAACAACTTTATATTCTAGTGATTTACTTATATCTGAATATACATTTAAAGCTTCATCAACTCTACCATCAAATTTTAATTTTCCATTTTCTAAAACAATTCCACGTGTACACAAACTTTTAACTGCCGCCATATTATGACTTACAAATAAAACTGTTCTACCTTCTGTTTTAGAAATATCTTGCATTTTACCAATCGCTTTTTTCTGAAATTCGGCATCACCAACAGCTAAAACTTCATCAACAACTAGAATTTCTGGTTCTAAAAAAGCCGCAACAGCAAAGGCCAAACGCACGGTCATTCCACTACTATAACGTTTAGTAGGTGTATCAATGTAACGTTCGCAACCAGAAAAAGCAATAATTTCATCTAATTTAGAAGTGATTTCCTTTTTGGTCATTCCTAAAATAGCACCATTCAAATAAATGTTTTCTCTACCTGTAAGTTCAGGATTAAATCCTGTACCTACTTCAAGTAAAGAAGCAATTCTTCCTTTAGTTTTGATTACGCCAGTTGTTGGCGCGGTAACTTTTGATAATATTTTTAATAGAGTAGATTTTCCTGCTCCATTTTTTCCAATGATTCCTACAACTTCACCTGCTTTAATTTCAAAATTAATATCCTGTAAAGCCCAAACATATTGACTAGCTCCTTTAAAACTTCTGTCATTTGTTTCTCCAATCTTTAAATATGGATCTTCTTTTCCACGAATGGTATGCCAAAAACGATTTAAGTCATGACTAAGCGTACCAGTTCCAACCGTACCTAATCGGTATTGTTTAGAAATATTTTCGGCTTTTAATATTACTTTATTACTCATTTATTTTTTTTATTACTTAATTAGCTCATCGACTAATTAATTAAACCGTATCAATAAAACTTTTTTCTGTTTTATTAAAAATTAGCAATCCAACAAAAAATACTACAACAGTTACAATAATGGTATATAAAATTCCAAATAAAGATACAACTCCTTCGTTAAGCAACATAAATCTTGAAGCTTCAATGATGTAAGCTAAAGGATTATACTCTACCAACCAACCGTATTCTGGTAATTTTTCTTTTATTAATGCAATAGGGTACATTACAGCAGAAACGTACATTAATAACTGTACGCCAAATCCAATAAGAAATGATAAATCTCTGTATTTTGTGACTAAAGAGGAAATAATCATTCCTAATCCTAAACCTAAAATCCCCATTAGTATAACCAAAATTGGAAATAAAACCACAAAAGAATTTAAGGATAAATTAACACCAATTAGATAGTAATAAATATAAAACCCAACAAATATTAAAATTTGAATAGATAATTTTAATAAATTAGAAACCACAATTGACAAAGGCATAATTAACCTTGGAAAATAAACTTTTCCAAAAATACCAGCATTTTTCTTGAAAGTATCAGACGTTTCGTTTAAACAAGTTGTAAAATAATTCCAAACAATAATTCCTGCTAAATTATATAAAAAAGAAGGTGTTTCTCCTGTTTTTATTCCGGCCACATTATTAAAAATTATAGTAAAAGTAATTGCTGTAAAAAGAGGTTGAATTAAGTACCACAGTGGACCTAAAATAGTTTGTTTATAAACCGTAACAACATCCCTTTTTACAAATAGAAACAACAAATCTCGATAATTCCATACTTCCTTTAAATGTAAAGAAAAGAAATTATCTTTTGGTTTTATTTCATACAACCATTCATCTTCTGAATATTTGTTTGTATTCATTTTTTATTTATATTAATTTATTTCCATTAAAATGCGAGGCGCACTTTAAATTCATTTTGCATCGAAAAAGTGTTTTAATATAATATCATTTCCATATAAAATCAAACACTTAAACCAATCTCCAAAATTAGACTATTTTAAAGAAGTTCCAAATAAAAAAATTTAAAAGAAATATCATTAATAATAGTGTTAAATATCAACTAGATAAATCATTTTTTGTATAAATTTTTAATTCAAATATAACTACCATACTTTTTGTGATATTTCTTTTAAAAGTATTTTTTTTATCACGCTTTTTATGATTTATTTATTTCAATTGAAATAAAATCACAATTAATGATATTTGTCTTTCATCGCATAAAAATTTCACAACCATGAAATCACTTCTTAACCTACATTAAGTGCTACTGCTAATTGGATGAAGTAACTTTGTGTAACAATTTAAAAGAACAACATCATGTCAACAAAAAATATAGAATTAATAGCCGAACCAAAAACACCTCATTTTGTTGGTGATGGCTTTAGAGTACACAACTTTATTCCAAGTGGGTATCGTTTGGATATGGAACGTATGAGTCCATTTATCATGTTAGATTACAATTCAAAATATCATTTTTCACCATCAGAAATTCCGAGAGGAGTTGGAGTTCATCCACACAGAGGTTTTGAAACGGTAACAATTGCTTATAAAGGAAAAGTAGCACACCATGATAGTTCTGGTGGCGGTGGAATTATAGGCGAAGGAGACGTACAATGGATGACAGCCGCTTCTGGTGTTTTACATAAAGAATATCACGAAGAAAACTTCAGTAAAAAAGGTGGCGAATTCCAAATGGTACAACTTTGGGTGAATTTACCTGCAAAAGACAAAATGTCAACTCCAAAATATCAAGCGATTTCAAATGAGGAGATGAAACGTTATGAACTTCCTGACAATGCTGGATTTATTGAAGTAATCGCAGGAAGTTATAAAGATATAAAAGGTCCTGCTTCTACATTCACGCCAGTAAATATGCAGAATGCAAAATTGAACAAAGGCGGAAAAGCAGATTTTTCATTCCCTGCAACTTACAACACTGCTTTATTGGTAATTGAAGGTAGTATCAAAGTAAATGACAAAGAAATAGTTCCAACAGATCATTTTGCTTTATTCGAAAATGAAGGAGAAAATTTCACCATCGAAGCACAAGAGAACACAATTGTTTTAGTCTTAAGTGGCGAACCAATTAACGAGCCTATTTTCCCACACGGTCCTTTCGTAATGAATACTAGAGAAGAAATTATTCAAGCGATTGAAGATTTCAATAATGGAAAATTCGGCACTTTAGAAGATTAAGAATTAAAATCGTAAATATAAAATTATGGACAGAAATGAGTTTTTAAAAGGTGGTTTATTAGCAGGAATTTCAGCACTATTTTTGGGATTCAATAAATCTTTTTCTTCAACAAATGAATTATTTGAGAATACAGAAAATAACGGATTGCGAAAAATTGAAGGTATTTTATCTCCTACCAATACACATATGGTTGGAAATGGTTTTAAAGTCATGAATTATTTTCCGAATGGTAAAGGATTTGAAGAACGTATGAGTCCTTTTTTCTTACTCGATTTTAATGCCGAAGTAAATTTCCCACCATCAGAATTGGCACAAGGCGTTGGTGTTCATCCGCATCGTGGAATTGAAACTATCACTTTTGCTTACAAAGGTTCCGTAGAACATCATGATAGTAAAGGAAATCACGGCATTATAAATCCAGGTGATATTCAATGGATGACTGCTGGAGGTGGTGTACTTCATAAAGAATATCACGAACAAACTTTTAACAGAACTGGTGGTGCTTTTGAAATGTTACAGCTTTGGATTAATCTTCCGGCTAAACACAAAATGACGCCTGCAAAATACCAAAGTATTCTTCATACAGAAAAACCAAAAGTGGTATTGCCAAATAATATGGGAACTGTTCATGTAGTAGCTGGAGATTATTTGGGTACGAAAGGAATTGCCTCAACTTTTTCGCCAATTCATATGTATGATATTCATTTGGAAAAAGATGCTGATTTTACTTTTTCATTACCCGCAAATTACAATTCAGGGATTTTGGTTATAGATGGAGATATTGTAATAAATGGAAAAAAAGCTCCTGAAAATCATTATGTTCAATTAGCTAATGAAGCTGGAGAAATACAAATTAAGACCACAAAAAAGACTATCTTAGTAGTCCTAAGTGGCGAACCACTAAACGAACCTTATGTTTCTTATGGTCCTTTTGTTATGAATACCGAAAAAGAAATCCGTCAAGCGATTGAAGATTTCAACAACGGAAAATTTGGATTTCTTGAGGATTAAACACCAAAGAAATCTAAGTAAATCTAAAAATTAAATTTTCTAAAAATGAAACCAGAATTCGAAAACATTCCATTGATAAAAAACGAAGAAAAACATCGTTTTGAAATCACTTTTGAAGACCATAAAGCGTTTATCGACTACAAAGAACGTCCAGCTAAAATTTCATTAATTCACACCGAAGTGGAACCTGAATTAGAAGGAAAAGGTGCAGCAACAGCAGTAATTGAAAAAACACTAGCATACATCGAGCAAAACGATTACAAATTGGTTCCACTTTGCCCATTGGTCTTTGCTTACATAAAAAGACATCCAGAATGGAAACGAATTGTAGATGAAAATTTTAAAGGTTTTGAAGAATAAATCGTAAATTTCAGAAAAAAAGCTATGTCAAACATACAATTAATTATAGAAGAGCGCTCAGCCGATATTGGTAATTTCATGGTTGGTCGATTGCTCCCTTTTAGAGAAAAAAGAACCGTTGGACCATTTGCTTTTATTGATCATATGGGGCCAACTCATTTAAAAGACTATCAGAATTTAGATGTTGGACCGCATCCTCATATTGGACTTTCTACTCTAACCTATTTGTTTGAAGGAAGTATTATGCACAAAGACAGCTTAGGGACTGAAATTGAAATTCAAGCTGGTGCAGTAAATTGGATGACTGCAGGAAAAGGAATTGTACATTCTGAAAGAACACCACAATACCTTAGAACTTCTGATAAAATGTTACATGGTTTGCAAATTTGGGTGGCACTTCCAAAAGAATTAGAAGAAATGGAACCCAATTTCACTCATATAGAAAAAGACGATTTACCACAATGGGAACAAGATGGTGTATCTATAAAATTAATTGCTGGTGAAGCTTTTGGCAAAAAATCTCCTGTTCCGGTTTATAGTCCGATGTATTTTTTGGAAATTAAATCAACTGCAGCACAAAAAGTAAAAATCGGTGATTATTTATTTGGCGAAAGTGCTTTGTATATATTAGAAGGGAGTATAAAAAGTGATGGAAATACATTCGACCCGAAACAAATTTTAATTGCCAAAGACAGTAAACTTTGTGAATTCGAAATGACTGAAAATACAACCGTTTATATTTTTGGAGGAGAAGCTTTTCCAGAAGAAAGATTTATTTATTGGAATTTCGTTTCTTCTACAAAAGAGAGAATAGAAAAAGCAAAAACTGATTGGATGAACCAAACTTTCCCAACAGTTCCTGGAGAAACCGAATTTATACCACTTCCACCAGAAAACAATTCTTTTAAAATAAAAAAATAAATTTAACAAATAACTAAATCTTTCAATTTAAAATTCATAAATCCCAAATCGAAATTCGAAAAACAAAACTATCTTTGCTAAAAATTATTTTATGTTATCATTTTTAAAATCAAAGCCTACTTTAGCTTCGCTAATTCCAAATAATTATGTGGATATTCATTCGCATGTTTTACCAGGAATTGACGATGGCGCTAAAAATTTAAAAGACAGTCAGTTCATATTGGAATCAATGATTAGTCTTGGTTTTAAAAAATGTATTACGTCGCCACATACCATGGCAAATGTTTATAACAATACGATTGAATCTATAAATAACGCTAAAAAAACAGTTGAAGAAGAATTACCTGATTTAACTCAAAAATTGGATTTAAAAGCGGCTTCTGAATATTATATTGATGAAAATTTCATAAAAAACTTTAACTCAAATCCACTTCTAACATTAAAAGATAATTATGTTTTAGTCGAAATGTCGTTTTTAAATCCACCCATTCAATTACACGAATATTTATTTGAATTACAACTAGCAGGGTACCAACCTGTACTAGCACATCCAGAAAGATATACATTTTACCATTCCAACTTTAAGGAATTTGAAAGACTAAAAAAGATGGGATTGAAATTTCAATTAAACTTATTATCAAGTGTAGGTTATTATGGACCTGATGTAACAAAAATTTCAGACAAACTTTTAAAAGCAGGCTTTATTGATTTTGTAGGTTCAGATATCCACCACAAACAACACATCGACTCTTTTACAAGAAAGGTAATTTTAAAAGAAATGAAAGCCTTAGAAACTGCTATGGAGAATAATCAGTTTTTTATGTAAAGTAGCACAAATAAAAATATCAGTCCGAGTGTTTCGATAAATATAAATTGAAACACTCGGACTGACGAAAAATTATTATTATTATTATTATTATTTTATTTACCTAATATCTTTTTCCACCAAGGTTTTTCTTCTACCTCGACACCATAACCGTAACCGTATCCATACCCATACCCGTATCCTTTTTCCGAATTGGTATCGTTAAGTACGATTGACATATTTGGCAATTTCGATTCACTATATAATTGCTGTGGTAATTTCAACATACGTTTATCTAAATAATTAGCTCTTGTAACATACACAAATGCATCAGCCAAGTGACCAATAATAAGTGTATCCGTTACTAAACTAACTGGTGCTGTATCCACAATAATATAATCGAATTTTGTTTTTAGTTCCTCAAACAATACCGCTACCTTTTTATCCATTAATAATTCGGCAGGATTTGGTGGGATAATTCCAGCAGGAAGTACATAAAAATTAGAATAATTATCAATCTTAACAATTAATTCATCAATTGATTTGTATTTATTTGACGATAAATAATTGGTTAATCCAACACTTGGAACTTGTAAATATTCATCAATTTTGGGATTTCTAATATCCATTCCAATTAATAAAACCCTTTTATCTGAAAGTGCAATTGTGGAAGCTAAATTAACAGAAACAAAGGTTTTTCCTTCTTTTGGAAAAGTTGATGTCACGAATATTGTTTTCGCAAAACCATCTTGCACATCTTTTAATAAAAACTCTAAATTGGTTCTTATAATTCGAATCGCTTCTGCTGTGTTAGTTCTACTATATAATTGAATAATTTCGTTCGGATTATCTGCTTTTGGTACATCACCAATAAAAGGAACACTTGTATTTCGCTCAATATCAAATCTTGATTTGACTTTATTATTGAAGATATTAATTAAATAAATGATCCCAAACGGAATTAATCCTCCTAAAAATATCGCAATAAGATAAATTATATTTTTCTTTGGCGAAACTGGATTAGTCGAAGAAGTTGCTTCATCAATGACTTTTGCATTAGGTTCAGTTACCGCTAATGAAATAGCAGTTTCTTCTCTTTTTTCCAATAAATACAAATACAATGCTTCTTTTACTTGTTGTTGTCTAGCAATTATTCTGAATTCCTTTTCTTGTGTTGGAATTTGGGAAATTCTACCTTCAACAATAGCATTCTGTCTGGCTAAATCGTTCCTTTTAATTTGCAAAGATGCTTTCAATTGTTGCAAACTTGCACTAACTGTATAACGAAGTGATTCTATTTTCTTATCCACAGACAATACCATAGCATTTTTTTCGCCTGCTGTTTTTAGCAATCTGTTTCTTTCTAAAACTAAATTATTGTACTGATTTATGACTTCAGAGGCATTAACATCTGCCGTTAAAATATTTGCTGGAATTAAGTTTTCTGCTTTGTTTGCTTTTAAATAATCAATCATCGTGTTGACCACTTTCAACTGCGTTTGCGTTTCTATTTCACGCTTTTCAAATTCACTAGCATTTTCTAAAAACAAGCCCGCTTCAGAAGTAATATCTGTAACTCTGTTAGATTTTTTAAAGCTTTCTGCATCTTTTTCAACACCTTCAAGTTCTCCATAAATCAATTTTAATCGTTGTTCAATAAATTTAGATGTATTTTCAGCAATAAAATTTTTATCTTCAATACCATCTTCGTTGTAATTTTTCACTAAAGCATTTAAAAAATCTTTCGCTTTAAAGTGAATTGGATCCTCAAAATTCAATTCAATTACACTTGTGTTTTTACTAAGCGTTATCACTTTAAGTCGGTTTCTGTAATTATCAGTCAATCCTTCAATTGGCAAAATTTCAACACGAATAGAAAAGTCTTTTAAAGTAAATTTTGGTTTCACTTTATTCTTAACTACAGTAAAATTTCCTTTTAAATATTTTATAGATTCACCATATTTAAAAGTTCCGAATAATTTTGATCCACTAAAAACCTCAAACGAAGTTGATGATGTAGAAACAATTCTAAATTGATGAGACTCGTTATAAAAATCAGGGTCCTGATTATAGAATAAAATTTTAACAGGACAATTGCTATAAATTTCACTGTCTTTAATTCTACCTTCGTTAATGTAAATAATGTTTAAACCTAGTTCATCAATTGTTTTTTTTATAAGTTTTCTTGACTTTATTACTTCAATTTCGTTATCTACATTACTTTTTCCTTTTAACATTCCTAAGTCAGCAAAAGCAGAAAGTTCAGAGGCTAAACCACCTTTTTTATCATCTTTTATTAAAATAGTTGAAGTGGCATTATAAATAGGAACTGCATATCTCAAATATAGAAATGCTAAAAATAAGGACACAATCATCCCTAAGACAAACCATTTCCAGTGGNNTGGATTAAATATTTTTCAATTTCTTCTCTGATATTGATATTTTGATCTAAATTTTCATCAAAATTTTGATTGTATTTTTGCATATTTTATTTTAATGTTAATGCCAAGATAGTAACTACTAATGAAAGTGCCGAAATACCAATTGTTAAGTTGGGTCCAACTACAGATGAGTTTACTCTTGTTTTATTTGGCTCCACATATATTACATCGTTTTGAGTAAGATAATAATTTGATGAGTTAATAAAATCTGTTTTGGTAATATCTATTTTTTCGTAGGTTTTTGTTCCATTTTTTTCTCTTATTAATAAGATACTATTTCTTTTTCCGTAAATTGTTAGGTCACCAGCTAATGCTAAAGCTTCCATAAAAGTTACCCTTTCTCCTGAAATTGAAAACATACCTGGTCTCGCTACTTCACCTAAAACTGAAACTTTAAAATTTAATAGTCTCATATTTACAATTGGATCTGAAATATGTCCATTTTTTAATAAATTTTTGATCTTATTAGTGGTTTCAATTCGTGTTAAACCCCCTACTTTTATTGTTCCTAAGATTGGAAACTCGATATTCCCTTCTTTATCAACAACATAAGCTTGATCTCGCGCTTGAACATTTGCATTTTCAGAATTCCCGTTGTAGGCATACGTACGTAAATTGTATGGTGAAGCGGCTTCAGGGTTTTCAGAAGAAACAATAATTAACAATTGATCGTCTGGTTGCAAAGTAGTTTCAAATTTCAGATTCGAATCTAATGAACCTGAATTATTTAAATACACTATTTTTGAAGGTGATGTACAAGAAAATAAAGTAAATATTATTACTACAAAACCATATATTTTTTTACTCATGGAATAAATTTTTACAAAGATAATTTTTTTTTTTACAGATAAGAGTTTAATTTCAATTAGTCATCGAATTTTTCGAATTTTGAATTTAGACTAATGAATTCCGGAACAATTTTTTTCATCTTAATTACTAACGCATCTGGTTTATTTTCAGCTGCTAAATCAATTAACTCCAATATCTCATCTTTTAGAGAAATATAATTTTCAGAACCAACTTTAGCAATCATAATTTTTTGATGGTGAGTAGGCAAGGTAGTTGAAGCATCAGTTAACAATTCTTCATATAATTTTTCACCAGGTCTTAAACCTACTACTTCAATTTTAATTTCATCATTTGGAACAAATCCAGCTAATTTTATCATGTTATGAGCCAAATCAATAATTTTCACAGGTTTTCCCATATCGAAAATGAAAATCTCACTACCATTCCCCATAGCACCAGCTTCTAAAACCAACTGACAAGCTTCAGGAATCGTCATAAAATATCTAATAATATCAGGGTGAGTAATGGTTATTGGTCCACCTTCATTAATCTGTTTTGTAAATAAAGGTACAACCGAACCGTTTGAACCTAAAACATTACCAAAACGGGTAGTAATAAATTTCGTAGAAGATTCTCCCATTTGATCCAAATAAATAGATAAAGATTGAACATATTTCTCAGCAATACGTTTACTCGCACCCATAATATTACTTGGGTTTACTGCTTTATCAGTAGAAATAAGAACAAAACGTTCCACTTTATATTTTACTGCTAAATCGGCTAAATTTTTAGAACCTAAAACATTTGTAAAAATAGCCTGATTTGGATTTTTTTCCATTAATGGTACATGCTTATAAGCTGCTGCATGAAACACAAATTGGGGTTCATATTGTTCAAAAACATTTTCCAATTGTTCTTTGTTTCTTATATCAGCAATAATTGGAATAATTTCGAAATTAACTTGATTTAATTCTAATGTTAAATGATGCAATGGTGTTTCGGCTTGATCAAGCAAAATAATTTTAGATGGGGAAAAATGAATAATTTGCCTTACTATTTCACTCCCAATTGAACCTGCAGCACCTGTAATTAAAACAACTTTATTAGATACTTTATCAGATATTTTTATATTATCTAAAACAATTTCATCACGATTCAATAAATCTTGAATCTCAAAAGTTTTAATACTTTTTGAAATTTCTTTTTGATTGTTCCAATCTGTAATTGACGGAATCGTTAATACTTTGTAATTACTTTCTAAACAATCTTCAACAATTTTAAGTTTTTGATCTTTAGTTAACATTTCATTAGAAATAATTAACCCTTCAGCTCCTAATTTTCTTAAAATTGCGGAAACTTTATTCTTTTTATTATTTATTATTGGAACTCCTAAAACTTCTTTACTAAGTTTTGATTTCTTCTTATCGATAAATCCAACCAATTTATATCTTTTTGGAACTTCCAAATTTAATGCATTGGATAATGCTACTGCATTGGAACCAGCACCATAAATAACTATTTTTATTAATTTTTTTTCTAAGCTAATTTGCGAATACCTTTCAAATAAAAACTTTATAGCAATCCTAAACACTAATAGTAATACAAAAGCAATTACAAAATGAATAGCTAAAGATGGTAACAAATAAATTTCATGTCCAGTGGCAAAAAAATGCAAATAATTAATTGAAACTAAAATTACATATGCTGAAAAAGTAGAAAGCAGTAACTTTAAGGCATCAATAAAAGTCGAATATCTAATAATACCTGCATAAGTTCTAAAAATTAAAAAACAAATTACATTTATAAATATAATTATTGTAATTCTAGTAGTTAATGAATAAGTATCATGAAATTTCAACGTAAGATTAGATACAATAAAATAGGTTAAAAAACTTGCTAATAATAATATTACAACATCAATACATATGATAATCCATCTCGGTAAATAACCAATATTTCCAAATCTTTTTTCTAAAAAATTATCTATTAATTCTTTAAAATATTTCTTATTAGAAGACTTTATTGTAACTGCCATTATTTTTTTTGTTTATTGAATATGGAAAATATCAAATGTGCTTGTATATAAATTAAAACTTAACTATTAGGAATTAAAAAAACTCAATAAAGACTCTTTAATCCTAACTTTTTCATTTTCAGATAAATTAGACCCTGAAGGCAAACACAATCCTGAATTAAATAAATCCTCTGCAATTTTTGTGCCATAATACTTACAATTTTCAAATACTGGTTGCAAATGCATCGGTTTCCATAAAGGTCTTGATTCTATATTTTCATTTTCTAATGCTAATCGTAACATCTCAGGACTCTTACCCACTATTTTTTCATCTATTGTAATTGCTGAAAGCCAATGGTTAGAATAAAAATCTGAATTAGGTTCTGAAAAAACTTTCACACCTTTAATAGTGCTAAATAATTCTTTATAAAAGGCATTCATGTCACGTCTTTTTAAAACATGACTATCTAAGACTTCCATTTGTCCTCTACCAATACCTGCACATATATTACTCATTCTGTAATTATAACCTATCTCTGAATGTTGATAATGCGGTGCATTATCACGCGCCTGAGTAGATAAAAAAACAGCTTTATCTCTAGTAGCTTTATCTTTTGTCACAATAGCACCTCCGCTGGAAGTGGTAATGATTTTATTCCCGTTAAAAGACAACACACCTATATCTCCGAAAGTACCGCACTTTTTTCCTTTGTAAATACTTCCCAAAGCTTCGGCACTATCTTCCAAAACCGGAATTCCATATCTAATGGCAATCGTCTTAATTTCATCTATTTTACAAGGCATCCCATAAAGATGCACAGTAATGATTGCTTTAGGTTTTTTGCCTTTGGCAATTCTATCTTCAATCGCTTCTTCTAAAGTTATTGGACACATATTCCATGTTTCAGGTTCGCTATCGATAAAAATCGGAGTTGCACCCTGATATATAATAGGATTGGCCGATGCCGAAAATGTCATACTTTGACAAATAACTTCATCACCAGCTTTCACATCTAATAAAATTAAACCTAAATGCAAAGCAGCCGTTCCAGAACTCAAAGCACAAACATACGAATTTTGACCGACATATTTTTCTAGATCGACTTCAAAATCATCAATATTTTTACCAACAGGTGCAATCCAATTCGTTTCAAAAGCTTCATGAATAAATCGTTGTTCCGATCCATTCATATGCGGAGAAGACAGATATATTCTTTTATTTGTCATTTATTTGCCATTTATCAAAAGAAAAACGAACGTCATCTTCCTTAACTCTATCTAATGGTAATGTAGAAAAAGACATTAATCGTGAATTGGGTTCTAATGCTTGAATAGCGTTGGCATATCCTGCAGGAATACTTAATACCGAATTTGAATTTGAATCTAATATAACACTTTCAACTTTCAGATCAGCGGAAGGCAACTCCCAATCATCAACTTGCACAAAAGAAATCTTGAAAGAGCCTTGAATACAAAAAAAATTTTTACAGTCCAATTTATGACCTTGCCAAGCCCTTACAGAATGCTCTTCTGAANNACTGTATATAATAATCCTAAAGGTAATAAAACCATCATAAATACACAAATTCCCGAAAAATCCTTATATATAAAAAGGACAATACCCGAAACTAATAACTGTAAAAATGCATATCCAGATGCAACTACACGATGCTGTACTTTATAACCATTACACAAAACTTGATATAAATGCCAACGATGCGCTTCAAAGATATTTTCTCTCAGATAAATTCGATGCAAAATAGTAGCAATCGCATCTACTCCATAAACCGCTAAAAATAAAATCCAAACTACTGAATTGGTTTGTAACATTAATTTCAGCAAAAGGAAAACCACCCAAAATGCAATAGCTATACTACCAATATCTCCAGCAAAACATTTAGCTTTTTTCCTGAAATTAAAAAACAAAAAAACCACTGAAGCGATAATAGGATAAATGACAAAATCTCTCTCCACAAAAGAAACAATATATTCATTCACATACAATAAAGAGCTCATTACAACTAAGGTATATAGACCGGTTATTCCATTGATTCCATCCATAAAATTATAGGCATTAATAACCCCTACAAAAAACACATAAGCCACAACTATCACATAAACTGGAAGTACCTGATACATCCCTAAGACATAAAAAACCAACGAAATAGCCACAAATTGAGCAATCAGTCGTAATTTATTTGAAAGTGTTTGAATGTCATCCCAAAAACTGACGACACTAACAATAGTCAAACCTATAAAAAACAAATAATTTGTCTCACTGTTTTGTAGGAAATAAATCAAACAGGCAAACCAATAAATGATTCCTCCACCTCTTAGAGTAATTTCCGTGTGTGCGGAACGATGGTTTGGTTTATCTATAATATTGTAGCGATCAGCAATTTTAAAATAGAGTAGTTCAATGATTAGCAAAAGAACAATTATGATGATATATTCCATTTTTATTATTAATTATTTTTTATTTAAGCTCTTAATTGTCTTTTCCAACCCTTCATAAGCTGACATCGGAAGTTTCTTAATGTCTAAAGTTTTTTTTATCTTTTCGTTAGAAACAACAAGATTAGAAGTCATTTTCATAAAACTTTTTGAATTTAGTGGTAATTTAAAAACATCTCCTATTTTTACCACAACCCTAATGATTGTTTTTGGAATTGACAATATCTTAGGCTTGCTATTTGTGATTCTTCCTATCCCTTTAATTATCTCTACAGTAGATAACGCTTCATCGTCTGAAAAATTATATGCGTCTGAAGGAATTCTGTCTTTATTCTCTATTATTTTTTCAATTAAAAAACATAAATTATCAATACTAACAAAAGATCTTTTATTATCAAATGCTCCCAAAGGATAAGGAATTCCTATACTTATTATCTTATAAAGCAACGAAAGATTACCTTTATCTCCTGGACCATGAATCATTGTTGGACGGATAATAATAATCTTTTTGTTATCCGGCATTTTTTGATTAAGCAAAAATTCTTCTGCCTTCCGCTTAGAACGTCCATATGCAGATTTAGGATTAGGCATTTGATTTTCATCAAGCACACCATTCATACTTTCCTCTTCTATAGCTGCTATCGAACTTAAATGAATAAACAAAGAAGCATTACTTTTAACAAAAGACTCAAAAAACTCTTTAGTTAAATCATAATTAATTTTAAAAAAATCTTCTTCCAAAACTTCGCCCTTATGGTCATGAGCCTTTCCTGCCAAATGAATAAAAACATCCGATTGGTCGTTAATTGTGTTTTTCCAATCCCTTCTTAAATTAATAGAACAGATACTATGTTTCTCGGAAAGGAAAGGCACAAGATTCTTCCCAACAAAGCCCGAAGCTCCTGTAAGTGTAATTATCATTTCAACAATTTATTTTCAATAATATTCCAAACTTTTGTTTGCTCAAAATTTTTTTTTATAAAAGCCCTCCCATTTTCACCAATTTCTTTTGCTAAAATCGGATTTTTAATAATGTAGTCAATTCCATTTGCTATAGAATCGGCATTTAATTCAATAAAAATACCCGTTTCGTTTTCAATTATAGATTCTGAACAACCAGTTGCCCTAGTTGTTAGGACTGGTAATTCCATAGAGGAGGCTTCTAAAACAACTGTTGGAAATCCTTCTCTATAACTTGGTAGGATAAACGCAGACATCAAGGAATAATAAGCAGAAGCATCTTCTACAAAATCTGTATAAACAACAGACTCTTCATTGAGAATATATTCTTTTACTTTCTCTTCAACTGGATCTCTTTCCTCAAAAGGTCCTACTAAAAGAAGCTTTACATTGGAATAATTCATAGATACTACTTTCCAAGCTTCAACGAGTTCATTTATACCTTTATCCTTAACTAATCTGCCAACATAACCTAATACAAACTCCCCTTCATTTATGTTATGCTTTTCTCTAAGGGCTTTTTGGGCATCTTTAGATATATTTATGGGATTGTATTTATTATTACAATCCACTCCATTACATGTGCCACGACCAAGCAATATATTCTTTTTTTTACTGCTTAAATGTTCTACTTCACTGATTGATTTAATTTCATTACTAACACATACTACTTGTGTTGCGAAAAAACCTGTCATTCTTTCAATATTTTTTAAAAGCAATCGTTTAAAACCTTGTGAAGTTTCAAACATTATACCGTGCCTAAAATAAATTCTTTTTTTAACACCTGCTAAAAATGATGCTATCATTGCAATCATACCCCCTTTAGGCGTATGCCCCACAACAATATCTATCTTGTTTTCTAATATAAATTTTCGTAATTCTAAAATAGATTTTAGATCCTCAATAGGTGATATGGAACGATTTACAACTAATGGAACCTCTATAAATTCTAATTTATCAGACAGTTTTGAAAAATTTTCCGACAATGAACAGGCTACATAAAAATTATAGTCCGGATTACTTTTCTTAAAATGAACAAACTGCTCCCCAACAACNNCCCCAACAAAATAAGGCAAGGAAAATGAAACAGAGACAACATGAAGAATATTCTTTGACATTTATATATTATTATTATATCCAAAAACCATTATAAAGCTTTTAAAAAATTAAAATTAAAATACACATATAGATTGCCTTTGACTTAACAAATTCTTTCATAAAGATTTATGTGCTTATCTACCATAAATTGTATATCAAATTGATTAGCCCTTTCTTGACAAGTATTAGCTATTGATTGATAGTAATTATCATCAGTCAATAATTTTTCAATTTGCTCAGCTAATTCTTTAGCATTCCCTTGTTCGAACAAAACACCTGCCCCAATCACAACTTCTGACAAACCTGGAACATTTGAGGCAACAAATGGGTTTCCAGAAGCCATCCCTTCAATACTAGACAAAGACAAACCTTCGTATTTTGAAGACAACACCACAATATCGGCAGTTTTTAATAACTGTGGGATATCCATGCGTTGCCCAACAAAGAAAACTCTTTTTTCTAATGACATTGAAGCAACAAGTATCTCGCATTCCTTTTTGGTTTCCCCATCGCCTACCAATAATAAAGTTACATTTTCAGGCAATAAACTCATTGCTTTTATCAATGTTTTTTGATCTTTTTGGGGTCTGAATGCGGAGACCTGAAGTATTAATTTATCAGAATTCTTAATATCATGATGTATTATTGATTTATCAATAGGGTTCGCTTGTCTTATAATTTCCAAATTTACCCCATTATTAATAATCTCAAATCGATTTTCAAATTTTGGAAGATATTTTTTGTAGATACCGTATATTTCGTCTGAAATACAAACTAATTTTTTATAGTGAGAATAAATAAATCGCTCAATAAATTGAAAATAGCTTTTCTGAATTCTCCTATTGGTTGTATTGTGTTCCGTGAAAACCAATTTACACTTACCTCCAATCAGGATATTTGACAAAACCGTAAAATACTGTGCCGGAAATAAATGCACATGGGCAATGTCATATTCTTTTATATATTTTCGGATCTTGAAAATATGAAACAACGAATAAACATCCTTATAATTTTCAGATTCCTGTAACACAATTACCTTACAACAACCTAAGTCTTTTAAAGCATTGATGAACTGATGATTATTGTTCCATAATACCAATACATCCATTTCAATTCCTGCCTTTCGATATAAGGGAATAGTATCCAGTAGTAATTTTTCGGCTCCGCCTGTATCAAGGCTGTTTATTATTTGTAGTACCCGCATAACTTATCGTTTCTTAAAATTATAATATAAATTTAAAAGTGTATTTTTTTCAATGTAAATTAGAGTCCCTAACAATACGATGACAAAAACACTTCTTAAAATAACTTCATTCCAAAAACTAAGATTAAAATTACATATTAAAATTGGATATAGTAACATCAGCATTACAACAATTAAAATATATTTAACCTGATTGATACACTTAGTAAATGAAATCCCTAATTTAAGATTAGACTCTACAAATATTAAAGGAAATCTTAAATACAACAAAGAGTATCTTATAATCACATAAGTAACTATACCTAATTCAATAGAGTAATAAAGAATAGGGATAGAAATTAGAGTGGTTACTATAGTATTCAATGCTACAATTCTAAAATAACCTCGAGATTTTAATGCTTGTGAAATTACTTCATTAAAAAATGTACATCCCATCAGTAAAAAAGTCCATTTTAACATTTTAGCTATTCCTATCCATTCCGAAGTAAACAAAACTTTCTCAATTACGTCACTATAAAGATAACCTACTGCACATGATATGGCCGAAATTGAAAATACAATTTTATGTGACAACAATATCGTATCACGAAATTTTTGATTGTTCTCCGAAATTCTTGAAAATGCACTAAATAGAACTGGCATTAATGGCGCTAATAACAATCCGTTTAATGTTAAATAAATGGTTTTACTCGTTGTAAACAAACCCAATTCAAGCGAACCAAAAAAATTAGACAATAAATATGTATCCATAAAAATGGGGATCCATATAAAAAACTCTTCTAACGAATTCCAGATTGAATTAGAAAATATATATTTAAAAATATCATAGTTAAAATACACTGATGGCTTCCAATCATTTTTACTCCATAACACTATAGTATTCATTACTGAACCAGCAACAGACCCTAAAACAATTGCCCATACACCACCTCCAAATAATGCAATAGGCACTGAAATAATAGCTGGCGCACCTACAGTAATCATACGTGTATAGAAAAGAAATTTAAAGTCTAATTCCCTTCTTCTTATAGCATTTTGGATGGATGATAACGAATAGGCTAGTATTTGGATAGACATTACCTTCACAACCAAATCTGCTTCAGGCTGATTAAATAGTAACGATATTTCGTAGGAAAAAAAAAAGACTAATAAAAAAAAAACAATACCTATAGCAAGATTGACACAGAACGCTACATCGCATACTTTTCTAAACTCATCACCTTCGGTTTTTGTTTGAATTATTAGTTTGCTTGTTCCTAAATCACTAATAATATAAATAAAAGATAATAGAGTTGTTGCTACAGCAACAATACCAAAATCTTTAGGTGATAAAATCCTTGTTAAAATTAAGAAAACGAGAGGACTAATCACTTTTGCAGCTAATTCAGTAACCGATGACCAAATAGAAGCTTTAAATACAGAATTTGTTAAAGACATAAAATCGAACTATAAACTAACTATTTAACTTATCTAAAATTTTTTGAAGTTGTGGTTTACAAGTAAATTTTTCCTCAGCAAACAATCTCATCTTATTGACATCTACATTCTCCTTACAATATTTATGAAATTCAATAACTTTTTCAATATCAACAGGCGAATCATCAAAAGGAATTTTCAAACAAAAATCGACACCTTCTATTTGAGGTTCGAAAGCATTATAAATAAAAGGTAAGCCTCTTGCTGTATACTCTCTTAGTTTAAGTTCAGACGCTTTATAAACACCTTTTCTAAATATTGCCAAAGCCGCTATTCCAATATCACATTTATTAAAAATTTCATCCAATTCTTTACCTCCTTTAGCTCCATAAAAAACTACATAATCTTGCAATTTCAATTGAATTGTCATCTCTTCAAGTTCCTTTTTTGTTTCACCATCACCTACAACATGCAAAAAAACTTTTACCTCTGAATGATTTTTATCCTTATAAAAATCAGAAAGACCGCTAATCACTTTATCAAATCCATGAGCTGGTGATATTTGAGCTAAAGCTAATAAGTGAATACTATCTCCATTGCCTTTAGACAACCTTAAAGGAATATTTTTTACGTCAACAAAATTTTCAATATTAACTGTAGGAACATTAAAAATACTAGTATGATCAGAAAAAGTGGCCATATAATCTATCTTTTTTGGTGTAGATAAATCGATAATCCTTTTTATTACAAATGATATTTTATTTTTAAAACTTGTATTAGGAGACCATATTTTTAAATAGGTAGGTAACTCACCTACAATTTTGACATCTTTATTTTTTTTAAGTAACCTAAAAAAACGCAACATTGAAAAACTTACATGTTCATACCTAACATATACAAAATCATAGCTTTCAGTTAAACTTAAATTTTTATTTAAAAATTTATACAACGCATCCATAGTTTTAAAAAACCTTTGATCTTGTTCTACTAAAAGTATTTTCTTAAAATTGGTGCAAAGGTAAACGTTATTATCAATAAACTCTACATAATCTACTTCAAAACCTAATTCACGAAAAGTACTTATTTCTAAATTAATTTTTTTAGCAACACCATTATATTCAACTTTATCCGAATAATATCCTGATATAAACAGTAATTTTTTTTTAAATTCCATAATATTTAACGCTTATTTTTTTTTAGAGAGTAAGTATTGTATAAGTTAATAATATAGCCTACATAGAACCAAAAAAACACAGATCTCCAACACACAAAGGAAAAAAGCAATTCGAAAATCCCTGAACAAAACAAGAAAAGTAAAAAAACTTTATCTTCTCTTTGAATAATATCAGAAAAAAAATAGTAGAATGACAGCATGAATATTATCAACACAGGTAACAGATACACAATACCTCCTTCATATAAT
>CXWL01108183.1_pt1 | contig 39106 bp, 49 predicted proteins | sample 590931 | NCBI WGS metagenome assembly CXWL01 (sample SAMEA3498368, study PRJEB10139) | groundwater metagenome | biome: water well; material: biofilm material | place: Germany | collected 2015-04-27 | reverse complement strand
GCGAACCAGTCGGCCAAGCCCTTGATCGCCTCGATCCGCTCAGCCGAGAACGCCCAACGCCGCCGCCCCTGCACTTCTTTCAGGAGGCGCCCGTTGTCGATCAGCCTGCACGCGCTTACCTGGTCTACCGCGATCTGCGCCAGCTGTTCGGCCTGCCCCGCTGCGGCCATCTCGTAGTTCGCGCTCGACAGGTCCTCGCGTGCGTTGCGGTAGAGCGTCTGCTTGTCTACTGGCGCGCTGCACCAAGGCTTACTCGCCGCCAGTGTAGCGACGAACGCCTCGCGCGCCTTGTTGATGCGCACGCGCGCCGCATACACCCTGCCCTGCGCCTCGGTGAGAGCAATCTGCAATGGATCACCCTCGCCGCTGTGGGCCGGCACATCCTCGAAGTCGGTCTGGCCGTACTTGGCCTGTAGCACCCAGCGCTCGATCTCCGGCAGGTTGGTCGTTACCGCCTGGGTGACCAGGGCGCACTGGGCGCGGATGTCGCCAGGGCTCAGGCCCGCGAAGTTGACCGTGCCGGCGCCGCGTTCGCCGCGCAGCTGGTCGAGCCAGTTGCGTTGATTGCCGCTGTCGAGCTTGATCGACTCCATGATCCGGATCAGCGCCATGCGCAAGGGCGCGTCCTGCGTCGCCTCCTGCGCCATGATCAGGAAGCTGACGTGCACCGCCTGCCCCGCGTTCTCGAATATCGCCCGCTCTTGTTCCATCACTTCTGCCATGCCTCTTCCCCTTTTTGGTTTTTCCGACGATCCCCATCATCGGTTTGACTGCGTACCTGCTTGTCCCCGTCCATCACCACCGTCCTGTTGCCTCGCTCATCCTTCAACACGCGCCAGCCAGGCGCCGACGGCGTACCGACCGTGTGCCCGTTCTCGCTGGCGAAGAACACCGGCTCGCCGCGCATGCCGGCCTTGAGAATCCCGTCGATGTGCGCTGTACCGAACGCTGCCCGCATCTCGTCGATCCACGCTGCGACCACCGGCATTTGTTCCCGCATGCTGCCCTTCGCCATATCCCGTCCTTTACTTGGCTGCCTTTTTTGTTTATCAGTGGTTAACCGGGCTCTAGCCCAACCCTGTTAGCCCGAAACCCGCATGGATACTGACTTTGATCAGGGTTAACTGGGTTAACGTGGTTAACTCGTATGTGAGAGAGATCGCTTCTTTTTCACATCACTGCTGCGTCCTCCGAATCGTCATACGCACGCACATGCGCGAGATACCCCGTTAACCCAGTTAACCCTGTAGAACCCGCATGGATGCTCGCTTTCAGCCTTACCGGGTCAGCATCGACCGTGTTAACCCCTGATACGACCAGCCCGCGCATCACAGATCGCTCCGCACGTCGGCCACGTCACGGAAGATCGCGCACTGCTCGCTGATCGTTCCCGGGCGCCCGGACTCCGGTACGTCGCCGTCAGCGGGCACGTACGGCACGTGGAACACGTTGAGCAGCCGCTTGGTGCTCTGCCCGAAGCCGACCCACTGGCGGTCCTTCTTCACCCGCTGGGCGATCATCTCGGCAAACTTGGTCATCGACATCGAGCGCAGCCCGTACTTGCTCGCGTAGCGAGAGAAAACCAGGTAGAGATCCGTCGACAGGCAGCTGCACCAGGGCGCGGCCAGCTCGCCACCCGACCACGCCAGGAAGAACGATTCCCAGTCAGGCCGGCCGAAGTTGATCACGCGCTCTTTCGCCGACGTCATAAGCGGCTTGGTGTGGGGGTCGAAGCCGTCCAATGGATACGCCAACAGGAAGCCGTAGAACGCTTCGACCAACCCATCGCCAAGGCCCGCCTTGATCTTCGCCAGCAGCGCTTCGTCCAGCAGCTGGCGCACGTCGACCACTAGGAACCGCCGGTCTTCCGGCTCGAGCGGGATCGCCTGAAATTCGTTCGACAGCATCACCACGTTCATGTGGTTCGCCTCGACCCGGTCATCCTTGAATTTCTGCGAGATCGGCGTATCGCGGCCGGTGATCATGTGCTTGATCAGGCCGAAGTAGCTGTACTTATCCTGCCGCGACAGGATCTCCTCGAACAGCACGAACAGCTTCTGCGATCGCCACATGGTGTAGGTGCCTTCCAGCTGGTGCTGGCCACCGGTCGCACCATGCGCGCCATAGATCGGCTTGACGATGCCCTCGAAGAACAGCGACTTGCCGGTGCCCTGCTTTTCGCCGAAGAACAGCAGCGCGCTCTGCATTTTCGCGCCCGGGTTCTGCAGCGGATAGGCCAGCCAGCGCAGCACCCATCGGAACACCTCCTCGCGGTTCGACTCGGTCGAACACAGGCTCCACAGCAGGTCGAGCACCAGGCCGGCCTTCGCTTCGTCGGTGCGCGGCTTGAGCGGGAACCCCTCGAACAAGTTGATGTGCGTGTTGAGGTCGACGCGCTGCGTCGGATCGAACACCACTTTGTCGTAGTCCTTCTCCATGTGAAGCGGATGCGAGATCCAGCGCGACGCCAGGTCATTGCCGCGCGCCAGCGCCATGGCGTCGTAGGCGATGATCGAACGCTTCTCCGCATCGAACACGGTCTTGGTCCCGTACAGCAGCGTGTAGCGGTCCAGCATCATGACGATGTTGTCGCCCCCCGCACCCCCGTCTTGCGATGCGACGCCACGGACGGTCTTTGGCAAGTTGCGCGGGCTGATCGCGCGGCGATCAGGATGCGACGTCCATTCTTTCGCGCCATCCTTGCCGACCATGTCGATAAAGGCACCGCGCTTCATGCGCAGCTTGTTCAGACTGTCCCACACGTCCGTAGAACCCTGCACCAGGGCGCAGTGTGCAACCGCCCACTCAACGCTGAAGATGCCCGTCATGACTGGCGCCGCATCCGCTTTCGAGGGGGGCGGGGAGTTCGAGGCGCTGGCCGCGCCGTCTATCGCGGGTCGCCCTTCCACGGCGTCGCATTCCGCATCAGGGGGGCGGGGGGAATCGACATCCGCGCCCTCGCCCCCCACAGCTGGAATGCTGTGCTCACCCGCTTGCGCGGGCTCGAGTGCGGGTGAGGCAGTTTTAGGCTGCTGCGCAGCAGGGAGGGAAACAGCGACTGGCGACTGTCCCGCGGCGGCGGCAGGCGCTATGGCAAATACGAGGATATCCCGGTCGCCATTGGACTTCTGTGGCGACACCACACCGCTGCCTTCCATTTGCTCCAGCAAGCGCGCGGCCCGGTTATACCCAATGCGCAGATGACGCTGAACCAGCGAAATCGATGCCCGCTGGTACTTCAACACCACGTCAACCGCTTGCGCATACAGGTCGTCTACATCCTCACCAGGCGTGGGAGAGGCACAATTGTGCTGCTGCGCAGCAAGGATGGAAAGGGCGATCTGTGCCCCGACTACGGCAAGGCCTTCCTCTACATGCAGGTCGTTGAAATCGCTCAGCTTGCGCCCGCCACGATCGGCGAATACCGGCGTGGCCACCGACGCGTTGCCAAGTTCAGCGGCAAGCGCCATGCAGGTAGCCACGCCGGCGTTCTTGAATGTCGGCGTCAACAGCCGGCGACCGCTGCGCACGTCGGCGTCGATGTAGCGCACACCCTGCGGATCAGTGCACCAGGTCGCCATCGCACGGACCTCGGCGCCGTCATCGGCAAGCACCAGGTGACTGGCGCCGTCGATCGGCACCGGCGCCGACACCTTGAACCGCTCGAGCAGGTAGGCGACCAGTCGTTCGCTCAGATGACAATCGTCGTCGGCCAGCAGCAGCAGGTGCGCGGCCGGGTACTGGCGCCGCAGCAGTTTCGCCACGTGCCCCAGGTTGCCGGCATTCAGGCCGACCGCGACCGGCAGGTCGAGCTCCGGCGCCACGCTGATGCGCGCGCTGGCGCAGGTGGCATATCCCTCGCCGACCGCAATCACGTCCGCGCCGTCCAGCTGGCCGAGCGCGTGCATCACGCCGATGGCATCCATGTCCTGGTTGAGCTTTTTACCACCGTCGGCGTCGATCTTCTGCAGGCCTGCCAGCTGGCCGTCGCGCATCAGCGGTACCAGCAGCAGGCCGCCGGCGCTGACGCGCACACCAAGCGCCGGCACCTGCTTACGCACCAGGTAAGGATGGTCGAGCGGCAGATTGGCCGCCTTGTTCCACTGATTGCGCGCGCGGTTGGCCGCCAGCTGCGCCGCGCGCTTGGCCGCCTCGATCAGAGCCCGCTCCGCCTCGCGCTGCTTGCCGGCGAATTCGCTTCGCTCCTCGTCCGACATTGGCTCATAATCGATCTGCAGCTTGATCGTGTTCGGCTCGAGGCCCTGATAGATGCCGAACGAACCCGAAATGATCCGACGCCCCGATTTCAGCGTCACGTCCGTGAACTTGTACCAGGCTTTCTTACCCGGCCCGAAGCGGTTAAATTTACCATTAATAAGCGGGTGGTTCGCCGGCAACGCCGGCATGCCGCGTTCCACCATCTGCGCTACTACCTGCCCAACATCGCTCATGCCTTGGCGTCTCCACCAGCGATCTTCAAGCTTGTCCGGAACGCCACCCGCTCATCGCCATGCAACGACGGGATGTCGCGATAGTCGAATGCGCCGGCGCGCATTGATCGCACGGTCGGCAGGTGCTTGGCCGACAGCGGCCTCATGGGAGGGATGTAGCGCGCCGGCGCCGCCTGCGGCTCGGCGCGCGGAACCACCTCGGCCACGTCGCCCAGCCAAGCCAGTCCGTCATCGCTGACGATGAACACGTCGCGCCGCTGGAACACCATCCCCGTGTTGATCAAGGTCTGAACGATGACATCCCAATTGTCCGAATTCGCCTTGGAGCCGAGCGAGCGAACCGCCGCCGCGCGCCACCCGGAGTCAATGGCCTGCCCTTCAAGCGCGTGCAAGGCTTTCAGCGCGACATGTGCGCCGGTGCCGTAACGTGGCGTGTTGTGAAGGCCGGCGTTCATCGCGCCACCTCAGATTCGACCGATCCCGCGTCAGGGCTGTACACGCGCCTGGTCAGCGCCATCAGCTCGGCCAGCACCTTGTGCGTGCGCGCGGCATCGGCATCGAGCACCGTCTGCTCACGCTTGTCGATAACGTCGTCGGCCGTCGCCTCGTCGAAATGGCGCGCCAGCGTACCCAGCTCGACGTACAGCGCGCGCCACTTCTTGCCCAGCTCCTCGTTGGCGAAGTCCATGTCCGACGGCAGCCGGACGAAGGCGCCGCCGCTGGCCGTGGCGATCGCCTCGGCAAACAGCGTGGTGCCCGAAAAGCTCTGCATGTTCATGGCGGTCTCGACTAGCAGGCCCTGCCCCTTGCGCTCGTAGATGCGGTTCTCCAGCGCGTCGCGCGTCATCGCCAGCGCGCCGCACATGGCGCCCCAGCCGCCCGACATCGCCTTGATCATCGCCAGGTAGGATTCTCTTGTGTCCACAACGTCCCCTTTTGTTGGTGGTTTGTTCATTTGTTATTTTTGGAACTAAGACATCGCTATTACTTTTTGGGCGGGAGATCCCATCATGTTAAATTGCTATTCCCCAACAACAATTCACGAAGGAATCTCCCATGACCGATCTCGCTACCACACAAGACTTAGGCGATCTCTACGCCGACTTCAGTGCCTGCATCCTCGCGATAGCCAGCGCCTTGGAACAAAAAAACGTCCTGTCAAACGCAGAGTTGCGCGCAGCAGCGCAAGAGCGGCTATTGACATTAGACGCCGCTGTTTTGCCATCTCTGCCATATGCGATGCTGCGGATGATGGCGACTTCCTTGCCGACGAAGCCGGACGAATAACGGCGCCAGCCGCGACGGCCGCTGCATAAAGTGCCTGACGCCGGGCAGCGGCTGCGACTGTCGATTCCTTCAATTTCTTCTTGCCCACAACTTCTCCTCTTGTTGGTGGTTGCCGCCGCCACGCGGGCGGAATATTCTTGTTGCATCACAAATTTAAGGCAGATGAAGCTGAGACAAATCAAGCCTTTGTCGTTTGTGAGCTGCTAGGCTCGGCTCTCTTCGTCACCTCTTGATGGATCTCCTGCAGCCGGGAGCCGAGTTCAAAAGAAAGCCTTTTGCCACGCTTGCCGTTGAGCAGAGCGCTCACCAATGCCTGGCTGCACTGAAGCCGTTCACCTAGCGACACTTGGGTGAACTGGCCTGACTCGAGGATTTCCTTGACGGTGACTTGGGGAGTATTCATGCGGCAAATTATCACGTACGTGTTTAAATTTGTCAAACACCATCGTGTTGAATGTTTCGGCTAAGATCGAAAAATGGATGATTTAGCAAGTCGGCTGCTTAAAGCCAGGACGAAGAAGGGACTGACGCAGACTCAGCTGGCGAAGCTCGTCGGGGTTCGTCAGTCCACGATCGGGAATCTCGAGTCCAGACAACGAAAAACTTCCCGCAACCTGGCAGCTATTGCGGAAGTGCTCGATGTTTCTCCGCTATATCTGGAGACAGGGAAGATGCAGGACCAACGAGCGTCGGCCCCAGTTCAAAGTGCTGACGATGATGATGACCTAATCCGCGTCAATGCCGCGGAACGCCGTCTGGTGCGGCTCTATCGGGAAGCAAGCGATATCGCTCGTGAAAAAATATTGATGGAAGCCGAAGCCTCTGAGAAGCGGCTATTTACAGGGCTTCGAAGCCACAAGGCGTAGTTGCGGTTGCTGCACCACTTCCGGCCAGCGCGCCAGATACCTCTCAGCCATGTCGACAAGGCTGTCCTTGGCATGCTGATCCATCCCTTTGAACGCAACTATGACCCGCTCGAGCTGTTCCATTTTGTTCCAATAATTATCACAGACCCCCACTATAAAGTGTAGGCACAATCCCACAGGCGAAGTCTACAGCAGGTTTCGCCCCCTATTTATACCCCCAAAAGTAACAAATACTCACAGCCCCTACAGCCCGCTTTCGCGGGCTTTTTTTCGCCCAGCGATCCGGCGCGACGCAATATTTTGCGAAAACACGAAGACTATCACGAACGTGTTTGACTTCTAAAAACACGTATGTGATAATTTCTCGTCCCTTAACATTCCTCCGGAGTATTAAATGCCCAAATCCCTCAGCAAGTCGAAGCATAAGCTGCCCTTGGCCCTGCCGATCAGCTTTGGATTGAAAGACGGCAGCAACGCTCACCTCTTGGTCGATGCCAATGGCGAGGTATTCGGCAACCTGTTCGGTATTCCACAAGGCGCCACGGTAGCGGAGGCCCGCAAGAGCCCACTGGCCGCTAAGGGGGTACGGACGGCAGCCTTTATCACTCATGCCGCCAACACACATGACACCCTAGTGCTGGCGCTCAAGAAGATCTATGCGACACCGCAGAAGCGGACCGCGGCAATTGCTGGTGACGCGCTGACCGCCGCCGGGGAGATCTGAGCGTGCAGACCTTCGACGTCACCGTGCGCACCAGCACGCACTGCTTCAGCTATACCACGCCGGCCGCCTCGAGCAGTGCGGCATGGTCCGACGCTGCCGAAGCCCAGGGCAACACGCCTTGCGGCATCACCGTCACAGTCGCGAGGCCGCAATGACCGCCGGCGTCCCCATCCCCTTTTCCAAAGTGCAGCTGGACGCAGTCGAAATGGCGCTCATGCTCCGCATCAAAGAGCTAGAGACGAACCAATCCCGCGATCCGGAATTTTGGGGCCCCTATCTCGCCGATGCTCGCGCTGCGTTAGACGTCCTGCGGAAGACCAGGTACCCCAACACGTACGCCTCCATAGGAGACGGGGCATGAATTCGGCCACAGCGGCCGCACGAAGCGCTCACGCGGCGCCGCTCGGCACTGGCCACTTGCACCGCGCCCTCGAAGACGCGCGCGACCTGGCCAACTTGCAGGCGTTTTGCCGAGCACTCGCCTGCACCGCGGGCGACGTCTCGTCCGACGGGATTCACCTCGACGTGCTGCGCGTGCTCGATGTCATGCGCCAGCGCGGCTACGGCGTCGGCCGACCAGCCCCGGCGCCATGCCAGGTGCGCAAGGGCCGCACGATCTGGCACGTGAGCGTGACGCTGCCGGCAGGCGGGCCCAGCCTCACCCTGGGCTTCTACACGCCCAACACCTCGTGACGCCGGCGGCCGGATTCACACACCCACCCACCGAACACTACGCAGGAGTAGCACATGAGTAAGAACTCGAATACCGCAACCGCCGATATGCATGTCACTGACGGCGCATACGGTGACTACGATATCGCACGTATCCGCATTTCCCCCGACAACCGCAAGCGCTTCAATGAGGCCGCGCTGCAGGAACTGGCGGCCAGCATCAAGTCCATCGGCATCGCCCAGCCCATTTTGATCCGCCTGGTCACGCCGACCGCCGACGCGCCTGAGGACTTCGAGATCGTCGCCGGCGAGCGCCGCTACCGCGCGTCGATCATCGCCGGCCGCACGACAATTCCGGCCGTGTGCCGCCGCCTGAGCGACCTTGATGCCGCCAAACTGCGCATCCTGGAGAACCTGCAGCGCGAGGATCCGCACCCGATCGAGGAAGCGGAAGGCTTCCAGATGCTGATGCTGCAGCACGGTTACAGCGCCGACCAGCTGGCCGAGGAAATCAGCAAGAGCCGTGCGTACGTCTACGCCCGCCTGAAGCTGTGCGCCCTCACCCTCGAGGTGCGCGACCAGGTGCTGGACGGGAAGGTCGACGCGTCGACCGCGCTACTGGTGGCGCGCATCCCTGTGCCGGCCCTGCAGGTGCGCGCCATGACCGAGATTCTTGAAGGCTATCGCGAGCAGCCAATGTCGTACCGAGAAGCCGTTGCGTTCACGCAGGAGCGCTACATGCTCGATCTCAATAAGGCCGAATTCGATGTGGGCGATGCGAAGCTCGTGGTGAAGGCTGGCGCATGTTCGACGTGTCCGAAGCGTGCCGGCAACCAGCCCGAGGTATTCGTCGATGTCAGTGCAGACGTCTGCACTGACCCCGATTGCTTCAAAGAAAAAAGGGCCGCGCACGTTGACCGGGTGATTCTCGTATCTGGCAAGAAGGGCGTGCCCACCTTCGATTCCGTCGATGCGTTGCAGGCGCATGACCCTAATAGTTTGCTGGTGCAGTCTGATGGGTATATCAACTACATGGAGCGGTTCGTCGACTACGCAAATTCGTACAAGTCGATCATCTCGAAGCTGAACGCCGCCAACACCCCGCCAACCAAGGCGTATTTGCACACTAACGGCAAGCTCGTCCCCATTTTCGAAAGGGCCGCTGTACAAGCCGCGCTCGAGGAGATTGGCGTCTGCAGATCAGTCTCTCAACTTGCCAAGGATGCGGCAAAGCCCAGCGAGACCGCTCCAAATGCGAAGCGCCTCGCTCAGATGAAAGCCGAGGCAGAGGCGCTACGGACAAAGGAAGCCATCGCGCAGCAGGAGACGTCCTTCCGCGTCAGCCTCTACAAGCAGTTCAGAACGCGCGCCGCGAATGGCCTCAGCCTGCAATCCCTGCGCGAGTTCGTCAAGCTGGTACTCACCGATGACAACAGCTATTCCCTTCCAGATGACATCCGCGATGTGTACGGCCTCGAGAGCTACTCCGACGTAGCTGTCGCCGCCCATATCGATCAGGCCACGCTGCCGGAAGTCCAGCTGATCCTGATTGATCTGGTGCTCGGGGAATGCCTCTACGTCGAGGCCAATGACGTAGAAGAAGACGGCACGATCGACGATGACGACTACTGCAACGGCCAGGCGCGCATCGCTGCACTCCTCTCGATGGCATCGCACGAAGGCATCGATCCGGACCAGGTCAAGGAAGCCATGTTTCCGACGCCGATCAACGTCGCGAATATGCAGCACGCCGACCTCGTGAAGTTCATCGAGACGCATCCATCGCGCATCAATGAACTGAAGGATGCAGTGCTGGCTGACCAGACCCGCGCGAACCTCGTGAGTCTGCTGGAAGTCGCTGCAAATGGCCTCGGCTACGTGTACGGCGTCGACGGCTTCCAACTCAAGCCAGCAGAGGCGATCGCGCCAGTAAGCGCTACCACCGAGTCGAGCGATTTGGCGCCTCAGCCGGAGGACGGCGACGCCGTTGCCGTCGACGGCGAAGACCTCGAGGCCGCGATGGCAGAGCCGGCGCCGACGAAGAAGGCCGCCAAGGCCAAGCCAGCCACGAAGAAGATCAGCGTGCCGTCGACGCCCGCAGCGGCGCCCAAGCCGACCGGCAAGGGCCGGCTGGCACCAGTCGCAGCCTGGCCATTCCCGAAATCCAGCAAGGACGCGCTGCCGCCGGCGGCCATCACCAATTCGACCGCAGCAACCCCATCCACCCAGGAGGCAAAATGAAAACCTTTTTCCGCAGTATCAAGAACTGGATCCACAAGATCAGCGTGGTGATCAACACACCGTTACTAAAGCCATCCGTCCACTGCACCAACATCAACATGCTGCTGATGCACCTGTGTGACTTCAACCAGGCCCACTATCGCTACATCCTGCAATGGCTGGCCTACCCGTTGAAAAACCCGGGCGCCAAGATGTGCTATGGGCTTGTCATCAATGGCGGCCAGGGCACCGGCAAGAACATGTTCTTCCAGCACGTCGCGGTTCCGCTGTACAACGGCCTGGCGCGCATTGTCCACGCGGACGCACTCAGCGACCGTTTCAAGAACTGGGCCGGTTCACCACTGGTCGTGGTCGACGGCAACATCACGCAACGTGCGATGGCGCGTGTGAAGGGCCTGATCACATCCAAGTCTCTGATCATCGAAAGTAAGGGCCAACTTCCGCGTGAAATTCCTAACCAAATGAATTTTGTCTTTCTGACCGGCGATATCAATCCGATCCCACTGGCCTACGCCGACCGGCGCTTCATGGTGCTGGAAGCACCTCCGGCACGCGAGCGAGCGTTCTACCAGGCGATCGCGCACGAGATCAAGAATGGCGGCGTCGACGAGTTCCGTCAGTTCCTGCTGCGCCATGTCGACCTGACCGGATTCAATGAAACTACGATGCCGCCGGGGCTTCGTCCCGACGATCCGCGGTGGGATGTCAATGCGTACCCCCGTGCGCGCAATGCCAAGCGGGAGGCCGCATAGAGCTCAATGCGGTGGAACGCGACTCGCTGCGGGACGTCATCGCGAACGACGCCTACGCAGCCACGTTCCAGAGCCTCGGGCAGTACCGCAGCGCCATCCTGAAACACATCGACAACCTGGTCGCGGCCGAACGCGCCAAGCCCCATATTCCGGAGCAAAAGACATGAACTACATCACCCGCTCGCCAACCCGTTGCGTCAGCTGCTGGAGCCTGCAGGGCCGTCCACACGGCCCGACCTGCCAGTTCGCGAACTTCACCGTGCATGCACAGAACCGGAGCTAACCATGAACATCATCAATCACCCGCTGTGTACCACCTCGATCGGTGCACCATCGGACATGCAGGACGACTGTAGCGCGCTGCCAGTCGCTTACCACACAGACGAACACGGCACCTGGGCCATCTCGTTCTGGAAGCCGGAAGCTGCCGAGCTCGCCGAACTCAACGCCGGCGGCGGCATCGCGCTGCAGGTGCGCGCTGCAGGCCGGCAGCACCCCGTCGTGAGCATGGGCGTCTATACGGCCCTGAGCGCAATCCCCACTGGCATCTCGGCATACAAAGCGGAGGCTGGGTCCACGCAAGGTTCCTACCCCCACCGGCCAGCACTGAGCATGTTCGCCACAGTGACTGATTACAAAGTGGCACTGGCAAAGTACGAGGCGCTCAATGCCGACGACGTATTCAACAATGCGGCCATCGACGCATTCGCCGAAGCTATGAAGGCGAAGATGAAGCGGGCGCGCGAGAATGGCCGTGGAGGCTGGGACAATCGCGCGCAATGCCCTGAAATCCGCTTGCGCTCGATGTTGCGCATCCACCTCGGCAAGGGTGATCCGGTCGATGTCGGAAACTTCGCCATGATGCTCTGGAATCGTGATGAGCGCACCGCCGAACCGCTGTCGCCTGAAATTCTGGCCGCGCTTGCCGAGGCGAGTCGCACCGGCGCTCTGCACGCCGAACTGCCCGACGGGGAAATCATGTTTATCAATCGCGGGCACGACCTTGGGGAAGATCCTGCAGTGCCGGACGAGGACCGGCCCGGCCCCCAGGAGCCGCAATGAGCGACGCAGCATTGATCGAGCAACTTGCGGCGACGATCGCACAGCTCGTCCGCCCTGCGATCCCGGTGGAGATCGATCTTTGGGACATGGCCACGATCGCGCATTTTCTGAAGCGGGATCCGCAGGTGGTGCGAGAACGCATGGCCTGTCTTCCATCCTTCCCAAAGGCGGTCCGCCTGCCTACGATGACAGGCGGTAAAGCCGGCCGCTCGCAGCCGCTCTACTGGGCGAAAGAAATCATCGCATGGGCTAAGAGCTACCAGGAGAAGCATTGATGGCTACCAAGAAACCTAAAGCTCATCAGCACACTGCGCCGATTGAGTTCTGCCGCGCCGATCGGGTTGATCTGGCGAAGTTCGACCCGGCCACGAAGCGCTGCACGATGAACTGCGGCCCGCACGCTGCCGACCCGCGCAGCGACAAAGAGCGCAAATTCCTGTGCGACGACTGCGACGCCAACTGGATTTCCGCTCCCGCAGTGAAACAGCACTGGGAATCTGGATACTTCTGCGCCGTCGCGGTTGCGCTGCGCGAGGAAGGCAACCCCAGTACAGCGATCCGCAGCATGTTCGATCAAGGCGGCGGTGCGCGTGAGGCGGTCAAGGCCGACCCCAGCGACCAAGATCTGTTCCGCGTTCATGGCCTGATGCCTGTTGCGGGTGCGCAATGACCAAGTCCCTAAAGTTCCAGGAACTGGAATACATAAGATTTGACCCGTGCGCGGGCGATGAAGGTGAGGTAAGTTGCAGGACGATTCGCCTGGTAAAAGCGCGGAAACAGCACCCATGCTTTCTTGGGACGGCACCCGGCGAAGACGGCCACCTCATCCAACCTGGCGACGTGTATCGCTCCGAGCGAGCGCTCATCGATGGCGACTACTGGGGCAACTACGCGGTGTGCGTGCCATGCATGGATAAATGGCTGACCGACATAGGCCACCGACCGCGAGTCCAAATAGCCATTTAAGCCGCCTGTAGGCGGCTTTTCTATTTTCGCTTCCCCGCGAACAGTCGACCTACATACCGGCCGAATTCCTCGGCACCGGAGCGCGGCGCGGTCACTGGATAACCATTGTCCGCAGCGAGCTTGGCGCCGACCGGTGAATTGATCGGCACCAGGTGCTGACCGCCGCAAGCGTGGCAGGCATCGTAGCGTGTCGACAGGCGCCAGAGCGAATAGATCAGGCCGGGCACCAGGAAGCAAAGCCAGAGTACAATCTCTATCATAATAGAACCCCGGGTCTTGCGATCAGGCGTCCCCGTTGTTCCGCAATCCCTGCATACTTTGTGCATTGTCGTCTCCGGTTATATTTGCAGTCAGACAATACTACATCGCAGTTAATACCGCCACTTTTGAAGCTGATAGTCCGCGGCAGGAACCGAACCGGTTCCAGAAAGCTCCGGCAGCGTTACGAATAAATTACGAATCGACGCTGTAAGCCATTGAATTTAAAGGGAGTCTGATTCCGGTCCCGGGCACCAAGCGAACACAGCACTAAGCGACACTAAAGGCCACTTCCCCTATGAAAACAGGGGCTTGTGGCCTTTTTTACGTCCATCGGATTTACGCAAAAGCACACTTAAAAACACTATTTTCTGTTAGCCTCTACGAATAAATTACGAACTAATTACGAACTCCATGGCTACTTACAAGAAGGTCCAGACCAACAGCGGATCCGTCTGGCGTTTCCAGATTTCGATCAAGGGACCGTCAGGCACGCGGCGCGAATCCGGCACGCGCACGACGAAAGCGGAGGCCATCATCTATGCCGCCGAGCGGGAGACCGTACTTCGGCGCGAGCTGGCCACCGGCGTGCAGACCGACCGCACCGTCGACGAGACTTTTCGCCGGTACGAGAAGGAGGTGTCGGTCCACAAGCCAGGGTATCGATGGGAATCGATCCGTCTCGCGTTCCTCGGACGCCTCGAGGTCGACGGGGTCAAGCTCGGCGACATGAAGCTTGCCGCTGTCACATCGGACATCCTGGGGAAGGTCCGCAATCACCGGCTGACGGTCGACAAAGTGAAGGGTTCTACCGTCACCCGCGACTTCAATCTCATGTCCAATGTCTTCTGGACCGCCGTCGATGAATGGAAGTGGATCACGCAATCGCCCACCACCAACGTGCGCCGGCCAAAGGAAGAAGAAGGACGCGAGCGGCTGGCAACGGACGACGAGAACCAGCGGATCTGCGACGCGCTGGGGTTCGATCTCGACGGGGAGGAAGTGGCAACGGAAACGAAGAGCCAGCGCGTGGCCGTCTTGTACTTGTTTGCAATTGAGACTGCGATGCGCGCCGGCGAGATATGCCAACTCATGCCCGAGTATATTCGCGGCGCGGTGGCGCACCTCCCCGCGAAAATAGTAAAGACCCGAAGGAAGCGCGATGTGCCCCTCAGCAAACGCGCGCTCGAACTTTTGTCCCGCCTGCCGCCACCGGCCGCAGACGAGACGCTATTCAGGGTCTTATCGGATACGCGCGATGCGCTGTTCAGGAAGGCCACCACCCGCGCGCAGATCGATGACCTGACTTTCCACGATAGCCGGCACTTGGCCATCACCAGGCTGTCGAAAAGGCTCGATATCCTCGCCCTGGCCCGGATGACAGGCCACACGGATCTGCGCCAGCTGCAGGTGTACTACAACGAGAGTGCGGCCGACATGGCCCCGCGCCTGGACTGAATCTCGCTGCAGACGTCTGCACAGCCCGGGCACTACCTGGCGGCTACCTGGTCAGTTTATTGATGGTGTCGTCCTTGGTCTTGTTCGCGCGTGTGGTGCCGAACTCGAACGAAAATACCTGCTCGACCCAGCCGAGTGCCCGGCCGCAGATAAGCGTGATCGTCGCCTTCGCGAAGTCATCCATTCCGCTGGCCCACACCGTGATCAGCAGGCACCCGATCACCAGCAGCACGGCCCCTGCTGCGAGTACGTTGGCGCGATGATTAATGTGGCCAGCCTCGGTCAGTTTCACGTCGCGCGCGCGCGCATCCTGCGTGTCAGCCAGGTACATGCGCTCGAGCTCCATCTGCTGCGCGGCCATGGCCTGCTGGAAGTCGAGCACCTTCGCCGGATCCGCCTGGATCGCAGCCAGCGCCGCAGGCCCGGAGTCCGTGCCGGTAACGGCCCTGGCCACGCCGATCACCTTGTCGGCGACGTCGGCCGCCTTGTCGCTGCCGGTGATCAGCTTGATGATGCCAGGAGCAAACTGCGCAAGGCCCATTGCAATTGTAATTGGATCCATCATGCACCGCCTTTCAGGAGGTTGTCGGCGATTCGGTTCGCCCATCCGTGCCCGAAAGTGGGCCAGTTCTTGAGGTTGCCGAGATACTTGAGGCGGTACGCGTTGAAGCGCATCATCACCTTGAGCGGGTCTACCAGCTGCAGGGAAGCCAGTGTGGCCGGACCAAATATCCCGTCCGGCTCGGTGCCGACGGCTTGCTGCAGCCACTTGATCGGCTGGCCACCGTTGTAGAGTGTGTCGAACACCTGGAAGGCCAGGCGCGGATCCAGATCGTCGCAGCGCGCCACATCCCAGTAGCGACGTTTGGCGATCACCTTTGCGGTTGCGCGCGGGAGCATGCGCATCGAGCCGGCATAGCCTTCGGCGCGCGCCACCCGCGCCGTGATACCCCACATAGTTTCGCCGCCCAGGTCATTCGGGTTGTTCGAGTAGCCACCCTCATTGCCCATGAGGTCTTCGAACGACTGGTCAAAGGCGCAGCTCACGGCGCACCCACGAGGATTCGAGCACCGCTTGGACTATCGTGATGCTGGCCGAGATGCTGCTGGCACGCCTGCGCAGCCAGCACAATCTTATCGAATAGGTCTGGGTGCCTCATTTGTGCCACCCGGCGCCGGCCAGTGCGAGATAGACTGCTCCGCACAACGCAGCGGCCAACAGGCCCCTGAGCGTCCACCGGCCAAATTCGGCGAAGGCATCATCTAGCCATTCGTGGATAGCTTGTTTCATTGCTTCTTTTTGCTGCTGCTGGTCAAGTGGCATGCGCTTTCCTTATTGACGAAAAATACCCGCAAATCGCGGGTTAGGGGTTTCGGTAATTCGCGTTAATTTTCGAGTGCAGCGACGCGGGCAGTGAGATCTTTAACGATCGCGTATTGCTCCTGCACCGCCTTGATGAGCGGGGCGATCAGTTCGGTGTACGTCAGCGCCTGTGGCGAATCCGGGTTGTTCTTGTCGTCCAGTGACCAGATGGCGCTGTCGGATACGCCCAGCGCGGTCCGGACCTCCTGCGCGATCAGTCCATAGTGGCGCCGCACGCCGGCGCGCGGCGTTACCGTAACCACCGGGTCGGCGTATGGGACGACCCACTCGCTGGTCACGTCGTTCTGGCCGACAATCATCCGGTACGACACAGGGCGCAATGAATTGATGAACGCCAGGCCCAGGTCGGAGTCTGTTACATCGGTCTTGGTACGCGCGTCCGACGTCTGGATCACGTTGTTCACCGCGTAGATGTTCGCCCAGCGCGCGCCTGTGTAGCCGCACTGGTAGGCGTTGTCGGTCGCTGCGATGACGCTGTTTAGAACGGTGTTGCTCACCCCGCCCGCATTTGCCGGCATCGTGATGCCGCCGTCCGCATATAAAGCGGTCGTCCCGGCGGCGTACACTGCGATGACACTGCTGCCCGATGCGGTGGCAAGCAAGGCCCGCCCGCCGGCGGTGGCACTGGCATTGATCGCGTTGCCGCTGGCGCCAACGTTGCTAAACACCCCGATACCGGGGCTTGATCCTCCGGCATAGGCAATGAGCGCGCCGCCGACCCCGATCGAGCACGTCGCCGTGCTGGTGGCGTCATAAAATTTGATGGCGCCGTTACCTGACTCGTTGATCGCAACGCGCTGGCCGCTGGTGCCAGTCTGCATCAGGCCGCCCGTAATGGTCAGACCTGTTATCGTACCTGCTGTTACCGCACCGAGATTCGCAGATATGGCCGACAGCGATCCCACCTTGAGGGACGACCAGTACGGAATGCTCCATGTGATCTGGTTCGTGGACGGATTGTAAATACCGTCTGACTGATACATGAACTGCCCCGACGTCAGGGACGGGACGGTCGACGACCATGTTCCCGTGATACCACCGTCGTTCGTGGCAGGCACGCTGGTCGAGCCAGTCGTCGCCGCCGGCGCGGTGGTGGTCGACGCGGTCGCGCTGGCGCAGTACACGGCCTTGTACGACGATCCGGCTGAACCAGTGCCGCCGTTCGAGCCGTTCGTACCGTTAGTGCCCAAATATCCTGCCGCCGATATAGATGCGGTTGACCAGTTGAACGCCGTCGTGGCCGACGCAGCAGAGTCAGCCAGCGCGACCTTTGCCGCCCACAGCGTATAGCCTGCAGTGCCGGCCCCCGGTGCGAGCGCCCAGCCTGCTGGTGCGGTGCCGAATGAACGGGTCGCCCAAGTGTAAGTCGGCGTTCCGGATGGTCCTGCCGGGATGGTCAGCGCCCATTGATACACTGTCGCGTCGGCGGACTGCACGCCGCTCGGTCCATTGGACCCGTTCTGCGACCAGGCCGCCACGCTGGCTGCGCCGTAAGAAACAGTCGTAGTCACAGCCGTGCCGGCGGCGGCAACCGCCACTGAGGCCACGTACAGCCGCACCAATGGCGTACCGGGATTACTCGGTGCCGCAACATCCCATCCATCACCCGCCGAGTACGCGCTGTTCGCGCCGCTCGACCAGGTGAATGTCGATGTGCCGGTCGGCGCTGCCGGCGCTACAGTGGCCCACATGTAAAGGTACGCCATCGCCGCCCGAGAACCTACGCTTCCTTCAGGCGCCGGCGCCGCCGCGTAGCCGATTGCGGAGACTATGGCGCTTCCCCAGTCGAAGGGCGTGGCGCTACCCTCGTTCAGATCCTTGACAAGAACTTGCGCACCCCAAAGCGAAACGGCACCGCCTTCAGGCGGATCCGGCTCGAGCAAGCTCCACCCTGCAGGAGCATCGCCGAATGTCTGCGTCGCCCAGTCGTATGACGCTGCGCCGGCTGGCACTGCTGGCCGGACCGCCGCCCACTGGTACACGGTTGGACGCGCCGTGAATACCGTCACCTGGTAGGTCGTGTAAATCCAGTCGGACTTGGTATTCAGGTAAGGATTGACGCAGCGCGCCCGTACGACGTAAAACCATCCTGGCGTGATCGGCGACAGGTAGGCCTCCGTGACGTTACCCGAGACGATCATCTTGCTCCAGGTCGTGGTCGACACCGCTCGCCACTCGATCTCGATCTGCCCGTTGGTGAACACCGCTTGCGTAGTGGCGGCTGGCCACGACGCGAGGATACGCGGCACGAGAGTGCCGTCGGGTTGTGTCAGCAATGTGGACTCACCCGAGGTGCAGGTGATCGACGCAAGCGGCGCCACCGCCCACGGATCGGGGAGGTTCGTGTTGGGCGTGCTGTCGACCGTCACCGCATCGGCAAAGTCCCAAATGCTGGCGTCATCCTCCTTCAGCGTCAGATTGACTGCAGAATTGGGCGAATACGATTTGTCGGTGATCCGGTAGATCTTTGCAGCCTGGCCGAGATAATCGCTGGTGAAGGCAATTCGCTGCCCCACTTTGAGCGGCCAGGCCTTCAGCGAGAACTCCGCCTTGATGGTGAAGCCGTTGCGCTGGTCCTCGGTGAAGATGCGCGCCAGATTGGTGACGCGCTGCAGCGTGTTCGTGAATGGGAAATCAATGTTGGTGTACAGATCGCGGCCATCAGCAGCGCGGTACACGTCGTTCTGGTAGGGTTTGAAATCGGTCAGGACATAGCCGTTTTCATCGCTGAGGTACTGCCCTTTCACGCCGTTGTAAATCGCCGCATCGGACACGCCGGGGGTGATCGAAATCGAGCCAACGATATCGGATTGGGACAGCGCCGCGATCGGTGCGACATATTTCCCGGCATGGACATCCCAGCTGGTGGAGACAATGCCCCCGGCCATGCACTGCGCCATCGCCTCGAGGACGGCGGACTGGTTCTGATCGGACGTGACTGTGCCGTTGATTGTGTAGCGGCCGCCCGGGAGGTCCGTCTCGTCGCAAACATTGGCGGCCGTGATGAATTGCCCTACCGGCAGATCCGATGCCGGCACGCCGCACAATGGCGACGTGAGGTAGTCGTAGATGGCCAGCGCGGGGTTGGCAGACCACGCCGTCAGGCCGGTGCGCGGGTCGTAAAGCTTCCGTCCGCGGACTAGCGCCTGGATGGGCACCTGCCCGTTCTGAAACTCTGGATTGTTGAGGTCCAGCGTGACAACGATATAGCAAAGCCCACGCAGCACCGCCGTCTCCGTCCATTTGTCGGGCACGACAGACATCAGGTAAGCGTCAGCAGGATCGCTGGCGCCGCCCAGGTGACGTTGTACGCGGACGGTCGGCGTAATCGGGGCGGCAACCTCCTCATCGAGATCCTCACCGAAACGGCGCCCAAGCGAGAATTCGTAGGAAACCAGAAACGGGCCAGCGATCGGGGATGGGACCGTGACATTCCGTCCGACAACACTCGTTACCGGCACCTGGCTAAAGTTCGCGCCACTACCCACGAAGACCTGCACCGATCCGGCCAATGGGACGCGGCTAGTTGTGAACGCAAAGCCGGTGCGCACCTCCTCCATGATCTCGCTGTCCGAACTGGTCGCGTACCGGCCAGTCGTGACATCGCCAAACGGGGTCAATAGCCCCACCGGTTCATTGGCGACGTAGACCTCGTCGATCGCTTCACACTCGTGAGCCGCCAGGACGCAGACGATATGCTTGAACTGATCCTTGTCCCCGCTGGTGAACATGGCCACGATGTCGGAGCCGACGCGCGCGCGGCCGTAGATGTAGCGGTGTGGCGACTCGGAAGCGATACGCGTCGCCATGCGGTCCTGCATCGCGGCGTGCGCGGCATTGCGGGCATCTCGTTCCGCCCTGCGTGCCTGGGCGGAACCGTAGATTGCCATGCCTGTTGATAGGACAACAGTCGCGGCGATGATATAGGCCGTAACCCCTGCAGCGCTGATCCACGCTGCAGCTGCTGCGATCGCCGCAGTCACCGGATCGGCGTGCGCCGCCATCGGCGCCAAGATTAAAGTGATTAATAGTGCCAGGCGCATTTTGCTTCCATTCGATTAAGAAAGATCAGTCCGCTTTCGCCGACGGAAACCACATGAGGTCCGCTGAACAAGAATGACGTGCGGTCGATCAGGGCGATATCGCCGTCGACCGCGAAGTTCGGATTGATACGCTCGAGGCTGGCGTCGAACAGCGCTTCCAGGCCTCCTGCCTGGCTGACCTTCCGGACGGCCTCGGCGGCGCTGGACCATGGCTTGTACGCGCTCAGGTAGTCACGGCCCGTTGCAATCTCAAGGTAGCCAATCGTGAACAGGATGCAGTCATGCGAACCCCACGCGAACGGCTTGCCCAGGTGGCCGGTGATGTAGTCGGGGAGTGTCACTGCTGCTGGAATTTTTTCGATAGCCATACGCTGGGGTTGCTGATCAGGTCGGTGAGGTAGTCCAGGCCGGTATCTGCCGGGTGTGCTTTTTTTTGCTGAGCCGAGTTCAGCCTCAGCGACGGCCGGCGCTTGAGCCCGTAGGCACTGGTCTCGCACTTGAGCGTGATGCTGCCGGCCTCGCCGTTGATTCCGACACTGACCATGTCCATGATCCCGGTCCAGCAAAGGACCGGGGTGTCGACCATCTGGAACGCTTCATCGAGCGGGCACATGTACACCTTGGCAGGACGGCCGCGGTACGATTCAACGTCGCCGATCGCCAATGCCAGCCACGACGGCTGCGCGGCATTGATCGAGAAATTGAGCGGCCGCGATTCCAACCCGTCCGATTCCTCGATCGCACCGATGGTGCCGATCGCACCGACACCGGCCCACTCGTACCCTCCCCATGTGACTGGAAAGTTTGCAGTTGACAGCCGCGAGGTACTCGAGGCGAATTGGAATTCCACGAAATAGACGGTTCGCGTGACCGGCTTGGCCAGTTCGGCATCTTGTGCTGCTGTCGTCATGAGTTACCTATAGGCGTAAAAAAAGCACCCCGAGAGGTGCTTCGATTGTGTGGGCCGCACTAGGCGCGCCAATCTTCCAGCAGGTCCAGCATCATCCCCTTGACGACGCCGGGTTCGTACTCCCATTGCGAGGAGGAGTCCTTGCGCCGGAACAGCGCGCAGGGGCGATACCAGGTGACGATCGCGCCGCCCGCGAAGGCATTGCGCAACGCCGGCTCCGTGGTCACGGTGATCGCGCCGGTACCATCCGCCACGGCGTCAGCGATGATCATCACGACCTGCTGCGTTAGGCCGGCGCCCACGCCCAGGTAGTCGCCGGCCAGCAGCGTCTTGGTGGCCTGGCCGCTGGCCGTGATTGCCAGTGAGGTTGCGCCTTGCGCTGCGGCTGCCATCGTCATGGCGCCGCGCATTGTGCCGAGTGGCTGCGGACGCCCCATATTCCAGAGCTCGAGCTGGTTGGTCCTGCCTCGCAACTGAAGCATCATCGCCTGCCATAGGGCGGGCCGCTTGAGGCTGGCAGTGATCGACGTCGACCACAACGGCGCCGATGCTTCCTGCGCCTGCGCGCCGAACATCGAACGGAACTCGACATCGTTGCGCTGTTGAATCCACGTCTGCCGCGCAACCGACAGGCCTACCGGCACTTGAATGACGCCCATCAGATTCTCCCAGCCCGCTGCAGTTTATCCACCAAATCGGCATTTCCTTGAGCGACCGCATTCGATACAAGCTGCCGGACCTGCGCCTGGTCGCTGCGGCTGTCAATTTGGATAACTGGCGCATAGGTAACGGCCGGCGTGCCGCCCTTGCCTCCATTCGCCGCCAGGCCACGAATCACATCGGCCTGCGCCCGCGGCAAGACCATCTCTTTTTCGTGCAGCTGAGTCACTGGGTTACGACCGGCCGGGATATCGAAGCCCCTCTCAGCTGAGGCGATTGTCGTCCCAAGAACGATGCCGGCGCTCGCATAACCCATCACACGGATTGCCATCGCAAGAGGCGGACCAACGAGTGGTCCCATCGTCAGTGCCTTGGCCGCGGCCACTTCGGTATTCATAATAATCTCGGCGATCGCGATAGCCTTGTTGGCGACGAACAGCGCCCGGCCTAGAGCGCTTTGCTCCATGCCGGCAGTCTTCATCAAGCTATACAGCTGGTCGGATGAATTGCCCGCGAGGGAAAGTACCTCAAGGCTCCCCGACAGCTGAATTCCTTTAATTGCCTCAGCGTGGCGCTTCTTTTCTCGCTCGATCATTTCATTTCCCAGTTCCTCATTTGCGAGCTGGGTATTTTTGAACTTCACAAATTCATCGATTCGCTCCTGATATGCCTCATTCTCAGTTTCGGTTACCGTTAGCAACGACTTGCGTAAGTTGAGGAAGTTGGTTTCATTTTGCTTATCGAGCGCGTCACTCTCCGCCTGCCACTTGTTCACAAGGTCCTTGCGAACCTTCGCATTATTCAAATCCAGCATCGCATTGGCCTGCGCCGCGTCGACCCTGGCCTTATCCTTTTGCGCGAGCTTATCCTTTATGGCTGATCGCGCTTCCTCGCGCTCGGTTTCCTTGCCGGATACAGCCAATTTCTTTTCGATGGCGGCTATCTCAGCGTCGTAGGTCTTGATGGCAGACGCAAGACCTTGCTCGATCGATGCCTTCTTGAATGCTTCGTATGATTCAAGATCCACCAGCCCCTGCCCGCGCAGCGAGTCCATGAATTGATTGTGAAACGTGGCCACGTTGCGCTCGCTGGCGTAGGCATTCTCCAACGCCTTGAGCTGCCCATCCATGATTGCTTTGGCCGGATCATCACCCTTTGCACGCAGCGTTGGGGCCCGCGGTTTCGGTTTATCAGGCTTCGCGCTGCCGTTTGCATCGATTGTGGGCGGAGTGCGGTCCAGAATGCTGGCAATGAAGGCGTCATGCTCCTTGCGAGCCTGCTCGGCGTCAGCCTTGACTGCGTCACTGATGGCGCTGAATCCTGCAAACGAGATCTTGCCGGTCACCGCAGACTTCGCGAGCGCCGCCCCGACCCCCCCCGCACCTCCCGCCATATCGGTCAGCGACACCCCTAGCGCATCAGCCTGCGCAAGCCATGCGCCAATCTCGCGCCCAATCGACTTGAAGGTGAACGCTACTTCGGAACCGGTAATGACGATCGCTTCCAGCGTCGTGCGAACAGCTTCGCCAGCCAGTTTGAACTTGTCTGAATTCTCCGATGCCGCAAGATATTCGTTCGCGACCGCCTGTAAAACCGGCAGTACTGCGGTTGCCATCGCGTTGCCGAAGCTCTTCTGCTGAATGGCGAGCTTGCCCATGGTGTCGTTGAAATTGTCCGATGCTTCGGCCAACTCCCGCGTCACGCCGCTGTATTTCTTGGCGTATTCGATATTCTCGCGCATCGAATCGCCGCCATCATTGAGCACCGGAATCATGTCGGCGCCTGCCTTGCCGAAAATACGTAACGCGATCTCCGACTTCTCTGGTCCGTCGGCATATCCCTTGAACCTATCCGCGACTTCAGCCATGACCACGTCGGCCGATTTCAGCTGTCCGGCGGCATCCCGGACCGAGATCCCCAACTTGGAGAACGCCTCGCCAGTATCCTTGTTCCCGCCAGCAGCCTCGACGATCGACTTGTTCAGCTTGCCCGCAGCGGCAACGACACTTTGCAGGTTGCCGCCGGCCTGGCCAGCGGCAAAGCCCAGCCCATTCAATGTTTCGATGGCGACGCCGGATTTCTGGGACATGTCGCGCAGGTTGTCGGCGGCGTCTATCGACCCCTTGACCAGGGCAGCAAATGCGCCAACCGACACGCCGACACCGAGCGATGCGAGGGCGCCCTTGACGGCGCTGACAGCGCCGTTGATTTTTCCCATGGCGTCTTCGGTCGTCTTGGCAGCCTTCCCCATGTCCGACGTGAACTTGGCTATATTCGCCTCAAGCGAAACGACCAGAGCACCCATATTAGCCATTTTTTCCCCGTAAAAAAACCCGCTCGCAGCGGGTTATGTTGTATGCATTGTGTCATCTAAAAATTCTTCAGACGGTCTACCGCGGACTGCCCGCTTATCGCTGCGCCGAGCCCTGTCGAGATGGCATTGAATTGCTGGACAATTTGCGGGTAGTCCCGCTTGGGCGGCGATTGCCATGCGCACGACATCATCGGAGCACCGTCCACGAGGGTTAGTTGCAATCTAGCCTTGCCATCTTTGGCAACAAAGATGATGTTGTAGTTCGAGGCGCAAGGTATGTGCGGAATTATCGGCGAGTTGTTGGATAAATTCCACGCCGCCACAGCCTTTCCGATTATGGTTCCTTGGCTTTCATCCTCGACCCGGGACACATCTTTACTATTCCCGAAAGACATCGCGAAGTAATTCCTGGCATCCCTGAACAGATCCTTTTGTGACTTCGCTGGCGCGGAAAACTCATAGACGAATTCACGCTGCTCTGTCGTTATCGGCAATTGATCAGGCGGAATCATGCCCGCACAGCCGGACAGTATCGTTAGCACGGCTGTCATAGATAGCACTCTCATCATTGCCTCATTGTTGTTATTGAACAAGGGAATGATGCCATACTATTTAGGCGGCAAGCCAAACATAGCCGCCCGAATGAGGTTCGATTGCGCCACCGCATCCTCAAGCAGTGTTGGCTCGGCATCTTCTTGCTGACCGGTGCTACGCCAGAAAATGAAATCCTCGGCCTGATAAGGCTGCGCGCGTACCGCGGCGTTGCGATTGATGTTTGCCAATGTCGATGTTGCACTACCGTGCCGCAGATCGGCGACGACGTCGCCGAATGGCTCAAGCTCGTAAAAAGCCTGCCATTCGGTGAACTCGGACGAACTGACCTCAAGCTGCGTCTGACGAACGCTTTTGCCTAACTCTTTGGCAAGTCGGAACCAGAATCGCCGCTCTGGCCGCTCTCGGAGTTTTTTGCCGCATCCTCGACAGCGGTCGCGCCGAGCCCGTTCAGACGCATGGCGACCGCTGCCGGAGCGTCAAGCGACGATGCGCTCTTGGCCTGCAGGGCCTCCATATCGTCCATGCTGAACAGGCGCTTGCCGGCCTCATCAATGCAAGTAGCGGCGAGCAACGCGGCAGAGAACTTTCCGACAGGGACGCCATCTTCGGACGCTATCGTTGACCGGAACTCGTCGCGCTCAGCGCCCGTCATCGTGCGCACGCGGACGGAGCCGCCCCAGGCCGGTACGGCAACATCTTCGTGCGGCAGATCGGAGGCGCCGAGAATTGCCGATTTTGTCAGGAGGCTCATGATCAGCTCCAGACCACAGGGCCCGAGATGCGGGTGTCGATCTTGCCCTTGAGGACGGCATTGACGCCGCCGCCGGTCGGCATCGACTTCACGATCACGTTGAACGTCGCGACACTGGTATCTGGCAGGGTCAGCTTCATCCCGACGACCGCGCCGCTGGTGCGGTTCGCGCGCAAAGCCTGCTGGCCGGCGTCGGCCTTGAGCGTCTTGGCTTCGAAACCGAATTTTCCTTCGTCCTTAATTCCGCTGATGAATTCCTTGGCGGTCGAGTCCAGGTCAGTTGTGTCCAACTCATCGGCCGTACCATCGAAGCCATCGAACGAGGTCACGCCGTTGACCTTGGTGTAGGCAGTCGGCGTCGCGGTACCGTTGGAGGTGTAGGCCAGCGTCAGTGTGTTCACGTCGAGCAGTGCGAACGTGTCTGCCGTCTTGTTCGCCACCACGTGCGAGGCGCCATTCAGACTTGCCGCCATCGTGCCGACGATCCCGGCAAGCACGACCACATCGCCATTGTTGAGGCCGTGCGCCACACTGGTAACGATCGCCGGGAAGCCGACGGAAATGTCGGTAATGTTTTTGGCGCCGCCGGTACCGGTGGCGATTTCAAGTTTGCTGCCTTGTGCTGAGATTCCGGACATATTGAGATCCTTTTGAGCGTAAAAAAACCCGCAAGCGCGGGCAGGTTGGAAGGTGTACTGCGGTTATAGGTGCCAGGTGGAGATGTCGAGCATGACGCGGTGAAGCTTGGTTTCGGGTTCGTGCATGTCCTGTTCGATCAGAACCAGGTTCTCGACATCCCAGTCCTTGAGTGCAGCTTTCAAGGCTGCCGCCTTCGCCTGGGCGTCGGTGTACGACCGCGCATACACATCAGCCTGCAGCCGCGTGTTGATGGGGTTGCCGGTGCCGCCATTGGCGTCGAGGGTCGGTTCCTCCGCTGCGGTAACGCGGAAGAACGTGACATATGGGGGAACCGGCGCTTCCTCGGTCCCAAACGGATACACACGATCATCGAAGATCGGTCCTGCCAGCGTGATGAAATCGGTCTGAACGCTCATTTGTGCAACTCCTTGGCGGTCGCCTGGATGCGCTGGTCCAGCTTTGCGCCGATGGCCGCTACCGCATCTTCCTTCTTCACTTCGAATGCGGGACGGAGGAAAGGTTTGGCCGACATCTTCGACGTGCCGAATTCAACGAATTTCCAGTAGTAGCTGTCGCGCTGGACGTTGCGGCGCTTGCCCTTGAGCCGCGATTTTTTGCCGGTTAGCACAAACACCGAATAGCGCGCTGCGAAGGTGTCGCCGCCTGCCGTATCGCGTTCGCGCTTGATCAGGATATCCTTGGCCATCTCGCCAGTGTCCTTCGGCGCCCTCACCCGCGCTTCGTTACGGATAACCGCGGCGCCAGCGCCCACCGCAGCGCGCAAGCCGTTCTTAGCCACCCGCTGGGGCAATTCCCGCAGCGCAGCGGCCAGCTCCTTGAAGCCGGTCAGGTTTGCCGAATCAGCCATTGGATACTCCTCGTGAGCACATCAGCAGCAGCACACGCCGGTCCTGGCCGAGCACTGCCTCGATCGTGTAGACGTCTGCACTGTGCAGCACCCGCATGCGCGGTGCGATGCCGTCGCGGTAGCGGATCACGATCTTGGTCTCGACGGCGTTTTGCGTGCCACCGGCTGCGACATACTCGCGTCCAGTCAAGTCGGCCACGGATGCCCACACCATACCGTCGCCGTCGATCACGACGTTCGTCCACTCGCCCGACGGCTCGTTCAATTCGTTCCGTCCGGTTGGCGGCGCCTGCAGGGTGACGCGCTTGTCCATCTGGATGGCCAGGCTCATGCGTAGGTCCTGCAGGCGTCGAGCAGGCGGTCCACGAAGACGGACTGGACGGTGTCACGTTCCGTGCGGGTCGCCGGGTCGAACTGTTCGGCCAGCTTCGCCAGGATGTACAGCTTGACGTTGTTCGGCACGCTATCCGGCGTGGCGCCATAGCCGCAGGTGTACTCGACGATGACTGCACCGATGCGGCCCTGCGTGGCCGGCCAGGCACGACCGGGCGCCGGCACGACCCAGCCAGGCAGCTTGACCAGGTCAACCAGGTAGTCGGCCGGGTCGAGCGTTTGCAACTGCCCGTCCGGATCGTAGAACTTGACACTCTCGACGGAGGCGAGCGGCGGACGGTCGAGCTTGATCGCGTCAGTGAAGTTGTCCAGCGTCAGCCGGCGGCCCTGGTGGATCAGCGAACGCCCCAGCTCGTGCTGGGCGACCTCGATAATGCCCTCTACCCACATGGTGATCAGATCATCCATGTAGGTGCCGTCGACCTTCAGGTTCTTCCTGGCCAGATCGAGCGGGACCGCCAGCTGGTCCGGCAGCCGTGTCAGTTCTGATGTCATCGGTAATTCCTTTGTGTGTCTGCTGGCCGCGATTGCATCTCATTTTGTTGCGGTAAATAGCCATTGCCACGCGGCGCGCGCGCATATGTGCCCACCGCCGCTACGACGCTGACTGCAACGTTGCTGAGCGTGCTGACCGACGTTAGGTTCGCTATGGTGAGGTTGATTGTTTTAGCGACCTCTACTACCCCGACAACCACGGTGCTCAGCGTGGCAGCGGTTGCCAGATTCGATATCGCCAGGTCGACCACGCCGGGAGCTGGCACGACCGCAACTGCAACGGTGCTCAGCGTGGCAGCGGTTGCCAGATTCGATATCGCCAGGTTGACCACTGCACCGGCCGCGCCAAACGGTACTGTGAAGGATGTCGAGGGCGCGAGGAAAGCGCCCCACTCGTACAAGTCCCACGGCACGACGTAAGTTCCATCGGCGCCGGATGCGTCGAAGTCGCCCGCCTCGCCGGTGAGGATCGTAAGCCCGGCCGGGATCAAAGTAATCAGACCATAGTATTCCTTGGCGTCGTCTGTCGGGTGTGTGACGCTCGGTTCAATGTAGCCGCCGACCGCGAGCAGCGCGCCGGGGATGCCCACGCTGCCGACACCGTAATGGTACTTGCCAGCCAAGCCTGGCGGGTCGCCCCCGTATGCGTAGCTGCTCATGCTGCCAGGTGGGCTTTAAACCCGCGCAAGGTGCCGTCGGCATTCCACGAAGCGAGCATGTACCAGACCCCGGCCACGATCGCCGCATTTACCAGGACTAGCCGCCCCGCGCCGTTGGTGACTTGGCTCGCCAGCGACAGCACTTGCACGCGGTCGGTCATGCGGGTAACAGTGACGTGCGGGACAGTCAGAGCAGCCAGCGGGGCCGGGCTTCCGTACGCCGTGAAAACGTCGCTCGTGATCGTGCCTTGCACTGGCGTGACCGTGACCGCCGCGGTGCTCAGCGTGCCGGCCGTCGCCAGGTTGGAGACGGCGAGATTGACCACGCCGGCGACGGGCGGCGTTACCGTGACCGCTGCGGTGCTCAGCGTCGCATTGGAGGCCAGGTTCGAGATTGCCAGGTTGACCGCCGGCGGGGCCGATACCGCAGCAAAGGTGTTGTTGGCACCTAGCGAGTTGTGCAGCCGCAGGACCTCGGCATCGGTCAAAACATCGTACACCGCAAGCCAAACATAGTCGCCCGCGCAACCGCCGAACCCGCCCGTAATAGCGCCGCCGATGTAGTTCGCGAACGCGGCGGTATTATCGGTAGAGTTGCCAGTTTGCCCGCCGCTGCTCTCTAGAACGCCATCAACAAGAATCTTTGTCGTACCGCTAGTATCGCCATTAATAGTGACCGCCAGCGAGTGCGCGCCCGCAGCGAGTAGGTTGGTCGTTCCCGATACAGTTGGCGTGCCTGAAGCTGTGGTTGATGCTGCCCCGAGTCCGCCAGAACTGAGCGATGGCGTAACCGAAGCCTCCGCGTTGAATACGGCTCCTCGACCCGAACGGCTGGCGATGTTGTTGAAGACCAGGAAAAAGGTCATCGACTTGGTTGCAACCGGCTTTGTAGAGATACCGGGCGACATTGCCACGCCGAGCGCATTGGTGCTGACGATGGACGTGCGGAAGTGGCGCCCGTAGGTGCCAGAACCGATGATAACCGCTGCGTTCGGGGTCAGCGTTTGCAGACCCTTCGCGTCTACGATTGCCCCGCTGCTATCGACGCCGATAAGTGCCCGGAGCTTAGCGTACGCGGCGTCGCCTGTGTTGAGTGTGATGGACATGCGCGCCTTAGATTTTTACGACTTGCGGTTTGCGGGTCTTGTCGGTCCCGAACACGAACGCGCGCAGCGTTGGCACCCAACGGAATTTCGACAGGGTCGGATGGACCGTGGTCGTGCCTTGGCGGTCTACCGCCTGCAAGTTCGATTGACCGCCTGCATCGCTGGGCCAGTGCGCCACCGGAACGACACTCCAGGTCCATTGCGCGGTTGCCGGATTGCTGGCGGGCGGTGTCAGCTTGACGATGGTCGGCGGCACGGTCTTGTCATCAAACCCGACCATGCACCCAAGCTCATCAACCCACTGCAACCCGAGCTCATCCGGGCGATTGAACGACTTTGTCGGGTCGCCGTTGTAGCTGGTCATACACCCCGGCACAGTTCCCAGCGTCAGGCTCGTTGTGCGCGCCCCGGTATTCAAGTCGTGAATGTACAGCGTGCGGTATTCATTGTTTGCGCCACTGCCTGCCGAGTATCCGCCGTTAATACCAATCAGCAGATTGAGCGACTTGGCAACGACGAGCGAGCCACTAGAGAACGTCACAAATTTTGCATACTGGGTTATCAAGCCGCTCTTATGCACAAACAGCATGTACGCCGAGCCGGAATCGTCCGCAGGGGACGCCCACCAACCTTGACGGTCTTCATCCATGACGGTGATCGGATACGAGCCGCTGCGGATGCCGCCTTGCGACGTGGGGTTAAACCGAATCAAGGTCGGGTCGGCATTCTCGAATTGATTCGTCGTCAGTTGCGAATACCCTAACGAAGCTTGAGATACGTCCATGAGGTTGATGCGGTTCACCCACAGAGGGTAGCCAGTGCGCCAGTAGCCAGTAGCAGCGGACCAAAAGAATGACATCAGTGAGCCCTTCGGTCCACCTCCCCATGCCTTTGGCAGTTCCTGAATTCCGAGATACGAGTGAGGGCAGTACGGGCTGCCGTCCGATGCCAGGCCCATATCGAACGCGTTATCGACCGCATGTGGTGCCGTTGGCAGGTTCGAAACGCTCCAAAGCAACGATGAGAAATCGCAAATCAGCGACATCTGAATGTTGGGAAGCATGCTGTTGTAGCTGGTCTCGTGGCCGCCCGAATAGTAGGCTTGGGCACCAAGCGGGCTATAGTCGCGCAGCACGGCGCTACCGCCCCACAGGATGAACGGATTGTCCATGTAATAGCTGTCGGTCGGCGACGTCTTGTACATCGCCGGCATGACGTCTTGCGGGTTGTTGAGCATCGGGACGTCTGCGAAGAACCCGGCGGGTGGAACCCAGGCGGGCACGGCCACAGCGGCGCGGCCGCCCAACTTGTGAGCGCCGCTCGCTACGGCCGCAAAGACAACGGGCGTTGGCGTTGCCATCGCTTTAGGTCGGCTGTGGAGCTGTGTAGACGTGCGAGGCGAAGTTGACGGTATCGCCAATCGCCGTAGGCGACTCGCTTGTTTCGTCGGTTACAAGCAGGATTTTGCTCACATTGTCGTGATGCACGACAGAGAAATCCTCGTTGATCCGGTAGACGCTGGTAGCGTCCGGGGCAGTTGCCAGGGTCGGAAAGGTCAGCGCGGTTGCCGTATTGCTCGTGACGCTCACCTGCTGTCCTGCGCCGGTTCCAGAGACAATCGTCAACCGCTTGGCCGCGAAGGCGTTGACCGTCCAGGTCTTTGCCGTATCCGCAAGCGTGGTCGTGCTTCCGCTCGTGGCCGGGCCTGCGTCGAGCTGCGGGACTGCTACGGAAGCGGTTGCGCTTTTGGCCGAAACGGTCAGGGTGCGATTGTTGCCGCTTGAGGCGATCGTGTAATCGGTTGCCGCCATGACGACTTCGGCAACCTTGTTGCCGACGCACGTCGCGTAGCTGTCGCCGAAGGTGTACGCCTTCACCAGCATCATGCGGATGGAGTTGTTCTTGACCGCCAGGAGGCCGCCGTCGAGAACGTCGGAGTGTGCGTTTTTAGCCATGTTTTATCCTTTGCTAGTTATTCGGCATGTATTTGAGCGTTAGCTCGACCAGATATTGGCGACGCGCGGCTACTCCCCCGCGTCACAGCCACAAGGGCGCGGCGAAGGTGTTCCAGTTAGGCCGGTGGATCAGATGGGTCGCCCCCGGGCGGGTCAGTGCAGACGTCTGCACTGGCGCCGGTAGCGCCGTGATCCGCGGCCGGTGCTACCACTGGCGGGTCAGCTGGCAATGGCCCGGCAGGCGCGCCACCTGGTGCTGCTGCCGCCTTCGCCGCGACGGCCTTTGGCTTGACCTTGGTTTCCGGCGCCACCGGCGGTGCTGCAGGCTTCTTTACCTTGGCCACCGAATACTTGGCCACACTACAGTCATTGACCAGGTGGTCGGCGAATGCCTTATCCGTTCTAATAATATCGCCGGTGCTCAGCGTTCCATACCGTGCCGTGATCGCTTGCCCGGTGATTTCGACTTCAACTAAATCCATGTGAATCTCCTGTGTGCGAGACCTGACCGCAGCCAGGCCTCGCTATTGGGCTACTCCGGCATTACGCCGGGACCAGGGCGCCGTAGCGTGCTGCAGCCGGCTTCTCGACCGTCAGGGCCAGGCGGCGAATGGCGCGCACGCTCACCAACTGGAGCTGGAAGTTGTTTTCGTCGGAGTCCGACAGATCCAGCGTGATGGATTCGCGGTCGTGCTTGGTGGCCGCCTGCGACAGGCTGCCGACCCAGACGCTACCGCTCACCATCGAGTTGCTCGCCACGACAGGCAGGCCGAACAGGACCGGCGGCGCAGCCGAGCCCGGGTCTCCCAGGATGTAGCGGCCCTGGCCGTCCTTGGTCAGGCGCAGGGTCCACCAGTCGGCGGTGTTCAGCACCACCACGTCGGCCGGGTAGTCCGCCGCCGCGCAGTCGCCGATCATCTTGCCGATCAGGTCGAAGCGGTTGGTCGGCGACAGGTTCAGCGCGGTCAGCGATGCTGCCGTGTAGCCGTGGGCGGTGAAGTTGCCGGCGAGCGTCAGCCCGGACAGGTTGGGCGAAGTGCCGTTGCCGGCGACGAGCTGGCTTTCGACCCGCAGGTTGACGCCGTACACCATGCGCCGGTTGATGTATGCCGCCATCGCGGCGTTGTCCATCGCCAGCTGGCGCGTCACCTTGACGAAGTGTGCGATGTTTTGCACCGGCATCGTGCCGGGGCTGAAGGTAATGCTCGACTGCGCGATCTGGCCACCCTCGGCGACTTCGGCGGCGCTGTTGGTGAATACGTTTTCACGCACCCAGTCGATCGCGTTCGAGCTCGTCGGAATGCTGACCAGCAGGTCTTCGATGGTGAATACGCGGAACGCGCCTTCGACCAGACCAGGACGGCGCTCGCTGTACGTGTTGGCGATCGCATTGGTCACGGTGTTCTTCACTTCGAGGCCGACGGAGCCGCGCCCGGTCTTTTTCTGGAAGTCGGCGTAGCCGGCGTCTTTCGTGAACAGGGTGCCGACGCTGGCGTCCACCAGCGTATCGGCGCCGGGGGCCTTAGCCTTTTGCTCGAGCTGCACCAGGCGGTCGGCCAGCGTGCGCTGTTCGATGCCGATGTTTTCAATCGCCGTCTTGGTATCGGTGCTGATCTTGCCGAGGTCTTTCATCTCGGTGTCCGCCTTGGCGGACATCGTAGTGAGTTTCACCTCGACCGCGTCGAGCGCCTTCAGGATCGAGGCGCCGTCGACTTCGCCCATGAACGCCAAGGCCGACAGCGCCGCGACGGTCTCGGGGCTGCGCATGACGAAACCGCCCGTATCGAAACCGGCAGCCTGGGCCGCGGCCCCGACAGCGATTAATGCCAACATCACCACTGCACGCAGCGGCAGGCCAAACAATGTAGTACGTTTCATATCCATCCTTCAAATGAAAACCGCCCGGGATGGGCGGCTTGTGGTTGCGGGCTACTGCCGTCTAGCTGCCGAGTCGCTGGATTCGCTCCTGGATCTCGGCCAACATCTTCGCGTCGTTGTTGCCGCCTGTATCCCGCAGGGTGAACAACTCCTTAGCGCGGGCGGTCAACGCTTGCGCCGCCCCTTTGCTGAACCCACCCGCATCCCGCAGGAAGTATTCAAAATCTCGAATCGTCTCGACGGCCTTGAGCTCGTCGGCAAACTTCACGCTGGTCAGGTCGACCTTGGCGAACTTATCCATCGGGAAGGTTACGATCGACGTTTCCGCCAGCCGATCGACCCGCTTAATGAGCCGGCCGGTGGCGGTCTCCTGGTAGTCGCCGGCCTTCAGGCGGTAGCCGATCGACATCGAGTCGACGGTGCCGTGCTTCAGCGCCGCTTTGACTTCGGCTGCCATCGAATTACCCGGGGTGAATTCGCCGGTCAGCAGCAGGCCGTAGTCGTCTTCGACCGCCTTGACCCACTTGCCGATCGGGACCGCGTAGCTGTCGTGGTTGAAGAACATCTTCGGCATGCCATTCGACTTGAGCGTGTCCTTGTACGCGCCCTTGACGATGGTGTCGCCGCCGCTGTCGACGTTGCCGAAGGTGGAGGCATAGCCGACAAAGGTGGTGTCGTCGCCTTCGAGCTTGAGCTGCGCGTCGGCGATCAGGATTGATTTGCGTTCCATGTGTTCCCCTGGTTATTGAGCGATGTCTCCGCCGGCGCCGCTGCCGCCGCCGGTTGGCCTGATCTTGCCGAGCATGTCGAGCGGCGCAAGGTTGACCTGCGCGGTCAGTACGTCGGTACCCGGCATATACGGCCAGCCTTCGAGCTGGCGCGCTTCGGCGCGAGTGATCACGCCGTTTTGAATCAGCTTCGCCAGGATCTCGGCGCGGTCCTTCGGGTTCCCGCGCAACAGGGCGTCGAGGCTGAACTCGGCCGTCATAGTGACGCGCTGGCGCGACGTCATCACGCGCTTGCGCACGCCTTGCTCGATGTTGATCAGCAGCGGGCGTATCGCCAGCGTGTAGTAGCCCAACACAATCTGCTCAATGCCGGATCCCCACGCGGTCACGTTGCTGTGATGGACCAGCACCGGCGGCACGTCGTACCAGCGACACAGCTCCTCGACGCCATACATGCGAGTCTCGAGCAGCTGCTGCTGTTCCGGCGTCATGGTCAGCTGCTGGTACTGCATGTTCGCTTCCAGCAGGTGCAGGCGGCTGATGCTGCCCTCGCCCATGTCCGCAAAGTTGCGCTTGATGGCGGTGCGCTGCGCCTCGTTCAGCACCTTGTCGATCATCAGGATCCCGGCCGGCTTGCCGCCCGAGCCGAACAGCTTGCTCGCATCCGCCTGGGCCTTCGCCACTTCGTCCAGGCCGGCGCGCATGAACTCCAGCTTATCCATGCCGGTGGTGCCGTTGCCCAGGTTCTTCAGGACGTACACGCTCGACTCATCGAGCACCGCCACATCGTTACCGAAGCGGTACAGATAGACCATTGAACCGTCCGGCAGCACCCGCGCTTCCACCTGGGCGGCCGGCATCGGCCACAGCGCGATCGCCTCGCCGGTGATGTCGTCGCGGTCGATGCGCGCATAGCCGTTGCCGCGCAAGTCGTGGTTCATCACCAGTGCGCGCCAGAACTCGAACGGCGTCATTCGCGAATTCGGCGACTCGTGCAGCAGGGTGTACAGCCGGCTCAGCCGCGCAAGATCCTTTTGCCCGCCCTTCTGTTCGTAGGCGAAGAACGGCAGGCTGGCGACGGTGGTCGCGCGCCGGTCGATGCAGGCCCACACGGTGCTGATCTGCAGCGCCGCGTCGACGCCAACGCTGGCGGTCTCCGGGATCAGCGAGACACTCGGCAATCCGCTCTGCGGCCCGGGCTTTTCGGCGATCGCACCACCACTGCCCCACCAGGTGCGGATCGAGTTAAGAATGTTCATGCGCTGACAGGGTTGTTAATGGCGTCATCAAAATTTCCTTGTTCTTCGTAGGAGACAGCGCGGCTCAATGCCATGACCACAGCCACGATCCCATCAATGCGGCCGTGAGCGTTGGACTTCTTTTTGTCGGGCCGGAAGTTCCCGTTCGTGTCGAACAGCAGCGCCGTGTTCATCGCGCACCAGCGCAACACTGGGTTGCCGCCATGCCGCATCAGGAAGCCGTAGACCAGCTCCTCGAGGCGCTTGCTTCCGGGGTGCATGCCGCCGGTGTTCTGCGGCACCTCGACCAGCGGCACATCCGCTTCGAGCAGTTCGTTCGCCAGCTGCAGAGCGTTCCAGCGGTCGAAGCCGACTTCGACGACGTTGTATTCCTTGATCGACTGCAGGATCCGCAGGCGAACCGGCGCGTAGTCGGTGACGTTGCCCGGAGTGCCAGTCAGCCAGCCGGCTTCCTGCCACGCCTTGTAGGGCGCCGCGTCGTCGCGCTCTTGCGTGTCGATCTTCTCTTGGGGACACCAGAACCAGACCAGCACGTACCACTCCTCGCCATCGTTCTCGGGCGGGAACACCAGCGAGTAGGCCGTCAAGTCGCGCGTGGACGCCAGGTCGAGCCCGCCGAAACAGCGTCGCCCTTTCAGCATCTCGGGGTCAAACTTCTTGCCGCCCTTGTCCCACACGGTCAGGTCGAACCAGCCATCGGCGCTGTTGCACCAGATGTTCAAATCCTTGGTGAGGAAGTTGGCACGGGCGCCCGGCAGCGCCGCCGCCTTGCGCGCCATGCCCCGCATGTAGTCCAGCGTCTTAGACTTGCCCAGGCCGGGGTTCGCCTTGTACCAGGTCGCTTCGTCGAACGGGTCGTCGCCCTCATCGAGCGTGTAGATGTAGCCGAAGAAGTCGTCATCGACCCGCTTGCCTTCGAGGACCGAGATCAGGTACGAGCGAATCTCGGTGCAGATGCCATCGAGGATGAAGCCGGCCGTGGTGATCGCCGACAGCAGCGGTTGCTTCCGCGCGCCTAGCGCCGTCTCCATCACGTCCCACACGTCGCGGTGCTTCTGCGCGTGCAGCTCGTCGAACAGGATCGCCGACGGATTCAGGCCGTCCAGGTTGTCCGCGTTCGCCGGCAGCGGAGCGAACACCGAGGTGTCCATCTCGACCTTCTCTTGATTCAGTCCGGCGAACACCTTGAACGAGCGGGCTACGCCCTTCGAGCGCCGGATCCACCGCTTGATGTTGTCGAAGGCCGGCTTGAACACTGTCATCGCCTGGGCCCGCGTCGTCGCGACAGCGTAAACCTCGGCGCCAATCTCGCCGTCCATCGAAAACAGGTACGCGCCTTGCGGCCCCTTCCAGGTGCTCTTGCCGTTCTTGCGCGCCACCTCTTCGTAAGCGCGGTTAAAGCGGCGCCCATCGTCCTCCACGCGGCGCCAGCCGTACAGCACCGCGGTCCAGAACTTCTGCCACGGGTCCAGCAGGATCGGCTTGCCCGCCAGCGGCCCCTTGATGTGGGTGAAGAACTTCTCGATGTAGCTAATGATGTGCCAGCTGTACGCCGGCTTGAACACCAGCCCCCGCGCCCCCGCTTTGGTGAGATCGACGTAGTGTCGCATCACCGCCAGGTAAACGAAACGGCATGCCAGGATCTCGCCACGCAGGACGGGCAGGCCGTAGGCCTCATCCCACTCCTGCAGCACCGCCGGCGTCAGTGCCTCGATCCGTTTCCGGGTGAGTTGATGCCGTGGCTTACGAGCTCGCCGAACAGATCGTCCTGCCCTCCCTTTTCGCCCGTGTCCTTGCGCACTCGCGCCAGCGACGGAATCGTCAAACATGCTTTTGGTAGCCATTGTCCCAACTCCATCTTGAGCCGCTTTTCATCGTCAGCCCATGGCGTCGGCGTTGCCCACCCTGTTTTCGAAACCTGCGATCGCCCTTTCTCGGCGCACTCTTTCGATGCGGCGATCCAATCTACGAACGTGCGCACGATCACCGCCAGCGGCATGCCGGCGGTCAAGTGCTCGATGCCCGCCAGGCGGAGCGACTCGCAGATATACTCGTACACTTGCAGCTCGTTTTCCTTTAGCCCGATCACGGGCGGCGGATCGGGCGATGCGACGTCAGTGGTGCTCGACGACTTGACGCTGGACGCGCCGACCGCCGGCAGTGCGGTGGAAAATTCTGGTTTTGAGCTCATGCCTGCCTTGTGGTTTCGTGACCTGGCGAGATGGACGAACCCAAAAATGTTGGTTCACGTGGTCAGTGGGCTAACCCCCCGGGGGTAGTTTTCGCTTCCCATGAAATCGAAGGTAACCATACGGTTTCCGTCGCGTCACGCCCGGACTTTTGACCCGCCCCCGCCTTGGAGCATGGGGGCGGGGGCGGCCGCGCGGCGTCGGCCGCGCTGCGATTCTGCCCGGCTTTTCACCTCGTGGCATTCCGCGCAAAGGGCCTGCTCGTTCGTCTCGTCGTCCACGCCGCCCTCTTCGAGCGGGACCACGTGGTCACGCTCTGTCGCGGCGACGGCTCGGTCCTGCTCCAGGCACTTGACGCACAGCGGGAAGCGCTTGAACAAGCTGGCCCGCATGGCCTGCAGCCGGCGGCCGGTGATGCGCTTCGGCGGTTTGGTCTTAACCCATGCTTCGCGAGGGTGCGCATTGCACCGACCGCTGCCATCGGATACCAGCGTTCGGCATCCAATCTTGGTGCACGGTCTAGGTGCGGCTCGTGGCATGCTGGCCGTTCAATGTGCAGACGTATGCACTACGCCGCTATCGCACCAGCAGCTCGCGACACCTCGGCCGTCATGCCCTTCTGCAGGAGGACGACTTGGTTGTTCGGAAGCTTCTTCTGGAAGTAACTGCCGATGACTTCAAGCTGCGCACCGGTGAGGTAGCGGTCAATGGAGGTCGCCACCACGTCATGCGGTCCGATGACTGCTGCTGCCGCGCCGCCGATAAGGTCCTGAATATTCATTGCTCACTCCATTCTTGTATGTGGTGCAGCCGCCCGCGCCATGATGCTTGCACTACCCATTGGAGTCGGCATTTGTTCGTCGGCTGCTGTGCCCGTTACTCGCCACTGAGGCACGCTGGCGTTGCCACGCAAAACCTTGGATCCACAACTATTCGCCGCTCGCCGTCCAGCGAACGCTTGAGCCGGACGAGGCAGCAGGATAAGATGACGCAGCTGGTCGTGCTGAATAAAAAAGCCCGGTCACCTGGGCAAACGAAACGTGGTGCTTGTATCCCCCGCTTTGCAACGGATCGAGACGGATCACCCCTTTCGCTGTTGAGATTCGCAAGCGCTTTCGCCGTTATCGCCCAACGTCGCCGTGTTCAGCGGCCGTATGTAAAAAAGCCCCGCGCGGCAGATGCCAGGCGGGGCGGAAGGTGCTGATGATTCAGCACCGAAGACACGGGTCGATTACATGATGCCCCCCAGAAACGCAAAAAGCCCGCGTTTGCGGGCTCTTTACACAGTTACTGCGAGATTGACGGAAATATACATGCTCTGGAACACTTTCGTCAACGCATTAATTTAATTTCTGCAACAGACGCCGTGCTCGATGAAGATCGGCTGCAGCCGCTCCATTGCTTTCTCCTCGAGGATGCGCAGATGGTTCTTCATTTTCCACGAAGCACGCAGGTATCCCGTATGGTTGCCGCCGAACTGGGCTGCCAGGTCACGTGAACTGATGTCGATCTTCTTGTGGTTCGCGAACAGCCGGCCAAGCATGCAGTCCAGGGCGAGCGGCTTGATACGGGGGAACATGGGC